>FSUE01000561.1_pt1 | contig 15086 bp, 11 predicted proteins | sample 1637031 | NCBI WGS metagenome assembly FSUE01 (sample SAMEA3914819, study PRJEB12502) | metagenome | biome: forest; material: soil | place: Canada | collected 2010-06-26 | depth 0.3 m | reverse complement strand
GCTTCCGGCTGCTGCTTCTTCGACCGCTTCGCCTTGCCCATCGCTCCGACTGTATCAGCGCGAGCAATGCCCCGCGCGACTGGCTGCGTGCGTCGTCGGACCACCGAAAAAATGACTAGTTGCTCGCCGGGTAGCTAGCGCGCCTGGGGCTCGTTTTCGGCCTCGTGCCGGTTGGCCGCGAGCCACGCCTTGGCGGCCTGCACCAAGCTTGGGCCCTTCAGGTTCATGTCGAGCGGGATTGGGGTACCAAAGCGCTGCTCCAAGCTGTGGCGCGCAAAGTAGCGGACCAGCGGGTACGGGTCGTTCAAAAGCGCGACGATCGCGTCGGTGGTGCCGGCCAAGTTGTGGCGAACGGCGATGTCGGCAGCCAAGGCTTGCTCGTGCGGTTTGCCGCCAAGCAACGTGACGCGCACCGGGTTGACGCGCAGGTCGGCGCCGTAGAGCCGCTGCAAGGCCGCGCGGTCGTAACGTTTGCCCCACCATTTTTCGAGCGTGCTCACGATTTGATCGACGCTGCGATCAGTGTGGCACGTTGCGCAGTCGAGCGGGCGGTCACCCAGCACGCGCTCGGCATCAGTCGGTGAGCCGATCCGATGGTAGCGCGTGAATTCGTAGGCCAAGCCCATGTTCTTCTTGGGCATGTGACAATTCAGGCAGGCGCTGCCTTCGCCTTCGGGAGCGTGGTGCGAATGCGCGCGCAGCGCGCTTTCGGTCGCCAGCTGCTGATGACAGCTCGTGCAGACGCGGTTGCCGGCGACCGTGCCCAGCTCTGCCAGGTGGCTTTTCTGATCTTCGCCGTGCGGGTCGTGACACGTGGTGCAATCCATGGCGGCCGAGCAGTGACCGAGCAAAAAATCGCGCGCCTCGCCCGAGTTCGTCGTGCTGCCGCCGGGGCTCGCACGCCGCTCGCCCCCCTCCCAAGTGAACGGATACTGGGAAAAAAGCACGGTATGGCACTTGGCGCAGCTGCGATTGACGTCTTGGGCGTGCGTCGGCACGCCACCCTGTGCCGTTTCGACGTGCATGAACGCGCTCTGCACCGCAAAGCTCGCTTTCACGTGCGCTGGGTCCTCGGCGTGCCGGCGCGAACCGCCGTGGCAACTCTCGCAGCCGACGCCCAGCTCCACCAGCGCCGACTCCGTGAAGCGTTCGCGCGTATTGGAAATCGCGATGTCGAGCGCGTGGCGCGGGTTCTCGGGCAAGCTGCCTTCGGCGCCGAGCAGGTGCAGCTCGCGCGTCAGCTCGTCACGCAGGCCCGCGGCGTCGTCGATCACGTACTTGAAGGCCTTGTCGGCAGGCGACTCATTGCTGGCCGACCCTTGGTAGCCGTCCGCGCCGGGTCCAAATAGCTCGTCGTACAAGGCAACGAACTGCGGCGCCGTATTGTGGCAAAGAATACACGCGCGCTGCCAAACCAGCCCCGCCTCCAGCGCGTCACGCTCACGCACCATCACCGAATAGCCTTTGTAGCGCAGCGTACCATCGAACTTCAGGAACGATAGCGGCAACACGCGCTGCTGATCACGGGCCTTGCCACCCGGATCAGCCGGGTCGACCTCTTCGCCCACGAAATCTTCGCGGTAGCGCCCGCCAATCACCTTGGTGACGCGAAACAAAGACCGCGCACCGGCGTGCGCCAAGCCGACAAAGCGCTGGCCTTCATGTTGCTCCAACGTCGCGACGTCGCCGCCCAGCGCAAGACTCCGGCCGTCGAACGGCGCCGCGATGTCGGTGTTCGCCAGGTCACGCGTCATGCGGTGCATCGGCGCGCGCCGCCACGCAGCGTAGGCTTGCGGGTGGCACCCCGCACACGCCGCCGAGCCGACGTAGTCGGCGCGCGCCACGTTGCTCACGCGCGCGCCCGCAGACCGCGACGCCTGCGAGCCGCTCACCGAGCCGGGCAGCTGTCGTTGGCACGCGGCGGCCACCGTCAGGCCCGTGACCAGCAACCAGCCAAACGCGCGCGGCACCGCCGCAGCTTACACGCAGATTTAGAGCGCCGCAGAAGCGGCTTCGCCGTCGACGGCCGCGACCGCATCTGGCTGGGCGATCTGCGACATCAGGTACTCGGCGTCGGCCTTGACGCCGGAAAACCTGCCGGAGCCCCAGGTGTGGAGCCACGGCAAACCGAGGAAGTAGAGCCCTCGGGTAGCGGTGACGCCACGGTAGTGCTCGACCTTGCCGCGGGCGTCGAACACCGGCAGCTCGACCCAGCTGAAGTCGGTGTGAAACCCGGTCGCCCAAACCACGGCCGAGATGCCGCTGCCGGCTAGGTCCAGCTCCGCGGGCTCCTGCGCCGGTTCCCAGACCGCCACGTATTCAGGCTCGAACGGCGCATCGATGCCGTGCTTTTCGATGTGCGCATCGATGCCACGGTTGATGCTGCGATAGACGTCGTCAGCGTGATCCAAGTGTTGACGCAGCTTCGGGGCGAAGAACAGCTTGCCCGCCGCGAAGCGCGTGGCGGGTCCGTACAACTTCATGCCCTCGAGCGCAAAGCGGCGCAGATCCAGATCGTGGCCGCCGGCGCGGCCAGTAACGTAATGGTTCGCGCGCTCGCGTAACTCTTCTGGGTTATTCTGCTTGTCGATCGGCAGCTCGTAGTGCCCCATCTGTTCCAGCCACTCGACCACGTCACGACCGCGATGACGGCGAGCGCAGCGCGGGGCGCTGCCGACCGCCAGGTGCACCTTGCGCCCGAGTAAATGCAGGTCCTCGGCGATCTGACAGCCGGACTGGCCCGTGCCGACGACCAGGACTTCACCGGGCGGCAAGGCCGCGCCGTTCCTGTACTCCGAGGAGTGTAGCTGCATCCCGCCCAGCTGCGGCGCGTATTCGGGGACGCGCGGCCGGTGGTAGCCGCCGGTCGCGACCACCACCTGATCGGCCGTCAGCGCTCCCGCCGAGGTTGCGATTTCGAAGCCGGAGCGTGAGGCAGCGCGCTTCACCGACTTGACCCAGACGCCCTCGCGCACCGGCAGCTCGAAGCGCTTCGCGTAGCTCTCCACGTAGGCGACGATCGCGTCCTTACCCATGAAGCCTTGCGGGTCGTCGCCGGTGTACGGGTGGCCCGGCAGTCGACATTGCCAGTTGGGTGTGACGAGGCAAAATGAATCCCAGCGTTCGTCGCGCCAGGCGCTGGCGATGCGCTTGCCTTCGAGCACGACGTGCGAAATACCGCGCTGTTTGAGCAGGTAGCTCATCGAGAGCCCGGCTTGCCCGCCCCCGACGATCACCACCGAAAAATGCTCCGGCGGCTTGGCTCGCGCGTCACGCGGCGCGTGCTTGGTGAAGCTCAGTACCTTGACGTGGCCGGCGCGGGCGCTCGGCTCGAGCGCGGCCGCGGTCTGCTCGATGGCGCGCAGCTGGTCGAGCGCCGAGCTGCACTCGAAGCCATAGCGCGCCAACACCCGCTCCGAAGCGATGCTCAGCGCCGCGCGCACGCGGCCGACGAAGTCATCGACGGCATACTCACCGCCCTCGTTCAAATGTTCTTCGACGATGTACGAAGGCGAATAACAGTCTTCGACGTGACCGGTCGGCCACTCTACTCGGAAATGCATCTCAGGCATGGGCAGGGTCCTCGCGCGTAGTAATCCAACGTCGGGTTGCTCGATAAATGGCTCCGCAGTAGAGGCGTTCGTGCTCGACTGCGACGCGCTCCCACGAGAACGTGCGGGCGTGCTCCCGACCAGCTCTAGCGAGTAGCAGTCGTTGCTGGTCATCGCCCAACAAGCGTGCGACGCCTTCGCCGATGCTGGCCGGCGAGCCAGGTCGAACGAAGCACGCTACGCCGCGCGTCAAGTACTCGGTAAAAGGTGCGGCGTCCGAAACCACCGCCGCCGCCCCCGCCGAGAGCGCCTCGAGCACGCACAGGCCAAAGCCCTCCTGCAGCGACGGACACAGCAAGATTTGGCTGATTCCGTACAGGCCGGTCAGCTCGGCCTCGGTAACGGGTCCGAGCTCTACGACCCGCGCGCGCAGCTCTGGCTCCAGCCGACCGAGCCGGTCGCGAAAGCCAGCACGGTACGCGTCGTGCTCCCAAATGCTCGCGCCGCCGGCGATCAACCAGCGCAAGGTCGGATGTTGCCGCAACAGCGGGACCATCGCCTCCAGCGAACAGAAGCTGTTCTTGCGCGGCTCGACCCCACCCACGCTCAGCACGACGCGATCGTTGGCGGCGACGCCGAAGCGCGCACGCGTGCGTTCTTGCAGCGCGGCGTCGGCTGCGAAGCGCGCAAAATCGACGCCGTTGCCGATGATCGGACACGTGCGACCGAGCTCACGCCGTACGTCGCGCTGGCTCACCTGGCTGACGCATGCCACCGCCTCGGCCTCCAGGATCGACCGCCGCTGGCAGTCACGCAGGTACGGACTGGCAAAGTGCTCCAGGTGATGCAGCGTGCGAACCAGCGGCTTTAGCCTCAGCTCGGCCTTTTTGGCCAGCAGCCCGCTCGCCACCAAGCAATCTTCGGCGTGATACACGTCGTGGCGCGGCTGCAGCGCAGCGAGTCCACTCGCGACTTCGGCAACGCGCTGGGCGATCAACGCGTCCGGCTCCGCAGGAGCCGCTTTTGCCTCCAGATAAACGACACGACAACCTAGCTCGCGGTACAGGCGGTCGCCGGCCTTGGAGAGCGCGTACAGCGTGACCGCGTGGCCGCGCCGCGTCAGGGCCTCGGCCAAGTACGTGGCGTGAACCACGCTGCCGCGCGGCTTCGTGGAGTAGGTGAAAAGTCCAATCGACAACATGGCGTCAGCTCCCAAACCCGGTCAGCGGGCTTTCGGACAAGTCGAGGTAGACGGCTTCTGCACCCGCGTAGCGCAGCACCAAGCGGCGCGCGTCGACCACCGCGCCCACCGCCGCGCACGTGACGCCGACGGCATCGAACCGAGCACAGACACTCGGCACGGCGGCGGCGTCGACCGCCAAGACATAGCCGTAGCTTGGAAAAGCCGTCAGCCAACGCAACGGGTCGACGTCGGGCGGCGCTGGGACACGCTCTAGATCGAGCACGGCGCCGACGCCGGAGGTCTCGAGCAGCATCGCCAACGAGCCGCAAGTGCCGGCCATGCTGATGTCCTTGCCCGCTCCGACCAGCCCGGCTTCCGCCAGCTCAGGCAGCACCGCCAAACCCGCGCGCAGCTGTTGCCAGGAAGCGGTCGTGGCGGCGTTGAAGGCAGCGCCGCCGCGAAAGCTGCCGCGCAGGTCGACTGCCATGACCAGCGTTTGACCTGGCCGCGCGGCATGCCCGGAAATCAGCCGCTTGCCGCGGCCCAGCACCGCAACCGCCAGCATGGTGGCGCCTGAAACGCGCGCCGTATGGCCACCGACAATCGGCACCCCGAACACTTCACTGGCGGCCAACATGCCTTCCAGCACGCGTTCGTTCTCACCGCTGCCCATGAACAGCACATCGACGATCGCCCACGGCCGTCCGCCCATCGCCGCGACATCGCTCAAGTTGACCAGCACCGAACAGAAGCCGGCAAACCACGGATCGGCCGCGACCAGCTCCGGCCGGATGCCCTCGGCGGCGAACAAGGTGTAGCCGTCACCATCCGGCAGCGCGGCCGTGTCGTCGCCGTTCAAGATCGGCGCGCTGGTCGGAAACCAGGCGCTGCTGGTCGCACCGGCCAAGACCCGCGACGGCAGCTGAATGTCTCGCTTCATGCCGAGCTCGGCGCGACCGCGCAGCTCTTCGGTCAACGCCGCGAGCGCGATGCTCCCGAGCTTCACGCCACCCTCGCTTGCACGAGCCGCTCGCCTTCGGCGCGCGGCGGGTAACAGCCGAGCTCCGCCTGCATCAACTGGTGCGGCCGACCACGCACGTCGAGCTCGCGCAGCACACGAAAGTGGTGGCGCTCGAAGTAGCGCACGTTGCCGAGCTGAACCGTGGCCAGAAAGCGCTGGCAGCCCAAAGCGTGCGCGGTCGAGACCGCGGTCGTGATCAGCGCCGTGCCAATCGCGCCAAAACGCCGGTATTCGCGGCGAACGCCGAGGCGGCCGCCGTACCAGGTACCCGGCTCGCTACCGTAAATTCGCACCACACCGACCACGCGATCGGCCATGCCGGCGATCTGACTGTGCGCGACGATCGGCAGGGCGTGCTCGTCGTGCTCGTCGAAGTCGGAGCCCTCGAACAGCCCCTGCTCTTCCGCGAAGATGCTGCGGCGAAGCTCACGATAGCCCAGCAGCTGCCAGGGCTCGCCCGCCACCTGCGCCACGATCTCGGCGCCCAAGCTCGGGCGAACGGGCCTGCCCCACGGATTGACGAGGTCAAGCACGCGCGGCCTCGCGTGCCTTGAGCGTCGAGCAGGCGCCGCAACGGCCACAGCCTGCCTTGATGTCAGTGCTCTTCAAGTCGTACTCGGCAAGAAGAGTAGCGACGCCGTCGAGCACGTCGCGCAGGAAGCGCGGCTCGGGCGGCGGCTCGTCCTCGAGTGCCGTACCGGCGATTGGCACGAACGGTACTACGAACGGGTACACGCCGAGCATCACCAGGCGTTCGCACATCTCCAGAATCTCTTGCTGACTGTCGCCGAGCCCAGCCAGGATGTACGTCGACACCTGCCCGCGCCCAAAGACGCCCACGGCAGAAGCGAAGGCTTCCAGATAGCGGCTGATCGGCACCTCGGCTTTGCCGGGCATGATCTTGCGCCGGACGCGCTCCGACACGGCTTCCAAATGCAGCCCCAGTGTGTCGACGCCGGCCGCGCGCAGCCGCTCGAACCAGCCAAAATCAGCCGGCGGCTCACATTGAGCCTGCACCGGCAGGCCCGTCGCCGCTTTGATGGCGCGCGCCGATTCGCTGAGGACTTGCGCGCCGCGGTCCGGGCTGCGCGGCGTACCAGTCGTGAGCACGACGTGCTTCACGCCATCTAGTCGTGCAGCGACGGCCGCCACTTCGGCCAGCTGCTCGGGAGTCTTCTCGGCGATCGTCGATTTGGCGGCAAGCGATTGCCCGATTGCGCAGAACTGACAAGCCGTCTCGCGGTGGCCGTAACGCATGCAGGTTTGCAGCACGGTCGTGGCCAGCACGTCGGTCGCATGCAGCGTGGCGATTTTCCAGTACGGAATGCCATCGGCGGTCGAAAATCCGTAAAAGCGCGGTTGCGCCGGGAAGACGATTTCGGCGATCGGCTGCTCGGCGCGCAGCAGCGTCGCGCTGCCGCCACCGGGACGCACTTGCGCGGCATACGGCGACAACGCCGAGGCATGGTTCAAGATCGGCACCATGACCGTCTGATGGTCGAGCGTGATCGCCTTGTGATCCGACGGTCCGGCGCCGCCACTACGGCTCAAGCCGGGGCCGTTCGGATCGAGCCAGCGCACGCCGAAAGCTTGCAGCTCACTGAGCAGCTCAGGCGAGCGCTGGAACCTGCGCGTCTTCGTCGCGGAGGCCGTTAGTATCGGGAGCGAGCGATTCATGGGAAATCCGTGCTGGGGCAAGAGGTGGGCTTTTTTCGCGCAAGTGCGGCTGTGGCGAGCGATCGATCAGCAACGACAAGAGCTCGGGGCGGCTGTAGTGCCCGACGCTGTCCATCATGCGTTTGCGTTTGGCGACGAGTGACAAGTCCAAGTCGGCGAGCACCATGCCTTCACCGTCGGTCAACGGCGGCGCGAGCAAGGTGCCCTCCGGCGAGACGATGGCGGTGAAACACCCGCCGCGCAGCGCGCGGTCCAGCTTGGTCTCGCCCGCCACCTGCGCCACTTGCTGCTCGTTCAGGTAGCCGGTGGCGTTGACCACGAAGCAACCCGACTCGAGCGCATGATGACGAATCGTAACCTGGATTTGTTCCGCAAAAATGTCACCGACGAGCGATCCTGGGAACATGGCGACGTGAATTTCCTCGTGATCGGCCATCAGCGCGTACCGCGCCAACGGGTTGTAATGCTCCCAGCAGGCGAGCTGGCCGATGCGGCCGACGCGGGTGTCGACGGCCACCAGGCCAGAACCGTCGCCCTGACCCCAGATCATGCGCTCGTGGTAGGTGGGCGTGAGCTTGCGGCGAGCTTGGGCCAACCGCCCGTCAGCGTCGAACAGCAGCTGCGTGTTGTACAGCGTGCCGTGGTCGCGCTCGTTCACACCGATCGAGACCACGGCGCCGGCTTTGCGCGCCGCTTGCGCGATCACTTCCGTGCCGGGGCCCGGAACCGTCAGCGATTGCTCGAGCAGCAACAGGTGCTCGGCGCCGATCACCGCTGGCGCCTTGATGAAGGAAAAATACGGGTAATACGGCACCACGGTCTCGGGAAACACGACCAGCTCCGCGCCCTGCGCCGCCGCTTCGGCGATTTTGTCGCACACCTTGCTGAGCGTGCCTTCACGACTGAACAGCACGGGGCTCAATTGCACGGCGGCGGCGCGTACCTTGCGCGACATGACTACAGCGTCCAGGTGTCGAGAATGAAAGCGTTGTCTTTGCGATGCATCAGCATCAGGTCCAGCACGTCGAGCGGGTTGATCGGCTTGATGCCTTCGATCAGCGCCTTTTCGCCGTGGCCGTACAGGGCCTGCAAGGCGAAACGGCAGGCGTAGACTTTGCCGCCTTCGGTCATGAACTTCATGATTTGCGCGTTGAAGTTGAGGTGACCAGGAAAGGCTTCGTCGCCGAGCTTGGGGAAGCCACGCTGCACGCCGAGCGTGACGCCTGGCCCGTACAGCAGCACCGACGTTTCGAAGCCTTTGCGCTGAAGCCGCACGGCTTGCAGCAGGTTCACGAGACCGATCGAGCCTTCGAACGCGACCGTGTGAAACGTGACGAGCGCCTTTTCACCGGGGCTGGCCTTGATGTCGTCGAAGACCTTCTCTTCGTAGTCGACCAGAAAATCGCCGGCTTTGTTCATCGGTGCTTGGACTTTGGGCATTGCTGTTCTCCGAGGGGTTGCAGCTCCGAGCGGGTGTCGCTCGTGAACGTGTGCAACGAACCAATTGCGAGCCGCGTGCCACCGGCCGCGCAGCACGTGAAACCGACGAATCTCGCGCCTGGCATCACGCACGGCGTCGCCCGGAAACACGCAGCTAGTTGCGAGTCGCAGATCTTTGCGAGCAGCACCGTGAATGTTGTGAATTCGGCCGAGTGCCGCGTTTCAGCGAGGTAACCAGTAAGTCAGCCGTCGGCACGTCAGCCGTCAGCGCGGCCGCTCGAGACCGAGCTGCTTCATGCGGTAAGCCAACGTACTGGGACTGAGCCCCAACAATTTGGCGGCGCCACGCGCACCAGCGATCCGGTAGTCACAGCGCTGCAGGGCGTTGAGCAAGTTGCGACGTTCGAAGTCGCGAAACACAGGCTCGCTCATCACTTCGCCGAGCTCGCGCTCTTGACTGGAGCGCGGCGGCGGTGGCGGCTCGCTGGGCCGACCGAGTGCCAACCCCAGACCGCGTTCGGCTCGGTTGCTGAGCACGACGGCGCGTTCGATGATGTTTTGGAGCTCGCGCACGTTGCCTGGGAAGTCGTAGGCCAACAGCGCGTGCTCGTCTGCGCTCGACAGCTCACGCTCGGGCAGGTGCAGGCGATGCGCGGTCGTGTGCAAAAATCGCCGCGCCATCGGCAAAATGTCGTCGCGGCGCTCGCGCAGCGCCGGAACTTCGACCGGTAGCACGTTGAGGCGATAGAACAGGTCACGGCGAAAGCGGCCTTTTTCCACCTCGACCTCGAGCGGACGATTGGTAGCCGCGATCACGCGGACGTCGACCTCACGTGTTCGGTCGTCGCCGACCGCCTCGAACGTACGCTCTTGCAGGACTCGCAGCAGCTTGCCCTGCAGCTCGAGCGGGATCTCACCGACCTCGTCCAAAAACAGCGAGCCGCCGTCGGCGAGCAGGAAGCGCCCCTGGCGATCGCGGGCGGCGCCGCTGAACGCGCCGCGCACGTGGCCAAAAAACTCGCTCTCGAACAACTCGCGCGGCACGCTGGCACAATTGACCTTCACCAGCGGGCCATCGCGGCGCGCGCTCGAATCGTGCACGGCCGCGGCGATCAGCTCCTTGCCCACGCCGCTCTCCCCCAAAATCAGGACCGAGGAATCGGTGCGAGCCACCGCGTGAACTTGCTCCAGCACGCGCTTCATCTGTTGGCTCTCGGCGATCACCTCGCCATGCTGCAGCGCGCTGCGCACGGCCTCGCGCAGGTAGTCGCGCTCGCGTTCGGCGCTCTCCTTGAGCTGGGCGATTTCCTCGAAGGCGCGCGCGTTGGCGATCGCGACCGCCGCGTGATCGGCGAAAACTCGCAGCCAATCCAAGTCCGATTTCTCGAGCCGACGCCGACTGAAGAACGCCACCACCCCCAACACTTGGCCTTTGAAGCACAACGGCTGGCCGGCGAAGCTTTCGATGCCTTCGGCGTCGGCCCAATCGGGCTGCACCAGCCAGTCACGCGGCCCGCGCTGCAGCAACAGCGGGCGATTGTTGGACGCGATGTAACCGACCTTGCCGTACGACAGCAGGATCTTCTGGTGCGCACCGTCGGTGCGGTTCCAACGCTTCGCTGGATCGACGATCGAAGCGCCAATGCTCGCCTTCAGCTCCAAGTACGGTGGCTCGTGCTCGCGGTCACGCAGCAGCCACACGCGCGCCAACGCCACGCCGTCCCACATGCCCAGGCCCTGAACCATTTCGGTCAGTACCGAGTCCGGCGAGCGTGCCTGCGCAACGGACAGCGCGAGCGACTGGAGCGCATCGAGCTGCATCCCGCTCAGGCTCGCGCGCCCCCGCCACCGCAACGTATCGACGATGTTTCGGGACCGAAGCGGTGGCTCGTCCCGTTGACTGGAGCACAAAGTCTTGACTCGGGTCCCGCCGGGCCGCGGCCAGCTGACAGCATTTGGAACCTCGATCCCCCAAACTACCTACGCGCAGAGCACGAGCTGAGCTAACCTGCGCTGACGGGGAGGAGTGCGCACCGTGACACGGAGAGGGCACATCGGAAGGTACTTCGCTACGAGCTGGCTGGTCTTACTGGCCTGTGGTGGCATCACCGAACGCAACTCAACGGACGACGGCGGCGCGGGAGTGGGCGGCCCATCCGTCGCGGGCACCGGCGTATCCACATCGACGCCGTGGTTCACAGGAGATCAGGGCAGGGCTTGCGACAACGATTTGGATTGCCCGGACGACGGGGGTTTTCCGTTGCCCGACGGCAGCAAGTGCGGGGGCGAGGTCTGCAACAGGAGCAGACTGAGCCCGTCACCGGTTGGAAATAAGATCTTCTGGTGCAATTGGGCGGGGTCGAATGCGCAAGGCCAAGAGGGCTGGTGCACCACCGACGCCGACTGCAAGTGCCGAGGGTTCGGTGCTAAATGCGTCGCGCCCTACTGCACCTTCACGCGGGCTTCAGACGCGCCTTGAGGTCGACGCGGCGCTAGCTCACGACCTCACGACCTCACGACGCGCGGCCGCGCCTTCGATCCGACGGCGCTGCAAAGAACTCAGCCGAACAGACCGGGAAGGGATGTGCGGCTTCCGTTGAAGTCGGTCCCCGGCACCTGCATCGCCTGTAGCATCGTGTAGTAAAAGTCGCCGATGTCCGTGTTGTTCGGCACCTGCACGTACTGACCTTGGCGCATCTGGAGGTTCTTACCACCGAGGAGGATAACCGGCAGATTGTGCGTCGTATGATCGTAGGCGTGGGAGTGCGCACAGCCGATTTGTAGAAGGGAGTTGTCCAACGGTGTATTGCCATTCGGCTCGGCCGGGAACGCGTCGAGCTTCAGAGCAAGGCGCTGGGCGACAAGCATCAGGACTCGGGTGTAGGCAAACCATTCCTCGACGGTCTGAGTGGCGGAGGCAACGGCTTTGTGAGTGATGTCAAAATGGGTGTCCAACGAGTTCGAGCTATAGGTCACCTTCTTGCCACTGATGCCGATGAAATCGCTCGCGTACTCAACTCTCGAAGCGTAAGGGTCCCGTGTGGCTTCGATATCCGTCATGATTGTGGCAATCGGCATAGCGTCGGAAGCCATCGCGAGCGCGACGACGTCGACCATCATCCGCAGCGTGGCGAGCCAATCTAAAGAACCGCCGCTCAGAGCGGGGTCATAGGCGGGCGGCGTCGTGGGACACAGGGCTGGACCTGCAGCGGTCAAGTTGTTCTCGACGTCGCGAATGTTCTGAAGGTAGGCCTCGAGGCGAGCGCTGTCATCCCTACCTAGGTTCCTCTGAAGACCAGCGACGCTCCCCATCACATAATCCAGCACGCTCTTGTCGTCCGCCAGGCTCGCCGTCTGACTTGCGCCGGAACCGGCGGTCGAGCATTTGCCGAAGAGCTGATTGAACACTTTCATCGGATCGGTAACCTTGGGCACGAGGTGGTTGCCGCCCAAACGGGAATTGGATGACACGTTTCCTTGATGCCCGCCCGTCGACTCGGTGATGTCGGATGCGGAAGGACTCAGTACGAGCGTCGAGCCCGGCGTAAATCCCATGGCATTGGCGATGTATTGATCGACGGAATCGGGAGGGGTACCGCCGTGGCCACCGCCCGATTTATAGGCCGAAGTAAGCCAGCAGGTCGTGGGCAAAGAGTGAGTCGCATTGGTACCGTCCGGATCGCCCGGTAGAGTGCTCAGTCCACTGACAATCATCAGCTTCTGCTTGAGGGACTCGAACGGCGCCAAGTGCGCCGGCAACGGGGACATCAACGGACCAGGCAGAGTCGGGTGCCAGGTTCCCGTGCCCAACTTTGGATCGCCGGGACGGATTTCATAGTAGCGACTCGCATCGTTCTTCGTGGGGTCGTAGCCGTGGCCCCACATTCCGAGGGACAAGAAGAAGGCGGCGTAACGTGGGCTGGCGCCCGGCCCTGCCCCCGCCATCGAGGTTCGTGGTTGAAGCATGATGTCCAATGCCGGCAGCAGAATCGAGACGCCTGCCCCCCTGAGAAAACTGCGCCTCGGTATTCGGAACGTCCTCATGGCTCGTATTCCTCTCAAGGGTTCACTTGGCGGGAGCGGAAACTCGGATCCTGGATCAACCGGAAGACCAGATCGGAAAACTTCTGCGCGGGGCCTACGCTGGTCTGGGCGATCGGTTGCGTCGTGCAGTCATCGGCGGCTCCGGTCATGTCGCGTCCCTCTGCGAAGGACGCCAAGCGCTTGGTAAAGCACCAGGGATAGCGGCTGTCCGACTGGACGATCTTCGCGAGATCGTCGAGGTTCTTGAACGTCTCACCGGTAGGTAGCTGCCCGGACGCGTCGACTGGGGTGCCGTCCAAGTAGGTCGTGCGCCAAATACCGGCCGAGTCGTAGTTCTCGTAGCCATAGCCAATCGGGTCGAGACGGCTGTGGCACGCCGAACACGCCGCGCCCAGCTCGACATGTTGGGCGAGCCTCTGGCGGATCGCGGATTCGGCTTGCAACTCCGTGTTTCCGTTAGCCGGAGCCGGAAGCGCCGGCACGTTGGGCGGAGGCCCCCCCGTGCCGGAGCACAAGATTTGCTCCAGCACCCACATTCCGCGGCGCACGGGCGAGGTGCGATTGGCTACGGACGTGAGCGCAAGGATCGACGCATGCGTGAGGATCCCCACGCGCTGGTCGTTGAGCGCAACTTGTGTCAGCTGCGTACCGGCGCCGGCAGGCATGGGTATGCCGTAGTGTTGACTGAGACTCTGGTCGAGAAAGCTATACTTCCCCGCAACGAAGTCCATGACGCTGGTGTCTTGTCCGAAGACATGGTTGAGAAAAGCCAGCGTCTCGCTCTTCATCGAGCTCTTCAGACTGCTATTCCAGGTGGGAAAACGCAGCGTATCCAGATTGGTGGCATCAAAGTGATCGAGCTGCAGCCACTGATGACCAAAGCTGTTGCTCAGATACACCACGCGCGAATCCGCGAGCATACGCAGCACATGGCCCTTGAGCACGGCCGACTCCTGCAAACGCCCTTGCGCGGCATCGGCCATGAGCAGGTCGTCCGGAATCGATCCCCAGAGGAAGAAGGAGAGGCGGCTGGCGAGCTCGTAGTCCGTGAGGGGCGTCAGCGTGCTGCTGTTCACGGGGACTAGATAGAATCGGAACAAGAATCGAGGCGAGACCAGAATGGCCCTCACCGCTAGCTTCAAGGCATCGGCAAATACCGGGCTAGTCGAGGATTTGTAGACGGTCATCAGGTTCGCGATCTCGTCGGCCGGTGGCGGTCCGCGAAACGCCTTCGTCGCAAGCGTTGTGATGATCGACTGGGCGCAGGCGTCGCCTGACGTGCAGGTGAGCAGCCGGTTCGGGCTCGCGGCAAACACATCGGCGACAACCGCCTTGGCGGCGCTCAAATAGTCCGTCACATTGCTCAACGACAGATTTTGGGCGACACCTTCGGTCGTGAACCCGGCGGGTCCCGCAGCATCGGCCGAGAACCCGGCTGCGTAGTCCTTTTGAACACCGAACAGATCGCGGACAACGTTGTTGTATTCGAGTTTCGTGAGACGCTGAACGGGCGCGGGCGCTGGTGCGACACTGCACGTCCCGCCCGTCATTGCGTTCGTCCCGCCCGTCATACCGTTCGTCCCACCGGACGAGGAGCTCGGAGCGTTTCCATTCGCGCCGCCGTTTCCGGTTGGACTTCCGATGATTCCTTGGCAGCCCGCCGCGGCGAGCCCGATGGCAACGGCCACCGAGGACATCACCATAAACGACAGCCGTTTCACCAGCATGCCCTCCACGAAGCTCCGTGTCTTGGAAGCGTCATTGTGGGTACGGTCGAGCCGGGTGCGTCTGGGCAGGCAGAAAGTCTTGCTAAATCGTCGTCATATTAGCCGAGCCCGTTCGGCACCTCCGTCGAGACACGACATCCCACGCCTCGGCGAGAACCACTGGAAGGGCAGAGGAAGGAGTGATCGCCGGGGAGGCTTTCGCCCACCTTGGTTTGTCTGGATGCCGGTGTTCCGTCGCGTAGCGCGCGCTCGGCCACCCGCTGTGCCGCACCAAGCGAAGCGCTGGAAACGACCGGTGTTCGTTGTCTTTCTTTCGCGGTCCCGGCGGGCGTTGCCCGCTGCGCGCTGGAGCCGATTGTCGGACTTGAACCGACGACCTGTGCTTTACGAAAGCACTGCTCTACCACTGAGCTAAGTCGGCGAAAGGAGCGGGAGGATACTTG
>FSUE01000189.1_pt1 | contig 15139 bp, 10 predicted proteins | sample 1637031 | NCBI WGS metagenome assembly FSUE01 (sample SAMEA3914819, study PRJEB12502) | metagenome | biome: forest; material: soil | place: Canada | collected 2010-06-26 | depth 0.3 m | reverse complement strand
CGCCGGCAAGCTGCGACCCGACCGATACCGCGGCGGAAACGCGATCGAGTTGAAGCTGGACAAGATTTGGTAGAGTGAGCGCCCGATGCCCGCGCCCGCGCCCGCAACTGACGCTCAGCCGCTGATTCGCTTCAAGGGCGTGCGCAAAGCTTTCGGCCAAAAAATCATCTACGCCGGCCTCGATCTGTCGATCATGAAGGGCGAGGTGCTGACGATTTGCGGTGGCTCGGGCGTCGGCAAGAGCGTGATGCTCAAGATGCTGATCGGCCTGCTCAAAGCCGATCGCGGCAGCATCGTCTTCGATGGCAAAGAGGTCACCGAGATGAAAGAGAGCGAGCTTGCGATCGTGCGCCAGCGCATCGCGATGCTGTTTCAGAGCGGCGCGCTGTTCGATTCGCTCACGGTCGGTGACAACGTCGGCTACGGGCTCGATGAGCATTTTCGAAACAAAATGACGCCCGACGAGCGCAACGAGCGCGTGGCCTGGGCGCTCGGGCTGGTCGGCCTGCCGGGTATCGAAGACATGGCGCCGTCGGACTTGTCCGGCGGTATGCGCAAGCGCGTCGGCCTAGCGCGGGCGATCGCGGTGCGGCCCGAGGTGCTGCTGTACGACGAGCCGACGACCGGGCTCGACCCGATCAACACCGCGCGCGTCAATCACCTGATCACGGGTCTGCAAGAGCGGCTCAACATCACCAGCATCGTCGTCACCCACGACATGAAGAGCGCGTTCACGATCAGTGATCGAATCGCCATGGTGAACAGCGCGCGCGTGATCGCCTGCGACACGGTCGAAGCCTTCCGCGCTTCGACCGATCCACGCGTTTCGGACTTCATCGAAGGCCGTGCTCCCGTGAAGGAATCCGTAGAAACGTTGCTGAGCTCCTGACGGCTCGAGCGAACAGGGAGGCGGGAAGGCGGGAAGGTCGGTACGCGAAGCACTACGACGGGTGGCACCGTTTCACGACTTATTTTGGGCGCCGCACCGATTCGTTGCGTGCGTCGATACGCGAGGCGTGTACAGGCTCGGCGCAATACAGCGCAGGTTTGGATCCGGATTTGCGCCAACAAACCTTCCCGCCTTCCCGCCTTCCTGTTTTCTCGCGCTCGAGTCGTACGCTGGGCCGAATTGCCGCACAAACGCTGGTTTGCGGGCGAGGGCGGAAGTGGCAAGATCCGAGATTCCTCATGTCGGTTCGGGATCTGTGAGCGATGGCGACTTCGCGTGAATTCAAAGTAGGCGCGTTCGCGCTCGCGGGCCTGTTCGTCGTCGGGCTCGTGGTGTTCATGATCGGTCAAGAGCGCAAGCTCTTCGAGTCGAAGCTGCTGTATCGCGCCAAGTTCCAAGAGGTTCAGGGCCTGCGCAGCGGCTCGCCGGTGCGCATGGGCGGCGTCGACATCGGGTCGGTGACCGAGGTGGCCTACGGCGACGTCGCCGACGACAAGCAAATCCACGTGAAGATGCTGGTGGTGAAGGACGAGTCACGGCGGATTCGCCAGGACAGCCTGGCCACGATCGAAGGCAAGGGCCTGCTCGGCGACAAGATGATCGTGATCAGTGTCGGCAACCAGAAGCTGCCGCAGATCCCGGTCGGTGGTGAGGTGCCGTCCAAAGAAGGCGACGACATTGGCCAGCTGATGGGCAAGCTCGGCGTCATCACTGGCCAGGTCGAAAAGGTCGTCGGTAACCTGGAGCGGACGACCGATTCCTTGGCCGACGCCAAGCTGCACGACAACCTCAAGAGCAGCGTCGAGTCGATGAACGGCATCCTCAAGTCGGTCGACGGGGCCGACGGCTACGTCGGCAAGCTGATCAAGAGCCCGGAAGAGTCGCAGCGCTTGTCGCAGGTGATGCACAACCTGGAAACGGCCACGGCTCAGCTCAACCAAACCACCGCCAGCGTCAACTCGATCTTGGCGCGCGTGGAAAAGGGCCCAGGCTTGGCCCACGAAGTGCTCTACGGCGAAGAGTCGGCCAAGGCGGTCAGCCAGTTCGGCGGCGCGGCCGAGGAGCTGCGCCTCACGCTCAAGGGCGTTCGCGACGGCAACGGCATCGCGCGTGGGCTGCTGTACGGCGACGACGGCTCACAGCAAATGCTGAGCAACCTCAACCAAATGAGCGGCGACCTGAAGCAGATCGTGGCCGACATGAAATCCGGCAAGGGCACGCTCGGCGCGCTGCTCGTCGATCCTTCGGTCTACGAAGACCTGAAGGTCGTGCTCGGCAATGTCGAGCGCAACAAAGCGCTGCGCGCGCTGGTTCGCTATTCAATTCGTCGCGACGGCGCGCAGCCCGGCGTCGAAGTGCGTGATCCGGCGCCCAACGCGGTCGGCGCGAAAAAGCCCGACGGCGCCGAAAAGCTCTCGGCCGAGGTCGGCGCGGCCACGACACCGACGCCGGCGCATTAGCGCCTCACGCGCGCGCACAAAACGATCTCAGTGCGCGGAAATGCGTCGGCGCCTGTCGGCCTCGCCGCGCGGATTTACGCCGAGTCGAGCTGGCTCGGCTCTTGCTCTGGCGCCGGGCATGCTTCAATCCTCACGTCGTCTTGGTTGGTTCGGTTCCTTGGGTCTGCTGGCGCTGGTGGCCCTGCCAGGCTCGGCCTGCTCGTCGGCGAATGACGGCACGGGCGCGCCCGCCAGCTGCAGCGGCCTCGACACGAAAGTGCGTGCTCAGGCCACCTTGCGGGCGTACGCCGAGGCCGTCACGTCGCTGCGCGACCGCGCGCTGGCGGTCGAGGCGAAGTTTCTGGCCGTCTGTAACGACATCAACGGCGATCTTGGGCTCGATACGAGCAAGACCACCGCCGAACAGGCGTGTGGGATTTTGAAGCAGCGCATCGACGCGGCTGCCAAAGCCGGTGTCACGGTTCAAGCGCAAATTGATTTCAACTGTCACGCCGACGTCAGCGTGCAGGCTGACTGTGAAGCCAGCTGTCAAGTGGACGCCAGCTGTGACGTGGCGGCCAAGTGCGAGCCTGGCAAGCTGGCCGTCGAGTGCAACGGCACCTGCAGCGGGCAATGTGACGTGAGCGCGCCCAGCGTCGAGTGCCATGGTTCCTGCGAGGGCAGCTGCTCGGCCGACGTCATGGCCCAGTGCACTGGCGAGTGCGAAGGCAGCTGCAGCGCGCCTAAGTTCGACGGTACTTGCGACGTTGGCTGCACGGCGGGCTTTTCCGGCAGCTGCGAGGGCATGTGCGCTGGCAAGTGCGACGGCAAAGACTCGAGCGCGGCGTGCGCCGGCAAGTGCGAGGGCACCTGCACCGGCAAGGCCACCGGGCACTGCGACGCGCAGTGCAAGGGCAAGCTCAGCGGCGGCAAGTGCGATGGCATGTGCAGTGGCTCGTGCGTCACGCACGCCAATGCCATGTGCGAAGGCACCTGCAACGGCACCTGCTCCTACGACCCGGGCTCGGCCACCTGCAAAGGCACGTGCCACGGCGAGTGCTCGGCCGAGGTCAGCCTGCCCACTTGCACCGGCAAGCTCGACTGCGAAGGCAGCGCCGAATGCCACTCCAGCTGCCAGGCGCAGGCCAGCGCCCACGTCGACTGCCCGCCGCCGACTGCGACCGTTCAGGTCGTAGGTGACGCCGAGCTACAGGCTGCGCTGTCCGCGCACATCAAGGACTTTGGCGCAGCGGTCAACTTGGCGATCGCGCTCAAGGATCCGATCGCCGAGGTCGCCGGCAAGACGATCGACGCGTTCAAAGCCATCGGCGATGTCGGTGTCTCCGGCGTCGCGTGCATGGGCGCCTCGCTCAACGCCGCGGTCGAGGCGCAAGTCAGCATCAGCGTTTCCGTCCAGGCGAGCGCCAGCGTGCAAGCCGGTTGAGCCAAAGCTGGCGGGAGTCGGCAGCGTCGCTTTGGCTCGAACCGAATCAAGCCAGCGCGGCGCTGACGACTTTGCCGGCGTTGATCCGCTGCTCGATGCGGTCGTTCGGCACCTGAACGGCCGCCGCTAGCGTTCGGCCCGCGGATTCCAGCGATTGCAGCGGGTCGATGTCCCCACCCGCGCCGCCTTTGCCGGTCTTGGAGTCGATCGCGACGGCACCGAAGTCACCGTCCACGACGTCGACGCCGCCGATCACGCCGCCGCGCACGTTCTTACCGAACAGCGTCATGACGTGGTGGTTCTGGTTGTGGTTGCGGCCACCACCGGCGTTGCGCTTCAAGGTGCGGCCGAACACGTTCAGCGACGCGAACGTGACCTGATCCTCCAGGCCTTGCGTGGTCAGCTCGGCCCAGAGCGTGCCCAGCGTGGCGATGCTGGTCACGGTGTCTTGCGCCTCGAGCGTCAGGTCGGAGTCGTTATGGTTGTCGCCGCCGAACGGCAAATGCATCGTCACCACCGGCGCCACCTTGAGCTTGATCAGCGCGACCGCCGCGATCACCTGATCGACGGGCGAGTCCTTGTCGGTCGGGTCGACCGGTAGCCGCGTCAGCAGCGTTGCCAGGTCTTCGCCGAGCTTCCGCACTTGCTCGCGACCGAGCGCGTAGCGATCCAGAAAATCGCGCTGGATGCGCGTGCCGTTGACGCGCAAATCCGCGTAAATGGCGTCGATCTGCGAGTCACGCAGGCTGGTCAAGCTGGTCAGAAGATCGTCGGGCTCGGCGAACAGCGACTTCAACGCGCTGGGGTCGACGTTGTCGAGCGCGCGGCCCTCGTAGGTGATGAGCTCGCTGCCGAGCGGGATCGGCTCCGATTGGATCGTGCCGAGGGTTTTCGCCAGCTCCGAAGCGATCAAGCTCGGCAGCATCTCTTGGCCGTTACCAGAGGCGGACTTGGCCGCGCCCTGCAGCGCCATCACCTTGCGATGCTCGGGGTGGGCATTGGTGTAGGTGCGGTGATGAAAGAACGCCAGGCGCGCGCGCAGCGCATCGGGCAGCGCCGCCCAACACTTTGCGGCGCGGTAGGTTCCGGTGCCGAAGGTCACGTCGGCCGCCGCCAGCTCTGGCAGCGGGCTGTTCTCTGCGCCGGCCACGAACGAGCCGGGTGCGTTGGCGTTGAGTGGGTCGCCGTTGCCCGAAGTCGCCAAAATCAAGAATTGCGGCGCGACATCGGCCGCGTGCGCGATCCGCTCGCCCAAAATCCAAGCCTTCGGCAAGCCCGTCGCCAAGGACCGCAAACCCACGAGGCCTGCGCCAAAAACCGCACTCTTCAGCAGTCTGCGTCGAGTCGTTGTCATGCTCGTACCTTCTCGCTCTCGAAACTACCAACTACCAACTGCCAACTGCCAACTCTCACAACCCCACCGCCTGAACTTCGGGCGAGACGCAGGACACGATGAACGCCGACCGCAGCGCGGTCAGCGCGTTGGTCTTGGTCTTCGCGGCTTGAAAGTGTTCGCCCAAGCTGGCTCGCACTTCGTCGTGACGCGGATGGCCGGCTCCCAGCCCCATCAGCTTCTCGACGAACCCATCCAACGCCTGCTCGGGCTGGTTCGTTTGAAACGGCATGCCGGCGCCGGTGCCGACCAGCTTGGTCGACAGCTTGGCGCACAGCTTCTCGACCGCCGCGTAGTGAAAGAGCCCCGTCACCGCCGTTTGTACCGGCTCGGCCGCGCCGCGACTGAAGTCGTCTTCCGGCACCAAGCCGGCAAAGCTGGCGGCCACGCCGCACGCGTCAGGCACGCCGAGCCGCGTCGTCAGTAGCTGACACAAATGCTGCTTGCGCGTGATGCTGACGAACGGAGCGCTGCTGCGCGAAGTTTCGGTGAACGTCGCGCCGGTGACCAACGGTGAGCTCAGCAGCTCGACCAGCAGCGTCTTGAAGTCGAAGTGGCTTTCGCTGAACGCCTTGGCGACGCGGATGAACTCGGGGTCCTTCTCGCTACACGCCTGCGAATTGGCCCAATAACACAGCTTTTGCGTCCAACCGCCGGCAAAGCCCGGATGGTCGGCGAGCGCTTGCGCGAAATCGTCCATGTTGCCGGCGTCGTGCACGTAGCCCTCGAAAGCGAACGACGGCGTGACGGTGCCGGGCATTTCGGGTCGTTGAAAGCTGTACGCGAAGCCTTGCGCGAAGTATTCGCGCATCGGATCGAGGAATTGGTGGCAGCCGTAGCAGGTAGTACCCGGCGCCGCGTGCTCGGTGGCCAGACCGTCGAGCCGCACCGGCACGGTCGCGTCGGCAGGCGAGAACAGCTTGCCGAGCGCGACAATCATCGACTGGCTGGTGGTGACGCGGAACTGATTGTCCTCGTTGGTCTCCCAGTTCGCCAAGAATGCTGGCGTCGTGAAGAAACCAATCCGCGGCTGGCGCAGCGTGATCGTGGTCGCGGCGCGTAGCGTCGCCAGATCGTAGAAGATCGGCACGGTCTTGGCGCTCTTGCCGACCTCGATGTCGACGAAGCGCCAATCCGCAAAATCTGCTTCGGTCAGGACCGTGTCGTCGAAGCGGTACTGGCCGGCATTCATGCCTTTGCACTGCACGAAGCCCAGCATCATCTCGAACAGCAAGTCGGCGTTGATCGCGCCGACCGTGCAGGTGTCGGGCAAGGTCGCGACTTGCCAGACGTGGTTTTGCACCGAGTAATCGAGCGGCAGCGGCGCGGCCGGCATGTCCACGCTCGGATCGCGAACCACGCTGTGCTTGTCCGCTTTCAACTCCGTCGCGCTGCGTTCCAGGAACGCCAGCGCCGACAGCGTGGCAGTCGTGACGGCCCAGTGCCGCGTCGTGAGCACCTCGCTGAACGGGTGGCCGTCTTGTACGATCGCGGTCGCGCTGCGCACGAACGATTCTTGGAGGTTTTGCTTGAGCGCGTTCAACCGGCTGGTGTTGCCGCGCAGACGCATGAACTGCGCGTCGAGCGAGCCGACCAGCTTTTGCTGCAGGCTGACGCGCAAGAAATCGCCGAGCTTGGTCTCGAATTCGGGGGTCGCGAGCCAGCCGCTGATCAGGCCTTTGAGCGCGGCTGGGTCGTCGCTGACGCTCGCGACTTCGTCGGCGCTGGCGGCGCTGCCGGTGAGCAGGGTCTTGACCTTGTTCACGTAGCTCAGCGCGGCGACGGGCTCGAAGTCGGCCGGTGGCTCGTCGGGCGGCGCTGTGCCTTGCGCGATCGCTTTGACCCAGCCTTCGAAGCAGCTCAGCGTCGCCGCGGACACACCGGCTTGGCTGCCGAACGGCATCATCACGCCGCACGGCGCGGCCTTGAAGCGCACCGGATCGGTCAGTCGCAGCAGCAGGCTATTGTCGACGTTCTTCGGATCGACCAACAGCTCGCCGCCGCACGCGTCGCTTTGCGAAGCCACGCCGAGCAAACGTTGGTCGAGGCCCGTCGACAGCAAATCGAGGTTGCCTTGGAAGCGTTCACCATGACAGCCGGCGTTGGTGCAGCCGTTCTCGGGCAACGCCATCAAGGCTTTGATGTCGCAGCTGCCGCCGGGGCCGAACTCACCCATCTCGGCGCCCTCTGGCGTCTGACCGGGGGCGGGGTCGCTCGGCGTCGTGGCGCCCGGCCGCGATTTGACGGGGTTGGTTTGACAGGCCGCCGCCGAGAGCGCCGCGCCGAGCGCGAGGACGAGCCCGAAGCGCGTGGAATGTTGCAGCAAACGTCGCAAGATCTGGACTCCTCGCCTCGTTGACGGGGCGCACGGCCAAGCGCGACATGCTTTTTGCTAAATAGCTAAAGTTACTCGGTTTTTTCGGTGGGCAGCGGCTCACCCAGCACGCGGTACAGGCTCAGTTGCAGCTGGCTGTCGACCAGGCCGAGCAGGCTGTCGAGCTCCGACGGACTGAGCGCGATGCGCGCCCTGAGCCCTTCGCGCGTGCTGACCCGAACGGTCTCGCGCAGATCGACCAGCCAACGCTGCACGGTCCGGCTCGAGACGCCATACATGACGCCGATCGCCGACGCCGACAGCTGCTCGATGAACGAAAGTTTCAGCAGCGTGACCTGGCGCGCGTCGAGACGAGACAGGGCGGCTTCGAGGGCAATTTTGAAATCGGAAGCGTAGCGCAGCTTCAGGTAATCCAGCTCGGGATCGGTCGGCACGCCCGGGCTGTCCAGCTCGCGCGGCGTGGCTTCACCCTGCCGAGCTCGCTGCAGATCGAGCAAGCAGCGCGTCGCGATCATGCGCAGCCAACCACCGAACGGGCCGCGGCCTGAGTACTGCGTGATGCGGGCAGGTTGGCCTTCGACCGGCACGAATAGCCGCGTGCGCACCTGCTGCTCCAGCTCACCCGCCTCGGCCGCCACGCCTTTGATCTGGGTCGCCAACAGCGCCACGAAATCACGCTCGAAGCGGGCGAAGGCGGCCTTGTCGCCCAGGCCGAGCGCCCAAGCCAGGTACAGGTCCTCGACGTGCAGCTCCGAAAGCTCGCGCGAGGGGTCAGCGGAGTCGGCAAGTCGCGCCGTCAAAATGGCCGCAAAATCCGCAGAATTAGCGCTGACGCCGGGCGTCGCGCGCTCGGCGGCTTCCAGGCGTCGCGCGAGCGTCATCGCGGGCATCTTGCTCGCCGCAAGCGGCGAATGCAAACCTACCCCGTGCCCGACGCGAGCTTGTGCGTGGACGACGAGGCGTTGTTCGCCTTCGCGCGCGGCGAGCTCGCGGAAACCGAGCTTGGGCGCGTCGAGGCTCACCTGCAAGATTGCGCTGACTGCCGGGCGGTGCTGGCCGAAGCGGCGCGCTCGCTCGAGGCGCCCGCAGCCAGCGGGAGCGGCGCGGGCGGCGAGCACGGCCCGACGCAGATTGCGCGCTACCAGATCGTCACGCTGCTGGGCGCGGGCGCTTCGGGCGTGGTGTACCGTGGCTTCGATCCGCAACTCAAGCGAGCGGTAGCGCTCAAGCTGTTGCGGCCCGAGCTCCACGGAGCTTCACCCGAGCAGTCTGCGCGTATGCTGCGCGAGGCGCAGGCGATGGCGCGGCTCTCGGATCCGCACGTCGTGGCCGTTTACGACGTCGGGCTACACGAGCGCACGGTGTACCTGGTGATGGAATACATCGACGGGTCCACGCTCAGCGATTGGTTGCGCGCGGCGCCACGCTCCACGAGTGAAATCTTGCGCGTCTTTGCCGACGCCGGTCGCGGGCTGGCGGCCGCGCACCAAAAAGGGCTGGTCCACCGTGATTTCAAGCCCGAGAACGTGCTGGTGGCGCAGGACGGCCGTGCCAAGGTCACCGATTTTGGCCTGGCTCGTGAGAGTGAGTCGTGGCTGCGCGAGCGCAAAGTCGATGATCAAGCCAGCACCGAGCTGTACGCGCCGACGCGTGGTCTGGTCGGCACGCCGGCGTACATGGCGCCCGAGCTGTTCGAAGGCGGGTTGGCCAGCCCCGCTAGCGATCAGTTTGCGTTCTCGGTCGCGCTATTCGTCGCACTGTTCGACAAGCACCCGTTCAAAGCCGGCGAGGGCATCGCGCTGAGCGAGCTTGTCACGCGAGTGCGCGCCGGAGCCGTGCAGCGGCCAACGTTCAAGAGCGCCGAGCAAGAGCGGTTGTTCGGTGTCGTAGAGCGCGCTTGCGCGGCAACTGCGGCGGCGCGATTTACCGACGTGCCAGAGTTGCTGGCGGCGTTGACGCGGGCGGTGCGCGGCCGCCGTGGCGGCTGGCTCGTCGGGATCTCGCTGCTGGGGCTGGTCTTGAGCGGCCTTTGGCTGGCGCAGCTCGGTGCGCGCCGCCCCGCGGCTTCAGCGCCGTCATCGGCCGGCCCGGCTGCGCCCATCCTCGCGCTTTCGAGCACGGCCGCGTCGCCAAGCAGCTCGCGCGCGCCGCCGGTGGCGCTGCGCCCGAGCGCGTCCGCGGCGACGGCCTCGCCCGCGGCGACGGCCACGCCCGCCACGCCCGCCGTGCCGTCCGAGAAGCGTCGCCCGCCGAAGCCGACTGATGTGCGCTACAAGGATTGGCTGAAAGACCCGTTCTGAGATGCTGCTTGCTCGCCTGACTCGCGCGCTGCCGCTGGTGGCGCTCTTTGCAAGCTCGACCGGCTGGGCCGCCGAGCCCAGCGCGGAAGCGCGGCGGCTGTACGCTGAAGGCAAGGCCGAATACGCGCAGGGCCACTACGTGGAAGCGGTCGGCCTGTTCGAACGCTCCTACGCGCTGTCCGAGTCGACGGCGCTGTTGTTCAACATGGCACAGGCGCATCGGCTGGCGGGGCCGGCGCACTGTGCCGACGCCGTGGCGCTTTACAAGAGCTACCTGGCAGCGGAGCCCGACGCGGAGAACAAGCAAGAGGTCACCGAGCGCATCGCGCAGCTCGGCGACTGTGCGGGTCCGGTCGAGCCGGTCGTGGCGGTCAGCCCGCCGCCCGCCAACTCTACGCCCCAAACCGCCGGTTCAGTCCGCGCCGCGCCGCGTCCGATTGAGGAGCCGGCCAAGCGCGCAGCACTTCCCACAGGTCCCGTGCTGGTCACCGGCACCGGCGCCGCGCTGCTCGTGGCCGGTGGTGTGCTGTACGCGCGCGCCTGGGACAAGCATCGCGAAGCCGAGCGGGTCTGCCCTTGCTACCCGGGAACGTATTCGACTTGGGAAGTGCTGACCAATGTCAGTTACGCGCTGATCGCCGTGGGCGGCGCCACGCTGGCGGGCGGCGTGACATGGTGGGTCGTGGGCGAGCCCGCCCAAAGCGGTCAGCCCTCACGCGCAATGTTGGGCGTCGCCGGCAGGTTCTGACCCGCAATTGCGGCCGGAGTCGAGCCAGCCGCACAAAACGAACGCGGCCTGAGCGAGGGGCCTCTCGCAGGATATGAGCTCATATCGATCGAACAGGGGGCGCGAGGTAAGGAGCGCTGCGCGTTTGGACGAGTTTGGTTTCGCCGCGCATGGCAACCTGGGGTCGCGCGGCAGCTTCTGCGATTCAGGCCGCAGGTTGGCAGCCCTACTCGAACTCGCAAATGAACGCATGGGCTTCGCTGCATGGCGTGTCGGCGAATTTGTCGCCGACGTTCTGCAATAGGCAATTTTGGGTGTGGTTCTTGTCGTCGGGCTGACCGCTGGCAAATGCTGCGAGGTTGACCGCGACACCCGACGGCCAAACGAACTGACCCTCGGTCGCGCTGTCGGTCGCGTCGACCCAGGTGGCGAGCCCGACGCCCTTGCCGACGAAGAGCCGCTCAGCGTCGGTTTCCAGCGTCGCCAGGTGGCCGCCGTCGGCCGCGCAGCGTTCACGCGCCTGGTCGGCGTTGACTGCTGCCGTGTGCAGCCGGTAGGCGTGGTGATCTTCGGGAAAGCCGAAGGCGGGCGAGCGCTCGCACACGAACGCGAGCTTGTCGTCGCAGCTTTGCGAGCTCCAATCGCCCTGCGGTTTGGCGGCGTGAAACGCCACGCAGTGCAACGCCGGATCGCTCGGCTCGCCCGCCGCAAAGCTGGTGTATTTGGTGTTTTCGCCGCTGACCCAGCTGCTGCCGGCGGTGGTCGTCAACAGGCCGAGCCAATACTGGCCTGCCAGCCCGAGCTTGCCGGCGACGTCGCTGGTTTCGGTCTCGGACGTGACGGTCCACAAGTCTCCACCTTCGTCTTGACAGACGCTGCGCGCCTGCTGCTCGGACGTGGCGGCGTCGTGCAAGGTGTAGCAATGCGCGTTACCGGGACGAAAATACGAGCCCGGCGTGCCGCCGCACAACATGCAGCCGTGCGTGCACGTCGGGTCCAGCTGCGGGTCACTGTAGTCGCATTCCTCGACGCCGCGGCGCACGTAGCCGTCGCCGCACGTGGCGAAGCTGCAACCGTTCAGGCACGAGTCGGCGTTCGAGTCGTTGCCGTCGTCGCAGGCTTCGTCGGCGTCGAGCTGGCTGTTGCCGCAACGCGGGCCGGCCGGCGCGAGCTCGAGCTCGCAGGTCGACGAACAGCCGTCGCCCGGCGTCAGGTTGCCGTCGTCGCAAGCTTCCTCGAGCTCCCACAGCAAGCCATCGCCGCAGCCCGCCGCACGGCAGTCTTTCACGCACGCGTCGGTGTTCAGCAGATTGGCGTCGTCGCAGTCTTCGCCCGGATCTTTGCGGCCGTCACCGCACACGGCCGGCTCGATTTTGCAGCCGTCGCTGCAGCCGTCGCCCGAAATTCGATTGCCATCGTCGCAGGCTTCTTCGCGCCCCACGAAACCGTCGCCACAAGCGCCGTTTTCGAGCTTCGTCCAGTCCAGACAGCCCGGCATGACTGTGCCGAGCATGACCAAGCTCAGCAGAGCGCGCGGCAGGCTACGGGGCAGCACGGCCGCACCGTAGCGTTTGTTGGTTTTCATTTCACCTCGGCTGGCCCGAGCGCCCCGCGTCACTCGCGTGTATCGCCACGGTGCTTGCGCCCGGCCTCGCCGGGTTTCCGACCCGCCTCTCGCTTTCGATCGTGATCTGCTCTCGCCAAGGTCGGGCGGCGGCGATCCAGCTCGCGCGCAAGCGCGCTCGCCGCGCCGGCAAACTACAGCGTTTCGAGGTAGGCGGTGAGCGCTCCCAGGTCCTCGTGGCTCAAGTCTTTCAGGTTGCCGTGCTGGACTGTGTTGCACACGAAGCTGAAGCGATCACCGATCGTCTTGGCGCAGCCGTTGTGCAGGTAGGGTGCGCGCGCCCAAAGGCCAATCAGACTCGGCACCTGCAGCATGCCATCGGGGCTGCCAACGTCGACCGTCAGGTTGTTGGTGAGCTTGGCCCCGCTATGACACGAGGCGCAGCCGACGCTGGCGTCGTTGAACAGCGCTTTGCCGTGGTCAACCTGCGCGTTGCTGGCGACGTTGGCCGCCGGCAGCGCCGGGAACTTGTCGATGTAGGCGGCGAGCGCCGTGCTTTGCTCGTCGCTCAGCGCGGGACCGCCCATGCGGCCTTGCATCACGTCGGTCGACAGCGCTGTAAAATCGCTTTCGGCGCCGTCCCAATGAAACGGCTCGGTGCCGAGCAGCCCGCCGCGCAGCGACTGCGTGCGGCGCGGACCGAAGCCGGAAAAATGCCACACATGGCCGTCTTCTTGGCCTTCGGGGTGGCACGAAGCGCACGCCAAGCCCGAGCTGGTTTCGAGGTGGAACAGCGTGTTGCCGGTGTCCTCCACGCTGTGGCCGGGCAAGCTGATGCCTTGGTCGCCGAACGCCAAGTAGCTCGGATCGCGATACTGCAGGAGCGGCGTGTCGCCGGCGAATGCCACCGCCACCAGTTGGCCACTGGGTACGTCCGGCGTCACGTCGGGCGGCAGGAACGCCGCGGCAGCTTCGGCGTTCGGGGCCTGGGCGAACCCGAGCTCGCTCGGACGGACCAGGTTGCGTCGCGGGACCCGCGACCCCAACGGATGCGCGATCGCCGCCGAAGCCAGCAGCAATCGTCCCGAGACCGCCGACTGCGCGACGTCGACCGGGAGCGGAGCCATCAGCGCGACCGTGGTGCCCAGCGTGAGCCCATCATCATGCACGACCGAGACGGCTGATTCGACGATGCCGCCGGGCACGCCGCTCTCGCCGTAGCCGCCCGGGCTGGGCTCGACTTCACCCGTGAATGCGCGCTGATGGACCACGAGCACGCCGCCGTCCACGCTGGCGGTCATGCGCCAGGCTACCTCCGCCAGGCTGTCGCCGCGCGCGCCCGTGGAAGGCGGCAACGTGACCCGGCTCAGCAGGTTGCCGGCGGTGTCGAGTCGCAAGACTTCCGCCGAGCGGAAGCGACTGACCCACAGTCCGTCGGCCGCGATCACGACGTCGCGCAAGTCGGAATCGAGCGCGACCGTTCGCACCGGAGCCTGCTCGGTCGCGTTGGTCGAAAGCGTGACCAAGCTGCCCTCGGCGCAGGCGACGTGCACGACCTGGTCGTTGTCGGAAACGGCCAAGCCTCGCGGGTACTTGCAGACGCTGCGCGTGCCCAGCGTGTCGCCGGTCGTCGGATCGAAGGTCAGCAGCTGGCCACTGCCGCGCAGCACCAGGTGGACATGCCCGTCGGCGTCGTCGGCAGCGCGACCCGGTTCGGCATGCGCATCGAGCGTCAAGGTTCTGCTGATCGCCAGGTTCGTGAGGTCGACGACCATCACTTGATCGTGATCGGGATCGGCCACGATGGCGGTCTTTTGGTCGCGCATGACCAGCAGCGTGCCGCCGCTGATCGGTGGCGGGCTCTGACGCGCCGTCACCACGGCGCCAGGCAGCGGTGGCTGGGCTTCGAAGCTGCCTTTGCCGGCGACGCCGCTCGGACCCTCGCCGTTTGGTCCGTGCGTGGGTCCGGTTTCCTCCGGGAACGGCGTCGCAGCCGTGCACCCCACTATTCCAAACGCTAAAATACCCCAACCGTGTTTGAGCATGCCACCGACCTCCCGTTTCCCTGCTGACTGTAGCAGGAGACGGCCGCGCTACCAGCTCGGCTAGCGATTCCGCGGCGTCAGGGCTTTCTGGAAGAAAACCGAGCTTTTCGCCAACTGTTCGACGTAGCCGCGCACGTCTTCGCGGGCCTGCTGCCCGAGCTGGGCGAACGGCGTCACGTGCTCGTTCGGCACGTAGCGGAAAGTGAAGTTGATGCGCCGGGTGCGAAAGCTCTCGATCTCGGGCGGCAAGCTGACGCCGGCGCGCTTGTCGACGCGCTGCACGCGGTGAAACACGCGGTCTTTGAAGAAGCTGCCGCCGAAGATCTGCAGGCTGCCGTCGTCGAGCCATTGCGAGACCAGCGGCGCCTCACGCTCGCCAATCCGCCGCGAGCGTACGAACTGAAACAAAGCCCGCTCACCGATCGACAGCGACGCCACCGGCCCCGGCTCGAAGTCGCGGTGCTCGCCGACGCGCGCGGTGTCGACCCACTTCTCGCCTTCGCGACGCGCGCCATAGAAATTCACCAAGCAGGTGTTGAGGCGGTAGCCGCTGGGAATATCCTTGCGGGTAAATAGCTTGGCGATGCGCCGCTCGGTGTCGGCGACGAGCCGCGCCAGCACTTCCGGAAACGGTTCGGCCGCCATGCAACGGTTGGCGGTGCCGTGCGGCGGACGGTAGTAGTCCAGGCAAGCGAACTGCCAGTTGCCGAGCCAGTAGACCGGCCGCAGCAGTTGCCGCTGCTCTTGTCCATCGGGCGGCGCGCGTCGCGTCGAGTAGCGCTGCTCCCAAATCGGCCTCAGGGCGGCCAGCCACGTCAGCAGCTGCTCCTGATCACGCGCCTTCAAGTAGCCGGGAAAGTAGTGGTGCCCGCGCGGGTCGTGGATTTCCTTGAGCGGGACGCCGGTCCGGTGAGGCCGGCGAGACGGGAATGAAGGCGGCTCG
>FSUE01000423.1_pt1 | contig 15145 bp, 10 predicted proteins | sample 1637031 | NCBI WGS metagenome assembly FSUE01 (sample SAMEA3914819, study PRJEB12502) | metagenome | biome: forest; material: soil | place: Canada | collected 2010-06-26 | depth 0.3 m | reverse complement strand
TACCGGTGCGGCGCGTGTTTTTCGGCAGCGTCGCGGGTGCGCTGCTAGCGGTTGGGCCACTGCTGCTGGGCTCGGGCGTGCTGCTCCACAACCTTTGGCTCAGCTTTCGCCTACGCGGCGCCGAGCTGGGACTGCGGCGTGAACGGCTGGCGCCGGCCGCGCTGTTGGCGACCGGGCTGTTGTGGTTCCCGCTCGCGTATTTCCCGCATTCGAACATTCCAGTGCTGTTGCCGACAGTGCGCGCGGAGCGCTTTTGGTACCTGCCGGTCGTCGGCACGTCGCTGGTGCTCGGGTTGGTGGCGGCGAAGCTGCTCGGCGGGCGGCGCGAGCGGCTGGGCGCGGCGCTGTTGGGTGCGTTCTTCGGCGTGCAGGCCTTCCAGGCGCGCGCTCACGCGCTCGACTACATGGACGACCTGAGCTTTTGGGACGCGACGCGGCGCGCCGTGCCGCTCAGCGCGAAGGCGCAGCTCAACTACTCGGTCATGCTCGGCGCGCGCGGGCAACTGCCAGAGCGCCTGCGCATCAACGGCATCGCCATGAAGCTCGCGCCCGAGTGGGCGATGGGCCACATCTACTACGGCGACACGTTGTGCCGCCTGGCCAACGTGCCCGACCCGCCCAGCTCGAAGCCCGACCCCGACAAGCGCCTGGCGCGCGCCGAGCGCGCGGTGCCGCACTACCTGAAGGGCTTCGCGCTCGCTCCGAATGATCCGAACCTGATCGCGCTTGCCATGCAGTGCATGTGGGAAGAAAAAATCTTCCTGCCGCACCGCCAAGAGCTGAGTGATCTCGGCGACGAGCACCCTGGCTCCTGGCTGGCCTTCTTGGTCAACGACCTGCTCGAAAACGGCGAAAAAAACGGCGGCGTCCAAAAGAAATACCGCCCCCGCTCCTACGACGAAGGGCCCAAAGGCGAATAAAGTCCCCAGATTTTTTCACAGGAAGATCGGCAGATCGGAAGGCGAGAATTTTTGGGGTTCGAGCCGTACGGCGGCGCCCGATACCTGCGCAGTCCCCTGACGCCGTCGCGCGTCTCGAACCACCAAATCTCGCCTTTGCTCGCCCTTCCGATCTTCCGATCTTCCTGTTTCAGCGATCCGAATTTCATCAACCACCAAGACGCGAACTTTGCGCGGCAGTACTTCGACGCCTGGGACAACTATCGCGCGGGCGCGCTGGTCGCGGTGCCGCGCGCGTGGCAATTGGCGTTCCGCGCCGCTGACCAACGGCAGGTCAACGGCACCGGCAACATCTTGCTCGGTATGTCGGCGCACGTGAATCGCGATTTGCCGAACGTGCTGGCGGCGATCGGTCTGGGCAAGCCCGACGGCTCGTCGCGCAAACCCGATCACGACAAGGTGAACGTATTCTTGAACAGCGTGCTCGAGCCACTGTTCGACGAAGCCGCTGCACGCTACGACCCGCTGGTCGACGACACCCGAATTGACGGCACCCAGCTGGACGAGGCCGCGCTGTTGCAAATTTTGGTCGGCTGGCGCGAGCAAGCCTGGCGCAACGCCGAGGCGTTGGTCAGCCCGCCCACTCCGGCCGCGCGCGCCCTAGTCGAAACCCAAATTGAGCAGACTGCCGCCATCGAGGCCAACCTGATCATCGTCGCCACCGCGTACACGTCGCTGAGCGTGCAGCAAGCCCTGGCCGAGCTCAGCTTGCTGCCCGTCGATCCAGCCAAGCTGCTGCAGGCTGTAACAGACAGAAACATCAACCTGCGGCACGGTGTTTTAGGCACACTGCTCACGCCCCGCGCCACCCTGCGCGACCGTTACTGCGCCGCTCACGGCTGAGTTCGTGTTACGAGGCGCCGAAGAGGAGATCGGCGCATGGCTTTTTCACGCAGTCTTGGCATCGGTATCGTGTTGGGCGTCTCGTGGCTGGTCGCAGTCGGCTGCGGTGACAGCAGTAACAAAAAAGTCGTGAGCGGCGGCGAAAGCGGCGAGGGTGGCGAAGCCACGACCGGCGGCAAGGCGTCGGGCGGTAGCTCGAACAATGCCGGCAAGGCCGGTGCGGCCGGAACTGCCGGCACGGTTGCTGACGTGGCGGGCGCTGGCGGCATGGGCATCAGCGGCGACGCGGGGGCAGGCCCGCTGGGGACTGCAGGGGCGGGTGGCGCAGCCGAAGCTGGTGCGGGTGGCGCGGCGCCGGCCGGTGCGCTGTCGTGCGTCTACGCGTGCCAGGTGGACGACGACTGTCTGCTTCCCGGCAACGACACGACCTACAAATGCAATCCGACCACGAAGCGCTGTGACGATCGAACTCTGCTGTGCGAGACGGATCACGAATGCTTCGCGCACGTTGATTCTTGGCCCGCCGGTTGCACCATCAACGACGACTGCTCGTTTGGCGAAGCGTGTGTGGCCTTCAGGGGCACCGGCTTCTGCGCACCGCTACCCGGAGCCGACGGCTGCGCCCCCGACGACATTGTGACGATGTCGCTGTTCGAAGGCGGCGAACAGCAGGTATGCGGTAGCGCCGACGCTCGGTGTATCGCTGGAGCTTGTGACCTCGGCTGCAGCGCCGTCGGCTGTTCCGGTGGTGATGGCCAGACTTGTGAGCCAGACAGCGGCGTGTGCAGTTGCGAGACCGGCGCGGATTGTGACAGCGGTGTTTGCACCGCTGGGCATTGCGAGCCCGCGCCACAATGCGCGACCTCCGACGACTGCGCGGCTACTGCCGACGACACCGGCCTCGACGTCTGCGTCGACGGCAAGTGCGGCTGCGCGACCAGCGATACCTGCATCGCCGGCTCGTTCCAAAACTCGTCGACCGTGTGCGAATAGGCTAATTTACCGACTGGGACGGCGCTGGGCGCGAGGCGCGCCGTCCCGTGGTATTGCTGAGGGCCCATGATCCAGCAAGGCGAGCTACTTGCAGGAAAGTACCGCGTCGAGCAGGTGCTCGGCGCCGGAGGCATGGGCTACGTGGTGGCAGCGATGCACGAGCAGTTGGGGCAGCGCGTCGCCGTCAAGCTGCTGGCGCCCGAGCTGTGCGAGAACGAAGACTCCGTCACGCGTTTTCTGCGCGAGGCGCGCGCGGCGGTCAAGATTCACAGCGAGCACGTCGCGCGCGTGATCGACGTCGGTGAGCTGACCAACGGCTCGCCGTACATGGTGATGGAGTTCTTGTCCGGCCGTGACTTGGCCGACGAGCTCGACCTGCCGGGCCAGCTCGAGGTGCCGATCGCGATCGACTACGTGCTCCAAGCGTCAGAGGCGGTGGCGGAGGCGCATTCGCTCGGATTGATTCACCGTGACCTCAAGCCCGCCAACCTGTTTCTGACGCATCGACCCGACGGAACCGCCCTGGTCAAGGTGCTTGATTTCGGCATCTCGAAGGCGATCAACGTCGACGACAATGCGCTCGAGCCGGCGCCGAGTCTGACGGCGACGCACTCGCTGTTGGGCTCGCCGGCTTACATGTCGCCGGAGCAGATTCGGCGCCCGAAGAGCGTCGACACCCGCACCGACATTTGGTCCTTGGGCTCGATTTTGTACGAGCTTTTGGTGCGGGATCCACCGTTCAACGCCGATTCGCCGCTCGCGCTGCTGGCAGCGGTCGTCTCCGATCCGCTGCCCAGCGTGCGCGACACGCGGCCCGACGTGCCGGTCGAGCTCGAGGCGGTGATCGCCAAGTGTCTGGAAAAGAATCCGGACAATCGCTACCAAACCGTGGCCGAGCTGGCCGAGGCGTTGGTGCCGTTCGCACCGCGCTCGCAACCGTCCGTTTCGCGCATCTCCGGCATTTTGCGCGCCACCTCGTTGCGGCCGTCGCTGACCGACAAGTCGCCGTCGTCGGAGCGCACGCTGCAGAGCCCCGGCACGCCGATCACGGGTGACCAACCGACCGAAGAGGTGCGCGTGAAGGTCGTCACGCCGGCGCCGGCCGCGCGTAGTGGCAACGGCAAGAGCACCGGCACCGAGTGGGAGTCTTCGCCTTCGTCCGCGCAGCGCTCGCGGCGTCGCGTGTTCGTGTTTTCGGTCGTCGCGATCGTGGGACTCGCGGCGGGGGGCATTTTGTGGCAGCGCCGGCAGCCGGTGATTGCAGAGGCAGCGCCGGATACCTCGAGCATGAAGAGCAAGGCGCGGCCGGCTGCAGGTAGCGAAGCGGTGTCGGCCAAGGTTATTGCCGCCCCGAGCCAGTCGCCGCCGACGGCGACCAGCGTGCCCTCGACGGCAGCAGCCGAGCCGGCCGGCGTGGACAGCGCAAAAATGGCTACCAGCGCAGCGAGCGCGGCCGCGCCCGAGACCGCCGCGAAGGCCAAGGCCAAGACCAAGCCAAGCTCCGCGGTGGCCCTCGTCGCACCGGCCAAACCCGCGGCGGTGTCGGCACCAGCCCCGCCACCAGCCGCTGCTGCGGCGAAGCCGGCTTCCGACCCACTCGACGGCCGCCGCTAGACGCCGCGGCGGTCACTCGCTGAGGTGCGGGGGAACTGCGCGCTCGGTATTGCGCCGCACGCAGCTAACTTCGTGTTATTGGGAGCAGCAGGAGATGGGCGCATGGCTATTTCACGTCATCTAAAAGTCGTAGGAATTTGCGGCGTGGCGTGGCTCGCCGCGATCGGCTGCAACGACGACGGCGACCGAATCGCTCATTCCGGCGACGACGACGATTCAGCTGGCGCGACGCCGAGCGGCGGCAAGTCGAGCGCCGGTACGTCGAACGGCGGTACGTCGAACGGTGGGTCGTCGAACGGCGGTTCGTCAAACGGCGGTTCGTCGAACGGCGGTAACGCGAGTACCGCCGGTACCCCCGGAAGCGCGAACGCCGGCCAAGGCGGCATCAGTGGCGGCGTCCCGAACGCCGGCGGAGCCAGCGGCAACATGAACAACGCCGGGGAGGCAGGCACCATCGAGACGCCGGTCGCCGGCGCGGGTGGCGCCACCGAAGCCGCGGGCGGCGCGGGCGGCGCGGGCGGCGCTGCGGCCGGTCAATCCGGTGCTGGCGGCGAAGGTGTGTTCTCCACACCGCCTGCTCCACATTGCGCCTACTCTTGCGCGAGTGACGACGATTGCCTGATTGAGGACGACGACACTGTCAAGTGCAACCTCACGCTGCAGCGCTGCGAAGATCCGAGCCAAGCTTGCACGGCTGACCAGGATTGTCTGGTCTCGCTAAGCTTGTGGTTCGTGTCTTGTGCCAACGACAGCGGTTGCGTCGCGAACACCCAGGCTTGCGTGGAGGCGAGCGGCCACGGTTACTGCGCGAAGCTGCCGGGTGCCGGCGCTCCGGCGTGCGCCGGCCCCACGGTGCCCAAGCAGCTGGCCAGGTTCGGTGCGTCTGGCACGATCGAGGTCTGCGCCAGCGCCGACCCTCGCTGCTCTGCTGGCCGATGTCGCAAAGGGTGTGGCGATGCCGCCGCCGGTTGTGGGCTCGGCAAGGGCAACACTTGCAATGCAGCGACTGGGCTCTGCGAATGCAGCAACGGCTCGGAATGCACCAAGACCGGCATTTGCGGGCGCGATCGGCACTGCCAGGCATGTACGATCAATGCCGATTGTCCCAACGCGCCGGACACGGCTTGCTTGGAGGGCAAATGCGGTTGCCCCAACGCCGCCGCCTGCTCAGCTGCCGACCCGGGCTACGCCAGCGCCAGCGCCGTCTGCCAATAAAGACGGCCAATAAAGACGGCCAATAAAGACGGCCAATAGCCGCTCTGGGGCGGGGCGCGCGGTCTCGTGGTATTTTCGTCAGCCGATGATCCGGCAAGGCGAGCTACTTGCGGGAAAGTACCGCGTGCAGCAGGTGCTGGGCTCGGGCGGCATGGGCTATGTGGTGGCGGCGCTGCACGAGCAATTGGGCAAGCGGGTGGCTGTCAAGCTGCTGGCGCCCGAGCTGTGTGACAACGAAGACTCGGTGACGCGGTTTTTGCGTGAGGCGCGCGCGGCCGTACAAATTCACAGTGAGCACGTGGCGCGCGTGATCGACGTGGGCGAGGACGCCAACGGCTCGCCCTACATGGTGATGGAGTTCCTGTCCGGCCACGACCTGTCGGAAGAGCTCGACCTGCCTGGAAAGCTCGAAGTGTCAGTCGCGATCGATTACGTGCTGCAGGCGTCCGAAGCCGTCGCCGAGGCGCACTCGCTCAACCTGATTCACCGCGATCTGAAGCCCGCCAATCTGTTTTTGACCCATCGACCCGACGGTAGCTCGCTGGTCAAGGTGTTGGATTTCGGCATCAGTAAGGCGATCAACGTCGAGGACAACCCGCTCGAGCCCGTGCCTAGCCTGACGGCGACGCACTCACTGCTCGGCTCGCCCGCGTACATGTCGCCCGAGCAGATTCGCCGGCCGAAGAGCGTCGACACGCGCACGGACATTTGGTCTTTGGGGTCGATCCTGTTCGAGCTTCTGACCCGCGGCCCGCCGTTCCACGCCGATTCGCCGCTCGCGCTGTTGGCGGCCGTGGTTTCCGACCCGCTGCCGAGCATTCGCGAGAATCGTCCCGATGTGCCGGCAGAGCTCGAGGCCGTGATTGCCAAGTGCCTAGAGAAAAAGCCCGAGAACCGCTACCAAACCGTGGCCGAGCTGGCTTTTGCGCTGGCGCCGTTTGCGCCAGGCTCGCAGCCGTCCGTCGCGCGCATCTCTGGCATTTTGCGCGCGGTGTCGCCGCGACCGACGGCGGCCGACGACTCCTCTTCGACCGGGCGCACGTTGCAGAGTGTCGGCACGCTCATCACCGGCGAAGAGGAGACCCGTGAGCTGCGCGTGAAGGTCATCACGCCAGCGGCCGCTGCCAACAGTGCCAAGAACGAGAGCTCCGATTGGGTGGCGCTCCCGTCGCCGGCGCAGCGCTCACGACGCCGCGTGCTACTGATTGGCGGCATCAGCATCGCGGCCGCGCTCGGCGCCGTGCTCTGGTGGCAAAGCCGCCCGCGCCCGACGATGGTCGTGGCTCCTGATCCATCTACTATCAAGCCCGGCACTACGGTGGCCTCGCCGAATGCGCCGAGTGGCGAGCCCGCGGTGAGCGCGCCGATCGGCGCCGTCTCCGCCAGGCCTTCGATCGCCGAGCCGGCGGCTTCACGCAGCGTGCACGAAGCGGTGGTCGCGAAGGCAAGCAGCAAGAACAAACCGCCCGCGGCTTCGTCGCCCGCGCCTGTTCGCACGGTTCCGGCGCCGTCAACGACTGCCGCAGCACCACCTGCTCCGAAGGCGCCGGCGGCGGATCCGCTCGACGGGCGACGCTAGCAACGGCGCCGCCGTCCGAATGCGCCGAGCACCAGCAAAATGACGAGGCGCGCGCTGCCTGCTGCGCCGCCTTGCGGTGCCGCGAGCGAGCATGCAGAGCGATCGCGAGCTTTCACTTCGGGCTCCGGCCCCGCTCCCGCGGCTCCGCCGGTTGCGGCGCTCGGCTCGCCGCCAGCGTCGCCAGCGTTGTTGTCGGGCGGGTCGCTTGCTCCGCCGGCGGCCATGGCTCCCGCCGTGCCAAGTGTTGGCTCGGGCACGGGCTCGCTGCCGGCAGCCGCGAAGGCTTCGTCAATCAAGGTTTCAAAAGCCGGGACGTGCACCAGTTGGTTACGCACGGTCGGCGCCGAGCAGCTGTCGCCGCGCTCCAGCGAGTACACGCCCAGCAGGGCGCCACTCGACGCCGCCAAGAGCGGGCCGCCGCTGTCGCCGACGCAGCCGGATGGGCCTTCCGAGATCAGCGCGCGCGGTACCGTGGTAGCGCCGTCGTCGAGCGCGGGCCCGACTTCGATCACGTCCACACCGCGTTTTTGTCGGCGCGGCTGCGTCGCGTAGTCGATGAGCTCGCGCTCGGCTCCCGTGCCGTAGCCGACCAGTACGGCCGGCTCGTGTACCTGCGCGGGTCGACCGAGCCTGATCGGCAAGACGGGCAAGTCGAGCGCAGTGTCGAGCACCACGAACGCCAGGTCGTCTTTGCAGACGGTCGGCGATAGGGTCGAGACGACTTGCTGGCCGTGCGCGAGCGGCGATTGGCGCGGAGGTTCTCCGGCGTAGACCTCGAGGTCCGCGGGTGGCACGGTCAGCCCGAGCTGGCCGCCGCCGGTCGGATTTTCAATCAGCTCGCCGCTCGTTGAGCACGAGAATTCCCCGTCGGAGAGCAGCGCCACGCAATGCCGCGCCGTCACGAGCAGGTTCGGCCCGACCAAGCTGGCGGTGCACAAGATCTTGCTCTGCGCCGCGCGCAGCAAGACCACCCCGTCTTGATCCGCGCCTGAAGGCTCACCCGCCACGATGCTCTGAATCCGAGCGCCGCTCGCTTCGCCGGGTGGCGCGTTGCTGCAGGCCGTTGCGCACCCACAAACCGCGCTAGCCACCAGCCAGCGCCAGCGGGTCATGGGTAAAAGCCGCTGAAACAGGGGAAATTGCCGATCAACGCGGCCTGGTCTCGATCGTAGCGCAGCACGTCGTTGGCCTTCTGCACGGTGAGGTTCACCTTCTTGAAGCAGAACACGCCACCCTCGACGGGCCTCACGCCGGTTGCGGCATCGAAGTCAGGCGGGCCGAGCGTGCTGGCGATATGCACGGTCGTGCCTGGGCGCGACAGCGCCTTGAAGACTGCGTCGATGCCGCCGGTCCCGATGTCGTAGCTTTCGCCGCTCAGTAGCCGTTGCATGCCTTTGGCGATGCTCGGGCCGCTGAGCGCCGAGTCGGTACCCGCGCCGGCCATGGCATACGCCAGATAGTAGACTGCGTCGTAGTAGTTTGCAGTGTCGTAGTAGGCGTTCTTGAACGAGCCGAGCAGATGCCCTGCGTAAATGTTTTGCAGCGTGTTGTCGCGCGCGCCAGCCACCGAAACGCCGACGAAGCGTAGCTCTGGATGCGTTTCGTTCGCGTACTTGATCCGGTCGTTCAGCAATTGGATGATGCGATCGACGTCGGCGTCGTTGTCGGGCGAAAGGATATAGAACGGCGGCGGCTGGTCTTCGCCCGGCCAATTTTCCTCGATGATCTGGAGGAGGCCGTGGTCCTTCGAGAATAGCGTGCTCGCCGTCGAGATGACGATGTCGGGGCCGAAACCGATGATGTCGTCGGCGGTCTGCGGCAGCTGCGGGTCGGCCGCATCGAGCTTGATGAACGAGTAGTTGTCGCCGTTGCCTTGCGCGGTCTTGTCACCGTTGAAGCGCAAGAGCGGTTCTACGGCGTCAGTCAGGTCCGAATCGAAAGCCGCGTTGGTGCTGACGAGCGCGACCTTGAGTTGATCCGTATCGAGCAGCTTACGGTCCATCCGCAGGCGCTTTTCGGCCAGCTTCAGCAGCTCGGTGTAGGTCGGCGCGAGATCGCTCGGCTGTCCCAGCAGGTTCCAGATCAGGCCATCATCAACCAAGTTGACGACCGTGTTCGTGACCGCAACCGGGCTCAGAAAAAAGGGGTGGTAGCTGCCGGGCATTTCGAAGGCCTGCCGCAGATCATTTGGCTGCAAGTTCGCGATCATGGCCGGCACCTGCACGTCTTCGACTAGGTGCGAAACGCTCTGCTGCCATACGCCGTCGTCATTGTTGCAGACGATCATCACCAACGGACGGCGCGAGCCGTTCGGGCCGCCGAGCAGGCCGCCGACGTCACTTCCACTCAGCTCGTCGAGCGCCAGTCGCTCCGCCCAGATGACGGAGCTATCTGCCGGAGCGCTGGGGTTCAAGGTTGCGAAGGACCCGAAGTAGATGGCGTTCGGATCGGTAGCTTTGCCGTAATAAAGCGGGCATGTGTCGCTCGTCAGCGCCACGCACCGGTGATCGGAAGGCCGGCAGAAGTAAGGCTTGTTGGCCGATGGTTGCTTGCAGTCGTCAGTGTCGTGGCACTCGCCGTTGGGATTGCTTTGACCGGCGCTCGCGCCTTCGCCGGCCGCGCTCGGCGCGGTGCCGCCGGTGGGGCCGTTGCCCGAGCTCGAGCCGCCCGCGCTCTGGCCGCCTGGGCTTTTCCCAGCTGTTGTCATGCCACCCACTGCCTCTGGCAATGGGTCGAGCGGTGCTACGATCAGACACCCCGCGGCGCCGCCCAGTGCAAGGCTGAGCAACAGCGCCGCGCGCAGCGGACGGGCCTTCGCGTTCGTGCGCATCCTCAGAAGTCTCCTGTCACGCTTAGCCCGCCACTTTGCGGGGCCGCCCAGGGCGCAACGCGCGCCGACACCGCCGCCTGCCGTGGGCGAGTGACATAAAGGTACGTCGTCACGCCGGCGCCAACCGCCGCTGCGGCCCACATGCCGGCGTTGATGTAACCGTACTTCTTGGCCGCGTCCCGGCGGTCTTGGGCGTCGGAAGCGTCTTTGCGCGCGTTGTAGTCGGCGCGTTTCTGCAAGTACGCGAACCCACTTGCACCCGCGCCTGCCGCGAGCGCGAGCGTAATACCGCCGCTTAGATAGACCGCGGTCGAGATCGGCCTTTTTTCCAACTCATCGTGAGACGGGGCAGTTGATACGGGCTGGCCTGGCGAAGGTGCGTTGACCGGCGCGGGCGCGACAGCGTCGGACGCAGCCGGTTCGAGCGCCGGAATCAGCAGCGACTGCTGGTCGGCAACGCCGCCGATCTCGACGCTGGTGCTCCACGGCTGCTTGCCGGGCGCGTGGACGCGAACCGTATGCGGGCCGGGATCGACCGGCGTCGGCGCGCCAATCGCCGCGCGGCCTACGCTCGCGCCGTCGAGCTCAATTTCGAGCGCCGGGTCGTCCGCGCCAGCCGCGAGCGAAAGGGTTAGGCGCGACAGCTTCGGCTCGAGCTGCTTGGCGCGCTCGCGCGCGTACTCGACGCGATCCTCACGTGCGTCGCGCCGCGCCGCCACCAACGCGTCGGAATACTCGAGCCACGCCGTCGCCAGTCGGCCTTGCTTTTCGTGACACGCCGCTAGGTTGAGCAAGGTGCCGGTCGCCGGATCCAACCGCAGGCTCTCCGCAAACTTGGGGCAAGCCTCGACGTAGTTGCCGGTGGCCATCAAGTCTCGTGCTTGCCGATACAGCGCCTCGGCGACGGCGGCGCGCGTCTCAGTCTGCGCCGCGAGGCGAGCAGGCAGGGCTAGCCACAACCCGAAGGCGACGAGCGCGCATGCCCAGCGCGTCACAGCGCGCCTCCAGCTCCGGCGGAGCCGCCCGCTCCTCCCATACTCGCCGCACAAGCGGATTTCGACGGCTCGAGCGAGGGGTCGACGATCAATGGCTTCGAAAGCCGCACCAGCGCTGCTTGCAGGGTTTGGCGCTCGAGCGGGCTCAAGTCGAGCGTGCCTTGCGCGACTTCCAGATAGTGGTCGATGAGAACGTTCACGTCGCCTTGTGAGAGCGCCGGCGTCCCGAGCACGAGCCCGAACTGGGTGACGGGCGCAGTCTTCTCACAACCCCACAGGTTGTAGCTGAAGCTCACGAGCTGGTTGAGGAGGCGCGCCAAATCTTGACCCAGAGGCACAAGCCAATCCACGCGACAATCCCGGTAGATCGCACCTACGTATTTGCTGGCAACCGTGTCCGCGTTGTTTGCCCCCTGCGGGAGCCGCACGCAAAGCTGGAGTTGCTCGCCGCGCGTGTCAGCCATCGCGCCAGCCTCGCCGCCGGCCGCACCTGCGGTACCTGCGCCTCCCTGCCCGCCACGGCTGTACTCGCCCCGGTCACCCGGCGTGCCGGCGCTGCTCGGTGCTGCAATTGCGCCGCCATTGGGTGGCGACGAGCTGCCGCTGCCGCTGAATACTTGGCCCCCGAAGCTGCCGGCGCCTCCGCTCGCGCCGCAATCGACGCAGCCCGGCTTCGAGGGGTGCTTGGCGTCCTCGGCGTCGTCGCAGCCGGCGACGCTGACCACCGTCAACACAAAGACGGGGAGGCACGCCGCCAAGAACCGCGTTGCTCGCATGACGCGGCCAATAGTAGTGGAGAAGCGAACATAGTTCTACGCGCTGGCCAGCGCGGGCTTATGTCGATGTAATCAAGCCAGTTTCCGAGCAAACGCCGAGCGAAGTAGTCAAATCGTCACCGGTTCATTGACGGCTGCCGATTGAAATCCGGAGAAAACAGGGTTAGAAAATTCTCGGCGGTTGGTTGAGGGGAGGAACCAGGCCGTTGGCCACGAAGCAACCCAACGACAGGGAGTGAGCACAGCATGCTTGTACGAAAGACCACGCTGCCCAACCGCAAGACGGCGCTTCGACTGCTCGCCGCAGTCAACCTCGCGATCGCGGCCGCCGCCGTCATGGTCGGCTGCGATGGCGATAGTCCGCCCACTTCGACGGCTTCCACCGAGCACGCCGGCTCGATCGGATTGGACCTTCAGCTGGCGCCAGGCTTCACGCTCGACACCGTCAGCTACGTGATCACTGGGCCAGCCGGCTTCGCCAGGTCTGGTGTGATCGACGTCAGCAACAGCACGAAGATCTCCGCACTCATCGCGTCGCTGCCCGTGGGCAAGGGGTTCTCGATCACACTGAGCGCCAATGCCGTCCAAGGCATTGGCAGCTGCAGTGGTTCGGCTTCATTCGACATCGTAGCCAAGCAGACCACGGCGGTCACGGTGAGAGTGACCTGCCATGAGACGGCTCGCAGCGGAAGCGCGTTGATCAACGGCCAATTGAATGTGTGCCCGGTGATCGACGGACTATCGGCGACCCCGGGTGAAGTGATCGTCGGCGGCAGCATCGCGCTAGGTGTTGCGGCACACGACAGCGACGCTGGCCCGAGCGCGTTGAGCTACCATTGGACAGCGAGCTCCGGCAGCTTGAGCAGCGACGCGGTGGCGAAGCCGATCTTCAAGTGCACGTCCGCCGGCACCGCGACGCTCAACGTGACGGTTTCCGACGGCGACCCAACGGCCGGCTGCGCTGATAGCAGCAGCCTGACGGTACAGTGCTCTTCAGCTACTTCTTGCGCCGGCTATGACAGCACCACGGCCGCGCTCGGTGAGCTCACGGCGGATTGTCGCGGCACGGTCGACCCGAACGACTACGTGCTCGGTCAGGACGGGCGCTTGGCGCCCAGATTCGACAGCTGCCCGCTCGACGCAAACGACCCCAAACGCCCGCGCATGATTCGGATTCTGCAGCTGCTTTCAATCCAGCATGCGTCGGATCTGCCGGACGTGATCCGATGCACCGCCGGGCGCTTCGAGAAGTTGAAGGCCAAGTTCGCCGCCAGCGGCATCACTCAGTGCCCCACTTGGACGAACAAGAAGGTTCAAAATCCGATCACCCCGGCGGTGATCGACAAGCTCGCGCCGCTCTTGCCGGATCTCGGCGAAGAGGATACTAAGATCACGTTTAGAGGTCCGGTTGTGCTCCCGCCCGAGCTCAGCGCGCTCAAGGTGAAGAGCACGTACACTGTGACCTTCCCGCAGGGTAACGATCAGAAGTGCGGGACGGCGGCGGCGTGCGCAGCGGCATGCGCCGAGGTCTTTCCGGGCTTCGTGATCCCTAGCATTCCTGGCGTACCCCCCCTTCCCGACGACACCATCCTGGTGGATCCAGACACGTGGTGGGACCACGAGATCTACGACCCGATGAACCCGGATCCGAACAACACGAATCCGCAATTTTACCACCAAATGGGCTACGTGCTCCCGACCCCGGGCGAGAAGTACGGCGCCGTGGAACGGTGGAACCCGTGCAATGCGCAACTGGGTTTGGGCACCGGGTTGCCGTCGGACGCGTTAACAGTCACAAACCACGCAGTCACCTCGACGGACTGTCAGTCTGAGAAATGCAATTGGTGGGGTGGCGGCGAGGAAGACAGCCCGTCGTACTACAAGACCAAAATGCAACTCTGGTGCGTGGAGTACGACAAGCCAGAGACGTGCCTCAGCTATTGCGGCAGTAGGACGCCACCCCCGGCCTTCTGAGGCCAGCGACCCGCGCGGCCGGTTTTTTTGGCTACTCCATCCGATAGCCAAAAAGGGCCGGCCGAGCTCCGGGTCATCGTTGTTGTCGTCGCGGTTAGAAAATCTTGGGGGGTTGGTTGAGGGAGAACAAGCGATGGCGTCAAAGCAATCCAACGCCAGGGAGTGGATGAAACATGCCTCTACGGAAAATCACGCTGCCTATCCGAAATGCCGCGCGCCGACTTCTTGGCGCAATTAGCAGCTATTGCGGCCCTAAGCTCTGAACCAGCGGACCAGCGGCCGGCTTCTTCTGGCTACTTCATCCGCGATAGCCAGAAGAGCCCGGCCAAGCTTGCCGCCAACACCGCGAGCGCTAACAGCGCGATCACCAGATCGGCGGTGCGAAAGCCGCGATCGGTGCGCGCGGGTTGGCTCTTGGTCTGCGGCACGCGCGCGATCGGCGCGGCGGCGCCGCCGCTGATCGGCGTGGCTGGTACCCGGCCTTGCGCAACAGTCGTCGGCGGGTCGACGTTGTCGGCGTCGCGCATCTTCTCGTCGCTGCTGGCTTCGAGCTCGACCAGCGCTTCGGCGACCGGGTCGTCGTAGCTGAGCTCGGTCTTGCCGACGCTGACTCGCTTGCTGCGCGGCCAAACGGTTTCCTTGTTGGCCGCGAGCGGGTTGCCGTCGAGCAGCGCGCCATTCTTCGAGCCCAAGTCCTTCACCCACAACAGCCCGCCGCGACGACCCACTTCGACGTGGCGACGCGAGGCGTCGGCGTCGGTCAGGCTCAAGTCGAGCCCCTGGCCACGCCCAATCACGTAGCCGCGACCGGCTTCGCTCAGCAAAAGCTCGCGGCCCGCGTCCGGGCCTGCTTCGACTAGCACCTTGATGGCAGCGGTCTCACCCTGCGCGGCCAACGCCGACGACACCAGCGACAACGCGATCTCGCGCGTCGCGAGCTGCGCGTCTTCGGTCACCGGCACCGCTTCGATCGTCAGCTCGAGCCAAATGCGTCCGATCCGCAGCAGCTCGCCGCTGCGCACCATGCGTGGGGCTTGCGGCGACAGCCGCACCGGGCCGACGAAGGTGCCGTTGGTGCTGCCCTCGTCGACCACCACGTAGTCGCTGCCGCGTTGGCGAATCGAGGCGTGGCGATGGCTCACGCTCGGATCGGGCAAGCGGATTTCGCAGCCCTCGCCGCGCCCGATCACGATGCGCGGGGCGTCGAGGCTGATCTTGAGTGGGGTGGGGTGGTCGCCGGAGCGTACGACGACGGTGAGCGCCATTGGGGGGGCAGGGCGGGCGGGTACGGAACCCACCGGCCACCAGACTGTTACCTCAATTGCCAAAACTTGGCCAAAGGCCCGCGCTCCCGGTACTCGAGGGGC
>FSUE01000968.1_pt1 | contig 15231 bp, 13 predicted proteins | sample 1637031 | NCBI WGS metagenome assembly FSUE01 (sample SAMEA3914819, study PRJEB12502) | metagenome | biome: forest; material: soil | place: Canada | collected 2010-06-26 | depth 0.3 m | reverse complement strand
GTGATGGAGCTGCTGCAGCGCCTGAATCGCGAGCGCGCGATCACGATCGTGATGGTGACGCACGAGCCGGACGTGGCGGCGTTCGCGCGGCGCAGCCTGGTGTTTCGTGACGGCAGGATTCTGTCCGACACGCCGGTGGAGGGCTCCGCGGCATGATCTGGGCGACGATCCTGATGGCGCTGCGCGAGATCCGCCGCAACACCCTGCGCTCGATCCTGACCATGCTCGGCGTGGTGATCGGCGTCGGCGCGGTGATCGCGCTGGTGTCGGTCGGGCGTGGTGCGACGGCCAAGGTCACCGAGGACATCGGCAAGCTGGGCAAGAACTTGCTGACGGTCAGCGCCGGCACCTTCTCGCGCGGCGGTGGCGGGGCCGGCATCAGTGCGCCGCCGCTGCGGATCGACGATGCCAACGCGATTCGCCGCGATATTTTGGGTGTCGACGCGGTAGCGGCGGCAGCCGCCAGCTCGGCCCAGGTCGTTTACGGCAATTCGAACCAGCGCACGTCCGTGACCGGCTCGGACAACTCGTTTTTCGAGGTGCGCGGCTACGTGGTCGACAAAGGACGGTTGTTCAGCCGCGCCGAGACCCAAAGCGGCGCGGCCTCTTGCGTGATTGGCGCCACGATTCGCACCAACTTGTATCAGCAGCGCGATCCGATCGGCACGACGCTACGCGTCGGCTCGATCCCGTGCCAAGTGGTCGGGCTGTTGGTGGCCAAAGGCCAGGCCGGCATGGGCCAAGATCAAGACGACCTGGTGGTGATGCCGATGCGCGCGGTGCAGCGACGCATCACCGGTAACGACAACATTCAGAGCATCTTCGTGGCGGCGCGCGAGGGCGAGGGCACCGGAGTCGTGGCCGAGCGGCTGCGTGGGCTGCTGCGCCAACGTCGACACCGCGTCGAGGGGCTGGACGACGATTTTACGATCCGCGACATGGCCGAAATCGCCGAGACCGTGACCGGCGCGTCGACGGCGTTGACGGCGCTGCTCGGTGCGATCGCCGCGGTCAGCCTGGTCGTCGGCGGCATCGGTATCATGAACATCATGCTGGTCTCGGTCACCGAGCGGACGCGCGAAATTGGGATTCGACTGGCGATTGGCGCGTTCGGCAGCGAGGTCATGCTGCAATTTTTGCTGGAGGCGATCGTGCTGTCGACGCTGGGCGGCGTGATCGGTATCGCGCTCGGCTTGGTCGGCTCTTATTTTGCGGCAAATGCCCTGATGTTGCCGTTCGTGCTGGCGCCTGACATCGTGGCGTTGGCGTTCGTGTTCTCTGCTCTGGTTGGCGTCGTGTTCGGGTACCTGCCTGCGCGCAAGGCCGCCAATCTCGATCCGATCGAGGCGCTCCGTCATGAATAGTCGATTTTTATGCTACTCGGGGGCGCTCGCGGCGCTGCTGACGACTTCGCTCGGCGCGGCTCAGGAGCCGCGTAGCATCACCGAAGCCGACGTGGTTACGGCCGCGGTCATGAGCAATCCAACGCTGCATGTGGCGCTGTTGCGCGCGCAGCAGAGTCGCTACAATTTGCGCGCCGAGGAGGCGCTGTACACGCCGGTGTTCGACGCCAACGCCGGCTACACGCATTCGCGCGTGCCGTCATTGGTCGGTCCGATTACCGACGCGATGGGCATGCAGCTTTCTCCAGCCGGCACGCGCATCACCGGCAGTGACGTGGTGGACGTGGGTGCCGGTATCACCAAGCCGCTGGCCTACGGCACGCTGCTGTCGGCGTCGGTGGCTGGCCAGCGCTCCTCGCGCGCGACGCTCGAACAGCAGGCGCTGCTCGGCGCCAGCGGTCCCGGCTACTCGTTGGTCGGCCGCTTGGCGGCGTCGCAGCCGCTGTTGCGTGGTGCCGGTACTGATCTCGGTTTGGCGTCGCTGCGCCAGGCCAAGCTCAACCTGAGCGCGAATCAATTGGCCGCCCAGGCGGCTGCCAGCGCGCTGCTTTCGCAAGTGGTTTCCGCGTATTGGGAGCTTTGGTACGCGGCGGAAGCCGTGCAAATCAACCAGGCTTCGCGCGATTTGGCGCGCGTGCAGCAAGCGCAAGCGAACCAACAAGTTCAGAGTGGCGCCTTGGCTCCGGCGTCGGCGCTGCCGTACGCGACGCAGGTTGCACAGCTCGAAGAGACGGTGCTGGCCGCGCAGACAGACGTCCGGCAACGCGAGCTGTCGCTGTCACAATTGCTGGGAAGGCCGAGCGGCGTCGGTGAAAACTTGAGCGTCGCTGGCGGTCCCGACCTGCCCGCCGGCGACGAGCCGGTCGAGGCCAGTGCCGTGAAAGAAGCTTTGGACAACTCGTACGCGCGCAAGCAGCTGCAAGCGCAGCTGGCAATCGTCAAAGATCAGCTGCGGATTGCCGGAGATCCCTTGCGGCCGCGACTCGACTTGGACGCCTACGTGCAGGCGCAAGGCTTGGGTAACCGGCGCGTGCCGCCGGCGTTCGAGCAGTTCGGCCAAATGGAGGCGGTCAGCGCGCACGTCGGTTTGACGTTCGAGATGCCGCTCACCGACACGCGACGCAGCGCGCAGATTCAGGCGGCGCAGTTTGCCGCGCACGTGGCCGAAAAGCAGATCGAAGACGACGAGCTCACGGTCCGTACCAGCGTGGCTTCGGCGATCGCTCAGCGCCGCGCCGCGCGCCAGAAGCTGGAGCTTGCGCAGCAAACCGAGAAGGTGGCCAAAGCTCAGGCCGAGGCGGAGCGAGCGCGGTTTCTAGCCGGCTCATCGATCGCGATCACCGTGCAGCAAGCCGAAGACTCCTACCGTCAGGCGCAGCTTCGGGTGCAACGCGCGCGCGTCGATTTCGTGCTTGCCGAGCTCGGGTTGACCGAGCTTCGAGGCCAGCTCTTGGCGCGCTACGCCGACGCGGTGAAGCACCTGCCCGCCGACCAGCGGCTGACCTTGACCAACGCGGCGAGTAGCAATTTCTAGAGCGGAGCCGACAGCGCCACGCTGCGCTTGGACGCGGGCGAATCGAGCGTCTCCCTGATCGCCGACGCCAGCTGTTCGATCGAAAATGGCTTGGCCAGCACGCGCGAGCTCGCGACCTTGCCCGAGCGCTCTCGCAGTGACTCTTCATGGTAGCCGCTGGCGAACAGCACACGCAGCCGCGGATGACTGGCCGCCAATCGCTCCGCCAAGTCCGGTCCGCTCAGCCCAGGCAAGACGACGTCTGAAAGAAGTAGCTGGGCGCCTTCCAACTGGTCACGCGCCGCCAACGCGTCCTCCGCGCTGGCGAAGGCGACGACGGTGTAGCCGAGCTTGCGCAAGCTGCGTTGCGCAAAACGGCTCAGCTCGCGCTGGTCCTCGACCAAGACGATCTTTTCGGTGCCGCCTGGAACGTCCGCCAAAGGGCCGAGCGGCTTGGCCGGCAACGACTCGCGGGCCTCGGCTTCCGGGAAGTCGAGCGTGAAGGTCGTGCCGCGCTGAAGCTCGCTATCCACGTTCACGCTGCCGCCGTTCTGGCGCACGACGGCAAACACCAGCGACAGCCCGAGACCCGTGCCCTTGCCGACCGGCTTGGTCGTGAAAAACGGCTCGAACACGCGGGCCCGCACCTCTTCGGTCATGCCTTCGCCGGTGTCCGAAACCGTGATCCGGATCAGCCGGCCGGTGTGGCGGGCAACCCGAATCGACAGCGTTCCGCCGCGCGGCATGGCGTCGCGTGCGTTCACCGCCAAGTTGACGATCACTTGCTCGAGCTGCATCGGGTCGAGCTTCACGTGCAGGGCGGCTTCTGGCAGCTCGACCAGCACCTTGACGTCTTCGCCCAGCAGACGTCGCAGCAGCCGCGTGGCGTCGGTCAACGCTCGACGTAGATCGACGACCATGACCTCGCTACCGTGCTTGCGACCGAACACCAGCAGCTGTTGAACCAGGGCCTTTGCGCTCTCACTGGCGTGTTGGACCTCGTCGAGGTTCTGCAGCACCGGCGAGCTAGTGGGCAAGTCCATCCGCGCCAGCTCGACGTTGCCCAAGATGGCCGTGAGCAGGTTGTTGAAGTCGTGGGCCACGCCACCGGCCAACCTACCGAGCGACTCCATCTTCTGCGCCTGCGCCAGTTGCCGCTCGGTGCTTTTGCGTTCGTCTGCCTCACGCTGTAAATCGGCGTGGGCGCGCTCGAGCTCGGCGGTGCGCTCGCGAACGCGCCGTTCGAGCTCGTCTTTCTGGTACCTTAGGTTGGTAGCGGCGCGGCGGTTCAAGGTCACGTCGTGGAAAGTGAGCACACGGCCTAGCTTGCGGCCGGCGTCGTCTTTGACGTCGGTGCCGCGCGCTTCGACCAACAGCTCACGTGACAGCTCGATCTCCACCGGCTCCCATGGACCCGCGCCGATCGCGGCGGCGGCCCAGGGAACGGCCTCGTTGAGCGGGCGGCCGACGAGCTCACGCTCGGGGACGATGAACGCCTTCATCGCCGCGTTGACCTCGACGATGCGGCCCTCCTCGTCGATCACCAAGACCGCTTCCGGTGCGGCGGCGATCACGGCGTCGTGCGCGATCGGCAACAGGTCGAACAGCCGCGCTTTCAGCAGCGGCCGACTGACGATCACGGCGCTGAGCGCGAACGCATAAGGCATCGAGTCGCGCTGCCCGAGCACGGTCACGCCACTGAAGAACAGCACGGTGGCGATCAGCGGTAGCGACATACCAAGCAGCACCGGCATCAGCTGCGCGCGGTACGGGCCACGCTGACGCAGGACGTGCGCGACCAAGATGCCGAGCGTCAACACCATGATCCCGAGCGCATAGATGTAACTGAACAAGTCGAGCGGCGTGAGGCTATACGCCAGCGTGCCGAACGGTTCGGTCGGCTCGATGTGCGCGTCGGCATACAGCACGTGGTGCAGCGGCGACGTGTACACGAACGCGGTGTGCACGGCCGGAATCGCCCACAGCGCGGCCACGCGCGGCGGCGTGCGCAAGCTCGGCTTGCCGGTGTATTCGAGGCCGAAGCGCAGCGCCTCCAGGCCGACCAGGTAGGTCGGCAAGACCTGAAACGCGTCCCAAAATGTCTTGCCGCTCAACGTCGGCGAGACGAGCTCGGCGAAGTAGCCGACGCCCCACAGCACCTCTCCCACCATCACCCACGAGTAGTGACGTGCGGCCGCGCTACCGGCGCGACGCCGCCAAACCAGCGCGAGCACGATCGCGCACGCCAAGACCGACAGCGCGATCGGGGTGGCAGACGCAACCTGCCGGCCAGTCATCGGCGCGAAGCATAACGCGAAGCCCTGCAAACGGGCATCACGCCGCTCAGTACTGATGTAATCCGAGGTGTGGCGTCGTCGCCCTTCCACTCCTAAGGAGCCGCGCGGCCGACCCACGGCCTGCCTTATCGCGCGCGCATGTGCGGCCGCTTATCAAGACGACAGCCGGCCTTCGGCCTCTGCGGCGTTGTTTCGCAGGCTCGCTCGTGACAAGATTGTCTGTTGTTTCGATGACTACTCCGTCACCGCGTCGGTTCCCTAGGCTGGTCGAAACGGTCGGCGATGATGCGCCCGTGGCAGACGGTTCGGCGCCGGTAGGCGAGCCGGAGCCCGAGCCCAGCCCATATTTGGCTGGCGAAGTCGTCGGTGACCGCTACCGGCTCGTGCGCGAGATCGGCCGCGGCGGTATGGGCGTCGTTTGGGTGGCGCACTCGCTGGTACTGGGCGTCGACGTGGCACTCAAGCTGATTCGAGCCAGCGCCGCCAGCTCGGCCTTGTCGTCGCGCATGGCGCGCGAGGCTCACGCTGCAGCTCGGCTCGGTCACCCCGCCCTGGTGCGTGTTTTCGACTTCGGTTGGACGCGGCATGGCGACCCGTACTTGGTGATGGAGCTGGTGCAGGGCGAGACGCTCGCCGCGCAGGTCAAGCGCGAGGCGCGCATCCCGGCGATTCGTGCCGTGCAGACGTTGCTGCCGATCGTCGACGGCCTGCGCGTGGCGCACGACAAGGGCATCGTGCATCGCGACATCAAGCCCGACAACGTGTTTCTGGCGGCGGATGCGCTCGGCCGCAAGCAACCCAAGCTGCTCGACTTCGGCATCGCCAAGGTCGACAAGCAAATCGATGGGCGGCTGACGCAAGTTGGTGCCGTGTTGGGCAGCCCCGACTACATGTCGCCCGAACAAGCGCTCGGTCTCGACGATATCGACGAGCGCACCGATATCTGGTCGCTGTGCGTCGTTTTGTACGAAGTCATCACCGGCACGGTGCCGTTTCAGAAGCCGAACTACAACGCGTTGATGCACGCCATCATCAACGAGGACCCCACGCCGTCGGTCGACTGCGGCGCGGGTGACAAGTCGCTGTGGCAGGTGATCGAGCGCGGCTTGAAGAAGCAACGCGAGGATCGCTTCCAAACCGTCACTGATTTGGGCGAAGCGTTGGCGCTGTGGCTCTACGAGCACGGCATCAAAGAAGATCTCTCCGGCAACTCGATCCGCGCGGTCTGGCTCGACGCGGCGATCTCGGCGGCGACGCGCGACATGCGCTCGGCGCGCCCTGGCAGCAACCACGACTCCGGTTCGCTGACGCGGCCTGGTGCTTCCAAGACACCGACCTTGCCCGCGCCGCACTCATCGAGCGCCGAGACCGTGCTCACGCTTGCGCCACGCAGCAAGCTCGGCAACAACCGCGTGCTCTTCATCGGCTTGCCGGTGTTCGCGCTGCTGCTCGGCTTGGTTGGGGCGCTGGTCGTAACGTCGCTGCAACGACCTGCGGCGACGCCGGTTGCCGGGGCCGGGCCCGCAGCACCGCACACCGACCAGCCGCCGCCGGTCGTCGCGCCGCCGCCCGCACCTGCCGCGGCTGCGCTGCCTGAGCCGATGCCCTCGGCTTTGGCCGCGAAATCCGCGGCCGGCGCGGGAGCCAAGACCAAGGCGCGCGTGCCGTCGGCGCGCAAGAAGGGTCATGACTTCGGGTTCTAGTCGCGCTGTCCGCGCAACGCTGTCGGCGTTGGCCCTCGGACTTTGCTTGTGCACGCGGACCGCGCGTGCCGAAGAGCCCGACGCTGGTACCCGCATGGCCGCGCGCGAGCTGGCGGTGGCCGGCGCCGAGGCGTTCGACAAGCAGGATTTCGCTACCGCGCTCGACCGCTTTCAGCGCGCCGAATCGTTGTACAAAGTGCCGTCGATCGCCGTGATGGTGGCGCGCGCCCTGGCGCGCACCGGGCGGGTGGTCGAGGCGGTGGACAAATACGAAGAGACGCTGCGCATGCCGCTCGACGCCTCGGCACCCGAGGCTTTCCAACGCGCCGTGGCCGACGCGACCGCCGAAGTGGAGCCGGTGCGCGCGCGCGTGGCGCGGGTCGAGTTGCGCCTACCGGCCGATGCACCCGCGGGCAGTGAGGTCACGCTCGATGGCCGGCCGGTACCACCTGCGCTCTTGGGCGTGGCGACCCCGGTCAACCCTGGAGTTCATCATCTGGCCGCGCACGCGCCGGGGCGCATCCCCTACCACTCCGACGTGACCTTGGCCGAGGGCGCTCGCCAGGCGGTCGAGATTTCATTGTTGCCGACCGTGGCCGACGCGCCGCGTGCGGCGCCGCCAGCCCCGGTTCGGGAGGCAAAACCGCACCACACGTCGCCGTTGACGATCGCGCTGTTGGCCGGTGGCGGCGTTGCGATCGCGGCCGGCAGCGCGACGGGCATCGCGGCGCTCAACCACAAAGCGAGCCTGGATAAAGCTTGTCATCCAGGTTGCCCAGCCAAGATGTCGTCCGATCTGGACTCGTTTCGATTGGACCGCACGCTGTCCTACGTCGGTTTTGGGGTCGGGCTGGCGGCGGCCGGCGCCGGCGTGTACTTGCTGTTCCACGAAGGAACGTCCGGTAGTGAAGTCGGGGCCCTCATGCTGCCGGGTGGCGCTGCTCTGAGAGGGAGTTTCTGATGCGGTCGGGCGTGCAACTGCTGGTCGTGGGCGTGCTCGTAGTGGTCGGCGTGAGCGGTTGCCCGGTCACCGACGACTATTACATCGACGCTGGCCACGCCGCCGGCCTCGAAAACAAGGGTGAGAGCGGTAGTGGCGCTCAGGCGAGCGGAGGCAGCCTCGCTGGCTCGGCGCAAGGTGGCTCGGGTGGTTCGGCTCAAAGCGGAACCGCCGGCGACGTCGCCGTCACCACCGGCGGAGTGACGGAAACCTCGGCTGGCGCGCCCGCGGCTGCCGACGCCGGCGCGGGTGGCATGCCGATGCTTCCGATGCCTTGCGTTCCGACCACCGAGCGTTGCAACGGCCACGACGACGACTGCGACGAGTTCGTCGACGAGTTGGCTTGCAACACCAACAGCAACGGTACGACTGGCTGTACCGGCTTTACGATCGCCGCCTACCCAGACCACGGCTACATGCTCTGCACCGGCACGGCCAAGGACTACACCCACGCCAAGGACTCGTGTGCCGGCCAGGAAATGCAGCTGGCGTGGCTCGAATCAGCCGAGGAAAACACCGCCGTAGCGGCGACCATCAGGAAGCTGACCAACCAAACCGACATCCTGTTCGGAGCTACCGACGCGGTGAAGGAAGGCGACTGGTACTGGGATGGCCCGGCGGGCTTCCAGTTCTGGAAGGGCGAAGAAACCGGCGTGGTGGTGGGAGGCAATTTCAACGCCTGGGCTGCTCAGACGCCGAACAACAACAACAACGAAGACTGCATCGTCATGAACCCCACCACCGCCTTTTGGGGTGACCGCACGTGTTTCGGCTACTACGCCTACCTGTGCGAAGACCAGAGCCCGTAGCCGGCGCCGCCCCTTAACTGGGGGCTAGCCAACCTTCAGCGCGGAAAGCCGATCTGCGTGCGCTCGTCGGGGAACGCGTTCTGACGCATGACCTGGTGGATCGTCGACACCAGAACGTCGATTTCATACGGCTTTTGTAGGAAAGCCCGCGCGCCACGTTCGCGCACCACGAGCTCGCGCTGCGGATCGGCGTGGCCGGATGCGAACATGATGCGCGCGTTGGGGTGGCGCCGTTGCAGCTCCACTTGAGTGGCCTCGCCGCTCATGCCGGGCATGTCCAAGTCCAGGATCACGAGGTCATGCTCGGCAGCCGCGTACAGCGTGAGCGCTTCGGCGCCGCCGGCCGCCTCGGTCACCTGAAAGCCGTGCTGGCGCAACAGGCGGCCGAAGCTGCGCCGCAACAACTGCTCGTCGTCGACCAGCAGAATGCTGACCGGGCGGTCGCCGCGCTGCGGCACGGTCAGCGGCGCTCGCTCGCCGGTGGTAGCAAAGCTCTGCACGTCGACGGCCGGGAAATACAGCCGGAAGGTGCTGCCCTTGCCGCGCAGCGTCTCGAGCTTGATCCGGCCGCCGTGGAGCTTGACCAGGTCGCGCACCGTGGAAAGCCCGATGCCGAACCCGGCGCCTTCGCGCTTGGTCGTGAAGAACGGCTCGAAGACACGCTCCAGCGTCTCCGGGTCGATGCCGGTTCCGGTGTCGGCGACCTCGAGCACGGCGCAGAGCCGATCGGCGGCCAGCCCCGTATCGGCCGGTGGCGTGACCAGCCCGACCGCGACGCGCAGCTTGCCGCCTTGCGGCATCGCATCGCGGGCGTTGAGGCACAGGTTGAGCAGCACTTGCTGCAGCTCGGAGTGATTGCCGTGGACGACGACCTCCGGCTCCACGGCCGTCTCCACATGGATGCTGTGATCGATGGTGTGGCGCAGGATCCGCGCGACTTCGACGACCAGATTGCCCAGATCCACCGGCTCACGCACCGAGCGCTTGCCGCGGACGATGCGCAGAATGCCGCGCGTGAGCTCCGCGCCCTGGCTGGTGGCCAGGCTCAAATCGCGCAAACATTCGCGGACTCGCGGATCGCCGAGCTCGGTGCCACTCGACAGCTGCTGCAGGAATGCCGTGCCGGCGTGCAGTGCAGCCAGAACGTTGTTCAGGTCGTGAGCGATGCCCGCCCCCAGCCGCCCGACCGTCTCGAGACGCTGGCGCTGCACGACTTGCTCTTCGACTAGGTCGAAGCTGGCCAGTGTGAGCACGACGCGCGGTCCGACGCGGATCTTGTCGCCCAGGTTGGCGGTGGCGTGCTCGACGCGGGCGCCGTTCAGGAACGTGCCGTTTTTGCTGCCTAGATCCTCGACCTCGAACGTCCCGGCGTCGCTGCGGCGGATGCGCGCGTGCAAGCGCGAGACGCCCGGATCGTCGACCATCACGGTCGCTTCCGGCGAGCGCCCAATGGTGGCGATGCCGTCGATCTTGAACTCCTGGCCAATCGCCGGTCCTTCGACGACCGTGAGACGAACCGATGTCGGCGCGACACGCGAGTGGTCAACGGTTCGCCCGGCGGATTCGCTCATCGTGAGGTGCTCGAGTGCCAAACTGAGTTACGGCCAAACTCGGGCAGACTAACCATGACACAGAAGTCAGACCCTGCAGGGCCAGCGCGGGGCGCGTTAGCGCATTTTCTTCGCTAGCGCGAAACTGGCACGGCGACTGCAACGTAATCTCTCCAGGTAGATCGCTAGATGGTCACGTTCGGTCGAGTGTTGTTGTGGACGGTGGTGCTGGTAGCTCCTGGCGGGTTCCTGCTCCTGCCGGTGCTGGCGGCGGCGTCGCTGCACTCGCGCAACGGCTCGGTCGACGCGCGTCTGTCTCGTAGACCTCTGTCTCGTAGGCCTCTGCTGCGCGGCGGCCTGCGCGACTGGTTGGCCAATGCCCGCCACTCGTTGGGCGGCCTAGCCGAGTGGTTCGCTGGCGCGCGCCGCTCGTTCGGCGGTCTCCAGCGTTACTGGACGAAGTCGTAGTACTCGACGCCCAAGTCTTGGAACGAGGCGCCGTACTGCTTGCCGACGCGCGCGATCGCGAACTCGTTGCGCAGCGTGTAGGTGAGTGAAGGCACTTCGGTGCCGTCGTGGAGCGCCTCGTACTGCGCTCGCGAAAGGGTCACGCCGCCTTCCAGACTGCGCGCGAAGCCGATGCGCGCGGCGGCCGCCTCGAAGCCGGGCTGCACGTAAAGCGGAAGCGCCTCGGCGGCGTCGCCGCTGCCATAGCCCACGGCAACCAGCGGCGCGTCGGCCAGATCGAGCTTTTGGCGTGCCGCTTCTTCGAAGCCGGCGGCGATCCACGCCGGCAACGCCGCGCTGTAGAGGTTGCCCAGGTCCTTCGCCAGCTCGGAGCCGAGGCCCATCTTCTCGTCGAGCAGCCGCCGGAAACTCTTCTGCTTGCGCAACAGGCCTGCCACGGCGGTGGTGGCGGCGTATGGATCGACCACGGCGTCGTCTTTGAGCAGCTCGCCGTACAGGTCAGGCGTCGACGCGGTCTCGGTCAGCACGGAGTCGAAGGAAGCGCCGGCCTCGGCGCAAAGCGCGCGCAGCTCGTCGTGGTGATGGTCGCCGCGCGCCAAACCGCGCACGTACAGGAACGACATCGCCTGCACCGGCATCAGGTGATACGGCCGGTGAAAGAACAGCCCGCGCACGCTCTCGTAATAGCTGCCGGCCGAAACCTCGAGCCGGCTCAACATGCGTTCGACGGCGTGGACCGTCTCATCCAAGTACGAAAACGTCGAGTACTTGCCGCTGAACACCGGAAAGTCGCTGCGGCGCTGGGTGTTGGGGGCGTAGCCCTCGGTGAAGTGGCGCGCGAACGGCTTGCGAAAATCCGGCCCGCGGTAGTCCGAGGCGCTGCCGGCATGGGCCAGATCGACGCCGAACAGCTGGGGCGAGCGCTCGACCAGCATCGCCACCGCGCCAGCGCCCTGCGTCTGCTCGCCGGTGCTGCCGCGTTCGTACTCCGCCACGTCGGCGCTGACGACGATCGCCAGGCGATCGGCGCCGTCGCTGGAGACGTAGCGCAGCGCGCTCTTCAGCGCGTAGACGCCGCCCAAACACGCATGCTTGAACTCCGGCACCTCCAGGTAGCGCGACAGCCGGGGCAAGCCGAGCGCCTCGAGCGCGCGATCGACCATGCCGCGCACGATCACCGCGCCGGCGGCGTTGTCGGTGCTCGACTCGGTGCCCAGACCCAGAAAGCCGACGCGCGTGGGATCGATGGCGTTTTGGCGGATCAGCCGCAAGACGGCGTTGGCGGCCATCGTGTACACGTTCTCGTGACGCCCGCACACGCGGAAGCTGTGGCCAACGACGGCGGAGATCTTCTCCCAGCTGTTTTCGGTCCAGCTGCACCAATCCTTCAGCTCGACGCGAAACGGGGGGACGTAGAGACTCATGGCACTGACGCCGGGCAGATCACGGGAGCTCATCGGGCCAGCTTCCTATCATTCGCCTGGCGCTGCGCAAACCGAGAAGCGGGGGGCTGCCGATCCGCGGCCCAACTCGCAGAAGCTTCCGTATCGGCAGCCGGTCTCGATGGTCGCGATCGTGATCGTGATCGTGATCGTGAACGCCGGCTTCGCCGGGCGATTTCGTGACCGTGATCGTGAACGCCGGCTTTGCCGGGCGATTTCGTGATCGTGATCGCGATCGTGAACACCGGCTCCGCCGGGCGATTTCGCGATCGTGATCCGGCTGCGCCGGTTTTGTGGTCGTGATCCGGCAAAGCCGGATTTCGTGAAGGGTGATCGTGATCGATCACGATCGCGAAATCCCAATGTACGACGACGACTACCTCTGCGCTCGGGCTGCCTTGATTCTGCCAGCGTGCTCGCCGCCGTCCAGGCCGCTGCGCGCCGGCTGCGCCGGTGCTCGCGAGGACGCTCGCAGCCTGGACAGCGTCTGCGCGCGCTGCCCTGCCGCTGGCTACGCCCGCAATCGCGCGGGCCTCGAAAGGAGCACCCATGGCACTACAAGTCGCTGAACTAAGCTTGGAGCTGATTGAAAGCCTTCGCCCGCTCGTCCCCCGCATCAAGGCCAAGGACAAGTCACTCGCCGACCAAATCATGCGTTCCGCAAGCTCGATCGCCCTCAACCTCGGCGAAGCGGAGCTGAGCGATCCGGCAACCGCCGCGCGCGGTTCTTTACGGCCGCCGGTAGCGCCGGCGAGACGTACAGTGCAGTCAGGGTCGCGATGGCCTGGCGGCACCTTGGGGCAAGAGAAGCCGAGCCGGCGCTAGCGCTGCTGACTCGCATCATCGCCATTCTTTGGAAGCTGACTCGCAACTAACGCGTGAGCCGGCTAAGCCGGATCCGCTCGCGCTCTCGTTGCACGCTGCACGCTCGCGCGCGCGCGCTCGCCGAAACCGAGCGCCGCTGCCAGAGCTGGCTTCACGCGGTGCTGGGGTGGCGCCGGCGACGAGGCCTGAGAGCGCTGTGCGAGTCGCCATCGTCGGCGAAGCGAAGAGGTTCGGGAAACTAGGGCGGGTACGCACCTGAACATTTGCTCCACAATTCGCGGAGTTAGAACCGAATGTCTAATAAAATCCCGCACTTGCGCTAGCGCAAGATAGTGGAAAGATTGTCTTCGTCATGCGAGTGTGCAGGGCTCAGCCCCGGGAGAAACCATCATGAGCGAAGAACTGCAGAAGCTGATTGATGCAGCCAAGAAGGTCGAAATGACCGCGGCCCAGCTGGAAGAGCAGCGCCGAAGCTTCGCGTTTGGTAATGCCAACATTGAAAACTCGCGGGTCACCCGCGAGACGGTCGACAAGGCTGCTGAGCTGCTTAGCCGTGGAGAGTGACGAGCGCGCAAGCAAGCTCGGGGATAGCGAGCCGCCTCCTAACCTGAGCCACGAGGAAGAGGCACTCCGTGAGGCCTCAAACACCCTCAAGCAATACGACCGTCTCGTTGAGCTGATTCGGGCGTCGGTGGCGTTTGCGCCTGCGCCCGTCGACGCTCTCCGAACTTAACCGAATTGCCGTCGATGGTCTGATGGCTTCTCCTGGAGCCTTTCGCACTAAAGCCATTGGTATCAGCGGCTCCAGGCATGAGCCGCCACCGTGGGAGAGGGTTACCGAATTCGTTGACGAAATGTGTGAATACGTCAACGAGAATTCGACCAAGCCGCCGATCCACCTTTCGGCCTACGTCATGTGGCGGCTGAACTGGATTCACCCGTTTGGCGATGGGAACGGACGCACGTCGAGGGCCGCATCGTATTTCGTACTCTGTGTTGGGCTTGGCCAGTTGCTACCTGGCCCGCGCACCATTCCCGACCGTATCGCGCGGCGCAAACAGCCGTACTACGCCGCCCTTGAGGCAGCCGATCGCGCCTGGGAAGAAGGCACTCTGGATCTATCGGCGATGGAGGAGTTGCTACAGGGGCACCTGGCGCAGCAGCTCCTTGATGTACATAAGCTTGCAACGGGGCAGCCGCTCGATCCGCTACCTGAGCCGCCCGGTCCCGCATGGGGCGGCGGCGACTGATTCTGTTCAAGTTGACCAGCAATACCCACTTCTTGCTTCGGACGGCGACCTACTCCTTCCACTCCTCGCCCTTCTCGTCTGTCGCCCCGGAGCTGAGCGCGGACAACAGCAGGGTCGCCCTCGAAGCATCGATCGCGCCCTCACGCGTCTTCTTGGCGATGTAGGCCGGGTACTTTTCAGGGAGGTAGACTTCCTGCAACCAAACCTTGAAGTCGCCCAATGCTGGGAGTGGATAGACCCAGCACTCGATCTCGGCCGCGGCTTGCGCCCAATAGTCTGGGAAGAGATGGGGATGCCGAGCGCGCTCACCGTGTCGCTGTGCGAGCCCATTGCTGTTCCAGTGCTTCGCCCACATGATCCCAACGCTGCCATCCGGCATAGTGTGCTGATCGATCGTCATTCCGAATTGGATGGCCGAGATCATCAGGTCCGAGATTTCCTTGAAGTGGCTGAAAGCGGCAGAGAGCCGGCAGGACGTGAGCAAGAAGCCCAAACAGCACCTGGTGGCCGCAGCCTCCGCAACGGACGAGCGGAGCGCTTCAGAGAAGCTTCGGTTGCTCATCGCCGCCAGTTCTCTGTCGGAGGAGCAGCTTGGCGAATTCCTGCGCAGAGAAGGGCTCCACGACGGTGACCTCGAGCGCTTCCGATTGGAGGCTCTAGGCGGGCTCGAAGGAAAGGTGCACAGCGCAAGACCGTCGCCAAATCCAGGAGCTGGAGCGGATCAACACCAAACAGGCGAAGCGGCTGCGTGAGGCTGAGGTGCTGCTCGAGCTCCAAAAAAAAGTCCACGAGCTCTGGGGGGCAAGCGACGACGACACGACGAAGAGCTAAGGGGCGAAGTCATCGCGCTGGTGGATGGGGCGGTGGCGCAAGGGGTGAGGTTAGACGCAGCCTGCGACGTGCTCGGCGTGGCGGCTCGCACGGTGCAGCGATGGCAAAAGCAGCCGGCCGATGCGAGGCGCGGCCCGAAG
>FSUE01000860.1_pt1 | contig 15240 bp, 10 predicted proteins | sample 1637031 | NCBI WGS metagenome assembly FSUE01 (sample SAMEA3914819, study PRJEB12502) | metagenome | biome: forest; material: soil | place: Canada | collected 2010-06-26 | depth 0.3 m | reverse complement strand
TTTGTTCAGCTCGCCCTTGACCTTGTCGAAGCCTTCGAGCTGCGCGTCTTTGAACATTTTGTTCGCCTTTTCGGCGTCGCGCTCGGCCGCCAGCTTGCTGGCCGCGGCTTCGGCAATTTCGGCTTTTCGCTGCGCGATGTACGCTAGATCAGGCGTCGGCGCGTCGACGCCTTCGTCTTCGAAGCTCTTCTCCGCCTTGTCGAGCGCTTGCTTGGCGGTATCGAGCTGCGCGGGCGCCAGCTGTGCGGACATGCCCTTGGAGGCATGCTCGTAGGCCTTGCGAGCATCGACGAGCTCAGGCGGCGGCAACGTGGCACCGCAGGCGGCGATGCTCAGAAGAAACAGGCACGAAAGCGAGGTCGGTACGCGAAGCATCTGCTGATTTCTCCCTTGGCTCACTGGTTGAGCTTCTTCTTGAGCTTGCCGAGCTGCTCGTCGGCGTCCTTGGCGTCTTTCAACGCCTTGCCTTGCTCGGCCAGCGCCAGCGCCAGATCCGCGTCGGCTTGAGCGCGATCGACGAGGCGCGCGGCCTCTTCGTTCTTGCCGTCTTCGATCAGCTTCTTGGCTTTCTCGATCTGCTCGTTGGCCAGCTTGAGATGCAGCTGCGCTTTGGGATCGTCGTTGGCTCCGCCAACTTCCGCTCCCTTGGCGGATGCTTGCGCAGCCGTCAGCGTCTCTTGCGGTACCGCAGCGCCACCGCAAGCCGCAGCTGACGCTGCGACCGCTGCGGCCAAACCGACCCAAAGCATGCGTGAGGCGAGCTTCCGAACCACGATTCCTCCATTCAACGGGGCGACCATAAGGCGATGAGCAGGGCGAGCCGTTTTTCGGCCCGCTAGCACTGTGAGAAGCCCGAGCTTAGACCAGCAAGCGGTCGCGGCGGAAGCCTCGTAGATCCAGTCGGCTCGGCCGGTTGGGGCGAGCCGAAGGGAGCGGTGAGGATGGTACAGGGCATCAATTGCGAGGATTTTCTGAAGCTCGCGATCAGCGTGACCGCGCCGGGGGGCGCCCGCGGCATGCGCTGACGACACCGACACCTGGAGCGACGTCGGCGGGGGAAAAACCGGCAACGCAGGCAGTGGCGGCAACGCCAGGGCGGGGGCGGATATGAGTGGCGGCGGCCACCGACTCAGGCGGCAGCGGCGCCGGCAAAGCCGACGGCGGCACTGACGTGGGCGGCCGCGACGGCGGAGGCGGCACGGCGGCCGGTACCACCAACGGCGGCAAAGCCGGCTCCGGCCAGGCCGGCGACCCAGCAGTGCCGGCAACGGCAGCGCAGGCGACTATCTCCTGCGGGTAGCGCTCCGCCCGTGCGCGTAAGTTTCGTTCCTCCGGGAACGGCGCCAGGTGATATGCTGAAAACGCCGTGGTGACTGGCGCAAATCGCCTCACGCCGGCCTTGAGTGGGGGGAAGCGCCAAAAGCCTTGAATCTCCTGCTCGTCGAAGACAACGCCGCCGTCGGGCGCGCTATCGCCAAGTCGCTACGAGCCCAGGGCCACGCGGTCACGCTCGTGAATAGCTGCGCCGAGGCCCGCGCCAACGCAACTCAACACGACGTCGGCGTCTTCGATATCACCCTGCCGGATGGAGACGGCATCGAGCTGTGTGAGCAGCTGTTGAAGGAGCGCCGCATTGCTGGCGCGCTGTTTTGCTCGGGCAGCGTCGATGATCTGCTGCTCGAGCGCGCCCAAGAGACCGCGCCCGTCATCTCCAAAGAAGCCAGCTTCTGGGAGCTATGCGACGCCATCCACGCCGCGGCGCCGGCGGCCAAATGATTGTTCTAGTTCCCAGCCGCCCGCCCGCCAAGCCTGGTTTCTGGCGAGGCTTTCGCGAGGACCGGACGCGGAGCGTACTTGAGTACGTGAGCACCGGACCGCAGCGAAAACGAAGCCAGAAGCCAGGATCGGCGGGCGTGTTCGACACCTGAGATGAGACCGGGGTCAGCCTGCGCCGACTTCGAATAGGCCGGCCGCGCCCATGCCGCCGCCGATGCACATCGAAACGATGCCGAAGCGGCCACCGCTGCGCGTGAGCTCGTGGAGCAGGCTCGAAGTCAGCTTGGCGCCGGTGCAACCGAGCGGGTGCCCGAGCGCGATCGCGCCGCCGTTCACGTTCAGACGGTCATCCGGCACGCCCAGCTCGCGCGCGCAGTAAACGGCCTGGGCCGCGAAGGCTTCGTTAATCTCGAAGCGGTCGATGTCTTTGATGCCAAGGCCGGTTTGCGCGAGCAGCTTCTGGATCGCCGGCACCGGGCCGATGCCCATGATGTCGGGATCGACGCCCGCGACCGCGAAGCCGCGCAGCCGTCCCAGGGCTTTGACACCCAATTCTTGGGCCTTTTTGTCGGACAGCAGCACGGACGCGGCGGCGCCGTCGTTCAACGGCGAGCTGTTGCCAGCCGTCACGCTGCCGCCCTGTTTGAAGACCGGATTCAACTTGCCCAGCACCTCGGCGGTGGTGCCGGCGCGCGGGCACTCGTCGACGCTGAACTCGACCTCGCCGATGCCCTGGCCCTCGAGCGTGCGGGCTTTGACCGGAACGATCTCGTCCTTGAACCGACCCGCGGCGATCGCCGCCAAAGCCCGCTCGTGCGAACGGGCGGCGAACGCGTCCTGCTCGGCGCGTGAAACGCCGAAGCGCGTGGCAACACGCTCGGCCGTGTGCCCCATCGAGATGTACGACTCGGGGTACGTGTCCATCAACACCGGGTTGAGGCTCACTTTGTTGCCGCCCATCGGCACCATCGACATCGACTCGACGCCGCCGCCGATCACCACGTCAGCCAAGCCGGCGTGGATCTGCAGCCCCGCATGCACGATGGCTTGCAGGCCGCTGGCGCAAAACCGATTCACCGTCTCGCCCGGCATGCTGTTCGGAAATTTCGCTACGAAGACGGCATTTCTGGCGATGTTCAGGCCCTGCTCGGCCTCCGGCATGGCGCAGCCGAGCACCACGTCTTGCACGTCTTCCGGCTTCAACCCGGGCACCTTGGCCACGGCGGCCTGCATCGCCCAAGCGGCCAAATCATCGGGTCGGGTGTTGCGCAGCGTGCCCTTCAAGGCACGCCCGACCGCCGTCCTCACACTGCTTGCAATGACCACATTCAACGGAAACTGAGAGCTCATTTTGTTCTCCGGCGCGTCAACCAGACTGTCGCTTGCTGAAAGGGGCGTCGTTTTGGGGTTGGGGACCCAAAACCCGAGGGTGCGGCCGCGCTGAATTCATTTCAGCGGGGCGGGAGCTGCGCTCCCGAAGGACAGAAAGACGAGCGGGCAAAGCCCGCGAGTCGCGAAGGCCATGGTGCTTAGTTCCTCAACGGCTTGTTGTTCATCAGCATGTGACCGATGCGGTCGAGCGACTTTTGCTCGCCGCACAACGACAAGAAGGCTTCACACTCCAGGTCCAGGTAGTGCTGGTCACCCACTTCGGTGCCGGCAGCCACGTAGCCACCGCACAAGATGTGTCCGAGCTTGTTCGCGATCAAGGCGTCGTGGTCACTGGCGTAGCCGCCTTCGACCATTGCCCAGATGCGCGCGCCAATCGTTCTTGCGGCATCGTAACCGACGGCGCTGTGGAGCCCGGCGCGCGGTGCCCGATAGCCGGCCCGCGCCAGGCCGAGCGCGCGCCATTTCGCGCTGTACAGCAGCTCCGAGCGATTCAGGCTGATACCGTCAGCCGGCCGCAGGTAGCGCAGCTTTTTGGCTTCATCGGCGCTGGTCGCCACCTTGGCGGTCGCGATGTTGAGCGACGCCTCGCCGATGAACGGCAGTAGATCGACGCCCTTCACCTTGCTCGCTTCGTCGGTGAAGCGCTCGACCATCCGCAAACAGCCGCCGCCGGCTGGAATCAGCCCAACGCCAACCTCGACCAGGCCCATGTACGTTTCGGCGTGCGCTTGGCAGGCGTCGGCGGCCATTGCCACCTCACACGCGCCGCCGAGCGTGTACTGAAACGGCGCGGCCACGACCGGCACGCGCGCGTAACGCAGCTTTTGCAAGGCAGCCTGCAGGCCGCGGATGATCTTTTCGACCTGATCCCAGGCCTTTTGCTGCGCGGCCATCATGATCAGCATCAGGTTGGCGCCGGCACCGAAGTGCTCGCCGTCGTTGCCGATCACGATCGCGTCGAAGTCCTTTTCGGCCACGTCGACGGCCTCGCTGATCATACCGATCACGTCCGGGTCGAGCGTGTTCATCTTGGTGTGAACTTCGACGCCGAGCGCGCCATCCCCCAGATCCACGAGCGAAGCACCAAAATTTTCTTTGACGACTTTGCCCAATTCTTTGAGCGCGGCGATGCGGATTTCTTTCGGGCCGAACGGCACCGGTTTGGCGGCGCTGGTCTTGTAGTCGAAAAAGCGCGGTTCTTTGGCGCCACCCGAGTAGAAGCTGCCGCCCGACTTGGCCAGCGCCTTCACCCAGTCGGGTAGCGCGATGCCGTCTTTCTCCATCCGCGCCACCGACTCGGCCACGCCGATCGCGTCCCACGCCTCGAACGGACCCAAATCCCAATTGAAGCCCCAGCGCATCGCGCGGTCGACGTTGACGACGTCGTCGGCGATTTCACCGAGGCGACGCGCCGAGTACGCCAGCGTGCGTGACAGCACCTTCCAGGCAAAGCGCCCGGCGACGTCGTCGGCGTTGACCAGCATCTTCAGGCGCTTGCCGGTGTCTTCTTCGTTCTTCACCGCGCCCAGCGAATCGAAGCGCACCTTCTCCTGGGCGCGGTACTCGAGCGTTTTCAGGTCGACGACGTGAATGTCTTTGCCGACCTTTTTGTAGAAGCCGGCGCCGCTCTTGCGACCCAGGTTGCCCTTGGCGATCAGCTGCTGCACGACCGCCGGCAGCGCGAAAACCCCGCGTTCTTCGTCGTTGACCAGCGAGGTCTCGCAGTTTTTGGCGACGTGCATCAACGTATCGAGCCCAACCAGATCGGCCGTATCGAACGCCGCGCTCTTGGGCCTGCCCATCGGGCGCCCGACAATCTTGTCGACTTGCTCGACCGTAAGGCCGTCTTCGAGCATCGAGCGCATGGTCAGCATCAACGAATAAACGCCGATGCGATTGGCGACGAAGTTGGACGTGTCCTTGGCGTAAACGACGCCTTTGCCGAGCCATTCGCCGAACGCCGCCATCCGCTCGACCAACTCCGGGCGCGTCTCCGGTCCGGGCGCTACTTCGAGCAGGCGCATGTAACGGACCGGATTGAAGAAGTGCAAGACCAGAAACTGCGGCCGCAGCTGGGCCGGCAAGACCGCGCTCATCTTGGCGATCGAAAGGCCGCTGGTGTTGGACGCCAAAATCGCGTTCGGCGACAGCACCGGCGCGATTTTTTCGAACAGCTGCTGCTTGATCGAAAGATCCTCGATGATCGCCTCGATCACGAGATCGCACTCGCGCAGCCGTTCGAGGTGGTCCTCGAGGTTACCGGTCTGCACCAAGCGCGCCGCCTCCGGATCGTAGAAGGCGGCCGGCTTGGCCTTGAGCGCCTTTTCCAAGCCGCCGTCGGCGAAGCGATTGCGTGCCTTGGGCTGGCTCTGTTCCTTGTCCGTGAGGTTCGGCGGAACGATGTCGAGCAGGTGCGTTTTCACGCCCGCGCCCGCCAGGTGCGCCGCTATGGCGCTGCCCATGACTCCCGCTCCGATCACGGCTGCCGTACGAATGGACTCGGTCATCGTGACTCGATCATGCAGCCCCCAACCCTGAGCGTCCAGCGTGTTTCATGTAGGCAAATGGCCGTCAGAAGCGGGTTGGCCGCGCAGTCGGCCGTGTCAGTTGCAGGTTCGACAGCGGTCGACGCGCTGGAGCAGCCAAGGCTCGACTCACACCCGGCTGGGCAAACCGGCAGGTTAGCCTGGCACGCCGAGCCCTGATCGCACTGCCAGTCGCAAGTGCACGAGTCTTTACAGCCGTTTGCTCCGGCGCAGCTCGCGGCGCCACCGCACAGCACGCTGCACGGCCCATTGCCGCAAGCGACGTCCGACGATCAGCTGTCGGTCCCGCTGCAAGTGACCGCGCATCGGCCGCTGGTCGGACACGAAACGGCGCCGCACGCCTCAGTGCCCGAGCAAACGACCTGACAGTCGCCGGTATTGTCGCAGTGGATAGCGCCGTAGCAGTTCTTTTCGGCGCTACAGTTCACGACGCAGGTACGGGCATCGCCGCAATGCACTTCGCCCAAACACGCTCCCGGCTCCTCGCAGTGCACGACGCAGTCGAAGCCGGGCGGGCAGACCGGCAGCGAGCGTTGCTGCCAGCGCCGCTCACGGCTCCGCCGGTCCCGCCGGCGTTGCTCGCTCCGCCCGGTTGTCGCCGATCAGGTAGTGGTGCTCGCCACAGCTCACGCGAACAGCAGCGAAAACAGCCCAATCCATCGTCTCAGCATTCGAAAGTATGCCCACACTGTACTACGCCGAGCGCGAGCGCCAATTGCGCCCAACGGTTGGTCAATCCGAACCGCACTAAGAGACCAACCGATGTACGCCGAGGCGTTAAAGTTCGCGGCTCAAGGGGTGACAAGCCCCACCGACGCGCCGATGCCCGAGTCGCCCTGGACCGATCGTGAGCCATCAGCCACCTCAGAGGTGGCCGCCGAGGGCTTGCCCGAGACTCCGCCGACCTTTCGCGCCATCTACGACACTCATTTCGATTTCGTGTGGCGCTTCGCTGCCAACCGCGGCGTACCCGAGGCCGCGCTCGACGACGTGGTGCAAGAGGTGTTCGTCGTCGTGCACCGCCAGCTGAGCGGGTTCGAAGGCCGTTCGGCCCTGCGGACGTGGATCGCGGGCGTCACGCGCAACATGGTGCGCAGCTACTTGCGCAAGCGCGGCAACCAATCGCCTGGCGAGCCGCTCGAAAACGACGAGCTGTACGCGTCCGACGACCTCGGACCCGCCGAAGTGCTGGAAAAGCAGAGCGCCAGCGAGCTGCTCGACCTGATCTTGGACAAGATGAGCGAGCTGCAGCGCGAGGCGTTCATCTTGTGCGAGATCGAAGGGCTGTCGGCAGTCGAAACGGCCGAGGCGCTGGGCGTCAACGAAAACACCCTGCGAACGCGGCTGCACGACGCACGCAAGGTGTTCAACGCGGTCTCGGCGCGGTTGCGGGCGCAGCGGTTTTGGGTCACCCGCGAGGTGGAGAAAAATCCATGAACGAGATCCGTCATCACGGCCGTGAGCTGCTCGACCAAGCGCGCCGCGAGCGCACGCCCAAGGCAGCCGATCGCGAGCGCGTGCTCGGTGCGCTGATGGCGAGCGCGGCACTGGCCACCGCGACGAGCGCCGCGGCAGCTCCGGCCGTCGCTGAAACGGTCCTGGCTGGCCTGAGTAAATGGCTGCTGCTGGCCGGGTTGGCTGGCACGATCACGGGCGGCGTCTACTTGGCGGGGCACGTTGGAGCAAAGCCGAAGCCGGCGCCGGTCGTGGCTGCGCCGACGGTGGTGAGGCCGGCGGCAGCGACACCGCTACTCGCTGCGTTGCCGGTGGCGCCCGAAGCCCGGTCAGCGACGCCCGAAGCTTTGCCGGTGCCGTCGAGCGCGCCGGACGCGCCCGCGGGCCCGAGATCGGGAGATCGGGAGTCGTGCGAGCCCTGAATTTGGGTTCGCGCTGTCGCCCGCGAAGCTGGGTCCGCTACGGTAGCTTCTGCGATTCAGGCCGCAGTTTGGCAGCCCGAGATGTGATGAATCCTTAGAGGCTGCATTTCGGCAGCCAACCGCTAGCGCGAGACGCCGGGGATGGCGTCGTAGCTGAAGGCTGGGCCGTCGACGTGGAAGGGGGCGCGCAGCAGGTGGGCGCGTTGCGAGGTGCCGCCGACGAGTAGCTCGAATTCGCCCGGTTCGACCACGCGCTTTTCGTAGGCGTTCACCAGCGAAAGCCGCTCGTGCGGGACGAACAGCCGAAGTACGCGCTTTTCACCGGGCGCTAGCGCGACGCGCTGGAAGGCGACCAACGACTGATTCACCCAGGTGACCGAGGTGACGATATCCGAGACGTAGACCTGCACCACCTCGGTGCCGGCGCGCGCGCCCTCGTTGGTCAGCTCCACCTCGAGCTCGACGGCTTGCCCGGCGTGCACCAGCGGCGTGCGCACCTTCAGATTCTGATAGCGGAACTGCGTGTAGCTGAGGCCGTGTCCGAACGCGAACAGCGGCTCTTGCGTGAGATCCGCATAGCGGTCGCCGTGCTGACCGCGGACTTGGCTGTAGAAAATCGGCTGCTGGCCGACGTGGCGCGGATGCGAGATGGTGAGCTTGCCGCATGGGTTCTGCTCGCCGAACAAGATTTCGGCCAGCGCCCGCCCGCCTTCCATGCCCGGGTTGAAGCATTGGATGATGGCGTTGGCGCGGCTCGCGCTTTCCGGCAAAACCAAGGGTTTACTGCCGAGCAAGACCAAGACGAACGGCTTGCCAGCCGCCGCAACCGCGTCGATCAGGGCGTTTTGGTTGCCGAGCAGCTCGAGCGTGGCCGTGCTGCGCGTCTCACCGATGAACGGAATGTCGTCGCCTACCACGACGAACGCGAGCTCGGCAGCCTGGGCAAGCCCGACGGCTTCGGCAAGCGCCGCTCGATTTTTCGACCACAGATCGCCGGCGCCCGCGTGCTGCACGCTGGCTTGCGGCAAATGCGCGCGGATGCCATCGAGCACCGTCGTGGTCAGCTCGCGCGGGTGAGCTCCGTATTCGGCGCTGTACTGCGTGGCACCGAGCGACCAATCGCCGAGCTGCGCGATCGCATTGTCGGCGTTCGGGCCCACCACCGCTACGTGCTTCAAGGCTGCGGCGCTGAGCGGCAAAATGCCGTCGTTCTGCAGCAACACGATTGACTCGCGCGCTGCCCGTAAGTTGAGCGCGCGGTGCTCGGCGCAGTTGACGACGCGCTTTTGCGCCTCGCGGTCGGGGCGACGCGGGTTCTCGAACAACCCCATCCGGAACTTGAGCGTGAGGATGCGCGCGACCACGTCGTCGATCTCGGCTTCGCGCAACAGCCCACGTTCGACGGCGGTTTGCGCAGCCTCGAAAAAGCCAGGCGTCGCCATGATCAAATCATTGCCGCAACGGACGGCGATCACCGCCGCCTCGACCAGGCTCGGCGCGACGCGCTGCTCGTAGACCAAGCGCCCGACGTTGGCGTAGTCGGTGACCAGAATGCCTTCGAAACCCCACTGCTGCTTCAACACCTCGCGCAAGAGCCAGTGATTCGCGGTCGAGGGCAGACCGTCCATCGACTGGTAGCCGGTCATGAACGTCATGCAGCCGGCCTGCACGGCGCGCTGGAATGGCGGCAAAAAGAAGCTCTGCAGCTTGCGCCGTGAGATGTCGGCCTCGGACGCATCGCGCCCGCCTTGGGTCTCGGAATAGCCGGCGTAGTGCTTGGCGCAGGCCAACACGCCGTCCGGATCGTTCAAGCCCTTGCCTTGGTAGCCGCGGATCATCGCTGCGCCGAGCTCGCCGATCAGAAATGGATCCTCACCGAATGTCTCGCCGGTGCGCCCCCAACGCAGATCGCGCGTCAGACACAGCACCGGCGAGAAAGTCCAGTGGGCGCCGGTCGTCGCCATCTCGCGGGCGGTGACGCGCGCCGCCTGCTCGATCAGCTCCAGATCCCAAGACGCCGCCATCGCCAGCTGCGTCGGAAAGATGGTAGCGCCGGGGTGAAACGAGTGACCATGGATGCCGTCCTCGCCGATCAAAAGTGGGATACCGAGTCGCGTCTCGGCCGCCGCGTCCATCGCCTCGGCCAGGCGCTCGTTCAGCAAGTGAAACATCGAGCCGGGCTGCTTTTCGCGGACGTTTTTGACCGGCTCGGTCTGCCCGTCCAGCTGCAGCATTTGGCCGACTTTTTCGGCGAGGGTCATGCGGCTCAGCAGATCTTCGACGCGCCGCTGAACCGGCTCGGTAGCGTCCCAGTACAGCGCTTTGGGTTGGTTGTCGTCGGTCATTTCAGGTGCTCGTCTTCCGTCCACGCTTGCGTTGGCCGCGCGCCAGCGCATCATCGATCAACCGACTGACCAGCTCGCGCGGCGCGACGCCGCTGGCTTGCATCAGCTTGGGATACATCGAGATCCGCGTGAAGCCCGGGATGGTGTTGATCTCGTTGACCCAAAGCTTGCGCTGCTTGTCCAGGAACAGATCGACGCGCGCCATGCCTTCGCATTCGAGCGCGTCGAACGTGCGCAGGCTGAGCTGCTGAGCCGCCGCGACTTCATCGGCGCTGAGCTCGGCTGGGATGCGTGTGGTCGCGCCGGCGTCGTCCAAGTACTTGGCGGCGTAAGAGTAAAAGCCGTCGGGATGATCGACGACGATCTCACCCGGCACGGAGACGAGCGGCGGCTCACCGCCCAGCACCGCGCACTCGATCTCGCGCGGGTGATCGAGACCTTGCTCGATCACGACCTTGGCGTCGAACTCGAACGCCTGATCGATCGCGGCCGCCAAGCCAGCCGGCGTCAGCACCCGGCTTACCCCGACCGAAGAGCCTAAATTGGCTGGTTTGACGAAGACCGGGAACGCCAGGCGGGCGGCCTCGGCCAACCCGGCCTCACGCGCTTTGGCGAAAGGTGCCTGGCGCAGCGTCAGGTACGGCAACAGCGGCAACCCGGCTTGCTGCAACAGCCGCTTCATCACGTCTTTGTCCATGCCGACGGCCGAGCCGAGCACGCCCGCGCCGACGTACGGCAACCCCGACAGCTCGAGCAAGCCCTGCACCGTGCCATCCTCGCCCATCGGACCGTGCAGGACGGGAAACACCACGTCGACACCGGCCGATGCCTGCGCCTCGACTGCGAGCTGGAGCGCGCCGCTGACAGCAGGTCGCGGCGGCAACGACACCTGCGGCAGCCCCGCCGACAACGCGATCGCCTGCGCGCCCTCGCCCGCGGCCAGTAGCGACGCCCGCGACTCCAGCTGCCAGCGCCCTTGCTTGTCGATGCCGACCAAGACCGCCTCGAACCGCTCCGGGTCGAGCGCTTCGACCACGAACCGCGCCGACAGCAACGAAATTTCGTGCTCGGCGGAGCGGCCGCCGAACAGCACCAGCACACGGACCTTCTGAGTCATCGTTCGGCGCGCAGCATAGCCTGACCCTTCAGCACATTTCAGCTCTAGGTTTAGGGATCCAGCTCGGCACAGATCGGCGAGCCGGAGGCCAGCACTTGGACGTCGGCGATCACCCGATCGAGCCGCGCGCGCGTCGCGTCGCTGCCGTAGCCCTCGCCAATCACCAGCATGCCGGTTCCGCGGCAGATCGGCACCAACAGCAACCGGCCGCGGATCGGCGTGTCGTCGACCTGCCACACGCGCTCGACCGCCTTGCCGACCGGCGTTTGGGCGCTGCCCGACTTGACCAGGACGCTGACCGTCTGGTCGTGGTCGAGCGGCTTTTTCAGGGCTTGCTCGAAGGTGTCGAACGAGTGACGCACCGAGCTCGGCGTGAACGCTAGATCCGAGATCGCGAAAATCAGCGAAGCGAAGCCGCCGCCGTCGGCGCTGAAGCTGACGTCGTCGTCTTCGACCTTGGGCTTGAGGCCCTGGGCCAACGGAATCGTCAGGCCCAAGCGCGGCGCAATCATGCGATCGCCGCGCACGAACGGCCGCGGTACGGTCGCGGCGCGGCGCACGGGTGGAATCGCGATCGGCCCGAACGGCGCGACCGCCGCGATCCGCGCGCCGACCAGCTCCGGCAACCCGGCCAACGCTTGCCGCGCCAGCGGCGCGACGAAGCCGCGCGCCACGCCCACCACGATGCCGTCGCGCCGCACCTGCGTGGCGTTGCGAAAGATCTCGCGCGTCGCCGCGGGTGCATGGTCCCAGCAGTTGACGGTCGCGCGCAGCGCTCGCTCGAACTCCTGCGCGTCGGCTTCGGTGTCCCAAGTCGTAGCCAGCAACAGGCCACCCTGCTGCCCGTGGCCCACGACCGTGAACGCGTCGCCACCCCAACCGGCCGCCGCCTGGTGCGCCGTTGGTCGATCGTTGCAGACCTCGAGCATGGCGCGCAGCAAGAGCTCGCCGACGTGACCGGAACGGAGCAGCTGAAACCCAGGCGGCGCGGCCGGCGCGCGCACCGGCACGGCTAGCTCGCCCGCCAGATATTTTTCTGGGTGCAAGATCTGCTCGGTGTTGGCCGGCGGCACCTGGTACAGGCGATTGACCAGCGCAAAGCCGCCGGCGCGATGCACCTGGGCCACGAAGCTTGCGCCCGACTGATAGGGAAATACCAGCCGTTCGCGCTGAAACGGCGCGGCGCTCTTGAGCTCGGGGCTCTTTTCGAGCGCGGCTTTGTAGTCCTGCAGGCTGGCTTCGAGCGCGCCCTGCGCCATCCGCACCAGCACGCGCGACAGCGGCACGTGATTTTGGTCGGCCGCGAACGCCGCCATCACCAGCATCGCGTCGCCCTCCAGCAGCGACAGCCGCGCCAAGCGTGCGTCCTCGTCGATCACGTTGGCGACCTCGGGCACACGAAAATGCTGAAACTGTAACGAGTGCCCCAGCTCGTGCGCGACCACGAATGGCAAATCAGCCTCGTCGCGCGCGCGCTGCCTGACGTGCACCTGGTGCAAGAACTCGTCGTAGAACGCGATCATCTGGCTGCGGTGCAGCGCGCCGAAGCTCTGCGCGGGCGCCGCCCCTTTGGCGGCAAAGATCAACCCGAGCGCGAGTTGCACCGCCGGCAGATCGATCGGCGTCGGCGCGATCGCCTCGCGCTCGGCTTTGACGTCGGCCACGCGATGGAACGCCGGCTCGTCGTCGAACACGACGGGCGTCGGCTTCAATTCCGGAAGCTGACGCAAGCGCGCGACGCGACTCACGAACGACTCGGGACGCGTGTCGAGCTCGTCGAGCCGGTGACGATCAGAGCGCACGCGCAGCGATTGGGTATTACTGGCGCAGCCCGTGACCAAGCCGAGACACAGGCCGGCCCCGGCAACCGCACGCGCGACAGCACTCATCCGCCCGCGTTTTACCATCGGACGAGGTGCGCTATAAGGGGCGGTGTGACTGCCCTGCGAGCCGCCGTCGTCTGCTTGGCCGCGCTTGGTTGGTCGTGCAGCGGCTCGAGCGCCGTGGCGCCGGCCAGGCCCCCCAGCAACCCAAGCCACGACGCGCCGGTGGTCGCAGCCCAGCCGGGCGCCTGGTTCGACGCCTACGGCAACCTGACCGTTGTCGGCCCCGGACGACGTTTGCGCCTGGTGCTGTCGGCACCAATCGCCGCCTGCGCGCCGGCGTTCGACGGCGGCGGCACGGCGGCTGAGGTGTCGGCGCGCGCCAGCCTGCCGTTCCACGTCCTCAACGAAGCCTGCCGGCGCGCTCACCCCGCGATCTTGCTCGCAGAAGAGAGCGACACTGCCTCGCCCAGCGAGCTCGAACGCAGTTACCACGAGGTGGCGCATTGCGCGGCCGTCGATTGGGCTTTGACCGAAGGCTGGGTACCCGCCGTGGTCGAGGCCAGCGACCCCTGCCCGCTGGCACTCGGTCCGGGCTGGCGCTTGCCGCTCACCGAAGAGCTGCAGGGGCTGACCGTCGACGATCGCAAGGCAGTAGCCGGCGCGCTTTTCGACACCGACAGCCGCTCGACGCTCGGCAGCCTGCTGTTGTATGCGCGGCCGCGAGCGGGCGGATTGACGATGGTCACGCTGAGCCCGAACGCGGCCGAAGCTGCGCCGATCTTGAGCAACGAGCAGCGCTCCCGGCCGTTCTTCGGCGCAACGTTGCGCTGCGTGCGCAGCCCGGTCGTGACAGCCGGCATGCATTCCGCGCCGCCCGCGCTACCGCACGCCAGCGAGTGCTTGCGCACGCAACACGACACGCAAGGGCTGGTCGGAGCGCAGGCTCCAACTCAAGCGCCACCCGAGCTCCAGCAGCTAAAGGCGTGGCTCGACCGCGCGCAGCGGACCCCGGCCCTGCTGCGCAACGAGCCGGACGTGCAGGAGCTGATGCGTTTGCTGGCCGCCCCAGCGCTGGAAAACTTGGCGCGCCAAGCCCGCGAAGAGCGCGCATTGACCGAGCGCTACGCCGAGTTGGCCGAGGGGCTCGATGACCCGGCCGTGTCAGCCGCAGAGCGCGAGCGGCGCCACGCCGAATTCGACAACTTGCGCCGACGTTTGGGCGGTCAAATCGTGCGCAGCGCCGAAGCCTCGGGGCTTGGCGTCGAGCTGAGCGTGGTGCTGGCGCGCGTTCAGGCGCTGCTCGAGAGTGTGGCCGCCCCAGCCAAGGGCTCGCCCAAGCCAAAAACGCCGAACTATGCGCCGCTTTTGACGCAAGTTCGCGCGTTGGGCAGCGGGAAAGCGTCCGTGCCGTGAACCGCGACAGCGGGGTTTTGAGCGGCCCGGTCACGTTCCCCGGCTACCCACCGGGCCCCGGCGCCACGCGCAACCTGTTCGAGCAGTTGGGCGCGCTGGACGATTTGCGGCGCGACGTGCTCGGCGCGGTGGCTCAGCGTTTCGCTACCTACGGCGACTTTTACTACAACGAAGCCGCGGGCAACGTGGACATGTACCACACCTGTCACCCCGACCTGGTTCAGCAGGTGATGGTCACGCAAGCGCGCGCGTTTCACAAACGCACGACCGATCTGGAGGTGCTGGGCAACGGCCTGCTCACGAGCGATGGCGAAGAGTGGCGCCGCCAGCGGCGTCGCATCCAGCCCGGCTTCCGTCACGAGAGCATCCAGCGCTACGCCAGCTTGATCGCCGACGAGACCGAGACCTTGGTGCACAGCCTGCGCGACGGCGCCGTGCTCGATCTGCGCAAAGAGATGATGCAGCTCACCTTGCGCATCGTGTGCCGGGCGCTGTTCGGCCAGCACTTTGCCGGCCGCAGCGAGCGGCTTTCGCGCGCGATGCGCGTCTTGCAAGAGCAGGCGTTGCTGCCGAAATTCTTCCCGAAATGGGTACATTCGCCGGGTAACTTGCTCAGGCGTCGGATGATCGCCGAGGTCGACCGCGAAGTGTTCCCGATCATCGACCGCGGCGGCGAGCCCGGATCGCTACTCGCCGATCTGCTGGCGATGACCGACGATGAAGGCGCGATGACGCGTCAACAGCTGCGCGACGAAGTCGTCACGCTGTTTTTGGCAGGTCACGAAACGACCGCGCTCGCGCTGACCTGGATGGGCTACCAGCTGGCGCTTCACCCGGAGATCGACGCCGAGCTCGGCGACGAGCTCCGCCGCACGCCGGCCGATCTGGCCACGACTCAGCTTTCGCAGTTGCCGTTTGCCGCACGGGTGCTGAAAGAAACCTTGCGCC
>FSUE01000846.1_pt1 | contig 15314 bp, 10 predicted proteins | sample 1637031 | NCBI WGS metagenome assembly FSUE01 (sample SAMEA3914819, study PRJEB12502) | metagenome | biome: forest; material: soil | place: Canada | collected 2010-06-26 | depth 0.3 m | reverse complement strand
GCCAACCCGTCGTCAGCGGCGCCGCGCGACGCGGCCACGCCAGAAGCGCCGCGCGTCTCGTTCGAGCAGCTGCGCACCCTGTCCGAATTCTCGCGCCGCGCCACGCTGATCGCGCTGAGCGTCGCCGGAGCGGCCGCCGAGCGCCGGCGCTTGGACGCGCTTTCATCGCGAGCGCGCGCGTCGGCGTTGCTGCCCGAGCTGCGGCTGCGCGCCGTGCGCAATACCGACCAAGCCTTGCGCTGGGTGCCGACGACCGACGACCCGTACCGCGTCACGCAAGCCGACGGGGCGGGCATGATCCTCGAAGCCAGCGCGACGTTTCGGCTCGACCGCCTGCTGTTCGCGCACGAAGAGCTGGTGGTCGAACGCCTGCGAATGCGCGCCGGGGCCGCGCGGCTCAAGCTCGAGGCGCGTGTGCAAGCGGCGTTGCTCGGCTTGTTCCGCGCTCACGAGCTCGGCTGCGCGGACGACCCGAACGACCCGGCCCAGCTGCAAGCGGTGCTGAAGGCGCTCGAGTGGTTCGAGGAGCTGGATAACCTGACCGCCGGCTGGTTTTCGGACCACGCCCCGGACCTCGGCCGAGCGGTTTGGGGCTTCCCCGAGGCGGTCTTGGGCGAGTGCAGCGCGCCTTTGCCAGCTTCGGCCGCAGCCGGCACAAACCCGGTGGCGACGCCGGAAAACTCGGAGTAGATACGCCCGGTCATGCTCGCCGATGCTCGCAATCTCCTCTCCGACCTCCAAAGGCGCGTCGATGCGCTAAGGGGGTCTCTTTGACGTCCCGGCATTGAAGCGAGAAATCGACGAGCTCGACGAGCTGTCGAGCGCGCCTGACTTTTGGAACAACCAAGAGAAGGCTCAGGCGCTGATGCGCAAACGCGCCGCCGCCGCTGAAAAGCTGGAGCAAGCCCAGGCGCTCGAAAAGGAGCTGACTGACGCAGCCGAGATGCTCGAGCTGGCCGCGGGCGAAAACGACGAGAAGCTGATCGACGAGGTCGAAGCCAGCCTGCACCCGATCGACGCCAAGGTGCGTGCGGCTGAGCTGCGGCGGATGCTGAGCGGCCCGGTCGATCACGCCAACGCGATCGTCAGCGTCAGCCCCGGTGCCGGCGGCGTGGAAGCCAAAGACTGGGCCGACATGCTGCTGCGGATGTACCTGCGCTGGTGCGAGCGCAAAGGCTTCAAGACCGAGATCGTCGACTACGAGCCGGCCGAAGAAGCCGGTATCACGGGCGCTTCGTTCACGGTCGCCGGTCCCAATGCCTACGGCTACTTGCGGGCCGAGGTGGGCGTTCACCGCCTGGTGCGGATCAGCCCGTTCGACGCCAACGCGCGTCGCCAAACCAGCTTTGCCGCGATCGAGGTCACGCCCGACATCGAGGACGAGATCGACATCGTGATCGAGGACAAAGACATCGAGCTTACGACCATGCGCGCCGGCGGTAAGGGCGGGCAGAACGTGAACAAGGTCGAAACCGCCGTGCGCCTGAAGCACTTCCCGAGCGGGCTCAACATCGTGTGCCGCGCCGAGCGCAGCCAGCACCAAAACCGTGCCATGGCGATGAAGATGCTGAAGGCCAAGCTGTACGAGCTCGAAGAGCAGAAGCGCCAGCAAGCGCAGCAAAACTACGAAGCCGGCAAGGGCCAGATCGCCTTCGGTAGCCAGATTCGCAGCTACGTCTTGCAGCCGTATCAGCTGGTCAAGGACCTACGCACCGAGCACGAAACCGCTCAAGTGCAGGACGTGCTCGACGGCGACCTCGATCCGTTCATCGAAGCCTTCTTGCTCAAGAACGCCGACAAGCAACTCGAGAACGTGCCGCCCACGGGCGCGTAACGCTGGCGCGCGCTACTTTCGGTAGTCGTAGCCGAAGCGCATGATCGCGTTGGGCAAGACGACGTCTTTGCAATCCCATTGCCAGACGTAGAACGCGTTGCGATAGGCGGAGTAGGTGACGCCGTTGGGCTTGAACGGCAGCGGGTCGGCTAGCGGTTGCCACGTCATGCCGTGATCGGCCGACATCATCAACGTGCTCGGGCCGACTACGACGATTTGCCCGTTCGGTAGCTCGATCGGCGCGAACGCCAGCGCTTTGGAGGGATCGGCGACTTGCGAGAAATGCTGGCCCTGATCGGTGCTCTTGTAGAGCCCACCGCCTTGGTGTCCGGCCCAATAAATCGCGCCGTCGGACGCGCGCAGTGGTTGCTCGGCAACGCCGACGTCGCTGACTTTGGCGAACGACGTGCCGCCATCGGTGGAGCGATAAATGCCGGGGGTACCGCCGTACCAGCCGCCGCAGCCGATCACGAACGTCTTCGAGTCCAAAATCGTCGAGATCGTGCAAAAGCCCGTACCGGCTGGCAGCGCCTGGCCGATGTCTTTCCAGGTGGCTCCGCCGTCGGTCGAGCGAAACAGTTTTTGTGATTGTTCGTGGCTGCCCGCTAGCAGCGTCATGCGACTCGGATCGCTGAAGTCGACGCTGACCGAATCATTGTGCGTGACCGTGCCAGCCGCCTTGAAGGTCGCGCCACCGTCGGTGGTTTTGTAGACGCCGCCGCCGTTGTAGATGCCCGACTCCCAGAACGTCATCGGTGCCTTCGGGTCGTAGGCGATGTACGAGATGCGATTGGTGATCGCGTCGCCGGTGGCGCCGAGTGGCTTCCAGCTCGTGCCGCCGTCGGTGCTGCCAAACAGGCCCTTTTTGGCCACGCCGACGATCAACAGATCGGCGAACGGGTCGGCGTCGACCCGGCCCAGGTTGCCGCACTCGGAAGCCATACCGGCCAGGGTGCCCGTGACGTTGACCCATTTCGCTTCGGGTGTGCCCGCGACCGGATCCGGCATGGCGGGCGCGCCTGCCGCGCCGCCCGACGCTGGAGCACCGCTCGCGCCGGCGCCAGCTTGCGGCATCGCGACCGACGTGCCGCCACTGCCGCCAGCGTTGGCGGACGTGCCAGCGCTGCCAGCGGGTGTGCCGCCGTTGCCGCTGCCGGCCGTCGTGGTGCCGGCAGCGCCAGCCGTGCTCGAGCTACCTGCGCTGGTTGCCGCCGGGTCGTGGTTGGCGTCGGGCGAGCTACAGCCCCAGCTCGAACCCAATAGAACCACGGCGCAGCTGAGTCGACGTTTTCTCATGGCTTCCCTCACGGAGCGACAGCGCTGATGGTCTTGGCCCACTCGCCGCGCAAAACTTCCTGTCCCTCGGCGTTCGGATGCACGTCACCTGCCGGGGTGTACTCGAGGTGATTTTCGAACGCCTGCCACAGATCGGGACCTTTCACGAGCTCCGGATACTTGGCGTACAAGGCGTCAATCTGCTGATTCAACAGCGGTCCCTCTTCGAGCTTGGTATTCGACCATGGCACGTGCGGCACGACCGGTACCTTGCCCGTGGCAATCACCTTCTGGACCAAGCTTTCCATCTTGTATTCGACCGGGTGGTCGTTGGTGCCGTATGCCAACACGACGTAGCGACCGGCGAACTCGGACAAGGACGTTTCGATGATGTCCTGAGCGGTCGTGGTGTTGGTGCCGCCGAGCGCGCCGTCGACGACCAGCGGAACGCGGCCTTTTTGGCTCTTCTCGACCAATGCCGGCAGATCGCTGAAGGCGCGCTGCGTCGTCATGTAGGTGATCGAATCGCCCATGAACAGCCAACCGTCGCTGCCGCCGTCGGGTGCACTGTACAAGTCGAGATCGAGCATCACCTTGGCCGGGTCGCTGCTCTTGGTGACGGTGAGCCGAACCCAATTGGCGCCCGCCAAATCGAACGCGTGTTGGCGTGCGCTCTTGGTGTTGGCGGTGACTTTCGCGACTTCCTGCCAGCCGTCGGTCGGTGGCTGCCCGGCGCCGGCGGCGGCGTTGGTCTCGACCACGTAGTCGAGCGGTAGCATCTGCTCGGGCTTGGGCATCGCCACCAGGTAGTCGGCCCAGTAGCAGTACCAGGCGAGTAGCACCTTTTGGCGTTGCGCCAGTGGTACCTGAGACACGTCGTACGTGAGCCACGCCGGCAGCGCCGTCGACGACCAAGCGATGTTCGGCTGCGTGTCGTTGGCATCCTTTGCCATTCCGGTCGAAGCGAACACCGGTACGCCGCGGCTGAGCAGCTGCATCGGACCCGTCGTGACCGCGCCGCCGCCGCCGCTCGTGCTGCCGGCTGTTGCCGCGCCGCCCGTCACGTTTCCAGCGGCATTTCCGCTACCGCCTGCGTTCGCGCCTGCGCCACCGCTCGTCGCGCCAGCCGCACTGGCGTCGTTGGCGTTCGACGTGCACCCGAGCACCGTGCTCAAAGCGACCAGGCCGCACAAAACCGTGGCAACGCTCATTCAACGACCTTCAGCGCCCACACGCCTTGCTCCCACATCGACGCATACAGCACGTGGTTCACCTTATCGAAAACCATCTCGTAGGGTCCGCCATTTTCGAAGACCTGGCCAGCGTCGAACGGTTTCCAGGTGAGTCCGTCGCTTTCGTCGGAAACGAAAATCGGGCCCTTGCCCAAGGCCGGCGCGCTGTACAGGTGCTTGCCGTCGCCAAAGACGCAGGTGCTGCCGCCCGGATCGGTCGGCGTCCAAGTCGCGCCGTTGTCGGTGCTGCGCAAGTTCTTGGGGTTGCCGCTGGCGAATAGAACGCCGTCGCGGTTGTAGTAACTGGTGCCTCCGCCGTGCGCGATGCCGTTGTCGGTGACTTTGGTCCAGGTTTTGCCGGCGTCGGTGGTGCGCCAGTAGCCGGGCCCTTGCGTACCCAAGAGCCACGTGTTGGCGTCGCCGATGCCCAGCTCGGGCTCGTACAAGAAGCGAATCGAATGGCCCTGACCCCAACCTTGGCGCTCGATCACTTTCCACGTGTCGCCGCCGTCCCGGCTTTCCAGCACGCCCGCGCCCCGGTCGAATTCGTTCCAGTTCCACGGCGAGTGAAAGCTGAGCAGCACGTGCTGAAAATCGGTCGGGTCGACGCCGACGTCGTAAATATCCTCCATACCGCTCGATTGCGTGATGCCGATCGATGCGGCGACTTTCTCGAAGCCGTCCGGTTTGGCCCAGGTGTCGCCGCCGTCGTGCGAGACCCAGAAGCCTAACGTGTTGCCGCGGACGCCGTCGCCCACGTAGAGGTGCTTGGGGTTGGTCGGATCGATGCGGATGTGCAGTGGCTCGTCGAACGGACCAATCTTCGTCCAACTGCCGCCGCCGTCGGTCGTCTTGAACAGCCCGCCCTTGTCCGTCTGGTATGGCGTGGTGCCCCAGTACAAGGTGGTGGTGTCGCACGGATCGATCGCGATGCCTTGCGCGATCATCGTTTCTGGCGCGCCCAGAAAGCCGAGGTGCGTCGCGGGCGTGATGTTCTTCCAAACGCCGGCCACGAGCGCGGGCGCGGTGGCAGGCAAGCTGGTCTTGACGGGGTCTGAGCACCGCTGGGTGTGGGCACCGCTAGCAGCGCCTCCGGTCGCGGCGCCGGCGCCGGCGCTCCCGCCCGCCCCGCTCAGCCCGCTCACGCCGCCGGCAGCCGAGCCGGCCGCGCCACTCGTGGCGCCGCCGCCACCGCTCTGTGCACCCGTGCCGGCGCCGGCGACGGCCGGCGAATTGCCGCCGATTTCGCTGGTATTGCCGGCGCTTGCGCCCGCTCCGCCAGCCGCGGTGCTCGAACCGCAGCCGTAGAGCAGCGCCACACCGAGCAAGCTGAGATTTCGCGCCAAGGTTCGCTCCTTAGTGGCCCAGTAACCAAACGCCGCAAAATGGGTCAGTGACTTTTCCGCGTTCAGCGCGTGAACAACCGCGAAACGCACGGCAGTCGCGCCTCGTCCCACGTCGGCGCCGCCACGCCGCTCTTGAAGCCCAAGTTGTCGAAGTGGCGCTGCGTGTCGTGGTACAAGTGCTCGCGGGGAAAGTCGTAAAATTGCAACTGGTCGTTGTTCGAATGAAACAACGTATCGCCGAACGTCACCGTGACGGGCCCGACCGGCACGCCGGTCGCCGGCAGATCGACGCAGCCGTACGGCTCGCCGTCCAGCAACAGGTACGCGCGTTTCGTCGAAACATAAGCCTCGAAACGCGTCGCGCGATCGACGCCGACGTGCTCACCGACTTCGGCGTTCGGTAGCAGGCTCAGCTCTTTCGTCGGGTCGTTCGGATCGAACACGTGGCGCAGGTCGACGAACGGGCATTGCTGGTTCACGTCCCACAGGCGGTGATCGCAGACTTGCAGCTCGAACACGTGCGGCCAGTCGAGAATCGGCTGGATGACCAGCGCGTTGCCGTTGACCAACTGATGCTGCACCGGCACGCCTTGGTCGGAGATCAAGATCTGTGGGTAGCGGCGACCGGTCGTGAACGCGTTGACGTCCATCGTCACGTGCAAGAAGCCGCCGGCGCTGACCTCGGCCTTTTCGGGCGGGGTCATGCGGAACTTGCCGTTCACGCCCGAGTCCAAATCCGCGTACATGACCCATAGCTCCCCGAGCAGCGGCAAAAGCACGTGGCGATCGTCTTCGACGTAAAGAAACGACGTGTCGAAGCGCGGCGAACCCTGCCGAAAGTCCTGAAAGCAAGCGCCCGACGGATCGCCGCACGGCTCGGGGGTGAAGTCGCCCAGCGCCTCGTCGGCACGAAAGCCCCACGACCAATCCAGATCGGGCGCTGGCTTGGGTGCGACGTTCAGGAACGCCCGCGCCAGCGCGCGCGGCTCGCTGGTTTCGGCGTACTGCCCGTTCACGTACAGCGCACCTACCGGCGACGCGGCGCGGGCTTGCTCGACGGTGAGCCAGGCTGGGTGCGTCGCGGAGGCGGGTACCGGAATCGGCGCGAGCAAACCTGGCAGGCTCGGACAGCCGGGGTTCAGCGCCTCGACGACGAGCGTGGTCGGTTGCGTCAGCCCCGACCAGTGCAGCTCGAACAGCGGTAAATCGTCGCCTTGGCGTCGCGCGCGCTCGAAGCGCGCGTTACCAGCCGCCAGCTCGTCGTGCGAGATGCCGCTCAAGTTCAGGTAGTAGACGCGCATCAACGGCGCCGTGCCCGGTGCCGGATCGGTCAGCGCTTGAAACGCCGGGCTCGCCGCCTGTCGGACCGCGGCTTCGGGGCCGTCGACGAAGTAGTAGCGAGCTTTGGCGTCGGTACCCGTGTAGACCGTGCGCGTTTTGGGGCTCGCTGCGGCCGGCACGTAGAACGCGATCCCGTCGTCACGAAAACCGCGCGCCAACAGCGCGGCGCGCTCGTCGGGCGAGGTTACGTATTCTTTCAGGCGCGAGGCGGTCCAACGCATGAAATAGTTCTCGTTCTCGCCGGTCGGATCCGCGTCGCCGAGCGCGTACACCGGCGTGCGATCTTTGCCGGCCTCGAGGTAGACGTGGCCGAGCGTCGCCTCAGCCAGTGTGCGCACGTAGCCGTTGACGTTTTGCGCGTCGACCAGCGTCTCTACGTAGCCGCTGGTCAGCGGCTGCGCGCCGTCGATCGCGACCGGCGGCGCTTGTCGCTTGCCGGCGCAGCGATAAATCGCGTCCTTTATCGTCACTTGGCCCGCCGGGCCGAGCGCAATGTCCTCGTTGCTCGGCAGCGCGTAGACGCGGTAGTCGACCGCATCATCGAGCGGCAACAGCGCGATGCTTACGCTGTCGCCGGTCACTTCGGCGCTCACGCCGGTCAAGCGCGGCAGCGGCGGCAGCGTGGTTGCCGGCGCGCCACCATTGACGTTGGCCCCGGCTCCGCCCGTGCCGGCCTCGGCGCCGCCGACAGCTTGCAGAAGCCGGTAACCGACGTCATTGCGGTTGTCGACGCAGGCACTGGCACTCAGCGTGAACGCCAGCAAAACCGCGGGCGTGACCCGTCTAGCTCCGTTCTTACACTGGACCCTCGCTGGCATGCGCGGGTCGATTGTAGCCGAGGTAGCCCTGGAAGCTCGTTTCACGTCGACGCTGACCGGTTTGCTGTTGCTCGCGGCCTGCTCGTCGACCGAGCATTCGGGCTCGCTGGGGCGAGCCGGCGCGGGTGGCGGCGGCGAAGCGCCGGTCACCCGCGGTGGCACGGCCAGCGACGCAGGTGCGGCCGCCGGCGGCGCAAGCTCCGGAGCCGGTGGTAGCGCCGCAGCCGGCATCGGGCCGGTTTTTGGTGGCGCTGATTGCCCGCCCGCCGTCGGGCTCAGCGCCACCGCAGCGCTCACGAACGTGAACGGCAGCGTCGATGGCGGCGACGTTCGCATCACCTTCGATCCGACCGCGGGCGCCAAGGACTATCGCGTCTACGTGTTGCCGCGGGCAGGTGACGTCAGCGGCGACAGCGTCAAAGGCGCTACGTACCGCTGCGCCGGCAACTACGCGGTGCCGTTTCCCGCCGAAGAAGACAACAAAATGCCGGAAAATCCCGGTGTCCGCACGCGCGTGGCCAGCAAGGTGCAGGGCTTCGACCGCAGCCTGGCGGACGCGACGCTCGGCTACGTCTTCACCACGCCAGGCGTCGACCGCGTGCCGGTGTACGCGCTAGGCGCGCCGGATCTGAAGGCCGACAACATCGACTGCTACTTCATGCGCTGGCCCGAAAGTCGCGTGAAAACCTACACCGCTTCCGAAACGGAGCGCACCGACCTGCTCGCCAAGCATTGGCGCGACGACGGCATCGCTTTCTACGCTCCGAAATCGGGCGCCAGCGGCACGCAGCCAGTGTCGCTGTTGATCGATCGGAAAACCGAGAACCCGGCGCCGTTCTACTTGGTGCCCGGCGCCGAGTACGACGCTCGCCAGGCCCAGGGCCTGGAAGTCACTGCAGCATTCCCGGTTTACGCGGATGCCGTCGACGGCGCTCAGCCGCTGATGCGCGTTTACTACGAGCACGCCTGCGCGCGCGGCCACGATGAGCTGGCCGTCGGCCAGGCCCGCTTCGAGAAAGCCTTCCACCAAGGCGCATCGCCCGTGACGGAGCTTCACTACAGTGGGCTGGTCGAACCGACCACGCTGGTGGTCGAAGCGCTCGACGCCTCGTGCCCATTCCAAGGCATCGTGGCGCCGGCGTCGCGCCCCGCGCGGATCGATCCGTTCATGGGCTTCGACGTCGACTACCCGGCTTTCCAAACGCCGGCGGATTTGGCCCAGGCGTCCGCGACCGGTGAGGTCTTCATCAACGGCCAAGGCAGCGACACGCAGCCGCATGCCGTGGCGCGCGCCTGCGTGCAGGTCGCGCCAGCAAAAGCGCCCGAAACCGAGTGGCAGTACGCCGGCGAACCGCAGACGTTCAGCGAGCCTTTGCAGAAGGGCTTTCAAATCTGGGAGCTCGAAAGCCCGATTTTCAACGTGCAGTACCACACGGTAGCGACCGACGAATTTACGATCGGCAACATGCTCGGCGAGCTGTGGGCGACCTACGGCGATTGGGCCGCGGACACCAACGGCAAGCTGCGCATCACGCCCAAAACGCGCGCCACGCTGGCCGCTGACGCGTTCGTGCACGCGACGATGGAAGTCGACATCGTCAGCACGCAGCGCCGCTACCCGCAGCTGTTGATCAGCGACCAGGACTGGCCAGTGCAAGACCATCTCGTGAACGGCACGACCGTGCTGGTGCAAACCTTCGGTGGCATCACGATGCCGATCGAAGCCCAGATTCAATTTTGTGACCACCGCACCTGGGACGTCAACAACCAGTGCCCGATGTACGATCTCGAACGGCTCGGCGAAGGCGACGCGCGCTTTCTCTCACCGCGCCCGGAGCTCAACGGCTTCTCCGGCGTTGACCGCACGATGCGCTTCGACGTGTACGTCTCGACTCGCCGCGCCTACCTGTTGACCAACGGCCAACCGTACGCGTGCGTCGACCTGCCCACCGACAAGCTGGCCGCAGGCACCGCGACCGTTACCTTCGGCGACGTGCTGTACCACTCGGGCGCCGACCTCGAAGCTTGGTACCCTTTCCACCTCGCCAAGCTCCACAACGTCACGTCACGCCACTTCTCCAACCTCGCGTTCTCGAGCAAAGTCGCGGCGCCGACGTGGGACGAAGCGCGAATTCCGTGCGTCCCTGCCAGCAACCTGAAGTAGCCGTCGGCTCTTCTCCCCGTAAACGTGCCCGTGCCCGTCCGTGCCCGTGCCCGTCCGTGCCCGTGCCCGACCACGGTCCGCAAGGCACCTAAGCCCGGGGGACGTGGGGGAGGCCTTGCCTGCGCGCCCAGCTGGGCGCGGCGCGCGCGGGCCGAAGGCCCGCGCCAGGAACCTCGGCCTACCAGACGGAACTGCGCGGAACCTGTACTGATTTCGGGCACGTGTACGGGCACGTTCACGGGCACGTTCAAGGGGCCAGGCGGTGCCCGTGGTAGGCTTGGTGACCCGCTTTGCGGCGTTTTTACACTGGAAAGAACAGTGAGCTCTTACCGCCTCATTCCAGGGTCTCGGCCTTCCGAGCCGGCGCCGCCAGGCGGTGGGCGGCGCGATGAGCTGGCGGGGCTGGCGGCGGCGGTGCAGCGCGGTGACGCCCAGGCGCTCGGCACCTTCTTGTCCGCGATTGTGCCGCAGCTGTTGCGAGTGGTGCGCAGCGTGCTCGGACCCGCGCATCCTGATTTGGAAGACGTGGCGTACGAGGCAGCTTACGCCGTCGTCGAAGGGCTGCCGCGTTTTCGCGGCGAAGGCACGGTGCTGCACTTCGCTTGCCGCGTAACGGTGTTGTCGGCCATGAACGTGCGTCGGCGCGATGCCGCTCAGAAGCGCGCGCTGGTGCGCTCGCCGACCGAGCTCGACGACCTCGCGCTCGACGCGCCAAACCCGGAGGACAACGCCCAGGCGGCGTCGCTCGCGCCGATCGTGCGTGAGCTGCTGGCCACCTTACCCGACACGCTGGCTGAAGCGCTCGCGCTGCACGTCGTGCTCGGCTACACGGTCGGCGAGATTGCGCAGGCGGCTAGCCTGCCGCTCGAAACGGTGCGCAGCCGGCTGCGGCTCGCCAAGCAGGCGTTGCGTAAGCGCGTGCTGAACAACCCCAAGCTTCGCGAAGCCGTCGACGCCAGCCTGGAGGCGGAGGCATGAGAGACAGCATCGAAGATCTGAGCGCGCTGTCGCGGCGCGGTGAGCTCGATGTCGCCGAGCGGCGCCGGCTCGAGTTGGCGCTGGCCAGCTCGTCGGAGGCGCGTTTGCTGCATCGCGCGGGGCTCGAGCTCGACCAAGCGGGCTCGGTGTTGCCGGGTGACGACGCGCTGGCCGAGCGCGTGAAGCAGCGCGTGCTGCGGCGGGCGCTACCGGCCGCGGCGCTGCCGAAGCGTCGACGGCGATTGCTGGCGTGGGGCATCGCGGCGGCGGTGGCGTGCGTAGCGGTGGCGGCGGGTGGCACGGTCGCTGGCTTTCAGCCACTGCGGGCCGTGTTCTCGACGCCGGCCGTGCTGGCACCAAAGCTGCCTGCCAAAGCGGCGCCGGCTGCAGCGCGAGCCGCGTCGACGCCAGCTGTCGCTGTCGCGCACGAGCCGGCGCCGGCGGCGCGGCCGGCAACCGACGCGCCGGTGCCGGTGCCAGTGCCGGTGTCGAAGCCAGCCGTCGGTGTCGAGGCCACGAGCCCGGGCGAGCTGTTCGCCAGCGCTGCGATGGCGCGCCGGCGTGGTAAGCCGCAAGAAGCCATGCTGTTGTACGACGCCTTGCAGAACCGTTTTCCCGGCTCGGCCGAGGCCAACGCCGCCGACATGGCGCTCGGCATGCTGCGCTTGCAACGCGGACAAGCGCGCTCGGCACTCGACCACTTCACGCACTTCTTGTCGCGCAACCCGCGCTCGGAGCTGGCGCCCGAAGCCTTGTGGGGCAAAGCGCAGGCGCTGTCCGGTCTGGGTCGCGGCGCTGAAGCGCGCCGCAACTACGCCAGTTTGCTCGAGCGGTATCCCGATTCCACTTACGCCGCCGCGGCGCGGGGCAAGCTCGAGGCGTCGCAATCGGAGCCATGAGTCGCGCGCGCTGGCGGGCGTGGCCCAGCTGGCTCGCCCTGGTCGCGTTGGTCGTGGGTGTGCTCGGCTCGAGCAGCAGCCGTGCCGAGCCGGCAGCGTTGACGAATATCGACGTCGTGCTGGTCGGCTCGCTCGGCGAAGATCCGGTGTTTGCGGCGCGCATCACCAGTTGGTTCGCCGCCGATCGCTTTCACGTCAGCGTGCGCAAAGCGCGCTGGCTCGAGCCGAAACAGGTGCTGGCGCCGACCGGTGACGCGGCGGTGCACGTCTGGGTGACGTTGAATGGTAGCGCCGTCGCGCGGCTGTATTTTGCGAGCGAGCGCGGCGCGGGCGGCGGCGCCAGCTATTTCTTGCGCGAGCTACGGCTCGACGGCGGCCTCGACGAGATCGGCGCCGAGCACGTCGCCGAAGTGCTCAACCTGTCGACGCAGGCCTTCTTGGAAGGCCAAGCCGAGAGCGCGCGCGAGGAGCTGGAGCGCACGCTGCGCGCCGAGCCCGCCCCCGAGCCGGCACCGCCGCCCACGCCCAGTCCGCCACCCGCTTCGCCGCGGCCGGCCCCGGGCGTCTTGAAGCAAAAAATCGCCGTTAGCCGTTCGGCTGCGCGCGGCTGGGGCGCGCGTCTCGGTTACGCCGTGAGCTACCGTGCCGACGAAGGCATTTGGCATGGCCCCTCGGCGGCGGTCGAGGTTTCGCTGTGGCGGAAGCTCGGCTTGCGCGCGGCGCTGCTGGGCGCGCTGCCAACTGAGCGTGACCTGACGCCGCTGGAGCTGCGCTTTTACGGTGTGGCGTTCGTCGTCGCACCGACGCTGCATCACCGGCTGGGTGCCAGCATCGATATGCAATGGTTCGTCGGACCGTCGCTCGAAGTCGTTCGCTACGCTCCGGTGCGCCCGCTCAGCGCACAGTACGCGGCCGGTCAGGCCGCGACCGAAGCGCGGCCGGCGTTCACGGGCGGGGTCGGTGCGGTGTGGGGCAGGGCGCCTTTGCTGGCGCTGGTGGCTCAAGTGACGTTGCCGCTGACCAAGACTCACTACGACGTGGTTCGGGCGCAGAGCCGCGAGGTGATCGGCCGGGCCAGCCCCGTCGTACCTACTTTGGGCATCGAAGTCGGCTTCTAGGCGGCCTAGCGCTGGCAGGTGGCGGGCAGGTAGACGGGGCGGGGGTCTCGCGCTAAACGCGGGGCGGCGCTCACAAAAATCGGGGCGCGGAACCCAAGCGAACAAGCATGTCGGCGGAAAGCTCAGAAGAGGCGTTGATGCAGCAGCGGCGCGAAAAGGCCGCTCGCCTGCGTGAACAGGGTCAGAACCCGTTTGCCAACGACGTGAAGCTCGACAAGCGGAGCACCGTCCAGGAGCTGCGCGTGAAGTTTGCCACGGCGCTGCTCGACGCCAAAGAGCTGCGTTACGATCCCGAGAAAGTCGAGGCGCTCGGCAACCAAGAAGCGTTCGTCGTCTTCGGGCGCATCGTGCTGCGTCGCGGCTTCGGCAAAGCCAGCTTCATCCGCCTGCGCGACGGCTCGGGCGAGCTGCAGCTGTTCGCCAAGCAAGACATCATGGGCACGGCCTTCAGCGCGCTCGAAACCATCGACATCGCCGATCACGTCGAGGCGCGCGGTCGCGCGATGGTCACCAAGACCGGCGAGCTCAGCATCGAGTTGTCGTCGATTCGGCTGATCACCAAGGCGCTGCGCCCGTTGCCCGACAAGTGGCACGGCCTGACCGACACCGACATTCGCTACCGCCGCCGCTACGTCGACCTGGTCGCCAACCCCGAGGTGGCGGTGGCGCTGCGCTCGCGCTCGCTGGTGGTCCAGGGTTTGCGAGACTTCTTGGATCGGCGCGATTTTCTCGAGGTCGAGACGCCGACCTTGCACACGCTGGTCGGCGGTGCGACCGCGCGGCCGTTCAAGACGCACCACAACGCGCTCGATTTGAACCTATTTTTGCGGATCGCTCCCGAGCTGTACTTGAAGCGGCTGTTGGTCGGCGGCTTCGAGCGCGTCTACGAAATCGGCCGCTGCTATCGCAACGAAGGCATCAGCACTCGCCACAACCCCGAGTTCACGATGCTCGAGTTCTACATGGCGTATGCCACGTACGAAACGCTGATGCCGATGGCCGAGGCGCTGTTCCGGCACGTCGATACGTTCGTGCTCGAACGCTTGCAAGCGCTGGGGCTCGGTGACGCTGCGGCGCAACTCCGCCTGGAGCGGCCGTTCACGTTCGACGAGCCGTTCGCGCGCGTGCCCATGCGCCAAGCGGTCGAGCAAGCGCTGACTCGCGCCGGCTTGCCCACCAGCATTGCCGGTGAGCTCGAGGCGCTGGCGTTCGTGCTGGGCCCCGATGGCAAGCGGCTGCCCAGCTCGCTCGACGCGGTCGTCGACGGCTACAAGGCCCACAGCGAACGCGCCGGCAAGATCGACTGGGGCAACTTACGCCGCGCGCTCAGCCACTGCGCGCTGCCCGGCGAGCGGCTGTTCGTGGCCTACGAATACCTGGCCGAGCCGTTCTTGAACGACGATTACCGCAGCCAAGACGGCCAGAAGAGCATTCCCGTCTTCATCACCGACTACCCGTTCGAGGTGTCGCCGCTGGCGCGCAAAAAGGACGCCGACGGCTCGCTCGTCGATCGCTTCGAGCTGTTCGTGCACGGCCGCGAGCTGTGCAACGCGTTCAGTGAGCTCAACGACCCGGAGGACCAAGCCGCCCGCTTCAGCGCGCAGCTGGAGGCCAAACAACGCGGCGCCGAAGAGACCATGGACTACGACCACGACTACGTGATGGCGCTCGAGCACGGCATGCCGCCGGCGGCCGGCTTTGGTTTGGGCGTCGATCGCCTGGTGATGGCGATCGCCGGTCAAGCGTCGATCCGCGACGTGATCGCCTTCCCGCTGGCGCGCCCCGAATGATGCTGCTGCTGACATTGGCGCCGCTGCGCCCACCCGCGCCCGCCCACGTTGGCTGGCTGATGCGGGCTTGGAACGCGCTCGGCGTGTACGGCCGCATCGGACTGATTTTGGGCGGCGTGCTGCTGCTGGTCGTCGGCCTATTCTTGGGGTTGCGCTGGCTGTCGCGCAGGCTGGGCGCGCGCGTCTGGCGCATGTTGCTGGGGACCTTCACCGGGCTCAGCGGCGCGGCTTTCGTCGGCCTTGGGACTTGGTCGCGCTTTCTGCCTCACGGCAAGGGCACGCCGTTCGTGATCGCTCACCAAGTCATCAACGTCGGAACGGTGGTCGGGGGGATGGGCTTGGTGGTCGGCCTTTCGGCGCTGGCGATCCCGTCCGGGCTCGACGCGCTCGAGCGCGGTGGCTTCATGTCGTTCGTAGCCGCGCGTCACGTGCGGGCGACCAAGAGCGGATTTCTAACGGTCATCTCCGTGCTGTCGATCGTCGGCGTGGCGCTCTCGGCGCTGGCGTTGTGCGTGGTGG
>FSUE01000197.1_pt1 | contig 15328 bp, 5 predicted proteins | sample 1637031 | NCBI WGS metagenome assembly FSUE01 (sample SAMEA3914819, study PRJEB12502) | metagenome | biome: forest; material: soil | place: Canada | collected 2010-06-26 | depth 0.3 m | reverse complement strand
GCCGAGCGCGTGGCGCAGGTTTCGGACGGCGCGCGCGTCGTCATCAGCTACGCGGTAAAGGTCTTGGGGCGCGAGCAATATTTGGAAGTGCGCGAGCAGCTGGCGCGCGAAGGCTATCGGCGCCTGCTGATCGGCGGCGAAGCGCAGGACATCGACGTCCTCAAGCCGTCGGTCGCCGCCAAGCTGGGCGCGCTCGATGTCGTGATCGACCGCATCGGTAGCGGACGCGAGCGCGAGCGCGTCGCGGCGGCGATCGAGACGGCGTGGCAGCGCGGCTTCGGCCTTCTGCAGGTACACATCGGCGAAACCATGCTCGGTTTGCGGCGCGGCCTGGCGTGCCCAAAGTGCAGTAAGCCGCTGGAAGGCTCGCGTGCCGGTCTATTCAGCTACGAATCGCCGGTCGGCGCTTGCCCGACGTGTCGCGGCTTCGGTCGCACGCTGGGCGTCGATTTGTCGAAGGTGATTCCGGATCCGTCGCGCTCGATCGACGACGGCGTGGTCCGGCCTTGGCGTGGCGGCTCCACCAAGTGGGAGCGCGCCGAGGTCAAGAAGCTGTGCCGTCGCCACGACATTCCGACCGACACGCCTTTTCAAAGCCTGACCGCCGCCCAGCAAAACCTCGTCCTCGAGGGTGATGGTAGCTGGCACAAGGGCTTGTTTCCCGGCGTCGTCGGCTGGTTCAAGTGGCTCGAGACCAAGACGTACAAAATGCACGTACGCGTGCTGTTGGCGCGCTACCGCTCGTACGATCCGTGCGTCGCGTGCGGCGCGCGCCGGCTGAATCCGACCGCGCTTTCATACCGCGTCGGCGGCCTCAGCATCGCCGACTACCACGCGCTCGAGATCGGCGATGCTCGCCAACGTATCGAGGCGTTGAGAACCTCGACAGCCCAGGGCGATTTGGCCCGCCGCGAGCTCGGGTCGCGGCTCGGATACTTGGATCGCGTCGGGCTCGGCTACCTCACGCTGGATCGCCAGGCGCGCACGCTGTCGGGCGGTGAGGCGCAGCGCGTGACCTTGACGGCAGCGCTCGGCACGTCGCTGCACAATGCCTTGTTCGTGCTCGACGAGCCGAGCGTCGGGCTTCACCCGAGCGACGTCGCGCCGCTGGCTGAAATGGTGCGTGAGCTGGCGCAGCGCAACAACACCGTGCTCGTCGTCGAGCACGATCCGGTGCTGATCGGCGCTGCAGATCGCGTGCTGGAGCTCGGGCCCGGCGCCGGCGCGGCCGGCGGGCAGATCGTGTTCGACGGCACGCCCGAGGCCGCGCGCGCGGGCAAAACCGCGACCGCGCGCGCGATGGCCGGCATCGCACGCCGCAGCGAGCCCGTGCGCACGCCGACCGGCTTTCTCCAGCTGCGCGGCGCGACCGCCAACAACCTGCGCGGCGTCGACGTCGACGTGCCGCTCGGGGTCGTGTGCGCCATCACCGGGCCGAGCGGCTCGGGCAAGAGCACGCTCAGCGTCGATATCTTGTACCGCGCCCTGGCCCGGCATTTCGGCGACTTTGACGAAGAATTGCCGGGTGCGTTCGGCTCGCTCAGCGGCCAAGCGGCGCTCAAGCGCGTCGCGCTGGTCGATCAGTCGCCGCTTGGCCGCACCTCGCGCGGCAACCCGGCGACGTACACCAAAGCTTGGGACTGCGTCCGCACGCTGTACGGCAAGGTGCCGGCCGCTGCTGCGCGCGGGCTCACGGCCTCGCATTTCTCGTTCAACGTCGAGGGCGGGCGTTGCGACGCGTGCTCGGGTGAAGGCTTCGAGACGGTCGAGATGCAGTTTTTGGCCGACGTGCGCTTGGTGTGTCCGGTGTGCCAGGGGCTGCGCTTCAAGCCCGAGGTGCTGGCGGTCGAGCGCAACGGCGTCAGCATCGCCGACGTGCTGGAAATGACCGTCGAACGCGCGCTCGGCACGTTCCAATCCGAGGCGCCGATCCAGCGCGCGCTCGGGCCGCTGGCGATGCTCGGCCTCGGCTACTTGCGGATTGGTCAGCCGCTCACGACACTTTCCGGCGGCGAAGCGCAACGGCTCAAGCTGGCGCGCACGTTGTCCGAAGAGCTGCGCGGCGCGCTGTTGATCCTCGACGAGCCGAGCGCCGGCTTACACGCTGACGAGGTCAAGCAGGTGCTGCAAGCCTTGTCGGCGATCGTCACCGCGGGCGGCAGCGTGCTGGTCGTCGAGCATGATCTCGACGTGATCGGCAGCTCTGACTACGTCCTCGATTTGGGGCCCGGCGCTGGCACACGCGGTGGCCAACTGCTCGCGGTGGGCGCACCGCGTGAGCTCTCGAACCCCGACTCCAAAACGGCTGCCGCGCTGCGCGACTATTTCGCACAGAAACCCCAAAAAAAGGCCGGTGCAAAGCCGGCTGGGCGACGTGCCGCGACGAACGGCAAGGCGGATGCGCGCTACTTGAGCGTGGTGCGGGCGCGCGAGCACAACCTGAAAGACGTGTCAGTCGAAATCCCCCACGGCAAGCTGAGCGTCGTGACCGGGCCGAGCGGCTCGGGCAAGAGCTCGCTGGCGTTCGACGTGGTGTTCGCCGAAGGTCAACGGCGCTTTCTCGAGACGCTCACGCCGTACGCGCGGCAGTTCTTGCCGACGATGCCACGGCCGGATGTCGACCGGGTGAGCGGCGTGCCACCATCGATCGCGCTCGAGCAGCGCACGACGCGCGCCGGCGCCAAGTCGACGGTCGCGACCGTCACCGAGGTCGCGCACTACCTGCGGCTGATGTTCGCCAAGCTGGCGGTGCTGTACTGCCCCGACCACGACGAACCGATCTCGCACACCACGCCGGATGCCGTGTTCGGCAACTTGAGGCGCAGCGGCGCCGGGCAAGCCTTGCTCGCGCCGGTCGTGCAGGCGCGCAAAGGCACGTACTTGGACGTGTTCACGGCCGCCGAGCGCGCCGGCATCGAGCAAGCGTTTTGCGACGGTGTACTGGTGAAGACGAGCGCTCCGCCAAGGCTCGCCAAGACCAAGGAGCACACGATCGATCTCGTGGTGGTGCCAAAAATCGACGCCAAGAAGCTGACCCGCGAAGATTTCGAGCGCGCGCTCAAGCTCGGCGCCGGCGCCGTAAAGCTGCGGAATGCGGCTGGAAAAGAGCAGCTGTTGTCGCTGCAAAGCGCCTGCCCAAAGTGCGGCTTTTCGGCGCCTGAGCTCGACCCGCGTTGGTTCTCGTTCGCGACCAAACAAGGTCGCTGCGAACGTTGCGAAGGCACGGGCGTGCTGAGCGAGGAGCCGACCAAGAAACGTGGCCGCAAGGCCGCGCCCGAGGTCGCAGCGCCGATCGTGCTGTGCCCGGACTGTCACGGCGCGCGCTTGTCGCCGATCCCGCGCGCGGCGCGTTTCGACGGCGAGCACTACCACGAGCTGGTCGCGCGCTCGGTCGCAAGCTTGCTCGAACGGCTCGACGCGCTGCGCTTTAGTGGCGACGCCGCGCGGATTGCCGAGCCGATCTTGGCCGAGCTCTTGCGTCGCGTACGCTTTCTGGTCCAAGTCGGGCTCGGTTACTTGAGCCTCGATCGAGGGGCGGCCACGCTGTCCGGCGGCGAGATGCAGCGGCTGCGCTTGGCCGCGCAGCTGGGCGCTGGGTTGACCGGCGCGCTGTACGTGTTGGACGAGCCGACGATTGGTCTGCACCCGCGCGACACCGGTCGCTTGATCGCCAACTTGCGGAGCCTAGTCGACTTGGGCTCCACGGTGGTGGTCGTGGAGCACGACTCCGAGACGATCCGCGCCGCCGATTTTCTGGTCGACTTGGGGCCGGGCGGCGGCACGCGCGGCGGAAACATCGTGATCGCCGGCTCGCCTGCGGCGGTTTTCGCCCACCCGGATTCGCCGACCGGGCGCGCGCTTTCGGTGCCGCCCACGCTGCGCACGGCATTGGCGATTGGCGGCAAGCACGACCAACTGCGGTTGACCGGAGCTAGCGCGCACAACTTGAAAGGCGTCGATATTTCGGTGCCGCTTGGCCGGTTCACGGTGGTGGCTGGCGTGAGCGGTTCGGGCAAGAGCACGTTGGTGCGCAAGGTGCTCTTGCCGGCGCTGAAGCAGAAGCTCGGCTTGGTCACCGAAGCGCCCGGCCCGTTCAAGGCGCTGAGCGGCGGCGCGGCCCTGAAGCGCGCCGTCTCGGTCGATCAGTCGCCGATCGGCCGCACGCCGCGCTCGGTGCCGGCGACGTTTCTCGGTATTTGGGATCACATCCGGCGCATCTACGCCGCTACGCCCGACGCCAAGCTGCGCGGCTTTCCGCCATCGCGGTTTTCGTTCAATACCGGCCGTGGCGGACAATGCCCGACGTGCGAGGGTCAAGGCGCGATCACCCACGAGATGAGCTTTCTGCCGGATGTCGTCTCGGCCTGCCCGACCTGCGACGGCATGCGCTTCGAGCCGCGCACGTTGGAAGTGCGCTACATGGACCGCAGCATCGGCGACGTCCTGAAAATGACCGCCGAAGATGCCGTGCGCGTGTTCGAAAATCATCCCAAGGTGGCCGCGCCGCTGCGCACGCTGTGCGATCTGGGCGCCGGCTACATCGCGCTCGGTCAAGGCTCGCACACGCTCTCCGGTGGCGAAGCGCAGCGGCTCAAGCTGGCGGTCGAGCTCACGCAGACGCCGCTCCACACCGCGACCCTGTACGTGCTCGACGAGCCCACCACCGGCCTGCATTTGGCCGACGTCGCGCGACTGATGAGCGTGCTGTCGCGGCTGGTGGAGCGCGGTGACACCTTGGTCGTGATCGAGCACCACCCAGAAGTCATGGCCGGCGCCGATCACCTGATCGAGCTCGGCCCCGAAGGCGGCGAAGGCGGCGGCCGCATCGTCGCAGCTGCGGCGCCGCGCGTGGTGGCGCGTTCGAAGACGCCTACTGCACGCGTGTTACGCGAGTTGTTTGCGACCGAAACTGCGTGATTTTGCGTTGATTGAACCGCTGGCGGGGTCGGTCTACTCTGGCCGGCCCATGTTCTATCTGAACCGCGGTGGTGCGCCCGAGGGACCTTACGAGGAGGGACGCATCGTCCAGATGATCCAGTCGGGTGAGCTCACGCAGGCTGGCGTGTGCCCGGTTGGTCAGAATCAGTGGTGGCAGCTCAATCAGATCCCGGCTTTCGCGAACGCGTTGGCGCAGCGCGCGGCCGCGGCTGCGGCACCGCCCGCCGGCTACGGCCCACCGCCACAACAATATGGACAGCCGCCCGCGCAGCCAGGCGGCTACGGCCCGCCCGCGCAGCCAGGCGGCTATGGCCCGCCCGCGCAGCCACCAGCCTACGGTGCAGCGCCGCAAGGCTACGGCCCCGGCCCGACCGCGCCCGGTCCGACTGCCGGCGGCTACGCGCCCGGTCCGACCGCCGGTGGCTACGGTCCCGGTCCGACTGCCGGTAGCTACGGTCCCGGTCCGACTGCCGGTGGCTACGGTCCCGGTCCGACTGCCGGTGGCTACGGTCCGCCGGCGCAAGCCATGTCGCCCGGCGGCGCGCGCCGCACCGTTCCTGAAGAGAAGAAGAAGGGTGGCCGCACCCTGCTGATCGTCGGGCTGGTCGGCGTGCTGCTGGTATTTTTGGCGAGCAGCGCGGTGGGCGCGTACCTGCTGTTCTTTTCCAGCGGCGGCGCCCCGCAAATGTCCGCGACGATGCCGCGTGACTCCGAGATGCTGATCGAGGTCGCGAGCCTGCCGAAGCTTTTGCTCGACTTGAAAGACGTCGAGTACTTCGACACGACGCTGCGCGACGACAAGAAGGTGCTCGACGACACGGCCGATTCCGTCGCAAAAGCCTTCGATATTTCGCTCGACGACGCGCGCGCGTTCTTGGTCGCTTCGCGGACGGTCGGCGTCGCGGCGCGCAAGCTGTCGACCCAGCCCGAAGCCGCGTTCGCGATCGGCTTTGCCAGCGCGGCGCCCGTCGAGGCTCTGCTCAAGTCGCCGCGTTTCGTGGCCTCGGGCGCGCTCGGTCAAACCGGCAAGCGCTACCAGCTGACGCGGAAGCAGCTGCTGTCGAGCGTTGGGCAAGACGTCGTGCTCAAAGCTTTGGCCGACGCCGAGCTCGGCAACGGCAAAGAGGTGCTGGTCTGGTTCCCGGACAAGAGGCTGCTCAGCTTCGGCACCGAAGCGTTCGTCACTGACCTGGCCAAGGTCGTCGAACAGGGCGCCGCCGCGGTGAGCGCCAACCCGTCGTTCGAAGCCGCGGCGAAGGATTTCGACAGCAACGCGCGGCTGACGGCGTTTCTCGACCCGACGGTGTTCGCGAGCATCGACGACCCGAAGGTGAAGGAGCTCGTCGACAGCTACTTCAAGCCAGCAGGTCCGATGACCGGCTCGCTGACGGTCAAGTCCGCCGGCTTCGTCACCAGCCTGACCGGTCGGATCATCGGCAGCAAGTTGCCCAAAGCGTCGAGCTACGAGGCGCCGACCAAGCTCGAGCTGCCCAATCGGTTGCCCGTCGAAACGTTCGCGTACGCGGCCTTTCAGACGCAGACCAAAATGACGGGCGCCGACGTCGAGAAGCTGATTTTCGATCAGCTGGAAGCGGCCAATCCGCGCTCGAAGCTCGAAGCCCAGCAGGGCCTGGCGCAGATGGAGCAGCTGCTGGGCGTGAGCGTGGCCAAGTTGATCGACGGGCTTGGCGGAGAAGCCGTGCTGGCATTGGCTTCTCCGGCCGACGTGGCGCTCGACGCGTCAATCCTGGCGCAGGGGCCGCAGGCCGCCGCCAAATTCAACGTGACGTGGGTGCAGCAGCTGAAGGACGACACCGAGTACAAGCGCTTGGCCGCCCAGCTGAAGGCCAAAATCATCCCGACCGTGCGCGAAGCGACCTTGACCGAAGACGGTCCGGGCTTTGCGCTGACGCCGCGCGGTGCGCCGTTGGCGGTCAGCCTGCGCGTCAAATTCTTCGACAAGCACCTGTTCATCACCGCCGGTGGCAACAGCCTGTGTGATCGGGCCGAAGCGGCATTCTCCAAGGGTGATCGCACGCTGAAGGACGACGCCGCGCATCAGGCAGCGTTGGCTGCGCTGCCCGACAAGCATCATTTCCGGCTCTGGCTCGACACCGGGCGGTTGGTGGATACCTTGTTCAAGAATCCGCTTTTGCGCGCGCGCGCCAGCGAAAACGGCGTGCAGCTCGAGAAATTCCGGCTCACCGGGCCGCAGCGCGTGACCAGCGCGCTCACGGTCAGGAGCGAGGTCGAGAACGAAGTTTGGAGCTATCGCCTCGACGCGCTGAACATGCAGGCGCTCGCGCCGATCGGTCTGGGCGCCACCGCCCTCAGCGGCCTGGGCGGTCGCGGGGCCCTGCCGCTTTAGGTCTTGGTTTCCTCCGCGCCTTGCGGATCGCGCGTGGCGATCCTTGTGACCTGACACGCCGCGGGCGCTCGGCCTCGCCGAGTTTCGTTCACTCCGGTCTTCCGTGGAAGATCGTGATCTGATCGTGCCAAGGTCGGGTGAGCTGATTCCAGCTCGCGCTTTGCGCTCGCCAGCCACGTGACGGAGACTCACGCGCCAACGGCTTTACACCCAAGTTCGGAGCAGACTCAGCAACCCAAAATCTATTCCGCGCTCGATCACGGCTGCGACGCACGGCGCCTCGCCCAGAATGTGAAGCTCGTGCGCGCTGTGCTCGGCCATGGTTTGCGATTCGCCGGCGTGAACCGTGCGACCGTCGGTGTCCGCGTAGCTGCCTTCGAGCACGAGCACGGTTTCGCTGCCGCGGTGGCTGTGGCGTGGCAAGTGCGCGCCCGGCGCAAAATGCAGCAAGCGTGCGCGCGTGGCGACTGCAGGGCCGTCGCGCTTGACGTCGAAAGAGCGCAGCCCGCGCACCAGCGTGCGGTTCCAACGCTTTGGGTCTTTGGCGCGCGTGAGCTCGCGCTCCACGCTCGCCTCGGGCAGCTCCCACAGCTGCGCCAGCCGCCGGAAGAATGGCGCGTAACGCAACGGCAGCTCGGCCACCGCCCCGGACAAGCGCTCGGCAGAAAGCCGGAGCGCCCGGTCCTGCGGTAGCTCTTCCGCCAAAAATCCGCGCGTTTTCGGTGTCTGCACAGGTGTTGTCTTCAGTACGACCCGGCCCGGCCAACGGATTTTGCTAGTTTCCGTCGGGTGACGGCCAGCCTCGAATACCTTTCATCACCCGAGGCCCTGCGCGACACGCTCGGGCCGCTCGGGGCGGCAGATCTGGTGCTGTTGGCCGCTCAGGCGCTGCGCGTGGGTAGCCTGGACTGCGCGGCGGCGATTTGTGAGACGCACGCGGAGGGCGCGGAGCCGGCGCTGCGCCTGACCCACGCCGCCGCGCTGTTCGGCCTGGGTCAGCACGCGCGCGCTATCACCCTCGTAGATGAAGTCTTGGCCGCCGACCCCGGACATTTGGCGGCGCTGTTCTACCGCGCCCAAATGGCGCAGCACGCCGGCGACGCGCAACGCGCGACCGAGCTGTTGCTCGCGGTGCTCGAACGCTTTCCGGATTTTCCCGGGGCGCACGGCGCGCTGGCCAGCCTGCGCATGCCGGGGCCGCCGTACCGCGAGGTGTTGCGGCGGCTGCACGAGCTGTTGCGCCCACGCAGCTACCTCGAAATCGGCGTCGAGACCGGCGCCACGCTGGCGTTTGCTCACGCCGCCGAGCGCGCGCTCGGCATCGACCCTGACGCCTCGAAATTACGGCGCGAGCTCTTGCCCGCGTGTGCGCAAGTCTTCCACGAAACCAGCGACGCCTTCTTCGCGCGCCAAACCCGGGAGCAGGCGCTCGGGTCCCAGCGCTTGGATTTGGCGTTCATCGACGGCATGCACTGGTTCGAGTACGCGCTGCGCGATTTCATCCATGTCGAAGCTTGGTCGCAGCCGAACGCGGTCGTGGTGCTGCACGATTGCTTGCCGATACTTCCGCTGACCGCGAGTCGCGAGCGCCGGACCAAGTTTTGGGTGGGTGACGTGTGGAAAGTCGTCAGCATCTTGCGCGAGCACCGGCCCGAGCTGCGGGTGAAGATCGTGGCCACGGCGCCGTCGGGGCTGTGTATCGTGCGCGGCTTGGATCCGAGCTCGCGCGTGTTGTCTGAACGGCTCGCGGACATCGTCGAGCGTTACCGTGACGCCGCCTATCCGGCGTCGGCGCTTGCGACGCCGGCCGGCTTCGAGCTGGTGCCGGCCACCGATGCGGGGCTGCGCGAAGCGTTGCAATGACTCGCGATTCTCTCGAAGCCTACCGCTCGTTCGTCGGCGCCAGCGTGCGCGCACGCGAGCAGTCGCGCGACCCCGAAGACGACGGCTACCTGTTCGACGAACCGCGCTGTCGCTTTCGACCCGAGCCGAGCGACGAGCTGGTCGCGCCAGCGGGCGCCGAGGTCGTGCGTACACCCGACGGGGTTGGCGTTCAGCTGCCGGGTGGTGCGCGCTTGCAGCTCGTGGGCTGTGACTTCGACCGAGTTCGCAAGCTGTTCGCCCAGTTGCCATGCAGCTACTCGCGCCTGACGATCGAGCTCGGGGACGCTACCGACAGCTTCATGCAGCAGGCGTTTTCGCGGGTCTTGTTCGCGCCGGCCGCGGTAGCCGAGCTCGAAACCCAGCTTTCGGCGGTCGAGATCGTGCGCTTTCCCGGCTCGCCGTACGAGGTCGTACGCCCGTACTGGCAGAATTCGATCGCGGTGCGGCGGCGGTTGGGTGAAGCCGAGCTAGCGGCGAGCAGCGACCAGTTGCGAGCGCTGCTGCTCGAGCTCCACGAGCTATTGCTGCTGGGCGAGCGCGACACGGAACGTCGCAGCTCGTTCTACCTGCCAGCGAGCCTGCTCGGTCGCAAGCGTCCAGTGCCGGGCAGCTTTTACGAAGTGCCGAGCAGCTTCGAGCGGCGTGGCGCCGTTACCATCCTCACCGGCGGCGCGCGCGTCAGCGTGCCGCTGCTTGGCGGCGCGCACTACTGGCAGCTGCTGGCCGAAAGCGTCGACGACCTCGAGGCGCTGGCCGACGAACGGCGCGTGAGCAGCGACGGGCTCGACTGGGGTCAGGTCGTGCGCGGGCGCGGGCCCGACGAAGCCGAAACGCGGCCCTGGTTCTTGCCGCCGCGCCCGCTGCTTTCGGCGCATTTCGATGCCTTGCTGGCCGAGTTGCGCGCGGCCCACGCCGCCGAAACGGCCGCAGCCCGCGACGTGCCGGTAGCGCTGCGGGCCCTGGCGGCGTTTCACTACCGCTTCGTGCGCCTGCACCCGTTGCCGAGTGGCAACCAGAGCTTGTCGATGAGCTTCGTCAACGCGGCGCTCGGGCGGCTGCTCGGTATCGGAATTCCGCATCTCCTGCTCGACCAGCTGGCGCTGCGTTTTACGTTGCCGGCATACCAAAAGCTGTTCTTGCGCGCGGCCCGGGTCTGGGCGCCGTGGCCGAATGCGACTAAGCCGGAACAACTGCGTCATCTGATTCGCATGCGCGGCGATCTGAACGAATTCGTTTCGTTGCTGAGCAGCTCCTCTTCTTTGGTCGAAGCGCGATCATGTCTTACACAAGTAAACGGCGCGGCGCTGGCGTTGCTTAGTGAGGCGTGACGCGCGCGCCTGAATCGGTTACTCTGCGGGTTCTATGTTCTTTGCTTCGCCGCGTTGGGCCACCTGCGCCCTGGCGCTCCTGGCTCTTCTTCCCACTACCGCCCACGCCCAAAGCGCTGGTTTCGCCATCGATCGCTTCGATCCGGCGGAGCGTGGCAGCGACTGGTTTGCGGCTGACTCGCTGGACATGCGCGGTCACGGCCGCCTGATGCTCGGTGCCACCGGCGACTTCAGCGAGAAGCCGTTGGTGCTTTACAATCGCGACGGTGATGAGCTGAAGGACATCATCAAACATCAGCTGTTCGTCCACGTCGGTGGCAGTCTGGTGTTGTGGGACCGGCTGCGACTCGGGGTGAATCTGCCCATCTTGGCCTACCAGGCCGGTCAGGGCGGCACCGTTCAGAGCGTGAAGTTCCAAGCCGCTGAAGGCGCGGCCGTCGGTGATCTGCGGCTGGCCGCCGACGTTCGCCTGCTCGGCGAGTATCGCTCGCCATTTTCGCTCGCCGCCGGCGTGTCCGTGTTTGCACCCACCGGTAGCCAGGCAGCGTTCGCGAGCGACGGCAAGGTGCGCGTGCTGCCGCGTTTGCTGCTCGGGGGTGACATTGGCAATTTGGCGTGGGCGGCCAAGCTCGGCGTGCTTTATCGCGCCGCCAACGACGTCGGCTTCAACGGCTCGCCGCAGGGCACCGAAGCGGTCGTCGCGGCCGCGATTGGCTACCGCAGCAACGACGGCAAGCTCGTGCTAGGTCCAGAGCTGTTCGGCTCGACCGTCGTTACCAGTGGCGACGCGTTCTTTTCGAAGCGAGAGACGCCGTTCGAGGTTTTGTTCGGCGCGCACTACAAGGTGACCGACGACGTGCGGCTCGGCGCCGGTGTCGGGCCGGGCCTGACACGCGGTTTCGGTGCGCCACAGGTTCGCGGCCTGCTTGCGCTGGAATGGGCGCCGGAGCCCAAGAAAGAGCCGCTGATTTTGCGGCCCGTGTCGCCCGCAGACCGCGACCAGGACGGCATTCTCGATCGTGACGACGCGTGCCCGGACGAGCCCGGGGTCAAGAGCAAAGACGCGAAGAAGAACGGCTGCCCGCTGCCCGGCGATCGCGATCACGACGGCATCTTGGACGTCGACGATGCGTGCCCGGACGTGCCCGGCATCAAGAGTGACGACGCCGAGAAAAACGGCTGCCCGCGCCCGGACACCGACAAAGACGGCATCTTCGACGACGAAGACGCGTGCGTGAACGACCCCGGCATCCGCACGACCGATCCGACCACCAACGGCTGCCCGCCACCCAAGGACACCGACAAGGACGGCATCATCGATCCCGAAGATGCCTGCCCCGAGGCGCCCGGCCCGCGTGATGCGGATCCGAAGAAGAACGGCTGCCCCGCGGCGCGCATCGAACAAGGTCAGATCAAGATCTTGGAGCGCGTCGAGTTCGAGAACAACAGCGCCAAGATCCGGCCCGAAAGCGATCGCATCCTGAATGCGGTGCTGGCGTTGATGAAAGAGCACACCGAGTTTACGAAGTTGGGCGTCGAAGGCCACACCGACAACCGTGGCGCAGCGGGCCACAACCTCGACTTGAGCCGTCGCCGCGCGGCGTCGGTGATGAAGTGGCTTACCGACCACGGTATCGCTACGACCAGGCTCAGCTCGAAGGGCCTCGGCATGACCAAGCCGATCGACAGCAACGACAGTGACGCCGGTCGCCAGAACAACCGCCGCGTCGAATTTCACATACTCGAGAAGGACGGACAGCCGTTCTCGGAGTGAAAAGGGCCCTTATGCGACAAAAACGCCTTATCTCTAGCCTGATCGCTCTCTCGGCTGCGTGTGGAGCCAGCCTCGTTCACGCCGCGCCAGCGCTGCGCAAGCAGATCGATCAGCGCGGTGACTTCGTGCTGTTCGGCAATACGACTGGCTTCGAGTGCGCCAATGACGCTGGTGTACCGCCGCCAGTGCTGGGCACCGTCAATTGCCCGGGCGGGCAAGGTGGAGCGATTCGCGATACGGCGCCCGACGTCTTCTGGCGTGCGGACGATCCGGCGCTGGGCCAGGCGACGGCCAGTCAAACCTTCACTTCAGCGCAGGCGCGCAGCACGGCCGTGCTGGCGATCCCGAACGGCGCGACGGTGACCTATGCCCGCATCTACTGGGCGGGTGAGCTGGCCGGCATGATGTCGACCGACGCCAACGTGCGCATCGAGCGGCCCGGCACCACCGTCGACGTGACCAAGACTGCCGACAGCCAGTACTACGTCAATCGAACCGACGGCACCTGGTACCAGTCGACTGCCGACATCACCGACATCGTCACGGCCAACAAGGGCGGCGCCTACCGCGTCAGCGGTATCGGCTCGTTGGAGCTGAATGGGCTGAACAGCAACGAGCCGATGATTGGCTGGTCGGTCGTCGTTTTCTATTCGCTGGCTAGCGATCCGCCGCGCAACTTGGCGCTGTTCGATGGCCTCGACCTGGTGCCGCAAGGCGGCCAGACGCAGGTGACGATCGACGGCTTTTTGGTGCCGAACGCTGGTTTCGACGCCAAGCTCGGCGTGGTCGCGTACGAGGGTGAGCAGCAGTACACCGGCGACGCGCTGTCGTTCAACGGTACGGTGGTCAGCAACGCTGCCAACCCCGCCAACAACTTCTTCAACAGCACGCGCAGCAATCTCGGCGTGCCGGTCTCCAACGTCGGAGATCTGCCGCAGCTCACCGGCGCTGCCGCCAGCATGGCCGGCGTCGACCTCGACGTCGTCGACGTGAAGGCTCAGCTCAAAGCCGGTGACAAGTCGGCCACGGTCGTGGCCACGAGCGCCGCCGGCGGCGATACCTACGCGCTCGGCGCGTTCATCACGTCGATCTCCACCTTCAAGCCGGACTTCACCACGTCGGGCAAGACGTTCACGGACATCAACGGCGCGCCGCTTCGGCCGGGCGACGTGCTCGAATACACGGTGACGGTGACCAACACCGGCAACGACGCCTCTGCCAACACGGTCATGACCGACGCGCTGCCGATCGGTGTCAGCTACGTACCGCAGAGCATCAGCATCAGCTCGGGCCCGCCGAGCACCGGCGCGTTCACCGACGGCACCGGTGACGATGTCGCCGACTACACGGCCGCAACCCGCACCGTGCGCGTCAGGATCGGCAGCGGCGCGACCTCTGCTGTCGGCGGTTCTTTGGCGATCGATCAGACGACCGTGGTGAAGTTCAAGGTCACGGTCGATGCCAACGCCACCGGCTCGATCTTCAACCAAGCCGTCGTGACCGCCGAGGGCGCCAAGGGCGCTCCAGCCGACGATTACCCGACCGACGGCAACGGCAACGGCGCCGGCGTGCCGCCGACCGAGGTCGTCGTCGACAAATGTGGCACCAACGCCGACTGCGCCGCGCCGACACCGGTTTGCGACACTACGCCCGCGCCGAATGTCTGCGTTCAGTGCTTGCTGGCCGCCGACTGCACCAACCCAACCAAGCCCGAGTGCCTGCCGGATCACACGTGCGGCTGCGTCACCAACTGTGGTGACACCGACGGCGACGGCATTCCGGACACTACCGAAACCAAGATCGGCACCAACCCGAACGACGCCGACAGTGACGACGACGGCGTGATGGACGGCGCCGAGCACAATCCGTCGGGCGATACCGATGGCGACGGCAGCATCGACGCGCTCGATCCCGACAGCGACAACGACGGCTTGTTCGACGGCACGGAAATGGGCCTGGCCTGCGCCGGCAAGGGCACCGCGCCCAACTCCACCCATTGCATCGCCGATGCTGACCCGGCCACCACGACCGATCCGCTCGACGCCGACACTGACGACGGCGGCGCCAAAGACGGCTCCGAAGACGTGAACCACAACGGCGCCAAAGACGTCGGCGAGACCGATCCGACCGCCACCCACGGCGCCGACGACGCCGACCTGCTCGACGACGACAAAGACGGCCTGACCAACGGTGAAGAAAAAGCCATCGGCAGCGATCCGAAGGACGCCGACAGCGACGACGACGGCGTGAAAGACGGCGACGAAGCCAACCCGTCCGACGACAGTGACGGCGATCACCTGATCAACGTGCTCGACCCCGACTCGGACAACGACGGCTTGGCCGACGGCACCGAGCTCGGCTTCGATTGCGAAGATCCGGCGACCGACAAGACCAAGAAGCACTGCGTAGCCGATGGCGACGCCGGCGCGACCGTCACCAGCCCGCTCGATCCCGACACCGACCACGGTGGCGTGAAGGACGGCAACGAGGACGAGAACCTCAACGGCGTGAAGGACGCCGGCGAAACCGACCCGACCGCGGGCCACGGCGCCGATGACGGCACGCTGAAGGACAGCGACGGCGACGGCCTGTCCGACGACACCGAGACCACGCTCGGCACCGATCCGAACGACGCTGACAGTGACGACGACGGCGTAAAAGACGGCGACGAGCCGAATTTCGCCGATGACACCGACGGCGATGGCACGATCAACGCGCGCGACCCCGACAGCGACGGCGACGGCCTGTTCGACGGCACCGAGCTCGGCAAGGACTGCAAGGCCGCCGGCACCGACGTGACCAAGCTGCAGTGTGTGGCTGACGCCGACGGCGCCACGACCACCAGCCCGCTCGACCCCGACACCGATCACGGCGGCGTGAAGGACGGCGACGAAGACACCAACCACGACGGCAAGCTCGACGCTGGCGAGCGTGACCCCAACGACGCGAGCGACGACGCCTCCGGCAACGGTGAGGGCGGCGCTGGCGGTGAGGCTGCCGGCGGGTTGGGGCTGGGCGCGTGGCACGCTCGGCATG
>FSUE01000126.1_pt1 | contig 15351 bp, 11 predicted proteins | sample 1637031 | NCBI WGS metagenome assembly FSUE01 (sample SAMEA3914819, study PRJEB12502) | metagenome | biome: forest; material: soil | place: Canada | collected 2010-06-26 | depth 0.3 m | reverse complement strand
TGGGGTGGTTTACCGACGACGTTACTTGCCCTCACGGTGACCAGCGCCGTTGCCGGGGGTTGTACGGGCGTCGTGGACGGCCGTAACCGCTCGCAAGGTGGCGGCGGCACCAGCGCCAACGGCGGCTCGGGGTCGACGATCACCGCCGGCACTGGGATGATCCAGGGGCCCGACGGCAAGCCGATCGTTTGCGACGGCAACCCGGTCTCCGATTCCAAACGCCTGGTGCGCCTGAGCTACAACCAAATCTCGAACACGATTCATTCGCTGTTCGGCGACACGTTTGGGCAGAAGGTCGACGCCGACTTCGAGATTGGGCCGGAAGCGGCAGCCGCGCGCCCGTTCCCGCCGCTGGCCAGCCCGCGCGAGGGCAGCCTGATCGGCAAGACGATTTGGCCGACGAATGACCAGATTGCGTCGGCGGCCGGCACTTACACGGCGGCCAACCTGAACGCGGTGACCGCGTGTGGCGCCGCTCCGACCGACGACTGCGCGCAGACGTTCGTGAAGACGTTCGCCGAAAAGGCCTACCGCCGGCCACTGACCGCCGCCGAGACGACGTCGATCACGCAGGTCTACACCGAGGTGAAGGCGATCTACGGCACCGTGCCCGAGGCGATTCAGTACAGCGTCTACGCGCTGGTGCAGGCGCCGCAGATGCTTTACCGAACCGAGTTCGGCGCCAACCAGGCCGAGGCCGGCGCGTTGACCGCGTCGGAGCTCGCCAGCGCGCTTTCGTACTTCCTCACCGATGGTCCGCCGGACCAAGCGCTGCTCGATGCCGCCAAGCAAAACAAGCTGACGACCGCCGCCGACATTGCACCGCACGTCGATCGCATTCTGGCGACGCCCGCCGCTCGCAAGAACCTCGAAGGCGCGATGTTCTCGTACTTCAAGCTCGACAACTTGGCGTCGGTGAAGATCGACGACGCGGCGTTCACCAACGGCACGATGGCCAAGCCGTACATGGGCGTGCGCGAGTCGGCCTATCACGAGGCGGAGCTGTTCTTCGCCAGCACGCTGTGGGGTGGGCCGCTGACTGGGCTTCTGACGGCCAAAAAGACCTCGATCAACACGACGCTGGCGGCCTTCTACGGCCTCACCCTGCCGACGACGCCGGCCGATGAAACCACGTTCGTCGCGGTCGACTTGCCGGCGACGCGCGCGGGGCTGCTCACGCAAGCTGGCTTTCTGGCCTCGAACTCGCGACCCGATGTGCCGTCGGTGGTGGCTCGCGGCTTGGTGGTAAACGCGGCGCTGCTGTGCGCGACGAACCCGCCTTTCCCAACCGATCCAGGCCTGTTGGCGAATATCGCGACCGCCAAAGCGCAGCTGGCGACGGCCACGTCACGCGCCCAGTCGGAGTATCGCACGACGACGCAGCCATGCTCGGCCTGCCACAGCAACTTCGACGCCTACGGCCTCGCGCTCGATACGTACGACTCGATCGGTCGCTACCGAACGATGGATCCGCAAGGTAGGCCGATCGATCCATCCGTGACGCTGCCGGCAACGGCTGGCGGCGGCGTCGCCATGGACACCATCGACATGGAGACGCAGGTCGCCAGTCAACCCGGCTTTGCCAGCTGCGTGGCGAAGAACATGCTGAATTGGGCGCTGGCGGAGGGCTCGGAGCTGACCCCCGGCAGCTGCGCGGCGCAGAGCGTCGCGGTGGGCTTCGGCGCCAGCGACAAGACGTTCAGCGCGCTTTTGCGTGAAGTCGCAGTTTCACAAGCTTTTACGAGTCGTACTGCAGGAGCCAGCAAATGAAGTCCTATCGCTTCGCGCGTCGTTCATTCCTTGCCAGCGTAGGTGGCGCTTTCGCGCTCGAGACGCTGCTCAGCAACCTCGAGGCGCAGGCCGAGGGCGCGACTTCCCCGGCGCGGTTCCTGCTGTCGCACTTCCCGATCGGCACGTACAAGCAGAGCTTCTTGCCGACGGGCACGCAGACCAACTTCACGTTGTCGCCGATCTTGAAGCCGTTCGAGAGCCTGAAGAGCGACATGATCGTGCTGTACGGCTTGACCGACAATCACCTGCGCTGCCCGGGCGGCGGCGGGCACGAGGCCGGCACGCCGTTCACCACCACGTGTGCCAGCGCCGAAGGCACGCGCGCCAACGGCGGCGAGGCCGACGATGGCGTGGCCGGCGGTCCGTCTTTCGACCAGATCTTCCTGAAGCGCGTGCCGGGACTGAAGCGGCCCGGCACCGGCTTTGCGAACACGCTGGCGGACGCCCGCGTCGATTCGCTAGAAACGTCGACCCAGTGCTTGTCGTACGATTATCAGACGAGCTCGATCAAGTCGGCCAATCCGGGTGGAAACATCACCGAATACAACCCGCTTCGGCCCGAGCTGAGCCCGTCGAAGGTGTTTGCCAACTTGTTCACCGGCTTCGTTCCGGGCGGCAACACGGCCGGCAACAACGACGCCGTGCTCAAGGGGCTGCAGGCGCGCAAGAGCGTGCTCGACTTTTCGTTGCGCGAGCTGGCGACGTTGAAAACGCTCGCGCCGGCCAGCCAGGCCGATAAGATCGAGGCGCATGCGGCGGCTATTCGCGACGTCGAGATGCAGCTTCAAGAGCAGATCAAGGCGGGTGGCACGGGCGGCGCCGATTGCACCCTGCCAACCGCGCCCGACGCCAGCCTGAAGGGCCAAAGCGGCTCCAAGTTCAACTACGGCAACGAGGCCACGGCCACGTCCGACGAGGACATGCACGAGAAGATCGGCAAGGCGCACGCCGCGGTGCTGCTGGCCGCGTTTCAGTGCGACATCATCCGCGTGGCCACCTTTCAGTGGTCGCCCGGCACCAACCACGTGTCGTTCAAGGGCCAATATCCGGCGAACCCGACCGGCAGCTACATGCACCATCCGATGAGCCATCGCATCGGTGACCAGGGCTTCTTCAATGGCCCGCCGCAAACCGGAACGGCTGCCGACGCATCGCTCTACCAATTTTTGGTCAACATCAACGTCTGGTACAACCAAAAGATGGCCGACGTGTTGACGTCGTTCAAGAACGCCAAGGATGCGATGGGCAACAGCATCCTCGACTACACGGTGGTTCCGTACATCACCGAGGTCGGCGATCCGTCACACTCGCGCTCGCCGAAGGCTTCGATGATCTTCGGCGGCAAGGCGCTGGGCATGAAGGGCGGCCAGTTCCTGAATTTCGAGGCTAACCAGCGCAAACAGGTCGACGTCTACCTGACCTGCGCTCAAGCGCTGATGCAAAATGCCGACCCGCTTTCGCTATTGCCGGCCGCCGAAGAGAAGTTCGATCGAACGGGTGCCAAACCGATCGCCGGGCTGTGGGAAAAGCCCGTCTAGCGCCGCTTCAGCGAGCGCCGGCGCAGCGAAAGCCGAATTCGCTGCGCCGAGCGCTTGGCAGGCTGTTGTAGCGAAGCGCGGCGCGCAGATCGATGGCTGCCGAGTACCAGCCACTGCCGCGGATCGTGCGGTACGTGGCCTCGGATACCTCGGCGGCGTCGTTCACGACCGCCGGGTAGGCTCGATACGCATCGAGCACCCATTGCCAAACGTTGCCGGCCAGGTCTTGGTGCCCCCAACGCCCGGCACCGGCGGGGCGCGAACCGACGTCGAGAATGTCCGTAACCGCACAGTCTTGGGCGAGGCTGCGGTCGCCCGTGCAATCGTACGCCGCGCGAGTTGGGTCGGGCTCTTGCGCGCCCCACGGGTAGGGGCGGGCCTGGTCGCCGCCGGTGGCTGCGGCTTCCCATTCAGCTTCGGTCGGCAAGCGCGCGCCATCCCACGCGCAGAACGCGAACGCTTCCAGCCAGGTCACGCAGTTGATCGGCAGCTCGTCGCTGCCGGCCGTGAACGTCTGGCTGAGCGAGCTGCAGGCGACACCGGCCTCGCTCTGGATGTCGGCGGCAGATTCCGAGAGCACCCAGTCGCTGCGCCAGCCGCTGTCGGCGATCAGCGGATGAGCGCCAGCGCCGGCCGGCGGATTGCCGGCGCTGCGCCACGCATCGTAGGCCGCCAAAAACGCCCGAAACCGCCCGACCGTGACCGCGTACTCGTCGAGCGAAAACCGGCTGACGTGGGCGGCGGCAGTTGGGGATTCGACGCTGCCGCCGAGCGTGAAGCTCTGCTCCGGCACGACCAGGCTGGCGCAGCAGCTCCGGCCCCGACACTCGGCCCCGCTCAGCTGAGCACACGAAGGGCGTGTCGGCTCGCGAACGGGCCGGTCGGCACCGCACCCCAGGCAGAGCCCAGCCAGCAGCCGCGTGAGCCCGAGCAGTTTCGCCGGCGACACCCTATCCATCTCGTTATGAGTGACTTGGTGCGTGCGCCGCTTGTCAGGTTCTTTTTGCTCTGCCTCGGGTGGCTCACAACCGCAGCGTGCTCGGGCGGCGCTGCGACCGGCGCAGTTGGCGACGCCGACGGGCAGGCTGGGCCCAGCTACCTCGAGCTTCCGGCCAGCTGTGGCGCCGACCAAGCGACCAGTTGCTGCGCGTCGCACGTGGTGCGGGGCGGCACTTTCCTACGTGACAACGGAATTTCCGGCGATTTTCAGGCCACGGTCAGTGACTTTCGGCTCGATGATTACGAGGTCACGGTCGGAAGATTTCGGCATTTCGTCGCCGGTTATGCGGCCCACAAGCCCGCCACGGGCGCCGGTCGTAACCCGAGCAACGACGTCGACCCGGGTTGGGATCCGAGCTGGAACGCCGCCTTGCCGGGAGACGAAGCTGGGCTGAGCGACAGCGTGCAAGTGTGTGATGCTCGCTTTTCGACCTACGCGGCGGAGGACGCTACCCTGCCGATGAACTGCATCACGTGGTTCGAGGCGTATGCGTTTTGCATTTGGGACGGCGGGCGCTTGCCGACCGACGCGGAGACGAACTACGCAGCCGCCGGTGGCACGGAGCAACGGACGTTTCCGTGGTCCGACCCACCCGACAGCGACGATATCGACGCGAGCCGTGCAGCCTTCTTGCCCGATGCCGCGGCGCCGGAGCCGGTCGGCTCGAAGTCACCGCAGGGTGACGGAAGGTGGGGTCAAGCCGATCTGTCGGGCAACGAATGGGAGTGGTGCCAGGACTGGTACCGTTCTTATCCGACTCGCTGCTTCAACTGCGCCAATCTGACCGACTACTCGATTCGCGTGATTCGCGGCGGCAGCTTCTACAGCGAACGCGAGAGCCTGTACACGACAAGCCGGCTTTACCACGCGCCCAATCAAGCTGATTTCGGCGTCGGGGTGCGCTGCGCCCGAGCGCCGTAGCGGGGCGCGTGGGCGCGGCGAGTAGCATTCTGTCCCAAGCAATCCCCACCGAGCGCGTGAATTTCTCGAGAAATTTGTGTTACGGGCGACGGCACAAGACGAGCAAGGCGGGTCCGCCAATGCGGCGTCTTGCCTTGGGTTTTTGCCTCTTCCAACTGTCGATCAGTATGCCTGGACGTGCCCAAGCGCCCGTCTCACCGCCTGCCGAGCCGGCGCCGCAGGAGCCAGCCGCCCCTGCCCCTGCCCCTGCGACTCCGATCGAACCGCCCAAAGCACCGGAGCGCCAGGTCTCGTTGGAACCAAAGCCGGCAGCGCCCAAACCTACCGGTCGCGCCACGTTCAACGTGGACCCGATCGCTGACACGGCCGTGATTGCCGTTGCGCTCGGCTTTGCTGGCGTGCTCGAGCTGATCAACTCGACCGGCGAGATCAGACCGCAGCAGATCTCCAAGACCTTCCATCGTTCGCAGCTGATCGGCATCGACCGCGGCGCCATCACCGCCACCCCTGACAAGAGCGCGGGACCGATTTCGAACGCCGGTTTGGGTTTGGCGGCGGTATTTGCAGTCATCGATCCGGTCATCAGTGGCTTCCGAGAGAACAGCGTCCAAACCGGGCTCGTCGACGGCTTTCTGTACGCGCAGACGGTCTCGCTCACGATGGCGATGACCAACATGACCAAGATGGCCGTGAGACGACCTCGCCCGCTGGCCTACGTGGACGCCGAAGCGCACATCAATGACGACAACTACTCGAACTCGAGCACCGACAGCACGCTTTCGTTCTTTTCGGGTCACGCAGCCACGACCGCCGCGATCGGTGCCACCGCCAGCTACTTGGCGTTCACGCGTTCGCCGCACACCGCGCGCCCGTGGATCACGCTCGGGCTCTCGGCGGTGGTTACGACTGTCGTCTCGATCGAACGCGTCCGAGCCGGCAAGCACTTTCCGACCGACGTCATTGCGGGCAGCGTGGCCGGCGCCGGCATTGGCGTGATCGTACCGCATTTGCACCGCTCCGAAGACGTCGAGCAGCGCCGCGTTTGGGTCGGCTTTGCGCCCACCAGCACCGAGTCGGTCGCGCGCGGTGGCGTCGTGCAGGTGAGCGGCTTCTTCTGAAAGCGCCGCGGGCGCGCGCCGTGCTAAGACGCGGCCGTGAGCAAGCTCAAGATTTTGGTCATCATCGGCAGCACGCGCGAAGGTCGCTTCGGCGAGAAGCCGGCGCGCTGGCTGTGCGATTTTCTGAATCGCGACGAGCGCTTCGAGGCCGAGCTGGTCGATCTGCGCGACTGGCCGTTGCCGTTCTTCGATCAACCGAAGGCGCCGATGCGCGTCACCGACGGCAACTACGGCAACCCGATCGCCAATCAGTGGGCCGAGAAGATCGGCAGCGCCGATGGTTTCGTGTTCACGGCTGCCGAGTACAACCACGGTTACACGGCGGTGCTCAAGAACGCGCTCGACTGGCTGGGCGTGGAGTGGAAGCGCAAGCCGGTCAGCTTCATCGGCTACGGCAACGCCGGCGGCGCGCGTGCTGTCGAGCAGCTGCGGCAAGTGGTGATCGAGCTGCAGATGGCGCCGATCAAGAGCGCCGTCCACGTCTCGATCCCGGTCTATCTGGCGACGCGCGATTTGCCGATGCCGATCGACCCGGTGCACTTTGCCGCCGGCGAGCCCGCCGCGACGGCGCTGCGCGACGACCTCGCCTGGTGGGCGGCGGCGCTGCGCGAAGCTCGCAACGAGTAATCGGCGTTCGGGGACAACCTCAACCCACCAGGACGACCTTGCCGCCCGCGCCCTGCTGCGCCAACACGTGGGCTTGGCCAGCCTCCGACAGCGGGAGTTTCTTGGCGATTGGAATCACGAGCTTTTTGTCCGCGACGCTTTGAGCGAGCTCGGCCAACCGCTTCGAGTCTGGGCGGGTCAACATGGCGCGCACCACGAAGCCTCGTTCTTTGGCGCCTGGCGGCTCACCGACGATGCTGCCGATGACGCCACCCGGCTTCAGGTTGCCGAGCAGCCGGGCGATGGTTTGGCCACCCACGGTGTCGGCGATGGCGTCGAGCGCGGACAGCCCGGCGAGCTCAGCCTCGTCGTCGAGCGCCACCACGTCGTCTGCGCCGAGCTCGGCGGCCGCAGCGCGCTGCGTGCTCCGCACCCCGGCCAAGACCGTCGCCCCGCGCGACTTGGCGACGAACACCGCGACTCGACCGACGCTGCCGAGCGCGCCGGTCACGAGCAACACTTCACCGTGGCGCGACGGGACCGCGTCCTCCACGAGTTGCGCCCCGGTGAGCAGCGCCAACGGCAGCGCGCCGGCGTCGACTGCGTCGAGCTCCGCCGGCAGCATCGCCCAGGCTTCGGTCGCGGCCACGACTAGCTCGGCGTAGGCGCCGTTCACGAGGCCAAGCACCCGCTCTCCGACTTTGAACGCGGTCACGCCCGGTCCGACGGCGGCGACGGTACCGGACGCATCGCGTCCGAGAACGGCTGGCAGCGTGAGCGGGAACCGGTTGACGACCGCGCCGCTGCGCAGCTTCCAATCGATCGGGTTGATGCTGGCCCCGGCCATGCGCACCGCGATCTGATTCGTTCCGGGTATCGGATCGGGAACGTCGCGCAGCTCGAGCTTGTCGACGTCGCCGTAGGCCGTTAGAACGATGGCTTTCATGTTGGTCTCCTGGTTGCAAAGCTCTGGCGCGGGCTCAGCAGGCCACGTTGCCCAGCAAGCGTGGTACCCCCGTTGGCCAGCGGGCACAAACGCGCCCCGGCACCAGCGCGGCCTAGCGCCGACACGTGAGCTTCTGCGATTCGGGCTGCGGGGTGGCACCCCCTTGGGGTAGACCTGCGGGGTCCATGACCGTTGCCGTCGTCGCCGAGAAGCCGTCCGTGGGGCGCGACTTGGCCAACGCGCTGGGTGCGACGCGGCGCGGCGACGGCACGCTGTCGGGCAATGGCTACGTGGTCACCTGGGCGATCGGGCATTTGGTGGGGTTGGCGGAGCCGGAGGGGATTCGCGCCGAGTGGAAGCGTTGGCGGCGCGAAGACTTGCCGATGTTGCCGGAGCGCTGGCCGCTGACGGTGTTCGAGGCGACGCGCGCGCAGTTCGAGGTGGTGCGGCGTGTGTTGAACGCGCCGGACGTCGATTCGGTGATTTGTGCGACCGACGCCGGGCGCGAAGGCGAGCTGATTTTTCGGCTGATTTACGAAGCGGCGGGCTGCCGGCGACCCGTGAAACGATTGTGGATTTCGTCGCTGACCGAGAGCGCGATTCAAGACGGACTACGGCGCTTGCGGCCTGCGCGCGACTACGACGACCTGGCCAACGCGGCGCTTGGCCGCAGTCGCGCCGATTGGCTGGTGGGCATGAACTTGTCGCGCGCTTACGGGTTGGCGTTCGACGCACCGCTGTCGGTCGGGCGCGTGCAGACGCCGACGCTGGCGATGCTGGTCGAGCGCGAGCTTGCGATTCGCGACTTCGTGCCCACCGACTATCTCGAGGTTTTGGCGACATTTTCGCCGCGCGAGGGCCAGCGCTACGACGGCGTTTGGTTCAATCCGAGCGCGCAACAGCACCCGCAGCGCCTACCGCCGTCGGGCGAAGCGGCCGATGCGATTGTCGCGCGCGCGTTGAGCGGCCAGGCGCGGATTGCCAGCGTGACGTCGCAGACCAAGCGACTGCCGCCACCGCTGCTGTACGATTTGACGGAGCTGCAACGGCACGCCAACCGCTTGTACGGATTTTCGGCGCAGCGCACCTTGGACGTGGCGCAGGCGTTGTACGAGAAGCACAAGCTGATCAGTTACCCTCGCACCGACAGCCGGCATTTATCGAGCGAGGTCGCGGGGACGTTGCCGAGCATCGTGAAGGCGATCGCGGCGCCGTATGCGGCGCAACTGGCCCAGGGCACCGGTGAGCGCGCGTTGTCGCGGCGGTTCGTCGACGACAGCAAGGTGACGGATCATCATGCGATCATTCCGACCCCGGTGGCGGGTGACGGACGGGCGCTGAGCGGTGATGAGCGGAAGCTTCATGAGCTCATCTGTCGACGGTTGTTGCAGGCGTGGCACGAAGATTTCGTGTGGGCGGCGACGGTCGTGATCACCGAGATACAGCCAACAAATGGCTTGGGCGAGCCGATCGACCGCTATCGGAGCCATGGCACCGCGATTGAGCAACAGGGCTGGAAGGTGCTCGACGTCGGCGAGGTAAAGGCGCCGCGCGAAAAGCGTCGGGATGCGGCTGGCGACGAAGCCGAGGCTGACGACGGGACGCTACCGGGCGGCTTGGCGCCGGGGCAAACGCCGCGCGTGCTGGACGCGAAGAAGGTGCCGAAGACGACGCGCCCTCCCCCACCCTTGAACGACGCCACGCTGCTGACGGCGATGGAGACCGCCGGCAAGACGCTCGACGAGAAAGAGCTGTCTGACGCGATGAAAGACAGCGGCCTGGGCACGCCGGCCACGCGCGCCAACATCATCGAAACCTTGTTGAGCCGCGGTTACGCTGCGCGTGATGGCAAAGCCCTGCACGCGACCGAGCGCGGCATCGGTTTGATTGCGGTGGTGGACGGCGAGGTGAAGAGCGCGGCCATGACCGGCGCTTGGGAGGCGCGGCTGCAGGCGATTGCGCGCGGGCACGGCGAATTGCCGCAATTTTTGCGACAGATTGAAGATTACGTGACGGCTGTCGTGGGGCGAGTGCCGCCGCTGTTGCCGCCATTGCCCGGCGACACGAGCGCGCGGCCGCGGCCGAGCCCGAGCGCGAAGGGCAGCGCGACCGGATCGCCGAGCGCGGGAACGCGGTCGCCGAGCGCGGCAACGCGGACGCCGAGCGCGGCAACGCGGACGCCGAGCGCGGCAACGCGGACGCCGAAGGCGAAAACGGCGAGCGGCACGCTTGCGCCGACGCCGACGCCGACGCCGACGCGGGCGGCGGCAACGGCCACGCCCCACGCCGTGCCGACGCCAATCCTGCCGCGCACCGGGCCGCGCGGAACGCCGGACGCACCGCTGCCGCTCGACTCGCTGCTACGTGAGCGCTTCGGTTTTCCGGCCTTCCGAGCGCATCAACGCGCGGTGTGCGAGGCCGCAACACGTGGCGACGACGTGCTGCTGGTCATGCCGACCGGCGCGGGAAAATCGCTCTGCTATCAGCTGCCGGGGCTGGCGCGCGGCGGCACCACGCTGGTGATAAGCCCGCTGATCGCGCTGATGGAGGACCAAGTCGCGCGGCTGCAGTCGCTCGGGTTGCGCGCGGAGCGCATTCACTCCGGTCGCGGCCGCCCGGAATCACGCCAAGTTTGTTTGGACTACGTCAAAGGTGAGCTGGACTACTTGTTCATCGCGCCAGAACGGCTGGGCGTGAGCGGCTTTCCCGAGCTGCTGGCGCGGCGGCCGCTCGGGTTGATCGCGATTGACGAAGCGCATTGCATCTCGCAGTGGGGCCACGATTTTCGGCCGGATTACCGGCTGTTGGGGCAACGTTTGCCGATGTTGCGACCAGCACCGGTCGTGGCGTTGACGGCCACGGCGACGCCGTTGGTGCAAAAAGACATCGTGGCGCAGCTTGGTTTGGGCTCGCGCGCGCAGCTGTTCATTCACGGATTCCGGCGCGACAACTTGGCGCTCGAGACGCTGGAGGTCGCGCCGAAAGAACGACCGGCATTCGCGTTGGCGTGGCTCTCGGGCGCGGGGCGCCTGCCAGCGATCGTTTATGCGCCGACGCGCAAGGCGGCCGAGGCGACCGCGGAGCTGTTGATGCTGCGCTTTCGGGCAGCGGCGTACCACGCTGGGCTGGGCGCCGACGTGCGCGACCGCGTGCAGACCGAATTTCTCGCCGGTCGACTCGATGTGGTGGTCGCGACGGTAGCGTTCGGGATGGGCGTCGATAAAGCCGACATTCGTACCGTGTTGCACCTGGCGCTACCGGGCAGCGTGGAGTCGTATTACCAAGAGATTGGCCGCGCCGGACGCGATGGCAAGCCGTCGCGCGCGGTCTTGATGCACCACTTTTCGGATCGCAAGACGCACGAGTTTTTCATGGAGCGCGACTACCCGGATCCGGGCGTGCTCGAAAAGCTTTTCGGCGCGCTCATGCCCAAGCCGATAACGGCGCAAACCTTGCGCAAAAAGAGCCGCGTCGCCAAGGCCGATTTCGACAAGGCGCTCGAGAAGCTGTGGGTCCACGGCGGCGTGCAAGGCGTGCTCGAGGACGAGCTGGTGCGCGGTCGCGACAACTGGCAGGCCCCGTACGCGGCGCAGCGCGCCTTGCGCGTCGAGCAGCTGGCGTTGATGGCGCGCTTCGCCGAAGCGAAGAACTGCCGCATGCTCGGGCTGGTTCAGCACTTTGGCGACCAAGAAGACTCCGGCGCGACGTGCGGCGCCTGCGACGTGTGCGATGCCGAGCGCGCGATCAAATTTCAGACGCCCGCGCCGGAAGCGTTGCGAGCCTCGGTCGCAGCGTCGACGACGCCGCGCGGCAAGCGCGGTCGCAAGGCGGGCAAAACCGGCCGCCGCGGCCGGCGCGCTTCGCGAACGCCCGCGGTGGCGCTGCCCGCTTCGGGGCCGAGCGCCGCGCTGGTCGCAACGCTACGCGAGTGGCGGCTGCAGGAATCGAAAAAGAAGCGCGTACCGGCGTTCCGGGTGCTGACCAACCGCGCGCTGGTAGCGATCGCCGATGCGCGGCCCGGCAGCGCGCCGGCGCTCGGTGCCGTGAAAGGCGTCGGACCCAAGCTGCTCAAAAAGTACGGCGCACAGCTGGTCATGCTGTGCAAAGGCAAGGCTTAGCAGGGGCGGCAAAAAACCAAGGGTGAGCGAAGGCGGAGCTCGGTCAAGTGCTGTTGCTGGATGCCCACATGCCCACCCCCGTCCGTCCTCGCCACCTTCGGTGTCAGCAGCAAAGCATCACGGAGTCAAGGCCTCCATCAGCAGAGGGCTGTTGGCAATCGCTGCCGCATGCGCCCGCGCAAGTAGTGCCACCGCCAGGGCGATCAAGCCACACGCTGCGCCAAAGTACCAGTGGTAGCCGCGCACGAACGGCGTGCGCGCGCTGCGCGAGCCCCAACGCCAAGCATCGCTAGCTGCGAGTGGCGTCAAGACGACCCAGGTTGAAAGCAGCACGACCTTCAGCTCGACCGTCCAGGAAGAGACGCCTGCCTCGTACGAGCTGGTGTGGGCCAGTGGCCTCAGCCACCATGCCAGAACCTCGTCTCGAACGAGCCATCCGACAGCCAGCAAAGCAACCTGAGCAAAAATGGTCAGCCTGAATGCGCGGAGTAGCTCTGCTAGGCCGAGTGCCAATCGTTGCGGGATAGGCCGTTGCGTCGGAGCGAGCGCCAGGTGAGTCACCTGCAGCGAAACTTACCACGATCGAATGAGAAGCAGCAGGCCGAGCCTCATCCTCCTCCGCCGGCGTATTCGACCTGGGTCTCGGGCCGCAGCACGAGCCGCTTGGCCGCAAAGCTACCGACATAAACCGACTGGCGAACGCTGCCGAGCGTGAGCTCCGCGTTGGGCGCGACCACCACCCCCGCGAGCGAAGCGTCGATAGCGACTGGCGCAATACCCAGGTAGCCGAGCACGAGCTGTCCCCCTGCGCCGAGCCGCGTGTCGCCCGCGTGCTGGAGGCGATTCTGGACGTGCACGATCACCTCGCCGTCGACCCGCAAGCTGCCCTGCTCCAGCACCAACAGCGAGCGGAAGTGGTAGCGCCCGGCCGACAGCAACAACTGGCCGCGGCTAGCGATGCACGCTGCGGCTCCGGCGCTGCCGGTTGGGGTGCTGCTGCCGCTGGCGGGCGGTTTGGCAGCAGCGGGGGTTTAGGTGGCGAGGGCGCGCGGGGGCTAGTTGATGGGGGCGGGCAGCTACGCACGGTAGCCGGCGAGTGGTACCGAGGTCCGACACGGCAGCCTGCTGCGATTCGGGCTGCATCGCGGCAGCCCCGAAGCCTCGAACTTCGCTATACAGTCGGCGCTGATGACTGGTTCGCGCGTGGCTTTGGGCGATTCGCACAATTTTGGGCGGCGCGTTTCGCAAACAGCGGAGCGGGTGCTGAAGCCGCGGACGGTGTTTTGGGAGTGGCTGATGTTGGCGGCCGAGAGCCCGCTGCGACGTTTGCTGTCGAGCGCGGCGGAGCAGGCGGGGATGGGGGCGGATGCGTTCGGATTTTTGCCGACGCTGAAGTTCTATGCGTCGAAGACAGCGAGCGCCGGTGCGGTGCAGCGGGTTCGGTTGGAGCCGTTGCGCGGGCGTTCGGCGGCGATGAAGCGCGCGCTGGCGGTGATTTTGGGGCGGTCGCTGGCGTTGTGGAGTTGGTTGGGCGTCGCCGATTTGCATTGGGAAAACCTGGTGCTCGGTGTCGACCGACGCGGGCAGATCGTGTTCGGTCCGCTCGACATCGAGATGATGTTGGCGGACTTGTCGCTGCCGACGGAGACGAAGCTGCTGCCGGATGCGGATCCCGAGTACGCGGACGTGTGTCGACACGCCGCGGGCGTGCGGCGTGTGTTGCCTTATTTGGGCAAGCCGGTTGCGGCCGAAGATTTGCTGGCGATGGCCGCTGCGTACCGCGAAACGCTCGAGTTTTTGGACCGGCATGCTGGTGCGATTGCCAAGGTGCTGGCGAGCGTGCCCGGTTTGGGCGAGGCACCGCTGCGGGTGCTGCTACGCGGGACGGCCGAGTACGTGCACGCCGACACCGAACAGCTCTGGCCACCGTTGCTCGAGGCCGAGATCGAGCAGCTGGCGCGCGGTGACATTCCGTATTTTTTTCGATTGTACGGCCGGCAAGGCATTCACTACTTTGGGGAGCGGACGCTCACGCGGCGGTTGCGGTTGCCGTTGCGCGGTGACGTGCCGCAGCTCGACCCGCTGCTGCCGCTGGCGCGCGGACTGCGTTCGCCGACGCGCCAGACGCTGCGCGAAGACGGGCTGTTCACGCTGCTCGGCGCCTTCGACCATGCTGCGCTGGCCGGCCGGCACCAAACCGACGAGCTGGCAGTGACGTTCGGCGCGCGCCGCTTGGTGGTGCGGCTGCGCGACGGCGAGGAGCTGGTTTCGGAGCGAAATCTAAGCCGGTTCGTGAGCAGCGTGTACCTAGCCTGCCGCTGCGGCGAGGTGCGGTCGGTGTTGGTGCCCGCGGTGACGAAGTGCCGGGCGGCGAACGGCGCGCGTTGATTCTTGCGTGCACGAGTCGGTACGGCGTTCTACGCTCCGCGGAGCGTGTCCGAATCATCCTGTGAGACTTGCCGGCGGCCCAGCGTCGCCTGCGTGTGCGATCGTATCGTTTCTTATCCGACCCAGCGGCGCGTGCTGATCTTGCAACACCCGCAAGAGCAGGATGCCGTGCTCGGGTCGGCGCAGATTCTAGAGGCGAGCTTGCCGAAGGCGAAGCTCGTCATCGGTTTGAGCTGGGCTAATTTCGCCAAGGCCCTGGGTGAAGAGGGCGCTGACGCCCGGCGTTGGGCGGTGTTGTTTCCGGATCGCGAGTCGACCGGTGATCAAGTGACGGGGCGCAGCGGCATAGCGGATCCGCGCGCGCTCGAAGGTATCGTCGTTTTGGATGGTACTTGGTCGAAAGCCAAGACGTTGTGGTGGCGCAACCCGTGGCTGACGAAGCTGAATCGGCTGACACTGAAGCCGAAGCAGCCGTCGATTTATGGGCACCTGCGCGCGGAGCCGCGGCGCGAGTTCGTGTCGACGCTCGAGTCGGTGGCTGCCGCACTGACGCTCTGCGGCGAAGCGCCGGAAATCGAAGCTGGGTTGTCGCGCGTTTTTCGGACGCTCGTGCAGCGCGTGCGCGACGCACAAATCATTCCGCCGCGGGCGCGCCGCCCAGCGCCGAAACGGCGGCAGCAGCCGCTGGCTCCGAGCACCGATAAGTCTAAATAGATCGCGGCGCGCGGCGGCCCACGTGGGTCTGACGATCGAGCCACGAAACGCGCGGGGTCCTGACGGCATGACACCGACCCACGTGGGTCTGACGCGACGTTCCGACTTAGAAGCTCGTGAGCTCCGGCCAGTGCAATACGTGCCCAAGCGCTCGTTTTACTTCCACCTGCCGAGTCGCTGCGAGCGCCCCGATGCGCGTCGAAAGGCACGC
>FSUE01000865.1_pt1 | contig 15405 bp, 10 predicted proteins | sample 1637031 | NCBI WGS metagenome assembly FSUE01 (sample SAMEA3914819, study PRJEB12502) | metagenome | biome: forest; material: soil | place: Canada | collected 2010-06-26 | depth 0.3 m | reverse complement strand
GGGTGCGGCCGCTCGCGCGCGACTTCTTCGGCATCTGCGGCAAGATGTCGTCGGCCGTGACGATGCCGCCGGAGCACAGCGCGACCGACTGCTCGACCATGTTCTCGACCTCGCGCACGTTGCCCGGATAGTCGTACAAGATCAGCTTTTCCATCACGCCCTCGGCCAAGCGCGCGTGGGCGTTCATCTTGCGGTTGTACTTGTCGAGGAAAAACTCGATCAAGAGCGGGATGTCTTCACGTCGTTCGCGCAACGGCGGCAGGTGGAACCGCGCCACGTTGAGCCGGTAGTACAAGTCCTGCCGGAAACGCCGCTCCTCGACCGCCTGCGCCAAGTCGACGTTGGTAGCCGCCACGACACGAATGTCGACCTTGACCGGCTTGTTCTCGCCGACACGCCGAATCTCGCCTTCTTGGATTCCGCGCAGCAGCTTGGCCTGAAACGAAGGCGTCGTTTCGGCGATCTCGTCGAAGAAAAACGTGCCGCCATCGGCCTCTTCGAACAGGCCTTTGCGCGCCGAAATCGCGCCGGTAAACGCGCCGCGCGCGTGACCGAACAGCTCGCTCTCGAGCAACGTCTCGCTGATCGCCGCGCAGTTGACGGTCACGAACGGTCGATGCGCGCGCTTGCTGTTGGCGTGAACGGCCCGCGCGATCAGCTCCTTGCCGGTGCCCGACTCGCCCGTGATCAGCACGATCGCGTCGGTCGGCGAGATCTTGACCACGCGCGTCAACACGTCGCGAATCGGCTGTGAGCGACCGACGATGTTCTCGAGGTGGTAGCGCTCTTTGAACTCGCGCGCGAAGGCCTGCACTTGGCCTTGCAGCTTGCGGCTCTCCATCGCCTTGCCGACCTTGACGATCAGCTCTTGCTCGGTGAACGGCTTCTGGATGTAGTCGAACGCGCCGACCCGCATCGCCTCGACCGCGCTTTCGATCGTCCCGTAGGCGGTCATCACGATCACCTCGGTCATCGGCTGCGCTTCTTTGGTCGCGCGCAGCACCTCGATGCCGTCGTACTCGCCCATGCGTAGATCGGTCAGCACGACGTCGAATGCGCCAGTCGCGCCCAGCTCGCGCCCCTGCGCACCGTCGGCTGCTTCGTCGACCTCATAGCCTTGCCCGCGCAGCATCATTGCCAGCGTGGTGCGCATGTTGCGCTGATCATCGACGACGAGAATCTTTCCCATATCGGTCCCGAAGCAGTCCTAACTTCACCCACCGTGTGCCCAAACGCAACACCCGAGAGTCGAGACAACGGGAAGGCGGGAAGGCGGGAAGAAACCAGGCCGAGATCTTGCTGTACGGGCGTGCGGGCCTGAAGGCGAACGCGGCTTGCCGCGTGAGCTGCCAGGTGGTTGGCCGACCTTGATCAGGGCAGATCACGATCGGAAGGGATGAGCAGACCCCTCGAGAACCCGGCCAGGCCGGGCGCAGAACCCGTGGTTCGATCGAGAGAGTCGCGAGGCGCTTGGGCCGCCGAGGTGAAACCCAAAACCTAGTGCCGCATGAACAACAGCACGAACAGCGCGACTAGCAGCCCGAGGGCGCCAATCGCATAACCGATGATGCTGCCGGCGCTGAGCGAGCTCGGCTGCGGCTGCGAAATCTCGCGGCGCAAGCCGGAAAAGCTCGAGCTCGGACGACCGACCGTGCTCGGCGAGGTGATGTTGGACAGCCCGGACAGGTTGCTACCGGTCACCGAGCTCACCGAGCTGACGCCGCTAACCGTGATCCGGTCCTTCCCGGTCGGTGTGAACGCCAGCTCGCCACCCAGCAGATCACTGGGCGGCGCCTGGCCACTGCCGAGCGCCTTGAGCGCGGCTCGTACCGCCTTACGCCGTTGTTCGATGCGCTCGCCGAGGATGCGCTTCATCAGCCCAGCCAGGCCGCTTTGCGCGACCACGATTCGCTCCGACTTCAAGTACGCCCGCAGATCTTCGGCGAGCTCTTGCGCGGTTTGGTAGCGACCCTCGACGTGGCGGTCGAGCGCCTTCAGCACGATCCGTTCCAGGCCAACCGGGTATTTGGCATCGATGCCGGTCGGCTTGGGGATCGGCCCGCCGATCACCAGCTTGAGCGTATCGATATCGTGCTCGCCGCGAAACAGCCGCCGGCTGGTGGTGAGCTCGAACAACACGATGCCGAGCGAGAAGATGTCACTGCGGCGATCGACGGCTTTACCCAGCGCTTGCTCGGGCGACATGTAGCCGAACTTGCCCTTCAACTGGCCGGCGCGGGTCGCTTCGCTGATCCGCCCGACCGCCTTCGCGACGCCGAAGTCGACCAGCTTGACCATGCCGTTGGTGCCGATCAAAATGTTGTGCGGGGAAACGTCGCGATGCACGACGCCGCGCAAGCTGCCGTCCAGGTCGCGCAGCTCGTGCGCCGCATGCAGACCGGACGCCGCGTCGGCGATGATCTTCACCGCCAGCTCCGGCGGAATCGCCCGCCGCTTGCCGGCCTCGGCGATCACGGTGTGGAGCGACTCACCTTCGACCCACTCCATCGACATCCACATGATGCCGTCCGAGTCACCCACGTCGTAGATCTCGACGATGTTCGGGTGCTTGATCGCGCGCACCAGACGCACCTCGTCCAGGAACATCGTGACGAACTCGGTCTCGTCCGCCAGCTCGATCAGCATCGCCTTCACGGCGACCAGCCGGTCGTCTTTCGGGTCCTTCGCGCGCTCGCGCGCGACCCAGACCGTCGCCATGCCGCCGCGACCGATCCTGAGCATCAGCTCGTTGTCGCCGAGCTTCGATCCTTGCTTGAGGTCTTCGGTCATCAGGCGGGTTTCCGAGGGACACGCCGCACCCCGAGTGCGCTCGCGTCCCGCGGCATTCGCTCCGGGGTTTGTACTACCGCGGTGCGACCCCGGCCAAGCCCGAAGCGTGATTCCCCACACCGGCGAGGCTTGCGGTATAAGGCCGCGGAACGGAGCTTAGAAGGCAATGTCGAGTTTGAAAGAGCAGCTGGGAACGGGCGAAAAGCGCCAGCAAGTCATCGAGGATGCCATCAAAGTGCTCGATGCCGAGGTCGCCGACAAAGGCGGGCTGACGGGTCTGGCCGTGAAGGGGGGCTACAAAGTCGTTCAAGGAGTCCGACCGGGCTTCGTCAAAGACGTCGTCACCGGCCTGTTCGACGACTTCCTGGATGCGATGGATCCGCTCTACCAAGAGGCCAAGCAGAAGAGCCGGCCCGCGGGCGCCTACCTGCTCGAGAACAAGAGTCGTGTTGCCGAGGGCCTGCTCGGCGTGACCGACCGGAAGGCCCAGCGCGCCGATGGCATGCTGAAAAAGGCCTACGAGAAGCTGCGGCCCTTGGCCAAAGGCCAGGTCGAGGCCGCCGCGCCGCGACTGGCCCAGTTACTGGAAAAACACGCAGAAAAGACGGCGTAGGGCTAGCCGTCCGGTTGGCTGTGTGCTGAGCTGACTCATGGGCCTGCCGCGCCCTGTGGCCGGCCCATCTGCGTCTGGATCTGCCATTTTCGGCATTTCTGCATGGTTTCAGTGATTCCGCTATTCCCCATCGGGTGACTTGACAATCCTCCGATTTGGGCGAGATTTCCCGTCTAAAACGCGCGCGCCATGACCACCAGCACCCCTGTTTCGGAACCCACCCCCACCCGTCACATCATCAAAGGCGCCGTTGTCCGCTTCGCGGGAGATTCCGGCGACGGCATGCAGGTCACGGGCGACCAGTTCACCGCTGCGGCCGCCCTGGCGCAGAACGATCTGGCGACGTTCCCTGACTTCCCCGCCGAGATCCGCGCGCCCGCCGGAACCTTGTACGGCGTATCCGGCTTTCAAATTCATTTCTCGTCGCAAGACGTGTTCACGCCCGGTGACGCGCCCGACGTGCTGGTCGCGATGAATCCGGCCGCGCTCAAGACCAACCTGCGCGATCTCAAGTCGGGCGGTCTGTTGATCGTCAATTCGGGCACGTTCAACGCGACCAACCTCAAGAAGGCTGGCTACGCCGAGAATCCGCTCGAGGACGGCACGATCGACGGCGCCGGCTACTCCGTGCTCGCGATCGACATCAGCAAGCTCACGCTGCTCAGCGTGAAGGACACCGGGCTCTCGACCAAGGAAGCCAATCGCTGCAAGAACTTCTGGACCCTGGGTCTGATGTTCTGGATCTACGGGCGACCGATGGAACCGTCGATCAAATGGATCGAGATGAAGTTCGGCAAGCGCGCCGAGCTCGTCGCCGCCAATATTGCCGCCCTGAAAGCCGGCCACGCCTACGGCGAAACCGCCGAAGTTTCGCACTTCAGCTACGAAGTACCCAAAGCGCCCGTCGCCAAGGGCAAGTACCGCAACATCGGTGGCAACCAGGCGACGGCCTGGGGTCTGATCGCGGCAACCGAGCTGAGCGGGCTCGAGCTGACGCTCGGCGCCTACCCGATCACGCCCGCCAGCGACATCTTGCACGAGCTGTCGAAGTACAAACACTTCGGCGTCACGACCATCCAAGCCGAGGACGAGATCGCCGCGATTTGCGCCGTGATCGGCGCGTCTTACGCCGGCAAGATCGGCGTGACCTCGACCAGCGGCCCGGGCGTGGCTTTGAAGATGGAGGCAGTCGGTCTGGCCGTAACGACCGAGCTGCCGCTGGTGATCATCGACATTCAGCGCGGTGGCCCGAGCACCGGCTTGCCGACGAAGACCGAGCAAGCAGATTTGCTGCAAGCCGTGTACGGGCGCAACGGCGAAGCACCGGTGTGCGTGATCGCGGCGGCGACGGCCGGCGATTGCTTCTACATGGCGATCGAAGCGGTGCGGCTCGCGCTCAAGTACATGTGCCCGGTGTTCCTGCTGACCGACGGCTATTTGGCAAACGGCGCCGAGCCGTGGGCGATTCCGGACGTCGCCTCGCTGCCGAAGATCGAGGTCACTTTCCGCAAGGATCCCGAGGGTTTTCACCCGTTCCTGCGCGACCCGGAAACGCTGGCGCGCAACTGGGCGATCCCGGGCACGCCGGGCTTGATGCACCGCATCGGCGGCATCGAGAAGGACTTCAACTCGGGTCATATCTCGTACAACCCCGAGAACCACGAGCTGATGACGAAGACTCGCGCGGCCAAGATCGCCGGCATCGCGAACGACATTCCCGAGCAGAAGATCGAAGTCGGCAACGACAAAGGCAAGCTGCTGGTGCTCGGTTGGGGCTCGACCTACGGCTCGATCCGTGAGGCCGTCACGCGCTGCCGTGAGCGCGGGCTCGACGTGTCGCATGCTCACGTGCGGCATCTGAACCCGTTCCCCAGGAACTTGGGCGAGCTGCTCAAACGCTTCGACCGCGTGCTCGTGCCCGAGCTGAACAACGGACAGCTGGTGAAGATGATCCGCAGCCAGTACCTGGTGCCGGCCGAGAGCCTGCCCAAGATTCAGGGCCAACCTTTCAAGATTGCGGAGCTCGAAGAGAAGATCCGCCAGGTGATGGAGAGCTGAGGCATGTCCAACATTGTCGAAACCACCAGGCTGACGAAGAAAGACTTCGAGACCGATCAGGACGTGCGCTGGTGCCCGGGTTGTGGCGACTACGCCATCCTGGCCACCGTGCAGCGCGTGATGCCCGAGCTCGGCGTTCCGCTCGAGCAAATGGTGTGGGTGAGCGGCATCGGCTGCAGCAGTCGCTTCCCGTACTACATGAATACGTACGGTTTTCATACCATCCACGGCCGCGCGCCGGCCTTCGCGATGGGCATCAAGACCGCCAATCCGTCGCTCTCGGTGTGGATGGCCACCGGCGACGGCGACGGCCTCAGCATCGGTGGCAACCACCTGATGCACTGCTTGCGGCGCAACCTCGACATCAAGATCTTGATGTTCAACAACCGCATCTACGGCCTGACCAAAGGCCAGTACTCGCCGACCAGCGAAGTCGGCAAAGTGACCAAGAGCACGCCGCTCGGCTCCGCCGATCAACCGGTCGATCCCGCGGCGTTCGCGCTGGGCGTGAACGGCAGCTTCGTGGCGCGTTCGATCGACACCGAAGCCCAGCACCTGTCGGAGGTGCTGCGGCGCGCCGCCAAGCACAAGGGCACCGCCTTCATGGAGGTGTACCAAAACTGCAACGTGTTCAACGACGGGGCGTTCGACTCGTTCCGCGAGAAGGACGTCAAGGCCGAGCGCCAAGTGCGCGTCGAGCACAATAAGCCGCTGCTGTTCGGCACCGGCAACGACAAAGGCCTGCGCCTCAACCCCAAAAACATGCAGCTCGAGGTGGTGAAAGTCGGTGAAGGCGGCTTCAGCGTCGACGACGTGCTGGTCCACGACGAAACCAACTCCACGCTGGCGTTCATGCTCGCGCGCATGCCCTACCCTGAGTTCCCGGTCGCGCTCGGCGTCTTGTTCGCCGAAGAGCGCCCCACGTACGACGGCACCGTCAGCGAGCAGCAGTCAGCCGCAGTGCAGAAGCTCGGTAAGGGCAGCTTGCAAAAGCTGCTCAACAGCGGCTCCACCTGGGAAATTTGAGCCCCACAGGCTCTGAAAGCTGCTAGGAAGCCGCCACCATGGGAAGCCCGCAAGACCCCCGCACCGCCCGCCGCAAGCGCGAACGCGCCGCCAAGAAGAACACGCTCTGGGATCAGAAGCGCGCGCAAGAGAACGCCGAGGCCGCCAAGCCCAAGGCGCCGCCGAAAAAAGCCACCTGAGATTCCGGAAACTTAGGCCCATTGGCCTATGACGCTAGGCTGACGTAGAATGTTCGTTTCGGCTTTCCCCATTCGTAAGGGAGGCGAGCGAGCATGCCAGTCAAAACCACAGGCACTTGGGCGACTTGGGGGCTCGTTGCGCTGTCGTGCGCACTCGGCTGCGCGACCGGCACCCAAAGTGAAGGCCAGCTAACCGACCCGATCGATCAAGGTGGTTCAGGCGGCTCGGCAGGCTCGAGCTCCAGCAGCGCTGGCGTTGGCGCTGGAGACGGTACCTCGGGTTCCTTCGCTACCGGCGGCGCCGGCGCCTCTTCGGTCGCCGGCTCTGGCACCTCCGGCACCTTCGCTGCCAGCGGTACCTTTAACGCTGCGGCCGGCACGTTCGGGATGGCGGGCGGCGGCGCGGCAAGCGGCGGTACGGCCGGCGCAGGTGGCGCAGGTGGCGCAGGTGGCAAAGGCGGAGCTGGAGGAACCGGCGGTGCTGCGGCAGGCGCGAGTGGCAGCGGCGGCAGCGGCGGCACCGGCGGCAAAGCCGGCAACAACCCGTGCCTAAGCACCAAGCTGACCATTACGTCGGCTACCGGCACCGAAGAGAACGCCAGTCTCAGCCCAAATCTCGCGATCGATGGCGACATGGCGACGCGCTGGGCGAGCGAAAAGAGCGAGCCGCAGACGCTCACTCTCGACCTCGGTGAAGTCGTTACGGTGAAGCGCGTCTTGATCAACTGGGAGGCGGCGTACGCGACCAAGTACGAGTTGCAGATCGCCGCCAGCGCGGCCGGACCGTTCACGACCATCTACACCGACTCAGCCGGAAATGGCGCAACGGACGACGTTACGACCCTGACCGCCAGCGACGGGCGCTACCTGCGGATGAACGGCATCACGCGCAAGCTCGCTTACGGATTTTCGATCTACGAGATCGCCGTCTACGGGGACAAAGACGAAACTTGCCAATAAACACCCGCTGACCTGCCCGTTGGGGTAGGCAGGCTAGTAGGAAGAGGACGCGAAAGCGGGCCGGTTTCGCTCCGTGGCGGGCGCCCCCCTCGACAACCGAGGGCAGAGTGCTCAAATTGCTTCGTCTACGCCATGGCGACCGACAAGCCGAAGGTAAATCCCGAAGAAGAGCTCGACGTCGCGACGCGTCCCAAGACCGAGAAGCCGCGGAAATACGTCGTGGTCTTGCACAACGACGACTACACCACCATGGAGTTCGTCGTGCACGTTCTGGAGAAGTTCTTCCATCTCGGCGAGACCGAGGCGACGCGCGTGATGCTGCATGTCCATCACAAGGGCTATGGCATCGTCGGCACGTTCTCGCGCGACGTGGCCGAGACCAAAGCGTCGCAGGTGACGGCCTACGCCAAGGAGCATGGCCACCCGCTGATGGTAACTGCAGAACCGGAAGGCTATGGGGGTGAAGCGTGAAGGTCAGCGCAGAAGTCGAAGTTGCTTGTTCGCTGGCGCAAAGCGAGGCGTCGCGCCGACGCCACGATCTGATCACGGTCGAGCATTTGCTGTACGCGCTCTTGCACGACGACGCGACGGCGCGCGTCGTGCGCGGCGCCGGCGGCAACGTCGATCGGTTGAAGAAAGAGATCGATCGGCTGCTCGAGAGCGAGCTGAACAAGGTGCCCGGCACCGAGCCGGTCACGCCGGCTCCGTCGCGCGGTTTTCAGCGCGTGCTGCAGCGCGCCGCGATCCACGTGCAGTCGAGTGGTAAGGAGGAGCTCAAGGGCTTCAACGTGTTGGTGGCGATTTTCGCCGAGGTCGATTCGCAAGCCGTCGAAGTGCTGACCGCCATGGGCCTGACGCGCTACGACGTGGTCAGCTACGTCTCGCACGGCGTCTCGAAAGACGGTTCGGACGATTCTGCGCTGGAAACCGCCGGTTCCGACGACGAAGACGACGAAGACGGCGAAGGCGAAAAGGTCTCCGACCCGCTCAGCAAGTTCGCCATCAACCTGAACGAAGCCGCGGCGGCCGGGCACATCGAGCCGCTGGTCGGCCGCGAAAAAGAGCTGCGCCGCGCGATCCAGGTGCTGTGCCGCCGCCGCAAGAACAACCCGATCTTCGTCGGCGACGCCGGCGTCGGTAAGACCGCCATCGTCGAAGGCTTGGCCGCAAAGATCGTCGCGGGCGAGGTGCCGAAGCACCTACTGAACGCGACCATCTACGCGCTCGACATGGGCGCGCTGGTGGCCGGCACGCGCTTTCGTGGTGACTTCGAGAACCGCGTCAAAGCCGTGCTGAAGCAGATCCAAAAGCAAGAAGGCGCCGTGCTGTTCGTCGACGAGCTGCACACCATGGTCGGCGCGGGCGCGGCCAGCGGCGGCACGTTGGACGCCGCTAATCTGCTCAAACCGGCGCTGGCCAACGGCACGTTGCGCTGCATCGGTGCGACCACGTTCGAAGAGTATCGAAGCCATTTGGAGCGCGACCGAGCGCTGGCTCGGCGCTTTCAGAAGATCGAAGTGCTCGAGCCAACGCTGGCCGAGACCAAGGAAATCCTCAAGGGCCTCAAGCCCAAGTACGAGGAATTCCACAAGGTCACCTACGCGCCAGAAGCGATCGAAGCCTGCGCCGTCTTGTCCGACAAACATCTGCGCGACAAGAAGCAGCCCGACAAGGCGATCGATCTACTCGACGAATCAGGCGCCGACACCAAGCTCGACCTGGGTGACGGAGCTACGGTCACGGTCGAACGCGTCGAAGGCGTCGTCGCGCGCATCGCGCAGATACCGCCGCGCCAGGTGTCGACCGACGATAGGAGCGCGCTCAAGAACCTCGAAACCGATCTGCGCAAGGTCGTGTTCGGGCAAGACCGTGCGCTCACCGAGCTGGTAACCGCGATCAAGTTGTCACGCGCCGGCCTGCGCACGCCCGAAAAGCCGATCGGCTCGTACTTGTTCACGGGGCCGACCGGCGTCGGCAAGACCGAAGCCGCCAAGCAACTCGCCAAGACGCTCGGCATCGAGATGCTGCGCTTCGACATGAGCGAGTACATGGAGCGCCACACCGTATCGCGGTTGATTGGCGCGCCCCCGGGCTACGTCGGCTACGACCGCGGCGGCCTGTTGACCGAAGCCGTGGCCAAGACGCCGCACGCCGTGCTGTTGCTCGACGAGATCGAGAAGGCGCATCCGGACGTGTTCAACGTGCTCTTGCAAGTGATGGATCACGGCACGTTGACCGATAACAACGGCAAAAAGTCCGATTTCCGTCACGTGATCTTGATCATGACCAGCAACGTCGGCGCGCAAGACTTGCAGCGCGGGCTGGTCGGCTTCGGCAATCGCGACGAGGGTGGTCGCGACGACATCGCCGTGCGCAACACGTTCAGCCCGGAGTTCCGCAATCGGCTAGACGCGCGGATCTCGTTCGATCCGCTTTCGCCGGACACCATGACGCGCGTCGTCGACAAGTTCGTTGCCGAGCTGGGCCTGCAGCTGCTCGACCGCGAAGTCACGATCGAGCTTTCGGAGCCCGCCAAGGCTTACTTGGCCGAGAAGGGCTACGACAAGCAAAACGGCGCTCGCCCGCTCGCTCGCTTGATTCAAGACGAGGTCAAAAAACCGCTCGGCGACGAGCTACTTTTCGGCGCACTCGAGCATGGCGGACACGTCAAGGTCGACGTCACGGACAAGAAGCTGTCGTTCAGCTTCAGCGCCAAGTCCGAGCCCGGGCCCAAGCTGCTGAACTAAGCTAGGGAGCTGCGGGCTGATGGCCGACGCGACGCGCTGGCAGTTCTTCGACCGGACCGACGTGGCAGCCGCCCGCCCGACAAGCCTGGGTTCTGGCGAGGCTTTCGCGAGCACCAAGCGGCCATGGACGCCTCCCACGGACAGTACGTGGGTACGTGAGCACCGGAGCGGAGCGAAAACGAGCCGGAGTGGACGGAGTCCAGCTTGCTGGACGGAGTCAACGGAGGCCTACGGCCCGAGCCACCGGCGAGGGAGCGCCGAAGGCGCAGTGAAGCCAGAACCCAGGATCGACGGGCGTGTTCAACGGCTGAAACGAGGCCTATGACAAGCCGCTGGCAGTTCTTCGTCGATCGCGGCGGGACGTTCACGGACTGCATCGGTCGTGAGCCCACCACCGGCGCGCTCTCGGTCGTCAAAATACCGTCGAGCGACGACGCGCCTCTGCTCGGCATCCGGCGACTGCTCGGGTTGGCCGACAACGCGCCGATCCCGGCATGCGAGGTGCGGCTGGGCACCACGCTCGGCACCAACGCATTGCTCGAGCGCCGCGGCGCACGTTGCGCGCTGCTGCTCACGCGTGGTTTCGGTGACTTGTTGGAGCTTGGCGATCAGACGCGTCCCGAGCTGTTCGCGCTAGCGATACGCAAGCCGCGGCCGCTGCCGGAGCGAGTGCTGGAGGTCGCCGCGCGGCTCGACGCCGACGGCACGGTGCTCGAGCGCCCTGACCTGGAGACGCTGCGGGCGCAGCTGACCGACGTACGACAAGCGGGCATCGAAAGCCTCGGCGTCGCGGTCCTGAACGATTACCGCGAGGGTTTGCTGGAGCGCGAGCTTGCGCAGGTGGCCCGCGAAGTGGGCTTCCAGCACGTGGCGCTCGGCAGCGAGCTTGCGCCGAGTATCGGCTACCTGGCGCGCGCCAGCACCACCGCCATCGACGCGTACCTGACGCCACTGCTGCGGCGCTACTTGGCGGGTCTGACCGCGGCGCTACCGGGTTCGCGGCTGCTGTTGATGCAGTCCAACGGTGGACTGTGTGACGCAGCGCGCTTTCGCGGCACTGCGTCGGTCCTGTCCGGGCCGGCCGGTGGCGCGTTGGCGCTCGGCGCCATCGCCCGGCAGGCAGGCGTCAGATACGCCGTCGGCTTCGACATGGGCGGCACATCGACCGACGTTTCGCGCTTCGACGGCGAGTTACCGCGCGTGTTCGAGACCGAGGTCGCCGGGACCCGCATCGCCGCGCCGATGGTCGCAGTGCACACGGTAGCCGCCGGCGGCGGTTCGGTCTGCCGCTTCGACGGCGAGCGGTTGCGGGTCGGGCCCGACAGCGTCGGCGCAGCCCCAGGACCGCTCTGCTACGGCCAAGAAGGCGCCGATCAGCTGGCGCTTTCTGACGTAAATCTGCTGCTCGGCCGGCTGGTTCCCGATCGCTTCCCGTTGCCGCTTTCGCTCGCAGCGCCGCGCGAGCGGCTTGTGGAGCTGGCGTGCGCGCTCACGCAGAGCGGACACGCTTACTCCGCGGAAGACGTTGCCGAGGGCTTTTTTCGAATCGCCAACGCGAACATGACGCAAGCCATCCGCGAGGTGACGGTCGCGCGCGGCTTCGACCTTCGGGAACATGCGCTGGTCGTTTTCGGCGGCGCCGGTGGGCAACATGCCTGCGCGCTGGCCCGCGAGCTCGGCGTCACCGAGCTGCTATTTCACCCGCTGTCCGGCGTGCTTTCGGCGCTCGGCATCGGGCTGGCCGAGCTGGCCTGGACCGGGAGCCGCGAGGGCAACGCACTCGAGCTCACGGATGCCGCGCTCGCAACGCTGGCGGTGAGCTTTGCCAGCCTCGAGCAACGCGGAACAGCCGCGCTGCTTCAAGACGGCGCTGCCGCCTCGACGCTCGTCGTCGAGCGCGAGGTCGACGTGCGCTACGCCGGGACCGAGACCACGTTGCCGCTGCCGGTCGCCTCCGCGGGCGAGCTCGCCGCGGCTTTTCGTGTGCGTTTTCGCGAGCTGTTCGGCCACGAGCACGAACACGGCCGACTCGAGGTCGCCCAAATCCGCGTCACTGTCCGCGCGGCGAGTCGACCGCTCCCCGCGCCGCCAACGCTAGCAAACGCAGCCATCCCACCCGAGCCGACTCGGCGCACTCGCTTGTTCGCCGACGGCCGTTGGCTCGACTCCGTCCCCGTGTACCACCGCGAAACCCTCACGCCCGGCACGCGCCTCACCGGACCCGCCTTGATCGCCGAAGCCACCGGCACGCTCGTCCTCGATCCCGGCTTCTTGCTCGTCGCGGCAGCTGACGGCTTGCTCCACGTCACGCCCGACGCAACTGCCAAGCGCCAACTGCCAACTGCCAACTCCCAACTCACGTCCCCCGACCCGGTCTTGCTCGAGATCTTCGCCAATCGCTTCATGTCGATCGCGGAGCAGATGGGTCGCACACTACGGCTGACGGCGATCAGCGTGAACATCCGTGAGCGGCTCGATTTTTCCTGCGCGGTCTTCGATGCCAGCGGCGACTTGATCGCCAACGCGCCACACATCCCGGTGCACCTGGGCGCCATGAGCGAGTCGGTCAAGGCGGTGCTGCGCGCGCACCCGAACCTGGCAGCGGGCGACGTCTTCGTCACGAATGATCCGGCCGGCGGCGGCTCGCATTTGCCGGACATCACCGTCGTCGCACCGGTGCACGACGACACCGGGCGGCTGCGCTTCTTCGCCGCCGCCCGTGGCCACCACGCCGACGTAGGCGGCAGCACGCCCGGCTCGATGCCGGCTTTTTCGGCGTCACTGGCCGAAGAGGGCGTGGTGCTGCGCGCGGTCAAGGCCAGCCAGGGCGGCACCTTCGATCGCGCGGGCCTGTTGGCGCTGTTTCAAGCCGGCCCCCTGCCCGCACGGCGACCGCTCGAGAACTTGGCGGACCTGGAAGCGCAGCTGGCGGCCGTGCGCACCGGCGCGCAGCTGCTGCTGGCACTGGCCGGCGAGCGCGGCATGGACCAGGTCGAAGCCTACATGCGCTTCGTCCAAGAAAACGCCGCCAATGAGGTGAAGCGCGCGCTCGCTGAGCTCACGCCGGGCCGCCATGTTTTCAGCGACTCGCTCGACGATGGCACGCCGCTCGTGGTCGCGCTCGACGTGCACGACGGCAGCGCTGTCATCGACTTCGACGGCACCGGCCCCGAGCAGCTCACCGGTAACCTCAACGCGCCCGCCGCGGTCACGTTGGCAGCGGTGCTCTACTTCCTGCGTGTGCTGGTGGGCAGGCCGATTCCGCTCAATAGCGGCTGCTTGCGCCATGTCGCCGTGCGAATCCCATCCGCAAGCCTGCTGGCACCGGGCGCCGAACGCGCCGTGGCAGGCGGCAACGTCGAGACGTCGCAGCGCGTGGTCGACGCGCTACTTGCTGCCGCCGATTTGGCCGCCGCCAGCCAAGGCACGATGAACAACTTGTCGTTCGGCGACGGCAGCTACGGCTACTACGAGACGATCGCCGGCGGCGCAGGCGCGGGCGCCAGTTTCGAGGGTGCCACGGCTGTCCACACGCACATGACCAACACGCGCATCACCGACGCCGAGGTCCTGGAACGCCGCTTTCCGGTGCGCTTGCTGGAGCACGCCGTGCGCCGCGGATCGGGCGGCGCTGGCCTGCACCGCGGCGGCGACGGCGTCCGGCGCACTTTCGAATTCTTGCGGACGACGCAGGTGTCGCTGCTGTCACAGCGCCGCCAGACTGCGCCGTTTGGCTTGGCCGGCGGCTCCGCGGGTGCTCGCGGTCACAACTTATTGAACGAGCGCGAGCTCCCGGGCGCGGCGGCGTTCGAAGCCTCGGCCGGCGATCGGCTGACCGTGCTCACCCCGGGCGGCGGCGGTTACGGAAAGCCGCCAAAGTAGCGCGGGCGCCTACGGCTTTTCGCTTGGTTCAGGGGTGATACGCGAGCGCACGGCCAGCGCCAGCGCGCAGCTGTTGGCTTGACGAGCTTGAGCGGCGGCCGTTTCGGCGCTCGTCACCGGGTGCCCGCCCATGGCTACGAAGTCGGCTGCTGCTTGCGCGCGCAGCCGCAACAGCGGCGTCTTGGTCGCGATCTGCCAAATCCCGATCCGGGCGAAGTGTGGCAACCGCTGCAGCTGTTCTTCCGGCGTTTCGGTCGAGCCCTTCGGCTGCGGCGGCAGCCCGCCCGCCGGCTCCTCGTCGATGACCAAGGTCACGAAGCGCGCCTTGTTCATGATCTCGACCGCCACCGGCACGTCGAATTTGGCGACGCTGTCCAGATCGCGATCGTAGCCGTTCACGCCAAGCTCGCTGTCGGCTTCGTGCAGCTCGTCGCTCCATTCGGTCGAAAGCACGCGCAACGACCGATATGCCAGCCGCATGTTGTACGGCCGGGGCGGTTGGGCGCAGACGTTCCACTCGTTACAGAGCTGGCCCGGCTGGCACTCGCTGGTGACGTGACAGGCGGTGCCTTGCGTGGGCAGGCCAGTTGGGCTCACGAACAGGCAGGAGGTGAAGCCGTCGAGCAGCGAGGCTTGAGCCGCCTTGCGAATCTGCTTGGCGGTCTTCGTATTCTCGCGGCGGAGTCGCAGGTAAACCCCGGGCGCCTCGCGCAGGTCCTTCAGACCGTCGCCTGGCGCGACGAAGTCACCAAGCCCATCCGCGGCCAGCTCGCGCGCCCAACCCTCGACTTGGTCGCGAAACGGCTGAAGCTTCGGCCCGAGCGCGACGGCGATAGCGCGCTGCTTGGCCATGACTGCGCTCTTGCGCGCTTCCAGCTTGCCCTCGGCCGAGCGCCAATAGATGACGCCAAACGCGGCGCCACCAACCAGCACCCACAGCCAGAAGTGCGGCGGCATCGCACGCAGCGCGACCTTACCAAAAACAAGCGCGCGCCGACGTTCAGCGCGCGCTTGGTTCAGCGAGGGGAGCCCACGCTCCCGCATGCTCAGCTCGGCTCCTCAGCCCTGCTGGCCGAGGCGCCCAACCATGAAGCTCACGTTCGGGTAACCCGCGAACGCGGCAGTCTGGAACACGCTCTTGACGACCAGG
>FSUE01000374.1_pt1 | contig 15440 bp, 12 predicted proteins | sample 1637031 | NCBI WGS metagenome assembly FSUE01 (sample SAMEA3914819, study PRJEB12502) | metagenome | biome: forest; material: soil | place: Canada | collected 2010-06-26 | depth 0.3 m | reverse complement strand
GGTCGAGATCGCGCGCGCCCTTGGCTTGCTCGGGCGCCATGTAATACGGCGTGCCCATCACGGCGCCGGTGCGGGTCATGCTGAAGCCGCTGTCGCCGCTCAGCTGATTGAACTTGGAGATGCCGAAGTCGAGCAGCTTGACGAAGTCGGCTTTGCCACCGCGGGTCTTGAGTAGGTAAACGTTGTCCGGCTTCAGATCGCGATGGATGATGCCGGCGCCGTGAGCGGCCGCGAGCGCCTCCAGCAGCTGATGCATGACCGGGTAGATCTCGCCGGCCGTCATGCGGACTTTGCTGCGGATGCGTCCGGACAGCGAATCGCCGTCCATGAACTCCATCACCATGTAACGGTCGCCGCTCGCCAGGTTGCCGAGATCGAGCACTTCGACGATGTGCTCGGAGCCGATGCGGCCGGCCGCCTGGGCCTCGCGCTCGAAACGGCTGACGGCTTCGCCCGTCTGCGCGACCCCCGCGTGGAGCACCTTGATCGCCACCTTGCGGTGGATGCGCATGTTCTCGGCTTCGTAAACGGCGCCCATGCCGCCTTCGCCGATCAGGCGGACGATTCTGTATTTGCCGTCGATGATGTCGCCGGTACTAAGTGACATTGCGCGCGCTCTCGTGGCGGGACCCGAGCTCCCGCCGACCTTAGGGAACGGTTACGGTAGCACGGCGTTCCCGGGATTTCCTAAACTGCGGCCGCCTGGCCTGGTGTGGGCCCGTGCGCCGGAGAGCGCGTGGACCAGAACCAGTTCCTACGTGCCAAGGGTCTGAAAGTTCCTGTACAAGGGGCCATGCGCGAGGATCGAGACGCCCGAGCCATTCGTCCAGTCGGTGTCGAGCCGGGGTTTCATCGCCTGGCCGAAGGATCGGCGCTTTACCGCGCAGGCGGAACCGTCGTGCTGTGCACGGCGTCGATCGACTCGAGCGTGCCCGAGTTTATGGTCGGCCGTGGCAAGGGCTGGATCACCGCGGAGTACCAAATGCACCCGCGCTCCAACCCGAAGAAGCGCGAGAACCGCGACGGCCGCGACCGACCGCTCGGCGGGCGCGCTCGTGAGATCCAACGCCTGATCGGTCGCGCGCTGCGCGCGTCGATTGACCTCGACGCGTTCGGCGAGCGCAGCGTTCACATCGATTGCGACGTGCTCGAGGCCGACGGCGGCACGCGCACCGCGTCGGTGACCGGCGGCTTCATCGCGCTGGCGCTGGCCGTCGCCAAGTTGGGCGCGACTGGCAAGCTGCGCGCCCCGGTAATCCGCGATCAAGTGGCCGCCGTCAGTGTTGGACACGTTGGCGGCGAGCTGCTGCTCGATTTGAACTACAAGGAAGACTCGAGCGCGCGCGTCGACCTGAACGTCGTCGCGACGGTCGGCGGCGCCATCGTCGAGATCCAAGCCACCGCCGAAGGCGAAGCGGTGCCGCGCACCGACATCGACAAAATGACCGATTTGGCCTTGGAAGGCGTGGCCCAGCTGTGCGAAGTGCAGCGCCAAGCCTTGTCGCTGGCTGGCGTCGAGCTCGACCAGCTGCTGATCCGAAAGTCGTGACTGAGCTAGCGCTGGCCACGTTCGAGACCGAGCTTCACGGCGCGCTCGAGCTGGGTGGGCGAGCGCTGGCGTGGGCCGAAGCATCGGGTCGTCCGCTGCTGGCCAGCGCGTCGTTCACGGCGCACGCGTTGGTGTTGGGGGCTCTGCAGCGCGAGGATACGTTGCGCAGCCGAACACCGGCGCGCTTCGACGTTCCGATTGCGCGGCGTCGCAGCACCGGTACCGAGGCGCAGCTCGACGGAGCCGTGCTGTATCACGCGCTGGCGTTGCCGCGCGTCAACGCGCTGTTCGCCGACGCGACGGCGCGCACGCTCTTGAACCGCAACCTGCGCGCGATCTTGCGCGGCTACGCGGCAGTCGGCACCCCGCTGCGCTATTTCGGTACCGAGGTGCTGGCGCTGTTGGGTCACCCGGTAGCGCTGGTCGGCTACGAGCAGCTGGCTTCGGGCGCCACGCTAATCGAACTGCTGATTGGCCTAGAAAATCCCTGCGTCGTGCGCCCAGCGCTGAAGCGCGAGCCGCCCGCCGCGCTGTACCCGCTGCTGCGCCAGTCGCCGCCAGCGCACGAGTTTTTGCGCAACGCCGTGGCCGGCATCGTGGCGCGCCTCGGCGCGAAGCCGTTCGACGTTGCGGCTTCGCTGCCCGCTTCAGAGCCCGTGCCGGCGCCGGTCCACAGCGTGGTCGAAGCATCGGTGGCGGTGCCGTTGGGGGTGGTCGAAGCGGTGGTCGAGCCCGCGCTGCGCATCACCGGCGATCTGCTGGTTGCCACCCCTGCCTTGCACCGCTTCGAAGACCTCGTTAGCGAGGCTTTAGTCTGCGGCGACAAGCTCGGTGAACACTTGTTCGCCCCGTTTCAGACCGCGCCAATCGATGGCGCGCGTCCGGCGGATCTGCTGCAGGCCGTGCTGCTGGCTTAGCTCACGCCGCCTGCCGCCGCCTTTTCGGCCCGTTCCATCGCGCCACGCACGCCGTAGAGCGTGCTCTCGTCGGCAGGCAGCACCGGGCCGAGTGCCACGGACGCCAGCAGCGCCGAAAGCTGGAGCTCGGCGCTGCCGGTCACCTCGCCGTCGTGGGCGATGACCCAAACCACCGGGCAACGCGCCGCCAGTTGCGCCATGCCGCCGGCCTTGCCGCGCGCTTCCGCGCGTTCGGCGGCCGCGCGATCCTCGGCGGTGGCGGCGCGGGCTTGGATCTGAAACGTACCGCTGCCTGGGTAGCGCGCGCTCTCCACCCGCAGCGTGACCTGCGCCAGGCTCGGCTCGGGACGCTGCGGTGGCGAGCTGGCAAGCACGTCGAGCTCGGCCGCGAAGAAGCGACGCGCGTGCGCTAGCAGCTGCGGCAACGCCGCGACCAGGTCAGGCTGCTGGGAGAACACGCGCGTCGGCATCCGTCCGGAGTCTAGCCGCAGTCTCGGTCGAGCGCGGTCAGTGCGAGCGAGCTGGCGTCGGCGCAGGCGTACGCAATCGGGCACTCGACGACGGCCACGTAAGGTCGCGATTCGGCGTTCAGCGTCACGATCGCCGAGCCCTCCGGATGACCGAAGTGGTCGCGCGACAGCACGCCGATCGCCACGCCCGATTCGAGGGCGAAGCCGGCGGCTTCGGCTAGGCCTTCGTAGGTCCAGCCGCCATCTGGGTCGGCGAAGAAGTCGACCGGAAATTGGTCGAGCGCGACGGCGTAGCAAGCGACGCGATAGCCGCTCGGAGTGACGAGCAGCTTCATCGGTGCGGGGTCGAGGGGGATCAGGCCTGAGGACGGGTTGGCGGGTGGGGCGAGGGTGGAGCGAGCCATGCGATCGCGGATATCAGGGCACTGAACGGAAAAACAGTTAAACTTGTAACGGTCGGACATTGTTTGGCTAATTGCGCAAAGTCAGGCCGCGGTTATGCTTCGCCAATGTTCCGCGTCTTTCTCGCGGGTTGGCCGATCGCCGTGTCGTCATGACCCCTAAAAATGGCGGCAAGATCGAGCTGAAGCTTGGACCCACGACGGACGGCTCGGCCGAGTACGCGGCGCGGCTCCAGACTGCGACCGCGATTTTTCATTCCGCCGTGCACGTCGGCGCCGGCGCGGGTGCCAAGCAGGTCGAGTTCGGTGCGTGGACGACCACGGCTGGCGGCGAACCGCCGGAGTGGCTGGTGGCGGATGCGCGCGCGGCGCTGAAGGCCGCGTTGCGGTCGAGTCAAAGCGACGGGCGCTGGCCACGGCGCATCACGCGTTGGCGACCGGAGCCAGTCGACTGATGCACGCGGCCTGCGGCTTGGTCACGCTGCTCACCGACTTTGGGCTGGCTGATCCGTTCGTCGGCGTGATGAAAGGCGTGCTGTTCGTTGCGCATCCCGCGTTGAGCGTGATCGACGTCACGCACGGTATCGGGCCCGGCGCGATCGCCGAAGGCGCGTTCTGGCTCGAACGCAGCTACCGCTATTTTCCGCTCGGAAGCGTGCATTGCGCGGTCGTTGATCCGGGGGTGGGCTCGGCGCGCGTCGCGGTCGTGGTTGCGGCCGAGCGTCACTTTTTCGTCGGGCCCGACAATGGGCTGTTGGCCGAAGTGACGCTGCGCGCGGCGCACGCCGAGGTGCGCGCGATCGACCTCGACCGCCATGGTTTGCGCCGCACGAGCAACACTTTCCACGGCCGCGACGTGTTCGCGGTGGTGGCTGGCCGGCTGGCGGCGCGCGAGCTTTCGTTCGCGGACGTCGGACCGCTGGCGCAGCTGCAGGTGCCCAGCCTGATCCCCGGGATCGTGAGCGAGGCGGACGGCTTCGTCGGCAATGTCGTGACGATCGACCACTTCGGCAACCTGATCACTTCGCTACGCGCCTCCGAGGTGCTGGCTGCGAGCGATGCGGCGTTTCGGCTGCAGATTGCCGGGCAAACACTGCGCTCGGTGCGCACCTTCGCCGACGCGGCGCCTGGTGAGCTGGTGGCGCTCGTCGGTTCGTTCGATACCGTCGAGGTGGCGGTTCGTGACGGCAGCGCAGCGGCGCGGCTCACGCCGGTGCCTGGCGCCAGCGTGAAGCTTTTCCCAAGCTAGCCGCGCCGAGCGGTGTCGGACATGATGTAGCTGATGCGCTTGCTCCTGATCGGTAGTGTTTGCCTGTTGACCGGCTGTTCTGGCGCACGGGTCATGCCTCAGACGGCCGGTGCGGTTCCAGCGCCGGCCGAGCGCGAGCTCGCTCCCGACGCGCGTTTGACTCGCGGCCTGACCCGGCTCGGGCAAAGCCGCTATCCCGACGCCGAGGCGGATCTCATGGCGGCGCTCGCCGGCTCCAAGAAGAGCGCGGCACTGCTCGGCCTGTCGGAGCTCGATTTGACGACCGGGCGCTTCAGCGACGCCGTCGAGCGCGCCAAGCTGGCTTTGGCGGCTGGCGCCGACGCTCAAGCTTGCGCGATCGCTCAAGCGCGCGCGCTGCGCGCGTCCGGAGAGGTGACGGCGGCGCTCGACGTCTTGCGCGCGTTTCCCAGTAAAGATGCGCCGCCCGAAGCGCGGCTGCTGTTGGGCGAGCTGCTGCTCGAGGTTGGCAAACGCCCACAAGCCGAGCCGGTGTTGCTGACCCTGGTCGAAGACTACAACGCCGACCGGGTGCCAGAAACCGACGGCCCTGGGCTGATGCGCGTTGGGCGCGCGGCGCACTTGTTGAGAAGCCCCAAGGACGCCAATGATGCGTTCGACCAAGCCGAAAAGGCCGAGCCGGGCAACGTGCGGACGCTGCTGTATCGCGCCGAGCTCTACCTCGAGAAATACGATCCGGGTCACGCCGAGGAGGTGCTGACCGAGGCTTTGCAGATCGCACCGCAGCACCCCGAAGCCAACATGCTCTTGGCCGAAGTGCGCCTGGCGCAGGCGCTCGACTTCGACGAGGCCGAGCGGCTGGCGCGGTTGGCGCTCGCGCAAAATCCCAAGCTACCCCACGCGTACTTCGTGCTGGCTGGCATCGCCGTGCGCGACCAAGATCTGGCCACGGCCGATCGCTACGTGAGCGAAGGGCTTCGTGGCAATCCGCGCGACCTGCCGCTGCTCAGCATGCGCGCCGTGGTGCGCTTTTTGGCCGAAGATCCGCGCGGCTTCGAGTCGCAAAAAGCCGAGATTTTGCGGTTCAACCCCGAATATTCGCGACTGTATTCGATCGTCGGCGAGTTCGCGGATTGGGAGCACCGCTACGACGAAATCGTCGCCTTGATGAAGGAGGCGGTGGCGCTCGATGCCAAGGACGCCCGCGCCGAAGGCGAGCTCGGCTTCAACCTGATTCGCTCCGGTGACGACGCCGACGGTGTGGCCGCGCTCGGGCGCAGCTTTCGCATGGACCCGTACAACGTACGCGTGTTCAACACGCTCGAGATGTACGAGCAAGTGATCGCCAAAGACTACGTGACCGTGAGTCACCCGCGCTTTGCGATCCGTTACAAAACCAGCGAGCGCGATCTGCTCGAGCGCTACGTGCCGGATCTACTCGGCCGCGCTTTCGACACGATGCAGAAGAGCTACGGTTTCACACCCCTGACGCCGGTCGGCGTCGAGCTGTACGCGGAGCGCGAGAACTTCGGCATTCGCACCGGCGGCCTGCCGCAGATCGCGATCCAGGGCGTTTGTTTCGGGAAAACACTGGCTTCGATGAGCCCTGCCAACGAGTCGTTCAACCTGGGCATGACGTTGTGGCACGAGCTGAGCCACGTTTTTCACATCCAGATGTCGAAGGCGCGCGTACCGCGCTGGTTCACCGAAGGCCTGGCCGAGTACGAAACGATCATCGCGCGGCCGGAGTGGGTGCGTGAGAACGATCAGGAGCTGTTCGAGGCCATGCGCAACGAGCGGCTGCCGTCGCTGGGCAACATGAGCCGCGCCTTCACCCGCGCCGAAGAGCTCGAGGACGTCGGCACGGCGTACTACGCGTCGAGCCAAATCTTGGTCATGCTGGCCGAACACTATGGTCACGACAAGCTGGCCGAGATGTTGCGCCAGTGGGGTGCCGGCAAAACCAGCGACCAAGTCATGAGCGGCGTGCTCGGCAAACAGCCCGCCGACCTCGATCACGAGTTCCGCCAATTCGCAGACAAAAAACTCGCACGCTTCAACCAGCAGTTCATGCCGATGCAACGCAAGGGCCGACCGGAACGGCTGGCCAAAGCCGCCAAAGTCGCGCCAAAAGACGTGAAAAAGCAGCTGCAGTACGCGTTGAGCCTGCTGCGCGACGGCGAGGCGGAGCGCGCCGAAAAGGTGCTGGCCATGGTACTTTTGCTGGAGCCGAACAACGCCGACGCGCGCTTCCTACGCGCCGAGCTCGACCAGCGCGAGCACCCTGAAAAGTCGATCGTGACTTTGAACAAGATGGTCGAGGCCAAGCAAGATGGCTACGCCGTGCGGCTCTTGCTCGGCAAGCTGTTGGCGGCGGCCGGCGACGACCCGAGCGCCCGCACGGCACTCGAGAAGGCTGCCAGCTTCGATCCGCTCTCGGCCACGCCGCAGTACTTGCTGGCCGAAATGGCGCACACGCGCGCCGACGACGATGCCGAGCTCGCAGCGCTGCGCCGCTTGGCGGAGCTCGAACAGCACGAGAACAAAGTCTATCGGCGGCTGCTGGGTCTGCTGGTTGCCAAAAACGGTTGGGACGAAGCCGTCAAAGTCGGTGAGGTGGCGATCTACGCCGACATGGAAGGCTTCACCACGCACCGGCTGTTCGGCGAAGCGCTGGCCCAGACCGGCAACAAGCAACGCGCGGTTTTCGAGCTAGAAAGCGCGGCACTTTCCCAGGCCGAGCCCAAGGAGCTCGCGGAGAATCAGACGCGCCTGGCCGAGCTTTACGCGTCCGTGGGCCGCGGTCGCGACGCCGCCAAAGCCCGCAAGCGCGCCCAAGAGCTGTTGGCGTCCGCGCCGCCGGCTCAGTGAACCGGGTCGTCGGCTACTCTTCGCCCGCACCTTCGGCGTCGCCGCGCAGGCCTAGCGCTTTGGCCTTTTTGTAAAGGTGGCTGCGCTCCAGCCCGAGCGCGCGGGCGGTGGCCGCCATTTGCCCGCCGTGGTGCGACAACGCCTCTTCGAGGATCGTGCGCTCGGCTTCTTCGGACAGCACGCGGAACGGAATGCCTGGGCGGTACAGCCCAGCGCTCTGCGGCGCTTCGGCCATGCCGATTGCCCGTTGCACGTCGGCCTCCGTAACGTTGTCGTCCGGATTCAAGATCACGATCCGTTCGATGACGTTGCGCAGCTCGCGCACGTTGCCAGGGAACGAATGCGCGGTCAGCGCTCGCACCGCGCCGTCGCTCAGCGTCAGCCCCGGGCGGCCGTTGGCGAGCCGCGCGCCCTTCAAAAAGGCTGCGGCCAACACCGGCACGTCGTCGCGGCGCGCGCGCAGCGGCGGCAGATCCAGCGGCAAAACGTTGAGGCGATCGTACAGATCGGCCCGGAACGTGCCGGCGGCCGAAGCGGCTCGCAGGTCCTTGTTGGTGGCCGCCACGACGCGCACGTCGACCTTGAACGTTTCGCTGCCACCGACGCGCTCGATCTCGCGCTCTTGCAGCACGCGCAGCAACTTGGCTTGCATCGGCAACGGCATGTCGCCGACCTCGTCCAAGAACAGTGTACCGCCGCCGGCGCGCTCGAACTTGCCGCGGCGTTGCTTGGTCGCGCCGGTGAACGCACCAGCTTCGTGCCCGAACAGCTCGCTCTCGATCAAATCTGCCGGCACCGCGGCGCAGTTCAGCCGCTCGAGGGGCCCCTTGGCGCGCGGCGACGCGCGGTGGATCGCCCGTGCAATCAGCTCCTTGCCGGTGCCACGCTCGCCGATCACAAGTACGCTGGCGTTCGATTTGGCTGCGCGTAGCACTTGCTCGCGTAGCGCCAGCATCGGTCGGCTCTCGCCGATCAGGTCGTCGCCCAGGCCGGCTTCGCGCCGCAGCTCTTGGGCCTCGGCTTCGGCGCGCGTCAGCCTCAGCGCGTTGTCCAGCACGACCAACAAGCGGTCGGTCGAGAGCGGCTTTTCCAGAAAGTCGAGCGCGCCGAGCCGCGTCGCCTGCACGGCGGCGTCGATCGTCGCGTGCCCGCTCATCATGATCACCTGGGCTTCCAGCCCGCCGGCCATCAGCTTCGACAGCAGCGAGAGCCCGTCGCCATCGGGCAGCGCGATGTCGAGCATGATCACGTCGTAGCTTTGTTTCGCGAGCTTGCTCTCGGCCACCGCGACGCCACCGGCCACGTCGACGCCGTAACCCTCGAGGGATAGGACTTTCTTCAAGGTCGCGAGGATCGAGGGTTCGTCGTCTACGACTAGAATCTGGGCGCGGGGCATCGGCGCGAAACTTAGCATTGGCGCGCTGCGGGCCGCAGAGGCTCGGGTCCAGTGCCAAGAGAAAGCGCCTGACGTAGGTTTCTCAGACCCTGGGCGCCCGACCCCAAGCTATGCTCGAGGCTTGGCGGCCTCAGGGCTCGCGCTTTGCGTCTGGGCCACCCCAGCCTCGCGCCGCTTTTTCGATGAGTCTCGAAGCCACAGCTACCGGCACCCTGCAGGTCACCCCGTTCGGCCACCTGCTCGTGTACCTGCTCGACCGCGGTCTGACCGGCAGCCTCGTGCTCGAGGAACCGAGCGGCGACAAGCACGCCATCTGGTTCGAGACTGGCGCTCCTGCCAAGGTGAAGACGGCGACGCCCGTGACCTATTTGGGCCAAGTGCTGGTCGAGCAACGCGCGATCACGCGCGAAGTTTACGAGCGCACGCTGCAGGGCGCGCTGCACGAACGACGATTGCACGGCCAAGTGTTGCTCGAGACCGGCGCGATCGAGATGCGCGTGCTGCGCGACGCCTTGCGCGAGCAACTGGCGCGTCAGGTGCTGTGGCTGTTCAAGCTCGACCCCGCAACGGCGTTTGGCTACTACGACCAGGTAAACCTGCTCGAGCGCTGGGGCGCGCCGGAAGGCTTGCGCACGCGGCCACTGGCTTTGATCTGGCGCGGGCTGCGTCGCCACGCCAGCATGGCCGAAATCGAGGCGGTTACAGCGCGTTTGGCCCACCGCCCGATCGAGCTGCACGTCGACGCGCCGATCCGCCGCTTCCGTTTCGAGTCGTCCGAGCAGGCGTTGATTGACGTGCTGCGCGCCAAGCCGCAGCCGCTGTCTTCGCTGATCGCGTCGGGGCTGGCGGCGCCCGACGACGTGAAGCGCTTGGTCTACGTGTTGGTCATCTTGCGCCAGTTGGAGCTCGGTGTGCCGGGGGCAGAGCCGGTCGGTGTCGATGAAGCGCCGTCGTCGTCGCGCATCCCGGTCGCGGTGCCGGTCGGTCGCGCCAGCATGCCGGATATCGAAAAGATGCGGACGCCCGTGCCGGCGGGGCGTGGGTCGATCCCCGATGTCGAGAACGTAGTGCCGTCGCAGCGCCCGTCGGGCGACCACAGGGCCGCGACGCCGATTCCGGTGACGATTCCGGTGACGTCGTCGGTGCCGCCGCAGAGCTCGTCGACGCCGCCGGAGCGCCGCATTTCTTCGCCAATTCCGGCCTCGCCGCGCGGACCGGTCACGGACGCGCCGGTCTCGCCAGCGTTTTTGGGCGGCAGTACCGCCGAGCTGCGAATGGAGCTGGCGGCGCTCGCCGGGCGCTTGTCGGGCACGCACTACCAGGTATTGGGTGTGCCGCCCGACGCGATTGCGTCGGTGATTCAGAACGCGTTCTTCGGCTTGGCCAAGAAGTGGCACCCCGACCGGCTGCGACCCGAAGTGGCTGATTTGAAAGATCAGGCGACGCGCGTGTTCGCGCGGATCAGCGAAGCCAGCCAAACTTTGTCGGACCCCACGTCACGCCAAGCCTACGACCAAACGCTGGTCAGCGGTGACACGCAGGACGAAGCCGAGCAGGTGCAGCGCGTGCTCAAGGCCACCAACGCATTTCAAAAGGCGGAGGTGCTGCTCAAGCGCGGCAACCTGGCGTTGGCCGAAAAGGAAGCGTTGAGCGCGTTCGAGAATGATCCTTCGCAGGCCGACCACGTCGCGCTTCACGTGTGGATTCAGGCCCAAAAACCCGGCGCAGACTTGACCGATCTGGCCGTGCAGCTCGAGAAAGCCGCGCGCGCCGAGCCCAACAACCTGCGCGTGCGTTGGTATCGCGGCCAGCTCTTGAAGCGACTGGGCCGTGAGCGCGACGCGTTGCACGACTTTCGCTTCATCGTCGAGCGTGACCCGCGTCACACCGATGCGCATCGCGAGGTCCGGCTGTACGCGATGCGGCGTGGCAATCGGCCGCCGAGCGACCCGCCGCTCAGGTCTCCCAGCCAACCCGCCGGCCCCGACTCGCAAGGCGGCCGCCGGAGCAACGCGCCCAAGCCTAACCCGCCCGCCAAGCCCGGCCTGCTGAACAAGCTGTTCAAGAAACCGTAGCCAGCGCTACGGCAGGTGCACGCCGCGCTGTACGTCGAGCTCGGTAATGATGGTGACGCCGTCGCCAGCGCGCACACCGAGCGGAAGTCGACCTGGCTCGACCCGGCAGGCTTGCCCACCCCCATGGAAGCGCAGCTCGGCCTCGGTGCCGCGCCGCAAAAGCGTGGGCAAATCGGCGTCATCGCCGGTTTCGTTCCCGTCGGGCCACGGGCAATCTGCGCCACCGAGCAGCGTCTGCCCGAGCAACAGGATTGGCAGCGGTGCGCCGTGTCGGTGCACGCGAACCGTGACGTCGGCGTAGTCCGCATCGGCCACGACAACCGTCACCGCGGGGTCGCTCAACGTGAGCCTGCCGTCGTAGCTGACGTCTCTGGCGGCGGGGTGACGATCGGGAACCAGGTGCGCGGGCCGCGTCAGATCGACCGGGTCGGAGAGCAGAACCAGCGCCAGATCTTGAGCGTAACGATTGCGCGTGCCGAGCCGGAGACCGAGCAGTTGGCCGCGTCCGTCGCTGTCGTCGATCCAAACGAACGCGTCCGGCTCGAGCGAGATCGGCTGGGGCATGCCGGGTTGGGGTAGCCGTTCGCCGCTGGCCGCGGCTGCCGGTTCGAAGCCGGGCGGGAACAACCAGGGATTGAACCGAAAAAGCTGCGGCTTTTCCGGCGTATTGGCGGTGGCCGCGACCAACCAAGGCCGGCCGTCGCTACCGGGCAACAAGATCGGCCGTGGCGCCGAGATGCCGTTCAATCCGACTCTGGTTGCGGCGCCGTCGCGATCGATCCACCACGCGTCGTAGCCGTCGGCCAGCGGGACACAGCCGTGTCCGCAAGCGGCGCACGCCGCGGCGTCCTGGTCCGAGGTTGCAGGGCGATCTTCGCAGCCACCGACGGCCAGCACGCCGCCGCCTGCGGTCGCGACGAATGCGCGATCGAAGCGCGGCGCCACGTCGGAGCTTACCGCGGTGTCGTCGAGGTGCGCGTCCTTGGTCAGCCACTGCGCGACCGGCTCGGTGAGCGACCCGTCCAGTCCGACGCCGCCCCCGACGAAGATGCGGCCGTCGGTCAGGCGTAGCGCGTGCGGCTCGATGCGCGGCGCGATTGCGTCGGCAACGCTGGCGCGTTTCTGCTTCGGATCGACGATTTCCAGCTGGTATTGCGCGATGCTGGTGGCGCCAACCCGGGTGCGCCCGCCGACCAACAGCGTCCGACCATCATCCAGGGTGAGCGCGGCGTGGCGCGTGCGGGTGCTGCGCAATTGAATGACTTCGCCCGAAAAGCGCCCGAGCTTGGGATCGAAGACCTCGGCGGTAGCGTGCGGCTCGACGTCGGCTTCGGGCACACCGAACACCGGCTGCTCACCGCCCGCTACCAGCAGTTGCTCGCCAAACTGCGTGACCGTCGCGAATGCTCGTGGCTCACGCAACACGCCGTCGTCCGAGGTATCGACCGTCTTGAGCTTGCCGGTCGCGACGTCGAACGACAACGCGCCTACGATCGCGTCGCTGACCAGCGCGTCATTGCCGCCGGCTGCCAGGACGATGCCGCTGCCCGGGGCATAACCGAGCGCCTGGCCGCCGTGCGGTCCTGGATAGCCTTGCGCCCCGTCCGGTTGCCACACGACGCACGTGGCTTGCTCTGGCCACAAAAGCACGTCCAGACCGGCGCTCTGGCGGCGTTCGGCGTAACCGGCGAAGGCCGTTGCGCCGTCGCCGACGTGCGCCTCGACCGCTCGCGTCGCGACCGGGAACTTCAGCGCGGCGCCGCGCCGTTCGAGCGGCAGCACCTCTGCCGACTCGTTGGTCGCCGCGAAATCACCGAGCGCCAACAGCTCCAGGTTCCCGTGTGACAACCCCGGCGGCAAGCCACAATTGGCCAGTGTGTGCACGCGCAGCGGCAGCACGGCGCTAGCCCCGGGCTCGCCACAGCCCAATTGGCCCAGCGCTACGGCGATTAGTAGGCTACCCTGGAGACGTCCGAACGCGCTGATGTTCCCTCAGATCTTCGGCAAGTACGTGCTGGAACGCGAGCTGGCTTCGGGCGGCATGGCTCGCGTTTACCTGGCCACTCTACGCGGCGCGGTCGGCTTCGAAAAGCGCCTCGTCGTCAAACAGATTCGGCCCGAGTTATCGCTCGACGAAGCGTTCGTGAAGCGCTTCGTCGAAGAGGCCAAAATCGCCGTCGAGCTCAGCCATCCCAACATCGTGCCCGTGTACGAGCTGGGGGTGGAGCTTGGCATCTATTACATCGCGATGGAGCTGTGCGAGGGGCTCACGCTGACCGAGGTCTTGATTGATACCGGACCACTGGACGCCGCCGAGGGCGCCCACGTCGGCATCGAGATTTGTCGTGCGCTCGATTACGCGCACCGGCGCGGCAACATCGTCCACCGCGACGTCACCCCGCGCAACGTGCTCCTGGACGAAGAAGGCGCCGTGCGGCTGATCGACTTCGGCATCGCCGCGCCCCAAACCAGCGCGACCAGCACCGAGCGCGTCGAGGTCTTCGGTTCGCCCGGTCACATGCCGCCCGAGCAGATTCGCGGTGAGCGCTTGACCCCGGCAACCGACGTGTTCGCCGTCGGCGCCCTGCTGATTGAGGCTTGGACCGGGCGCCCACCGTTTCGGCGCGGCAGCTTCCAGGCCAGCGCCGACGCGCTCAAAGATCCGCTTCCGTCGCTGGCCGTGGACCACGCCGACCTGGCGCCGATCGCCGAGATCGTCGCGCAAGCGGTGGCGCTGCGCGCGCGTGATCGGCCGCAGGAGGCCGAGACCCTGGCGCGAAAGTTGCGCGAGTTTTCGCGGCAATTTGACAGCGGCGACGTTGCCAAACGTCTCGGTGCGCGGGTGCGTCGCGCACGCCGCCGCGGGCGCAGCTCGGCGCCGTGGATGCCGGGTGACACCAGCGGGCCGATGACTCCGGCGGCGTCGCCTCGCGCGCTGCTTTCCAGTCGCCCGCCAGGATCGCCCGAGACGCCTGCCACGCCGCCGATGCCGCCCACCACCTCCACGGGTGGCGCGCCGATCACGCGCACGTTCGCCGCGCGCGAGGACCTGGTCGAGTGGACGCGTCGCATCGGCAGCGTACCGCCGCTTGCCAACTACGCGGACGGGCCCGAAGCCGTGGCGGATGCGTCGAGCCCGCCGGCGGTCGTCGACGAGCCGGCTACGCGCGCCATGCCGCGGTCGAGCCCGCCCCTGCCCGCCAAGCCTTTGCCCTGGATTGTCGCAGTTTCCAGCGCCGGACTGCTCGGCGTTGCACTGTGGTTTGGCGCTCGCCCAGCGCCGCCGGCGCTGCCCAACACGGCGGCCGCGCGCGGCTCGACACAGCCGGTAGCGGCGCCCGCGCTGGCCGCTGCGCTGCCATTGTCGAGCGCACCAACCGCGTCGAGCAGCGGCGTGGCGCTCGGCGGCGTGGCGCAGGTCAGCAGCGGTTCGGCGTCGCCGTTGCCGGTCCGCAGCGGCCTACCCAAAACTGCCGCCGTGTCGCCGTCGGCCTCCGCCACCGACGCCGCGGCCTCGGCTCAGCTGCGGCTGACCGCCGATCCGCAAGCTACCGTTACCGTCGTTGGCCCCCACGGAGCGCAAACGCTCGAGACGCCGGTGCGCGGCCTCAAGCTGGCGCCAGGGGTCTATTCCGTCACGTTTCGCTCGCCCACGTTCGGCGAGCCGGTGGTCGCGCGCGTCGAGCTAGCGTCGGGGGCTTCGCGCAGTGTTCACGCCGATTTTCGCGCGGCATTCCCCAGCATCGTCGTCCACTAGCGGTCGAGCGAAGGCGAGCTCAGCACGCCAGCTTGCCGCAGCGCTTCGTACAGCGCAATCGCGACCGAGTTGGCCAGATTGTGCGAACGCACCAGCCCCGACATCGGAATGCCGACGACCTCGGCCTGACGCGCGTGGAGTAGCGCCTCGGGCAAGCCGACACTTTCTTTGCCGAAGATCAGCAGGTCACCGAGCTCGAAACGAACATCGAGGTAGCTGCGCTCGGCGTGACCGCTGAAAAAGTAGCGGTTCGGCACGCGCCCAAACGGCCGCTCTGCGTCGATCACGCGCTCGGCGTCAGCCAGCGTTTCGTGAGTTTTCACGTCGACCAGATGCCAGTAGTCGAGGCCGGCGCGGCGCACGGCGTGCTCGTCGATGCGAAAGCCAAGCTTGCCGACCAAGTGCAGCGCCGAACGCGTCGCAGCGCAGAGCCGCGCCACGTTGCCGGTGTTGGGAGGGATCTCCGGCTCCACGAGCACGATGTGGAAGGGCCGCTCCACCGGCTGCGAACGCAGGCGCAGCTCGCCTCCAGGCTTTTCGGGATTCTGGTCCAAGGTCATGTCGGCCAGCGGGAAGCTCCCACACGCGGCCGAGGGTCGCCAACAATGCCGGAACAGCCAGAAGCGCGAGAAGTGAGAGAGACCGGCGCTCGATTGACCCGCGACGGCTCGCCCGCGTTCACGCGCCAGACAGCCGGCTTGACGTGGATCGGGGGCGCCCAGTAGCCTCGCCCGACGGACCGCCAGATGCGCGTACGCTTAGCCGCCTTTGTCGCT
>FSUE01000543.1_pt1 | contig 15452 bp, 16 predicted proteins | sample 1637031 | NCBI WGS metagenome assembly FSUE01 (sample SAMEA3914819, study PRJEB12502) | metagenome | biome: forest; material: soil | place: Canada | collected 2010-06-26 | depth 0.3 m | reverse complement strand
TTCGTCGAGCACTGCGTCAAGCCGGCCATGGAGAAGCGCAAGGCGGCAAAGTAGAAGAGCGATGACGGCGGACCAGAACAAGAAGACTACGCGCACGTTCCAGTGCAAAGACGCGTTGTGGCAGAAGTTCGAGCAGATGGCGCGCGAGCTGGAATGCTCCGTCGACTACCTGGTGAACGACGCCATGAAGCAGTACGCACGCCAACGCGGCTACGGTGCCGCCGCCGGCTCGCCGTCGATCCCGCCGCCGATGGCTGCGCCGCCGCCATCTTCGGGGCCAGCTCCCAGCTCGTCTGGTCTGGCCGCGCCGCCGGCACCACCACCCCCCGCGCCCGCCAAGGTGGGACCGCCACCAAAACGTCCGGTTGCTGGGCCTGCGCCTGCGCCGCCACCACCAGCCGCGTCTGCGGCGGCCGCTCCGCCGCCGTTGCCAGCACCGGGCTCCGCCTTGCCGGCGCCAACGCGCCGCGCGCCTGGCCCACCTCCCCCGCCCATGCCGAGCGGCGGGGCTCGCAGCATGCCTCCCCCGCCGCCGCCTGGGCGCGGCGCAGCAGCAGCCGTTGCGGCGCCCGGTACGGCTGGTGCCAAGCTCACCATCAGCTACCAGGGCGAAACGTTCTTGGTGACCAAGGACCGTTTCATCATCGGCCGCGGCAAGCAGTCGAGTGACTTGACGATCAAGGACCCGAACGTATCGCGCCAGCACGCGATGATCGAGTTCTCGAACGGCCAGTACTACATCGTGGACATGGGCTCGACCAACGGCGTCGAGTACAACGGCCAGCGCGTGCAGCGGAAGGTCATCTCCGAAGGAGATTCGTTCCGGGTCTGCGATCACGAGCTGAAGTTCACCTTCAACTGAGGGCGCTTGCGACGAGCGCCGATTAGCCTCGCGCTGCTGGCGACCCTGGGCAGCGCGACCGCGACGTCGGCCGCGCCGGACCGGCTGGAGGGCGTGCGCAGCGTGATGGTGCTGCGGCGCGACGAGCCACTGTTCACCGAGCCCAACAAAGGCGCGGCCCGACGCGGTGCCGCCGAACGCGGCGCGCGCCTGCCGGTGTTCGAGCTGGCCCGCAGCGGCGGCTGTAGCGGGCGCTGGTTTCTGGTCGGACCGCTGGCGTGGCTATGCGAAGAAGGCGGCGAAGCCTCGGCGGCCGCAGCGCCCCCCGAACGGGCTCGCGACCACACCGCCGATGGTCTGCCGTACGACTACTACTTCGTCGGACCCGACGGCTCGTTCGGCTACGGGGATTTGCTGGTCGCCGAGGACGGCGTGCCGGAAACGCAGCTCTTGCCTGGCTTCGGCGTCGCGATCACCCGCGAGGGGCAAAAGCCGGGCGGCGAGCGCTACGGCCTGAGCAGCCACGGCTTTTGGATCCCGATGCGCGACTTGCGGCGCGTCGCGGCGCCGGTGTTTCGCGGCGGCGCGGTCGGCGACGCGCTCGATGTGGCCTGGGTCAGCAGCGACAAAGCGCACTTCCGAAAGACGCCGGGCGGTGCGCCCGCACCTGAGGTCGTGCCACGCCAAACCCGCCTCCAGGTTTTCGAAACGACCGAGCTTCTCGGCAAGCACTGGCTACGCGTGGGTGAGCAGCAGTGGCTGCCAGCCGCCGAAGTCACGCAGCCATCGCGCCTGGCGCGCCCGAGCGAGGTGAAAGCGGGCGAGCACTGGTTCGACGTCGAGCTGGCTACGCAAACACTGACCGCCTACGTCGGCGACCACCCAGTGTTCGCGACGCTGGTGTCGAGCGGACGTGGCCCCGAAGGCAGCGTGCTCGCCACGCCCAAAGGCCTGCACCGGATCTGGGTCAAGCTGGCGTCGAGCGACATGGACAACCTCGAGAACCTCGAGGCCAACCAGGCCTACGCGATCCAAGCGGTGCCGTGGGTGATGTACTTCCAGAAGGGCTACGGCCTGCACGGGACGTTTTGGCACCACGCGTTCGGGCGCGTTCAGAGCCACGGCTGCGTGAACCTCAGCCCCGCCGACGCCGAGCGGCTTTTCGATTGGGCCAGCCCGCGGCTGCCGAGCGGCTGGACAGCCGCGCTGCCGACGGTCTACGAACAGGGAAGCTTGGTGCGCGTTAGGTAGTACAACGTCAGAATGCCCTGGCGAAACGGGAGAACCTGATGGAGCTCAAAATCGGTCGCGATACGTTGCTGGCGCTCTCCGCCGTCGCTTGGGCCGACGGTTCGATCGACCCGCGCGAAGCCACCGCGCTGCGCCAGGCGGCCAAGCAGCTGCTCGTGCAAGGCGAAGAGCTGGCCAGCGTCGAAGGCTCGTTGTCGAGCAAGGTCACGCTCGACGAGGTCGAGACCGTGCGCATGAACCGGCTGACGCGCTTGTTCACGTACGCGACCGCTTGCTGGATGGCGGAGGTCGACGGCAAGGCTTCGGACACCGAGACCGCCATGCTGCAGCTGCTCGCCGAGCGGCTGGGTTTGTCGGCGGTAGCACGCGACCGCGCGCACAACGTCGTGCGTGGTATCGCCGAGCGCTCGGCGCCGGGCTCGTTCGATCTGTTGGAGCTGCGCTCGCGACTATCCGCCGGGCTGAGCCAAATCGGCGACGAGTAAGCCTCGTCGCTTCGGCTCAGCCCGCGGGAACGCGGAAACGCGCGCTCAGATCTTGCTCTGGAGCAAGAACGCGATGATGAACGCGAACAGCACCAGCGACTCGATCAGAGCCAGACCGAGAATCATCGGGGTCTGGATGCGCGGGGCAGCGCCCGGGTTGCGGCTGATGCCTTCGAGAGCGGCAGCGGCAGCGCGACCCTGACCGAGACCACCACCCAGCACTGCCAGGCCGATCGCGATCGCAGCGCCGATGGCGAGCGCAGAGCCCGGCGTGGCAGCAGCGTCACCGCCCTGCGCGAACGCGGGGGCCGACGTGAGGGTAGCGATCGCAACACTGGCAAGCTTGAGCTTGTTCTTCGACATTAAAGGACTCCTTCTACTCCGCGAGGCGCGAGTTTCGCGCCGAAGACCTGCTCTTGAAGGCAGGGGCAATTTCACGGCCCGCTCTTAGTTCGTTTTCGTTCCCCCTGCCACTCGTTTTTCAGTGGCACGGAGGCATTCGCGTTCGAGCGTTTCCGAGGTGATTGAAAGCGACGTCAATGATGAGCACCGTGAGCTTCGTGCTCGGTCGCCAGGCCGATGTAGATGCAGGTCAGCATCGTGAAAACCAGCGTCTGAATCAGCACCACCAGGCAGCCGAGCAGCATCAGCGGGATCGGCACCAACAGGGCAACCAGCGACAGGAACAAGCCGAGCATCAAATGGTCGGCCGCCATGTTCACCATGAGACGGACGGCCAGGGTGACGGGCCGCACGCACAGCGAGATGACCTCGATTGGAAACATCAGCGGCGCCAGGTACCAAGCCGGGCCGGCCAGGTGCTTGATGTAGCCGAAGCCGTTGGTCATCAGGCCGTAGGCGTTGAACAACACGAACACCACCAGGGCACTCCCCAGGGTGATGTTCAGGTTGCTGGTCGCCACCGGCATGCCCGGGATCAGCGCCATCACGTTGGCGAAGAACACGAACATCGCCGCCGTGCCGATCAGCGGGAAGTACTTCTTGGCGCGCTCGCCGTCCATCACGCTCTTGGCCAGGTCGTAGAAGTACGCCAGGAAGAACTCCATGAACGTGCGCAGCGTGAGCTTGTCTTCGGGGATGATCGCTTCATCGGTGCGCTGCAAGCGTGAGCGCACGCGCGCCGCGATCGCGATGATCAAGACCATGATGAACAACGATGCCGCCAGCGGCTCGAAGTTGTGCCAGGTCGGAGATTGCTTGCCGACGACACTGTCGCCCAACACCTGAGCGTTGTGATCGAGCGTCGCTTTGAAGTGCGAAAGAATCAGCGTAAGCCAAGAAGAATGTTCGGGCATCTATCGACCTTCGGGGCCGGAATCATCATTGATTCCGCCTTGAATATTCGGGGAAGTAGCGGCGCTGTGACGCGCCGAACCGAGCTGAGCAAAAACGATACCGAGCGGTAGCGCGCCGTAGCCGACCGCGAGCGGGATGACCGTGGTGATGCCGAGCTTGAGCACCACCGCGACCAGCGCCAGCAAGCCGACCAGCTTCAGCGCGGCCAGCAAGACCCACGGCAGCCCGGCGCCGTTCATGAAGGCGCGCACGATGCGACCGAGCGACCACAAGTTGAACGCCGCGATCGCCGAGCCGAGCGCCACGCCGACCATGCCCTCGCGACCGAGCACGAACGGCGCCGCCGCGGTGAACGCCGCGCCGGTCAGCGCGATCGCCCACAGCGCCGCGCGCAGGCCTTGCTCTTCATCGGTGTTGGGCATCGTCGTCGTACTTCTGCCGGGCTTCGCGGTCGCGCCGATCGGCCTCTTCGGCCTCGCGGTTGGACTTGCGCACCGCTCGATAGATGGCGCGCCCCGCGGCCGCAAGCCCGTAAGCGAACCCGACCCAAGTCAGCCAGCCGCCGGTATGGAGCTTCTTGTCCAGCCATTGGCCACCGAACAGCCCAACCACCACGCTCAGTGCGATCTCCATGCCCAGCGTCCCGTAATTGCCGAGGGCTTTCCAGTCTTGCTGCACGGGCGGCTGTTTCAAAGGCTGCGTCTCTTCAATTGCTACAAACACGTCAGCCCGACCCGCCCGCCAAGCTTGGCTTTTGGCGAGGCTTTCGCGAGCACCAAGCGACGGCAGCCGTCGCCTCTCCTAGAACGTACGCCTGTACGTGAGCACCGAAGCGCAGCGAAAACGAAGCAAAAGCCAAGATCGGCGGGCGCGCTAACCAGATGGGACGAGTCAGGGGCGCGGCTGCGCGGGCATTAGCACGCGTGCTAGGGTCGGGCCCGGATGAAGCGCGTTGCCGTTCTCCTTGGAATGGCCGCGGTCGCGCCGAGCGTGGCCCGAGCCCAGATACCGATCGCCCCGGCGTCGCCCGCAGCACCCGCACCGGCGGCTGCGCCAACGCCTGGCCCTTCCCCGACGCCCGACGCCGGCCCAGCGCCCGCCCCGTCCGCCGCCGACGCGCCTGCCAAGGCGCCGCCGGGCGACGAATATTTCGTCGAGCAGCCGCCGCCTGCGCCTAATGCAGCCGCAGCGCAGGAGCCGCCGCCATTCGAGCCCCCGGTTCCGCCGTCGTTCGAGCCGCCACCACCACCGCTGGGGCGGCACCTGGCGCCGCAAAACTCGCTCGTGCTCGGCGCGCGCCTCGGCTGGTTCTTCCCGTTCGGCAACGTCTGGGCGAAGGCCAAGCCGGTCACGGCGGGCGGCGGCTACGTGCTGCAAGGCGTGCCTTGGAGCGACTACGCCGCTTCCGGGCCGATGTTCGAGCTCGACGTGGGCATGCGCTTGTCGCGTTCGTACACCGCGTTCGGTTTGTGGGAGCGCGCGCAGCTGCGTTCCGGCCGCAGCGACAACGGCATCGACGGCGCACAAGATGGCGCGGAGACCGATTTCTGGGCCGTCGGCTTGCGCGCCTCGTCGGATCCGGATGGGCTGGGATTTTTGACCGAGGTGGCGGTCGGCTATCGGCGCGCGCGCACGTTCTTCAAGAACGACGTTCAGTACCAGTTCACCGACGCCCCTTTCGAAGCGCGGTTGGGCCTGGGCGGTGAGCTGCGCTTGAACCGCATGACCTCCGTCTCGTCGCTGATCACGATCGGTGTTGGCGGTTTCGGCAGCGTCGAACGCGTCGGCCCGACTGGGACCGCGCTGCCGCTCACGCACGGTTTGGACGACGGCGACGGTCACGCATGGGCGACGCTCACCATCGGCGGCCACTTCGATCTGCTCGCATCGAAGAAGTAAGCCGCCTCAATCCATCAAATGCAGCACGATGCGCGTGCCTTTGGGCTCGCGCGGCTCGACGCTGATGCCGCCGCCGTGCGCTTCGGCGATCTGCCGCGTGATCGCCAGGCCAAGCCCGGTGCCGTGCTGCTTGGTCGTGAAAAAAGGCTCGAACAGCCGCTCGCGCGTGGTGGCGGGCATGCCAACGCCTTCGTCATCCACGACCAAATCCAAACCTCCACCGGCAGCCTTGAGCAGCCTGACCACGACGCGGCCGCCCTGCGGCATCGCCTCGCGCGCGTTGCGCAGCAAGTTGAGCAAGGCCTGGCGGATTTGCGCCTCGTCCACCGGCAGCGTCAGCTCGTCGACATCACGGTCGATCGCGAGCTCGAGCGTGATGCCGGCTTGCATCAGCTCGCGGCGCACGAACTCGCAAGCTTCCTCGACCAGGTCGCCCAGCTTCTCGAGTCGCTTCTCTTGCGGTCGTTGGCGAGCTACCGACAGGTACTGCTCGCTCAGGCCCGACAGGCGTTCGACCTCGGCCTTGATCGCGCGCAGCAGGTTGTTGGCTTCATCGGCCGAAGCCGGCAGCTCCTCTTCGAGCAGCTCCAGGTTCAGGGCGATCGACGACAGCGGATTTCTGATCTCGTGGGTGACGTGGGCCGCCATCTTGCCAATCGTCGCGAGCCGTTCGGACGCCAGCAGCTGCTCGTTGGCGCGCGCAATCGCGCTCACCATGCCCTCGAAGGTCGCCGCCAGCTCGCCAATCTCGTCGTTGGAGACCACCGCCGGGCGCGGCTTCAGATCGCCGAGCGCAACCGCCTTGGCCCGCTCGGTGACCAACCCCAGCGGCAGCAGCATGCGCCGCGCGTAGACCGCCATGCCGGCGCCGGTGGCCAGCGTCGCCAACGTGAGCGACACCAACAACCAGGTCGCCACGCGCTCGCGCGCCTGCGCCTGCGCCACCAGCCGATCGACGTTTTCTTCGACGCGCTTCTCGAGCTGGGCCAGGCGCTTTCCCTCTTGAAAGCCGCGCGTAACCAGCTCGTCGCGCAGCCGCTCGGCTTGGGTGGTGTCGCGGCGATCGAGCGCCTCGAACAGCCGATCGAGCCGTTCGCCATCGGTGCTCACGAAGCGCTCCGCTTCGTCGATGTCGCGGATCAGCTCGCGCCCGATGCGCTGTGATTCGCGGCGCTCCAAGAACGCCCGCGAAATCGCTTGGCGGGCACCGGCGAACAAGCGCGGCCGCCCCATGCTCAGCGCAAAATCGAACCAAACGCGAATGTCAGCGGGGTTGCGCGCGGACGTGATGTGATTGAGCTGCGTGTTCCACGTATCCTGCTTGGCCACGATGTCGCGCACCGCCAGCGCAAGCGGAAAGTAGCCGGAACGCATCAAGTTGGCTTCCTCGACCGCCTGGCGTTGAGCGAACACGCAGAACCCCGAGGCCGTAGCGAACGCCACGACCACGACCGCGAACGCCGCGAACACGCGGGCCGCGACCGGTCGGCGTTTGCGCTGCGGCTCAGTCATTGGAGCTGGAGCTGGAGCTGGAGTTGGCAGTTGGCAGTTGGTAGTTGGTAGTTGAAGAGAGCGCGGATTCGAGCAGCGTGATCAGGTCGACCGCGTCGGCGCCGGCGCGGCGCAGTTGTGAGAGGCTGGACGCGCAACCGGTGACGATCGTGCCGCCGCCCAAGCGCGCGTGCTCCGCCGCCAGGCGCTGCCCCGCGGCCTGTGCGACGTCGGGCATGCTGACCGGCAAGACACCGCCGCCGCCCGAGCAGCGCGCGTGCTCACGCTCGGTCTCGAGCTCGAGCGGCGGCGCGCCGGCCACGCGTGAGAGCAGCCGGCGCGGCTCGTCGTACAAGCCGAGGCCACGACCGAGCGCGCAGCTGTCGTGGTAGCGGAGCGACGCGAAGCGCGGGGGCGCGGGGCCAAACCGCTGGAGGTGGCGGGCGGCAAGCTCGACCAGCGTCGTTGGCGTGAACGCCGAAAGCTCGAGCGCGCAGCGCGGATCGAGCACGAAAAAGCGCTTGGCATGGCCGAGCTCGCCGGCAAGTCGCTTTTGGGCGGCCGCGGCTGCCGCCGGAGCGCCCGCGGCGCGCTGCCAGGCGCCACAGCAACCGCTGACCAGCCGCACCGGCCCGGCCAGCCGCGCCGCCAGACGAATCGCCGCCCGCGCTTCGTCGGGGAAAACCTTGGCGTAGCGGCAGCCGAGCAAGAGCGCGGTGCTGGAATCGGCCCGGACGCCCGGCGTGCCTTCGAGCTGGCCGACGGCCGCGCTGTGCAGCTCCAAGATCTCGTCTTGGCGCTCGAGCAAGGCCTGCACGGCCGCCGGCGCTTGGCCGAGCGCCACGTAGTCGGCGCGCGCGTCGTTCAGCGTCTGGGTGACGGGGTTGCGGTGGTCACAGGCCTCGCGGCAGCGCATGCAGTTGCTGCACGCCCACGCCAGCTCGGCGCGCTCGGCGGTCACGCTGCCGGTGCGTGCCGCGTCGAAGGCGTTCGTCATCTTGCCCCACGGCGTGAGCGCTTCGCGCGGCTGCACTTCCGAAACGACGCACGTCGCGCGGCACAGCTTGGGACAGTACGCACACTTCGACAGCTCGTCTTCGCGCGCGCGAAGCAATGGCAAGCTGTGCGGAGCCGACATTCAGCATGTGTTGTATCACTCTCGTGTCTCCTGTGGCCACGCCCGCCGATTTCGGTTTTGGGCTTCGTTTTCGCTGCGGTCCGATGCTCACGTACCCAAGTACGCTCAAGCAGAGGCGACTCGGCAGGCGGTCGCTTGGTCCTCGCGAAAGCCTCGCCCAAAACCGAACTTGGCGGGCGTGTGACCTGAAGAGGCTACGGCGTCGAGCGCTGGCCCTTGGCGCCCTTGCGCGAAGCAGGCTTAGTCTCGGGCAGCTCGGGTTGTGGCAGTCGCAGCTCGAAAGTCGCGCCTTTCGGGCTCGACTTCACCTTCACGTTGCCGCCGTGTTCCTCGACGATCTTCTTGACGATCGCTAGGCCGAGCCCGGTTCCGCCCTCTTTGCCCAGCGTCACGAACGACTGAAACAGCCGGTGCTCGATCTCCGCTGGAATGCCCGGCCCGTTGTCGCTGACTGCGATCAGCAAGTCTTTGCCGTCGAGCTTGCTCTTCAGCGTCAAGACGCCACCCTTGTCCATCGCCTCGATCGCGTTGCGGCAAAGGTTGTGAACCGCGCGCGCCAAGCGCGCCTCGTCGAAGCGCGCCACGACCTTGGTGTCGATGTTCAGCTTCAGCTCGATTGGCTTGCCGGTCAGCTCCAGCTCCAACTGCCGCCGCAAATCGCCGAAGAATTTGTGCAGGTACACGCGGCGCACGAACAGCGTGCGCTCGCCGCGGGCAAACTCCAGCACCTCGCGCTGCATGCCGGTCAACACGTCGAACTGCTTGAGCACTTCTTCCGAGTACTCGTGGCGCTGCTTGGAGTCGCCGGCTTCGGCCATCAGCTGCACGTAGCCGCTGATCACGGTCATCGGCGTCTTGAAGTCGTGGATCACCTGCGACAGCAGCCGGCCAATCGACGTCAGACGCTCGCCACGCTCACGCGCTTGGCTGGCGAAGAACAGCCGTACGGCGGTCGAAACGTTGGCGCCGACCAGCTGCATCAAGCTCTCGTCTTCGCCGGTGAACGTGCGCGAGCCGGCCGTGCCGAACAACCCGACCGCGCCGAGCGGCGCGTTTTCACCTTCCAGCGGCAGCACCAGCGCGGCATCCACCGGAAACGGCAGGCTGCCCTCGACGCGCTCGTGCCAATCGGGACTGCGATTGCCCGGCGTTACGCGCAACATTTGGCCACGCGACATGGCCGCTGCCAGCAGGCCCTCGCCGGCCTTCACGCCAATCCGCGTTAGCGTCTCCGGCGCTTCGGCGTCGTAGACGTACTGCACGAGATCGCCGGATTCTTCCTCCGCGACGAGCAGCGCGGCGCCGCGCGCCTCGGCCGACTTGGCAGACAGGCCGAGCAGCGCTTGCGCCAGCTCTTCGAGCGAGGTGGCGCGCCCGGTCGCGCGCTCCAGCTCGAACAACAGCGACAAGTCGCGCAGCCGGCGTTCGAGCTCGCCCTTGGTGTCGAGCAGCTGTTTGTTTTTCTGAATCAACGACAGGAACAGCCGCGAGTTGTCGATCGCCACCGCCGCTTGTGTCGAGAGCGCGGACAAGATCGCCTCGTCCTCGGTCGTAAACTCGTCGGCGCCCTTCTTGTTCAGGATCTGAATCACGCCGATCGTGCGGCCGACGTGGTTCTTGAGCGGCGCGGCCAGGATGCTCGACGTGCGGTAGCCGGTCAGCAGGTCCCAGTCGCGTTCGAAGCGCGGATCCGAGTAGGCGTCGCGCACGCGCAGGGCGCGCCCGGCCTGCGCCACCAGCCCGGCGATGCCGTGGCCAACCTTCATCCGGATCGAGCGCACCTGCTCGCCCACGACCATGCGGCTGACCAGCTCGTCGTGAGCCTCGTCCAGCAAGTACAGCGTGGCGCGATCGGCCTCGACCAGCTCGGTCAGCTTGCCCAGGATCAGCTCGAGCAAATCGTCGAGGTCGAAGGTCGTTCCGAGCGCGATGCCAACCTCGCGCAGCGCCTGCGAGACCCGCTCCTCGTGCCGCAGCGCGAGCGTGAGCTCGTGCACCGAGAGCCCTCGCTCCGATGGTGCACGCGCTTCGATGCCCAGAGTGCCCGTCACAAGCCGATCGAACCACGAAACATGCCCGGCTTTCCAGTGGCGTTCCTAGATGCGTAGGCCTTGTCTGCGCGCCCAGCTGGGCGCGGCGCGCGCGGGCCCGAGGCCCGCGCCAGGAACCTCGGCCTACCCCAGGAAGCCTCGGCGAAGACGCTGGGATTTTCGGGCACGGGCTCGTTTACGCCGAGAACCGCAACCCAGGAGCAGGACCGAGGCAGCCCTTCCAGGAAGAAGACTTGCAGCCAGGCTTCGGATTTGCGAAAGCTTCGAACCGGCATGGCTTTGAAGCAGCTGCAGTTGCTGGTGCGCGGGCGCGTACAAGGTGTGTACTTCCGCGCATCCACCCAGCGTGAAGCGCGCCGGCTCGGCATCACGGGCTGGGTTAAGAACCGTGCCGATGGCACGATCGAGATCGTCGCCGAGGGCGAAGAGGTCTCGATCCGCGAGCTGTATGGTTGGGCACAGAAGGGCCCGACCGCCGCTCGCGTCGAGCGCGTCGATACACGGTGGCGCAGCTTCACCGGCGACTTTCCGGATTTCCGCATCATCGACTGATGCGAGCCCCGCGCGCGCTCGGGCTCGGGCTGTGGATCTTGGTCGGTGCTTTGGCGCCGTGCCCAGCTGCCAGAGCCGAGACCGCGCCGAGCAAGGCGACCAGCGACCACAAGCTGCCCGAGCTGCCGACGCCGCCGGGCATCGAAGTCGGCCGGCCCGCCGCGGTCGATCTGGCCGAGCTCGATGCGCTGCTGGGACGGATCGTGGCCGACGACGCGCAGGACCGCGAGGCCGCCGTGCGCGAGCTGCTCGAAGCCAAGCCGAAGCAGGTGAGCGCGATTCGCTTTCGCTTGGGCACGATCGCCGACAGTGCCGATAAAGAGGCGATGAAGCGGTTGCTGCTGAGGACGCGGCTGCTGCTGCTCGACAAGAAAGACGACGACGAGTCGGAGAAGCCTGCGGCGGGCGTCGACTACCTGGCGCGCTTGGCCGACAAGGCCGAACCCAAGTCGGAGGCGTGGCGCAATCTGATCTCGGTGCTTGCGCTGTCGCGAATGCTCGAGAGCATCGGCAGCGTGGAAGCGGTGCGCGGCCTGGTCGACGTCTACGCGCGCTTCGGCGAGTTCTTGCGGATCACCACCCAAAACGCGCTGAGTCGCTTGGGTGACAAGGCGGTACCAGCGCTGGTCGAGGCGCAGCGGCACCCGGCCGAAAAGATCGCCAAGTGGGCCGTGCGCGAGCTCGACATGCTGGGCAAGGGCATCCCCAGCGAAGCCGTGCAGACGCAGGATCAAGCCGTGCTGGCCGACGTGCTGCGCGCCTACGGGCGCATCCGCAACCCCGACGCGGTGCGGCTCGTGGTGTCGTTCGCCAACAGTGAGCGCGCGCAGGTGCGTGAGGCCTCACGACAATCGGTGGCTTTGATGGGTGAGGTCGCCAGCTGGCAGCTGCGCGACACCTACGAAAACGTGGTCGGCAAGAAGCCGCCGCGCGACTGGGCCTGGGAGCGCACGGCACGCGAGCTGTTCTCGGAGTTCGACCGGTTGCGCTTCGCGCAGGTCGGCAAATATTTCGAGGACGGTCAGGCGGCGCGCGCCAAGGGCGACCTGGCAGCGATGCGCGAAAACTTCGACAAGCTGCTGGCGTACGATCCCAATTTCGAGCAGCGGACGGAGTTGGCGGCGGGCTACGTGGCGTTCGCCAAAGCTACGCAGGACAAATCGCGAGCCGACGCGATCGCAGCGTTGCGCCGCGCCGAGCGACTCGACCCAACGCTGAAGGACGCGACCAGCCTACGGCTGACGCTGGAAGCCGAAGGACTCGAGGAAAAAGGCATAGCCGACGCGACGTTGCTCGAACGCGCGCTCGAGAACGATTCGCAGAATGCGCGCGCCAGGTCCGCCTTGGCCCGCTTCGAACGCGGTGAGCCGAAGCGCTCGGAAAACGCGCGCTTGATCGCCGCCGGCTCGATTCTGGCGGCGGCCGCGTTGTCGATCGCGTTCATTCTGCTGCGGCGGCCCAAGGCCGAGCCTGCGCCGGGGTCGGGGTCGGGGTCAGAGACCGAGGCCGAGACCGAGACCGAGGCCGAGGCCGAGGCCGAGACCGAGACCGAGGCCGAGGCCGAGACTGAGACCGAGACCGAGACCGAGACCGAGACCGAGACCGAGGGTTAGCCGCCGATTGCGCCGAGCTTTCGGCAATTCGCCAGGCGGCTTTGAACACTCTCGGGCGGCGCGGGCACAGCCGGTCGTAACCAAAATCGGGGCGCTCTCACTCCTCCGCTTCGGCGGCATCGGAGCGGCGCGCCTCATTGCTTAACGATTGCTAGCGAGGGAGATCACCATGAATAAGTCGATTGGCGGGTTCGTCGTGTGTTTGTTCGGGCTCGTCGCCTGCAACGTGGAGCGCTACGACGACTGTGATGGGGATTCGTTCGATTACGGCGACGACTTCGGCGGCAGCTTCAGCCACGCCGGCTCGACCTCGAAAGCCGGTCACACGTCGAGCGACGGGGGCCGTGCGTCGGGCGACGGCGGCACGGCCTCGAGCCACGCCGGAACCAGCAGTGGCGCGGCCGGCACTGCCAACAGCACCGGCGGCACCGGCGGCACCGACTCCCCGGGCGCTGGCGCTGCCGCCTCCGGCGAGGCTGGCGCGCCGACGCTGCCGGTCGTGCCGCCCAAGGCCTGCGCCAAAGAGCGCGACTGCGAACCGGGCTACAACTGCGCCGCCGACACGCACGAATGCCTGCCGGCGGCCGATGAAACCTGCGGCGAGCTCGACACCGAGCTTGCGTGCACGCACCGCAGCGACTGCACGCCAGTCTACGGCGGCACCAACTGCAGCTGTGGCAAGGACTGCGAATGCCACGGCGGCGAGCCCGGTTGCGTCTGCGAGAGCTTTCAGTTCTTCGTCTGCCAGGCCGCCGAGTAAGCGGCTGGCGCGACCGGCCCGCTCGGGCCAATGCCGGCATGCTGGTTGCTGATACGTTGCAGCATGCGGGTGTTTTGGCTGGTTGTGCTGGCGGCGGGTACCACTTGTGGGGCGGCGGCGGCACAGTCGCCACTCCCAGGCGCGGAAAGTGTCGCAACCCGACAACACCCGCCGGCTGGCGCCGAGACCGCGAAGCCCGCGCCCGACTACAGCGCGTGGGCGGAGCGCCCGTTCGCGATCGACGCCGGCCTTGGCGTCGCCACGCCGGTAGGTCTCGCCGGCGTTTGGCTGGACGGGGCCCCCCTTCCCTGGCTGTCGCTGAGCGTGGGCGCAGGCACGAACCTCTCCGGGTTGCAGCTGGCAGGCATGCTGCGCTTTCGCTTCACGCCCCATCACCGCGACTCTCCGTTCATCGGCCTCGGCTATTCGCGCGGCCCGTTTTCGCAGAGCCGCTGGACGCGGTTCGGCATGATCAGCGTCCCCGACGGCGCCTACGATCAGATGCTGGCCGATCACTCGCCAACACCGGGTCGACACTGGAACCTCGCCCACTGGGCCAATCTCGAGGCTGGCGCGGAGCTGCGCCGCGCGACCGGCTTCGACGCGCGCGGCTTCGGTGGCATCGGGCTGCTCGCCAACCCGCGCGACAACAGCGTCGGCGTGGCGCAAGACGAGACGTCGCCGCCAGCACGCAAGGTCGTGCCGATGGTGGTCTATTTCGGCGCAGCCTTCGGATTTTCGCTGTGACGCGTGGCGCGGGCTAGCGACACCACGAACTTGCTGCCGTCGAAGCGAAACGTGACGCGCTGGGTGCGCCGGGCGAGCAGCGTGCGCGGGCTCGGCTTCGAGCTTGGCGGCCCGCTCTCGGCGGCGTCTTGCAGCGCTTTGCAACGCGCCAAATAGGCGGCGGTGACTTTGCCTTCGCGCACATCGAGCTCGACCGTGAGCTCGAGCTTGCCGGCGCGCTTGCTCAGCCGCGGGACCGCCATCACGCTGGATGAAACAGCCGTTCCGGGGTCGCTCCAACAACCGGACATCTCGTTGTCGCTGACGTACAAGAGCGCGTCGCTCGCCAGCAGCTGTGCATCGGACGCCGCGAAATCCCAGACGAACAACTGCTGCTCCGCCGTGCCCTGATGCGCGTCGGCCCGGGTGCAGACCAAGAGATCGCGCCCGTCGTCGCGCCGCACGGCCCAGCACTGGTCGGCGCTCAAGCCGCTGACGTAGCGGTGCAACGCGAAGCCTTGCGTGCCGCGCTCGAGCAGCACCATGCCGCCGTAGTTGTCGGAATGCGGCTCGCAGCCGGCCATCGGCAGCGCGCGCTGATCGGCGCCGGCGCTCGTGAACGCGCCGCTCACCGCCTGGCTCGGAAAATACACGGCTTGCTCGGCAGCCACCGGCGGGTCGCTCGGCGTGCAGCCGTCGAAAGGCGCGCAGCAAACGCAGCCGAAGCTCGGCACCCCGGGCGCCGGCTCGGGCAGCGCGCCCTGCTGGCAGACGTTCTGCAGCAGCCCTGCCAGCTCGCGCGCCTCGGCCGGCGGCGTGGCAGGCGGCGGGCGCGGAGTCAGCGCAGGCGCAGCCAGGCTCGGCGGCGGGCCTTGCGCGGGCCCGAACGACGGCGCCAGCGCGACAGGCGCTGGCGAGGGCGCGCGCTGCCCGGCGCACGCCACCAGCGTCAAACCCACAAAACACGAAAGCGTAGTCAGACTCATCGTCCGACTACGCCTACGTGGCACCGTGACAGCTCGTCAGCCTGCGGCGGCTTTGGCAGCCTTCTTGGCCGGCTTCTTCTCGGAAGCTTCGGTCTTCTTGGCAGCCTTCTTGGCCGGCTTCTCGGCGCCTTCGGCTTTCGCCTTCTTGACGCCGGGCTTGTGCGGCTCGCCCGCTTCGACCACCCACTCGACCAGCGCCATCGGTGCGTTGTCGCCGCGACGGTGGCCGAGCTTGATGATGCGGGTGTAACCGCCCGGACGGCCCTTGAAGCGGCGCGCCAAGTCGAGGAACACCTTTTCGACCAGATCGATCTTAACGTCCTCGCCCGACTGCTTCACCAC
>FSUE01001041.1_pt1 | contig 15573 bp, 13 predicted proteins | sample 1637031 | NCBI WGS metagenome assembly FSUE01 (sample SAMEA3914819, study PRJEB12502) | metagenome | biome: forest; material: soil | place: Canada | collected 2010-06-26 | depth 0.3 m | reverse complement strand
CCGAGTAGCGCGCTGCTACCGCTTGGCGGGCGCTTTTTTGGCGGGCGCTTTTTTGGCAGGCGCTTTCTTCGCAAGCACTTGCTTGGCAGGCGCCTTTTTGACAGCTGCCTTCTTGGCGGGCGCTTTCTTCGTCGCCTTCTTCGCGGCAGCTTTCTTGGCCGACGGTTGCTTGCGAATGGGCCTGGCGGAGCGTGCTGGCATGCGGCGCCATACTACACGAGGTATGACGTCGAGGTGACCATCCGCCTCCTCGTCGCGGGCCCGGCGCCTCGGAATCACCACCGAAACAATTGCCCTGGCCATGTCTGACACCACCAGCCCAGCGGCGGCGACCGCGGTCGTCGCCGAAACCAGCGCCTGGCTCGAGCGGGTCGTGATTGGGTTGGGGCTCTGCCCGTTCGCCAAAGCCGTGCACGTCAAGCAGCAGATCCGTTATCGGGTGACTGATGTCAGCGCGCCGAGCGACCTGCTGGCAGTGCTGGCAGACGAGCTGCGCGCCTTGGCCGACGCCGATCCAGAGCTCGTCGACACCACGCTGCTGATTCACCCGCACGTGCTCGGGAGCTTTCTCGACTACAACGACTTTCTGACCGACGCTGACGACAAGCTGAACGAGCTGGAGCTCGACGGTGAGCTGCAGATTGCCAGCTTTCACCCGGACTACTGCTTCGCCGGGGCCGACGCCGACGACCCTGCCAACTATACGAATCGCTCGCCGTACCCCATGCTGCACCTGCTGCGCGAAGCGAGTGTCTCACGGGCGGTGGCGTCGTTCCCTGATCCGGGCACGATCTTCGAACGCAACATCGCGACGCTGCGTGAGCTCTCGCCGGAACGGCTGGCGGCTCTCACCCGGCCCGCCCGACTCGCAAAGCCCTAATCAGCGTACGCAACGCACGTTCTTCGGCGATGTGGTGGGAAAGCTGTAGGTGCTGCCGTTGGTAAAAAACGTGGTCCACGCGCGCGTGGCGTCGTCGACGACCGCCGACGAGGACCAGAAATACTCGCTGGGTGTCAGCGGGAACGTCGTCAGGTCGATCGCCGGGTTGGTCGCGTCGTCGACCAGCGTTTGGAGCTCGTTGATCGACGGCAGGCGCCAACCGCTGCCGTCGAGCGAGAGGCCTGCGCAATACGCGTTCGCGTCGGCCCACGCGTAGCGTTCGGGCGGGAAGGCCCGTTGCCAGGTCAGCTTGGTTTGCGTGTCGTTCACGGTGCCGTCGGCGACCGCGTACCGCGCAGCGGGCAAGGCCGGCGACGAACGCACGCAGCGCGCGCGGTACTCGTAGTCCGGCGTCGCGTAGGTGGTGTGACCATTGAGGAAGAACACCAAGTAGACGAGATCCGTGTCGCGCGTCACGACCGACGACGTCCAGAAATTCTCGTTCGTAGTCGACGGAAACGCGACCACGTCGATCGAGGGGCTCGCGGTCGTCCAGTCGACCAGTGACGCTAGCTCGATCCGTGATGGCAGCCGCCATCCGTCGTCACCGTCGAGCGTCAAACACGCGCAGTATCGCTTGGCGTCTTCCCAAGGCATGGCGTTCGAATTCACCGTGCGCTGCCACGTCAGGCCTGTCACGTCGTCGGTGACCTGGTTGTTGCTGTCGCTCACGGCGTAGCTTGCGGGGTTGGGCAGGCCGCTCTGGACCGGGTTGGGCATCACCCAAGTCGCCCAGCCGTTCGGCTCCGGGGTTCCGCCGCACTCGGCGAGCGCTGCTGCCGCTCCAGCTGCTCCGGCTGCCCCGCCGGGTTCCGCTCCTGCCGCGTCGCTAGCGCCCGTCGCTGCGCCCGCGCCGGCCGAGCCGCCCGCGCCGCCCACGCCAGCCGCGTTGTCCGCGTTGTCCGCGCCGGCCGCTGCCCCGTGATGCTCGCTGCACGCCCCCAGGCACGTGGCGGCGAGCACGAACGTGGCGGTGAGGCGCGTCATCACTTGATAGATGGTGGCTCACCCGATTCGTCTTTTTGCTGGTCCGGCAACGCGGCGCCGCAGACGCGACAGGCAAAGCTGAACGACGCGCGCCGCAGGTGATCCTCGAACGTTCCCTCGGAAAGTAAGACCTCGTTCTCCGCGCCGCACTTTGGGCAAGCGATTGAAGCCGTCTTTCCCATCGGCCTCAGTTTGCGTCAAAGTTGAGCGAATTTCCACGCGACCCGTCCCACGGCGTGATCACGGCGCTGAAGGCCGCCGGCGCGACCCCGCACACGGTGCAAATCGGCAACGAGGTGACCGGCGGCATGCTGTGGGAAGACGGCAAGAGCTACCCGCAAGCGAATTTTCCGAACTTTGCGGCGCTCAAGGCACGCCCGCCGATTGGCAAAGTACCTTCAGCGCCTTGGCCAGCGACGCCAAGTTCGCCAACTTGAAGTTCATCGCCGCCGAATACTCGGAGGAAAAGCGCGCCCTCAACGACATCTTGTTCAAGCTGCCCGACGCGCGCGGCCGCGGCTCCTTGATTTTCGAGCCCACGTACTGGCTCGAAAAGTTTTTTGATCAAACCGGCAACAGCTACACTACCAACGCGCTGCTCGACCTCTACCCAGAGATGGCCAAGGCCTACGGTCTGAACTAGCGGTTGCCTGGCACGGGAACCGGTTCCATAGTCGGGCGGAAACAAGGAATCCCGATGCAACGCCGTTCGCTCTTCGGTGGGGCAAGACATCGATCGACTACAAGCCAGCGGGCCCGCGCTATTGACGCTCGACCCGCTCCACAAGCCGATAAACTCAGACCGAGGAGCAGCGTGTAGACGCACGGCTCGCGGTATCGCTGAATTGTGACGTTCCCAAGACGTCGCCACCTGCGATAGTGCGCCCCGTGTCTGCCGACTCCGGCTTCGAAGCCTCATCTTCTTTGGTGCCAGCCGCCGCGGCCGACAGCCGCCGCGCGGCACGTTACTCGGCGCGTGAGGAGCTGCTGCACTGTGTCACGCATGGCGCCGGTGGCGTGGCGAGCTTGGTCGGATTGGCCTGGCTGCTCTACGCCACGGCCGGGCGCGGCGCAGTATTGAGCATCAGTTGCGCGGTGTACGGTCTGGCACTGGTGATCATGTTTGCGACGTCAACCAGCTACCACGCGGTCTCGGCGCGCTTCACGACCGCCAAGCACTGGCTGCGCACCTTCGATCACTGCGCCATCTTCCTGTTGATTGCCGCTACCTACACGCCGTTCGTCGCCGTTTCGGTGGGCGGCAGGCTGGCGTTGCTCTCGCTCGGCGCGGTCTGGGCGCTGGCGCTCTTGGGCATCGTGATGAAGGTCTCGAAGTCGGCGCGCTTTCACGCCGGGCCGGTCGTGCCGAGCTTGATCTTGGGCGTGCCACTGACGTTTGCACTGCCGGCGATTGGCCGAGCGCTCGGCACGAACGGCGTCACGCTGCTGACCGTGGGCGGTTTGACTTATGCCGCGGGCATTCCGTTCTACCTCTGGCGCCGCTTGGACTTTCACCACGCGATTTGGCACCTGTTCGTCTTGGTCGCGAGCGGTCTGCATTTTTTGACCGTCGCGCTGTATGTGGTGCCGTCGCAGCTGGCGCGCTGAGGCTGCGCGGCGGCTTTACATGTTCGGAAGTTGTCAGACACGGTGGCCAATCTGGCTCCGTGGGTCGGCCCAACTAGCACGACCCTACGGAGTGGTTTAAACCATCTGACTTGCAAAACCAGCAACCTTCCGAGCGGTATCCTCTGGTGCCCTGGCCGCGGTCGCTCAAGCCGCGTGAGGGGGCCTTCGTGTGGAACCGGGCCACGCGCGTCGTGGCGGTGGGTGACGACTCGGTGCGACGGGTCGCGGCTGGTCTCGTGGAGCAACTGGCGCCGGCGCTGGGGTTCCGCCCGGAACTGGCCGGTGTTGGCGGCGAAAATGCCGTCGTGCTGCGGCTCGATGCGAGCTTGCGCGAGAGTGAAGGTTACCGATTGCGCGTCGATGCGCAGGGCGTCGAGCTCGTAGCCAAGAGCGCGCACGGCCTCTTTTACGGCGTCCAGTCGCTGGCTCAACTTTTGACGGCGGCGGGCCGGGAAGCTTGCTGCGAGTTGCCGGCCGTCGAAATCGACGACGCGCCGCGCTTTGCCTACCGCGGTTTGCACCTGGACGTCGCGCGCCACTTCTACCCGGTGGCCGTGGTCAAGCGCGTGATCGGGCAGATGGCGCGGCTCAAGCTCAACGTCTTTCACTGGCACCTGACCGAAGACCAGGGCTGGCGCATCGAGATCAAGAAGTATCCACGGCTGACCGAGGTGGGCGGGTGGCGCAAACAAACGCTGATCGGCCACGGCCATGCCGAGCCCAAGCGCTACGACGGTGTCGCTCACGGCGGTTTCTACACGCAAGAAGAAATTCGCGATGTCGTGCGCTTCGCGGCCGAGCGCTTCGTGACGATCGTGCCGGAGATCGAAATGCCCGGCCACTCGCTGGCGATCTTGGCCGCCTACCCCGAGCTCGGCTGCTCGCCAGGTCCGTTCGAGGTCGCGTCTTCTTGGGGCATCTTCGAGGACATCCTGTGTCCGCGCGAAGAGACCTTCAGCTTCCTCGAAGACGTGCTGTCGGAGGTGATCGAGCTATTTCCGGGCAAGTACGTGCACGTGGGCGGCGACGAAGCGCCAAAGACGCGCTGGAAGGCCAGCGCGTTCGTCCAGCAGCTGAAGCTCGAGCAGAACCTACGCGACGAGGACGAGGTTCAGTCGTATTTCATTCGTCGCATCGATCGCTTTCTGACGTCGCGCGGCAAGGCACTGGTCGGCTGGGACGAAATCTTGGAAGGCGGCTTGTCACCCAACGCCACCGTCATGAGCTGGCGCGGCGTGAGCGGTGGGATCGACGCCGCGCGCCAGGGTCACGACGTGATCATGACGCCGACGACGCACGCTTACTTCGACTACTACCAGGGGCCAGCCGAGCTCGAGCCACCGGGGATCGGCGGCTTCATTCCGCTGGAAACGGTTTACGCGTTCGAGCCGGTGCCCGCCGAGCTGACCGCCGAGCAAGCGCGCCACGTGATCGGCGCGCAAGCCAACCTTTGGACCGAGTACATCAAGGACGAACGTCACCTCGAGTACATGCTGTTTCCGCGCTTGTTCGCGATGAGCGAGGTGACGTGGACGCCAGCCGGCAGGCGCGACTACGCCGCCTTCCTGCGTCGCGCCGAGCCCACGGCGCTGCGCTTCGAGACGCAAGGCGTGCGCGTCGCGATGCGCGCCTTCGATGAAGCGCGCCGGCAGCGCGCGGCCGGGTAACGGTCGTTAGCCTGCCGCTCCCAGATCGGGCGCCACGGGCATTGCGGGAGCGGTCGGACGCGCCGCTTGAATGTCGGCCAGCACCTGCTCGAAGGCCTCGCGCTCGAACGGCTTGGACAGGTGTCGCACGCCGTCACGTCGCAAGAAGGTCGCGACCTCCGGCACTATGGCACCGCCGGTGATGAACAGTAACTTGCGCAATAGCTCGGGATCTTCCGCGGCGACCGCGTCGTACACGTCTTGCCCCGAACCGCCGGGCATCATCACGTCGCACAGCACCAGGTCCACCGGCTCGCCGCGGAACAGCCGTTCGACTGCCGCGCGTCCGCTCTGCGCAATCGAGACATCCATGCCGCTGAGCTGGCGTGCGATGGCGCGAGCAACCGCCGGTTCGTCATCGACGATCAGCACGCGCCAACGCTCGGTCCGGCGTGGTATCGCTGCCGAATCTGGCGGCGTCTCCAGCGGTTGCAGCGCGGGCGCGGCCGTTTGCTGCAGGCTCGAGGCTTGCGCCGGCAACACGACGCGCGCGGTGGTCCCGCACCCCAAGCTGCTCTCGAACTCGAGCCGACCGCCCAAGGAATCGACGATGCCGCGGGCCACGAACAGACCGAGCCCGGTGCTGCCGCGATCGATCCGACTGGAAAAATAGGGCTCGCCGAGTCGGCCGAGCGCGCTTGCCGGCATGCCGACGCCGTTGTCCTCGACCTCGAGGCTGAGCTCGGCCGGACCGCTCATCTGCGCTCGTAGCGTGAGGCGTGGGTTGGCGCGGTTGGCCTCGCGCAGCGCGATGCTGGCGTTGAGCAGCAGATTCAGCAGCACTTGACGCAGCCCGACCGGATCCGCCAGCACCGGCTCGAGCTCGCCGCGCTGCCACACGACCTCGGTGGCACCGAGCTCGTGCGAGACCAGCTGCAGCGCTGCTTCCAACACCAGTCCCGCATCGAGCGGCTCGCGTCGCTTCGAGCTGGGCAAAGCGTAGGCGCGCAAGTCGGCGGCCACGCGCTGGATTTGCTTGGTACCGAGCAACGCGTCATCCAACAGCTCGAGCGTGTCGGCCGGCGGCGAGCCGAGGCGCAAGGCGTCTTTCAAGTGCTCGAGGTTGGCGCGAATGTAGGTCAACGGGTTGTTGATTTCGTGCCCGACGCCGGCTGCCAGTTGGCCCAACGCCGCGTGGCGTGCGGCCACCGCCAGCGCTTCGCGCGCTTCGTCGCGCTCGAAAGTGCGGCGCGAGACCTGCTGCGCCAAGTCGTGCCCCATCAGCTCCAGAGCTCGGGCGTCGCGCATCACCCGGCGCAATGACTCGACCAACAGCGTGAGCACGATCGCTAGAAAGCCGAGGTCAGCCAGATACAAGAACTGAACCACGCCGTTGGAGACCAGCGCCTCGCCGACGGCGCACGCGAAGAAAACCGAGAAGCCGACCACCCGCACCAGCGCGTCGGCCTGACCGCGCCGCAAATCACCCACGAAGCGCGCGAACGGTAGGCACAGCACCAGTAGCAACCAGGCCGCCAGCGCGTCCGCGTACAGCGTGGTGTTGGCTTGCCGGTAGACGACGCCCAGCGCGGGCACACGGATCACCAGCAGGCCGGGCGCGGTGGCCACGCCCGGAATCAACGCTGCCAGCCCGAGCAGTAGCGTGATGGCGATCACGGCCTTCAAGCCCGGCGCGAGGTCGCGCAGTGGGCGCTGGGACGACGAGAACGCCACCACCAGCCAGGCCGAGCAGTGTACCGTCGCCAGAAAGAAGTTGAGGACGCCCGTCAGCCGCACGGTCTCGGGCGCTACCGATGGCAGTGAGAACACCACGTCGACCGCCGCGTACAGCGCCGCCGAAAACGCGATCAAGGTGAAGACGCGCGCGCGTTGCCAGCCTGGCGCGCGCGCGATGACCACGAACATTCCGCCCATGCAAAACAGCAAGAGCGACGCCGCGAAGGAAATGAAAGTCGCGATGTTCACGCGGAGCCGAGGCCGCCAAGCGTGCCACACATCACCACCACGATCGAGTTGCTCACTTCGACCTACACGCAGCGCGGTGTCTCAACTCCAGCGGGTTATTCAGCTGCGCGTGGCCGGATCGCGATGACCGGCATGCCTTTCGTGTTGGATTGGCTGGGCCGGCGGCCGTATCGCGATCTGCACCCGCGCTGGCTCGCGGCGCTCGAGCTGTTCACGGACTGGCCTGCGCCCGAGCGCTACGACGAGCTGGCGCAGCTGGTGCCGCGCGCCGCCGACGCGGGCTCGCCGCGCTTGCCGCGCTTCGTCACCGAAAACCGTGACGCGGTCCGGCGCATTGGTGGCTACGAGCAACACGTGGCGCAGCTGTCTAGCGTGCCAACACGGCCTGGCAATTGGCACGACTTTTTCAACATGGCCGTGTGGGCGCACTTTCCGAAGCTGCGCTGGGCGCTCAACGCGCTGCACGTCGACCCCGACGCGGGCCCCAAAGATCCGCGCAACGGTCGCGCGCCGTCGCAGAACCTGGCCACCACCTTCGACGAAGCCGGCTTGCTCGTCGTCAGCGAAAGCCGTGACGTGCTGCACGAGCTGCAGGCGCTGCGCTTCAAGCGGGCGTTTTGGGAGCGGCGTGACGAGCTGCTGGCGACCACGCGCTTTTGGCTGGTCGGGCACGGGATGTTCGAGTCGCTGCTGACGCCGCATGCGGGCCTGGCCGCGCGCAGCCTGCTCCTGCACGTGCCGTCGCTGCCGCCGAGCACGGACGCAGAGCAGCTGCGGCTTCACGTCGACGACGTCGCCGCCGCGCGGGTGCGGGCGTGGCGCAGCGTACGCACGGTGCTCGACCCGATTCCGCTCTTGGCCATTCCCGGCTACTCGGACAACGACTCGCTGGCCTTCTACGACGACTTGCGCAACATTCGCTTCGAGCCGATCTCGCGTCGCCCGACGACCGACTGGGAATCGGGCGACGGCTGAGCGCGTCGCCGGCCGAGCTTAGCCGCATTCAAGGCGCTGAGCGCAGCGCGTACTGCTTCTGCGCACGCTCGAAGTCTTTGCGCGCAGCGCGCAAGCGCGAGTAAACGGTGTTGACGTTGTCGCCGGTGGCCTCGGCGATCTCCGGTACGCTCAAGCCTTCGATCTCGGCCAGCACGAACACCTCCGCTTTGTCATCGGTCAGTCTCGCCAGCAGCTGCTTCAGGATGCGGCCGGCTTGGCGGCGGCTGGCTGACTCGAGCGGATCGGCGCCGCGGTCCACCACCAGCTCCGGATCGCCGACCACCGACGTTGTGGCGTGCCCAGCGCCCTTGCGCCGGCGCGTGCGCCGGTAGTTGTTCACCACCCGCACCAGGATGCCGAACACCCAGGTCCGCACGCTGCAGCGCGCTTCGAACTGGTCGAGGCGGCGATAGACGTGCACGAATACCTCTTGGACGACGTCATCGACGGCGCCGTCGACGACCCCCAGCCGGCGCGCGGTCCGCCAGACCGAGGCGAAGGTCTCCTCGTACACCTGGTCGAAGCTCGGGCGGCCCAAATCTGTGTGCAAAAACTGGGTCTGGTGCGCCTCCACCCGCTGTAGTGCGACCCGCGGCGCCGATCGTTCGCGCAAAGTGCAGGAGCGTCCGCCGGCCGGCGCTGCTAGATCCAGCGCCGCTTTCATCTTCGACGGACAGCGTTTTCGATTGGCCTGTCACACGCCGAGAAGACCAGCTTGATCGGGTTCCTCGCTGTGAGCCACGATTGTGGCGTAGCTTGCTGATCGCGCTTTGAATCAGCGGCGCGTGGGCGGTGGTCGCTTGCGGCGTGAAATACGTGCTGAGCAAGCGCTGTTGGCGTCGACGCTGCTCACCCTCTGCGGTTACCAAGCCGTCGCCGAACGTCGGCCGCGCCACCTGCAGCGCGCGCGTCTTGCGGAACGCCGACGCTTGAGTCACGAGCAGGGCGCCCGCCAAATCCGGGTCGGTCAAGACGTGGCAGCGGTACCAATACACGCGAAAGCCGACCAGGCCCCCCAGCTTCGCGCAACGCCGAAACAGGTCCAGGTTGTCACTCGCCAGGTCGCGCAAGTGCCCCTGCACGGGCGCGCCGCCTGCCAGCATTGGCGGCCGGAGCAAACCGCGTCTTGTATCAACCCCAAGGGTGATGTGCGACCCCTCGGCCACGATCGACGCGTTCATCGTCATGGAGCAATAGCCCCCGCACCCCACTCGGTAAAATGGTCAATTCTTGCCGCGCCGACGCGCGTTCAAGGCGTGCTGGGCGGCGGCAGAATCGCGGTGTTTTGCGCGGCGACGATCGACCATTTTTCGTGGTCGAAGGCCCAACGCCTTAGTCGATCAAAAGCTGATCGACCCGAACCAGTACATCGCGACCGTCGAATTCGGCAACGAGATCAGCGGCGGCACGGGCACGACCTGGATCAAGCAGCTCGAGATCCAGACCGAATAGGCCGTGCGCGGGACTAGCGGCCTTCGGACTCGAGTAGAGCCATGTTGGTTCGCAGTCCGGCCAGCTCGGGATTGAGCGCGTGCGCTGCGCGATAGCTGGCGGCGGCGGCAGCGTATTGCCCAAGTAAGTGCTCCGCCGTGCCGAGGCTGGCGTGTGCGTCCGCAAAGCGTGGAAACAGCTGCGTGGCGCGTTGGTAAGCAGCGCGAGCTTCGCTGATATGCTGCGTGCGCCGCTGTTCGTTGCCGATGTCGAAGGCGATCACGCCGTGGGCCTCGGAGATCGAAAGCGGGCGCGCGTAGTAGTCGCTGCCACCGGCGGGGACCGGAAAGCGCTCTTGGTACCAGGCCGCGGGCATGAGCTCACCCTGCCGCAATAGCTCCACGTTGCTGGACCCGCTCGGCGTGCCGGGCTCGTTGTTACCGCTTTGCTGCACGTAGAAATGCCCCGGCATCAGCACGCCGTGCGCGGAAAGACCGAGCGCTTCGGCCAGCGCCAAGTACAGGCTGCCGAGCCCCACGCAGCTGCCGCGGCGCCCGCGCAGCACGCTGGGCAACAGCACGAACTCTAGCTCGGGCTTGGCCACCTCGCGCGCGAAGCCGAGCTCGTCGAACAGCGCTCGACGGAGCGACCGAGCCAGCGATGGCTGGCCTGGTTCGCGGTGGGCGCGCACCCGTTCGGCGACGCTGGCCAGCTCGTCGCGAGCCCAAGCGCACTCGGCCGCGCTGCTGTGCGCCAGCTCCGTGGCGACCGAAAGCGCGCCCAGCGTGAACGCACCCGGCTCGGGCTGCGAACGCTGGCAGCCAAAAGTGGCCGCAAGCCAGAGCAGTCCGCGGCGCTTCACGGCTTTTTCAGCGACTCCCAGTCTTCCCAATAGTTGTAGAGGTCGCGGGCGGTCATCATCCAGATCACCAGCTTCTTGTCGCCCAGCGCGGCGCGCCCGCGGCGCAGCAGCTTTTGGCGCACGTTCGGGCCGCCGCCGTAGCTCATGACCAGATCGAGCGGGTAACCCACGCCCCGCGCCAGGTGCGCAGAAACCCCGGCGTGCTCGGCGTCCGTTAGCTCGTACACGGCGGTGAAGCTGTCGCCCAGCAGCACCACCGGGCTGTCGGGGTCGTCGTCGTAGGGCTGCTTGTCGGCGCGCAAGACTTGGTGCGCAGCCAGTGTCTCGGGCGTGTACTTGCTCTGTTCGGCTTCGGGCAGGCGCGACTGCAGATCACCGAAGCGCGTGAAGCTCGTTTCGCGCTCGCTGAAAGTCTGAGCGTGCCGCGCTAGCTCGGCATACCAGGGGTACTTTTTGACGCGCGCGCTCAGCAGCTCGGCCGCTAGCCGTAGACCGCGGTCGGTCCAGTGCGTGTCCTGGTGCTGGAACAACAGGTCGGTCGGTGCCTTGGCCTTGGCAGCCAAGAAGGCTGGCAGCAGGTCGACGACCTCCACGCCCTCGCGTGAGAGGCTCAGCATCAGCTTGCGCAGGTACGGATTGACGATCGCGCCGTCGAGCTTCTTGAAGTCGGGGTCTAGCTTCTCCGGATACACCTCGACTTTGGTCGGCACGGGCACGAACAAGAAATCCACACCCAAAGCGTCGAGCTCTTGCTTGAACTCGAGAATCACCGGCAGCGGATTTTTGCCCTTCTTCTGCTTCTCGAGATCACCGCCCGCCACGTATTCCAGGGAATTTTTGTAGAAAAGGAAGCCGTCGCTGCCGGCCAGCGCTTTGGCCTTGGCTGGCATGCCCTTGACGCGTTTGCGTATCGCATCGTGAAAGCCGGTGAGCTTCGCTTGCCATTTGGCGTAGTCGTTGCCAGGCGCTTCGCGCGCGAGCTCGGCCTGCAGCGCCTCGCTCAGCGCCTTGCTGTTGGGCGAGGGCTTGGTCTTGGCGAGCTTGAGCGCGTTGGCGGGGCTCGCGGCCGCCGGCGCTGGCTGGCCGCTGCCAGTGCCGATCAAGAGCACGTTGTACGTGGGCTTACCTTGCGGCTTGCCGCGCAGCACGATCGCCGGCTTGTCGAACGAGCGCCCGCCCAGCTCTTGCTTGATGTTGGCCTCGGTTTGCGCGTCCGGCCAAGTGTCGCCGGCGGGGATCAGGTCGGTGTTGAAGGAGGGATACCAGTACGACGACAGCTGATTGGCCCAGGCCTTGATCTCACTTTGGCTGAGCTGTTTACCCATGTAGTCGTCGCGGAGCTCGGTCACCAGCGCGGGCGTGGCCAGGTTGCCCGCAAGCCGACCGTAGATTTCCGGATAGCCATCGCCGTCTTGGTCTGCCGAGCCTTTGAAGGCTGAAAACCAGGGTTGAAACTCGATTTTCGCCCAAAGCTCCGGTTGGCCCGTGGCCGGAGCGTGCAAATACAGCTCGCTCAGTTGTTGGCCCGTGGTGCCTGGCGGCAGCGCCAAGCCCCATTTCTCGTCGCGCACGGCGGCGCCGACGTCAGCCAGCGCAGGTGCGCCGTCGACCTTGCGGCTTTGCAAACGCTCGACGAGCGGCGCGAACGCTAGCGGCTGCTGGCGCTCGGCGTCCGTCAGCGACGTCTTACCCACGTCGCTGGTCAAACTAGCCGGCTCGAGCTTGCCCGCAAACGGGTGCGTCGTATCGGGCGCTGGCGCTTCGGGCAGCGGCGTCTCGGGCGGCAGATCCGCGATCATGAAGTTGGCGTGGTACGCCGCGTAGTCGAGGGTGGCGCGGGTTGGGTGCGTGATCTCGCGGACCCAAACGTTCGAGCGCGTGCGCGCATAGCCGTCGTTCAACGTGTGCACGTCGGCGTGCTCGGCTACGTGCCCGGTTGGGGCGCCGCCCCACGGGAACTTGGCGGCGCCGGTCTGGCAGCCGGCGAGCAGGCCACAAACCAGCACAAAACGTGACCAATTGTTGAGCTTACGCGGCATAGCGGCCTCGACGGTAGTTGTACATGACGCGCAGCACGCGCAGCCCATAGGTCAGCGGGTTGAGATGTGAAACCTCGTCACCGTAGTGCGTGGGGATCGGCGCTTCGCCGACTTGCAGGTCGCGCGCCCGCGCACAGGCGATGACTTCGAGGTCGAAGTCGAAGCTGTTGGACAGACTCGCCCACGGCAAAAGTAGCGCGCGCGCCCCGTACACCAAGTAGCCGCTGTGGTAGTCGGTCATCCCGAGCCCCAACGTGCGGTTCTCGACGCGATTGAGCAGGGCGTTGGCGGCGCGCTTGTACAGCGGCATGCCGCCGCTCTTGGCGGTGCCGGAGGCGATGCGAGAGCCTTGCAAGAGGTCGAGCCGGCGCCGTTGCAACGTGGCCGCCAAGCCTGGCAACACTTCGGGACTGTATTGGCCGTCGGCGTGGACGCACGCCACGGTTTGGGCGCCGCGGCTCACGGCAGCGGCCAGGCCGTCCTTCATGGCAGCGCCGTAGCCGCCGTTGCGCGGGCGGCGGACGAGCTCGAGCGGGGCGACAGCGAAGCCTGCGGCCGTCACCGCCAGCGCGGTGTCGTCGGTGCTGCCGTCGTCGACGACGATCACGCGTGAAAGCAGGCCTTGGGGCAGGCTTTCCAGGCGTTCGAGCACGCCTGTTACGTGGCGAGCCGCGTTGTAGGCGGGCATCACGACGACCAGGCTCATGCGCCGCTCGCTTGCCGTAGGTTACGGCAGTCAGCCTCGACTCGCGAGCCGTAGCGCTGCACGTAGTCGTGCACGATTTCTGGCAACATGTCGGCGAGCGTCTGCTGCGGCTCCCAGCTCAACAAGCGACGCGCCTTCTTGATGTCCGGCACCCGCTCGTACGTGTCGTCGTAGCCAGGGCCGTAGAAATCGGCGGCCGCCACCGACTCGAAGCGCGCCGGCGCGGCGTGCGGTATTTCGTGGGCGAAGGCTGTCGCGAGCTGCTGCGCAAGCTCGGCAATGCTGATGTCGTTGCCCGGGTTGCCCAAGTTGATGATCTGCTTGTCGCAAGCCTTGGCGCGCTCCACGACTCGACACACCGCCTCCACCATGTCGCGCGCCGACATGAAAGCGCGCCGCTGCGAGCCACCGTCGACGAGCGCCAGCGGCTGTCCGCGTAGCAGCTGGTTCATGAAGCAGGCCAACACGCGCGGTGTGCCTTCGCCATCGACCCCCGGTAGGTAGTCCATGCGCGCGCCGATCGTGTTGAATGGACGAATCAGCGTAAACGGCAGGCCGGCGTGCTCACCGTGGGCCCAGATCACCCGCTCCAGTAGCTGTTTGGCGCAGGCGTACGACCAACGTTCCTTGTGAATCGGCCCCATCAACAGCCCGCACGAATCTTCGCTCATTTCGGCAGTCGGCGCGCCGTCGGCGGCCAGGGCGCGTAGGCCATAGACCTCGGCGGTCGAGAAATGAATCAGCCGGATGCGGCGCTCGGCGCAGCGTTTTACCAGCGGCAAAAGGTGCGTGAAGCTGGCGTCGATGACCTCGAGCGGGATGGTCGAGTATTGGGCGGGGTTGCACAGCGCAGTGAGCGACAACACGACGCTCGAGCGGCGCGTGACCTCTTCGACGACGGCTGGGTCCTCGACGCGCCCGCGAACGCGTCGGATGCGCGGATCATCGTCCTCGAGCTTGTCGAAGCTGATGTCGACGGCGTCGACCTCGCAACCGAAACGCTCGATCAGGCCCGGGACGATGTGTGAACCCAGAAACCCGCCGGCCCCGAGCACGCTGATCCGCGACCGTCTCATCAATGGCCTTTCTTGCGCTTCTTGTCACGGCTGGCTTCTTTGACCGGCTTGTCTTCGCTTTCGGTCTCGGGCGGAGGCGCCGCTGCGGCTACTGGAGCCGGCGCGGCGGACGGGATGAAGATGTCGGGCCAACGGTCATTGCCGGAGTTGTAGGTCAGGCGCACGGCCTTCTCTTTCGGGCTGCCGACCTCCCACAGGTAGATCTCGTAGTCGGCCGTGTCGTGGTCGTGCCCGCGCTGGGTGATGCCCCACACCAGCCATTTGCCGTCGCTCGACAGCTCCGGAAAGTACTCGTGCGAACGGCGGCCCGGCAGATCCATCAGCTCCATGTCGTCGACGGAGGCGTCTTTGGGCGGTGTGCCGTCGCTGATCGGCATCTTCAGGATGCGACTGCCGCCGTTACCGGTCGGGTGAACCCAGTAGATGGCCGTGTGATCGGGCGTCCAATTGATTTGGCAGCCCTGTCCGGTCTGGGTCCAGGTCTTTTTGGCGATGTTCCACAGGCCCGTTTCACGCTTGGAGCCGCGTAGCGTGATCGCCAGCCACTTGCCGTCGCTCGACAGCTCGGGCTGCTGCAGCAAGGCACCGCCCAGGTCGCTCACGCCTTCGCTATCCATGATCTGCGTCTCATCGCCGCCGAGCTTGCTGCGAAATACCTTGGTGCCGCGCACGAACAACACTTCGTCGTTGGAGATCCAGCTGCCCCAGCTGGCGTTCTCCACGACCTTCTTCGGCGCGCTGCCGTCGGGGTTAATCGTGTAGATGTCCCATTTGTCGCTGTTGTTGGCGTCGCGTTCGCTGACCCAGCCCTTCTTGCTCCGGCAAAACAGCACCTTGGAGCCGTCGGGCGAAAAGCGTGGAAACCAGTCGACCTCGTCGCCTTTCGTGATCTGCTTCACGTCGGAGCCGTCGGTCTTCATCGTGAACAGATCGTGGTTACCGACGCGCGAGCTGGACCACACGATCAAGCCGTCAGCCTTCTTGCCGACCTCTTTCATCGTGGCGGCGTCGGCGGCCTCGGGCGTTTCGTCGGCACCTTTGGGTGGGGCGCCCGAGACGGCCGAGCAGCCCAGGCAAGCCAGCAAAAGCCAGGTGCCGGCGATCGGCAGATATCGATGGAGAATCATGACGCGTTCCCTTTCTGAAATGAGCTCCCGAACGAGTGGTCGTTTCGGGTCGCGGCGGGCGCCGCGCTTGGCAGCGGAAAACAACGGGCGAAGCCTTCGCGCACGCCGAGCGGCTGGTAGCCGAGCTCGCGCGTGGCCAAGCTTGGGT
>FSUE01000594.1_pt1 | contig 15617 bp, 13 predicted proteins | sample 1637031 | NCBI WGS metagenome assembly FSUE01 (sample SAMEA3914819, study PRJEB12502) | metagenome | biome: forest; material: soil | place: Canada | collected 2010-06-26 | depth 0.3 m | reverse complement strand
GTCGGGCGGCGCCAACCCCACGCTCACCGTGCTGCATGCGGTGGCGATGGCGTTTCAAGTTTCGCTCGAGGAGATCGTGGCCGAGCCGAGTGCGTCCGCCAAGCACTACCGGCGCGGTAGCTTGCCGACGCGCCAGCGCGGCACGGTAACGGTCAGCTCGCTCTTGCCGGACAAGGTGCCGGGCATGCAAATCGAACGGCTCGAGCTACCCCCCGGGGCGCGGATGGTGGGAGTTCCACATACCGCGGGTACGCGCGAGTACCTCACGTGCGAAGCCGGTGAGATCGAGCTGATAGCGTCGGGAGAATCTTTTCGCATGGCGGAAGGCGACGTCGTCGTCTTTCGCGGGGACCAGCGCCACTCGTACGTAAATCCCGGTCGCAAGCTGGCGGTCGGGTACTCGGTCGTGATGCTGCGGCCGATTGAGTGACGCGACGAAATGAAAGCCGGTTTCACTCGCGGAAAAACCATGCTGCGCGTGATCGAAGATCGGGCAAGGGCGCATTACGTCATGAAGCGCTCGAGCCTTTTTAGGCCGACGCGAAAAATCATGCGTCAACACCTTCATCTGGTTTGGATTCTAGGTTCAGTCGTCGCGTGCTCGGGCAGCACCAGCGATGGCTCGCCGAATGCGCCCGACGACACGTCGACCGCGGGCGCGAACGTGGGCACGGCTGGCGCGCTGCCAGCTGTGGGCGGGAGTGCGGGCGTGGCCGGCGCCGCCAGCGGCGGGGCGGCGGTTGCTGGTTCAGGAACGACTGCCGGTGGTGCCAAAGGCACGGCAGGTTCGGCTGCCGGCGGCAGCGCGCCCGGCACGGCCGGAGCCAACAGCGCGGGCGCCAGCGGTGGACCTGCCAAGAAGCCCGACTTCAAGTTTCCGACACCGAGCGGTGCCGACCAGAAGCTCAGCAAGACGATGGAGGTGACCGACTTCGACGGCAAGGGAGCGCGCTACATCGGCACCGGAGATCTCGGCGGCGGTGGACAAGCCGAAGGGCAGGATCCGCTGTTTCACATCAAGGCGGGTGGCTCGCTCAAAAACGTGATCCTGGGCGCGCCGGCTGCCGACGGCGTGCACTGCGAAGGTAGTTGCACGATCGACAATGTGTGGTGGGAAGACGTGGGCGAAGACGCGATCACGCTGCTTGGTGGCAGCAGCTCGAACGTGTACCGCATCAGCAACTCGGGCGCGCGCAACGCCAGCGACAAAGTGATTCAACACAACGGCGCGGGCACCGTGTACGTGAAAAACTTTCTGGTCGAAACCTTCGGCAAGCTGTACCGCTCGTGCGGCAACTGCTCGCAGCAGTACCAGCGCCACGCCGAGTTCGACACGATCCTCGCCAATGGCAGCAAGAGCGAGCTGGCCGGCGTGAACACCAAGTACAAAGACAGCGCCAAGTTCGTCAACATCTTCGCTGCCACGTCGATGAAAATTTGCGAGCGCTACGACGGCAACGACACCGGCGCCGAACCGAGCTCGGTTGGTGTCGGCGCCGACGGCACCTTCTGCATTTATGCCGCCACCGACATCAACTGGCACTAGCGCTGATTTCGTGATCAGCTGGCGACCCTGACGACATGCGCGCCGGCGCGTGTACACCTTGCGTCAAATGAATGTCCGACTCGGAGCGTTCACGTGTGATTGAGTGTTTTGTCGGTCGCAGCTGCTGCGCACGACACACACACCAGCATGCGAGATTCGTGGTTGGCAGTCGCGGCGCTGGCTCTCGGCTTGGGTTGCAGCGCGCGCGGGCAAGACGTGAACGTTCAACGTGGTAGCGGCGGGAGCTCCGCTACCGGAGGCGGCCCAACGGTCACCTTACCAATGACGGCCGGCAGCGGCGGGGGTCTGACGATCAGCGTCGACCCCACCATGAGCGGCGCCTTGGTCGGCGACCGATCGCTCAAACAGGGCACGCTGCCCGACCAGGTGGATGAGTTGTTCGGCGCGGCCGAGCTCGGCACCGGCGCCGGACCGGCGTTGGTCTATCCGACACCGGGCACGATGTTCCCGCCGAACATCGCGCGGATTCTGTTTCAGTGGCGCGCGCCCACGGGCAGCGTGTTCCAGCTTCATTTCGACACGCCCAGCGGCAAGCTGGACGTCTACACCGATGGCGCGCAGCAGACGTGCACGACCGCCGGCGCCGTCGGCAAATGCTGGGAATCGGACGCGATGTCGCTGTTGCCCTACCTCAAAGGCTCGGCCGGCAAGAGCGTGACGCTCACGCTACGAGCGCTCGAGCCTGGCAGTCAGCCTGGTAGTGGGGGAAAAGTCTCGGAGTCGGCGCCTTACCAACTCTTGATCGCGAAGGCGCCGGTGACGGGCGCCATCTACTACTGGTCCACGACCGCGCAGGGCATTCGTCGCGGCACGCTGGACGGCCGCGACGCCGCGGACTTTTTGACGCCACCGCTGGCGCAGAACACGTGTGTGGCTTGTCACACTGTCTCGCGCTCTGGCAAGCGCATGAGCGTGGCGTTCCCGGGCGATTTACTCGGCGTCGCCAACGTGGTCGAAGCGATTCCGCCGCCGATCAGCTTTGGTCCACCGCCATTCAACCCGGGCGCGCACGTCGCCGCTTCGTGGGCAACCTTCAGCCCCGATGACTCGAAGCTCGTCGTGGCCGGACAAGGCGTGCTGTCGGTAGTCAACGCCAACGACGCCTCGCCCGTCGGAACCGGCGTGCTGCCGCTGCCGAACGGCGTGTTTGGCTCGATGCCCGACTGGGCACCCGACAACCAACACTTGGTCTTCGCGACGGTCACCGGCGGCGAGAAGGCGCGTCACCTGCATTCGTCGTCGATCGCCTGGCTCAAGGCCAGCGGCGACACCTTCAGCGGCTATGAGGTCGTGGCGGAGTCGAAGCTCAAGAGCTGCGGCGAAAATACCGAGGCTTACGCCAACCCGATGTTCAGCCCGGACAGCAAATGGCTAGCGTTCTCACACGCTGACTGCGAAAGCGAGAACGATCCGACGGCGAAAATCGTGCTGGCGCGCGCTTCGGCAAACGCCGAGCAAATTGCGCTCGACGCGGCCAACATGCAGGTCGGTGACGCCAAGCTGGCCAACCTGCAGAACGGCATGCCGACTTGGGCGCCCGCGCTGGACGGCAACATCGGCTGGATCGCCTTCACCAGCACGCGCGACTACGGCTTGGTGTTGAACGCCGAGACCCGCGCGGGCGCCGGCGTGGGCGCGGGCGCCGGCCAACCCATGCGCCAACTGTGGGTCGCCGCGGTCGACTTGAGTAAGGCCGGCATGCTGGATCCGAGCTATCCGGCGTTCCGTCTGCCTGCCCAAGACTTGACCGAGAACAATCACCGACCGTTTTGGGCGATCGACGTGCTGCCGCCCGATTGGATGCCGAAAGTGAAGTAAGATTGGCGCCAAGCTCTGGGTGGGTGACCGCCCTTGGAGAACGGGATGAAGCAATTCTAGGGGGCGGCGACTCGGTGCTGCGGCCCGAAGACGACATCCAGGCGGCCGCGTTCGCCCCCAACCGCGACATCATCGCGGCGGTGGCGGGCGGCACCCTGCACCGCTTTTGTGCCAAGTAGCCAGGCGTTGTCTCGGCTGGGGACTGCGGGATTGCCACGGTCTGCCACCATCTTATGTGATGGTGGCACCGGCGGGAAGCGTCGGCACATCGTGCGGCGGTGCGTCAGGCGCCCCCAGAGCTGATTCAAGTCGTCGCGCGGCGCATCAAGGCCGTCCGACAGGCTCGCGGCTTGACGCAAGACGCCGTGGCCGAGGCGTTGGGCATCGCCGTGAAGAACGTGCAGCGGCTGGAAGCCGGGCGGCAAAACTTGACGCTCAAGACATTGGCGAGCGTCGCAGACGTGCTCGACGTGGAGCCGCACGAGCTGCTCAAAGCGGGCGTCGTGAGCGCACCCGACGCCGAGGTCTCGCTCAAGCGAGCGCTGCGCGGTTTGGCGCGGCTTGGTCACGAGGTGTTCGCGGCAGAAGCACCCCCGCCGCGCGGCGCCGTCCCGGTGATGAGCCTGCAAGCCGCCGCAAGCCGTTTTGGCGGGACGCGCAGCGTGGAGGTCAGCGCCTGGCTGCGGCTGAAAGGCGCGCGCCAGACGCAGCTGACGGGACGCTTCGTGGCGCAGGTGACCGGGCGCTCGATGAGCCCAACGGTGCCGAGCGGGGCGCTCGCCCTGTTCAGAGGTCCGGTCGTGGGGCCCCTAGAAGGGCGCGTGGTCGTGGCAGAGTGGCGCGACTACACCGACCCCGAGACCGGCGGCGCCTACGTGCTGAAGCGCGTGGGCGCGGTCGAGTTGCGGCCACGCGGCGGGCTGCAACTCCAGCTGCGCTCCGATAACCCTGATTTTCCGCCCCTGCTCGTCGACGCCCAGGACGCGAACGAGCTTCGCATCGTGGCGGAGCTGGAGCGCGTGCTCTGGCCGACCAGGCGAGGCCAGTAGCGGGGAGCGGGGCGGGAGCCCTGCGACCCCACGAGACAGGGACCTGCGACCCCACGAGACAGGGACCTGCGACCCCACGAGACAGGGACCTGCGACCCCACGAGACAGGGACCCGCGACCCACGAGACAGCGGCGGAGCTCGAGCGCGTGCTCTGGCCGAGTAGTAGGAGGTAGATTGCCCCGAGCGCCATCCTATGTGATGGTGTGGAACGGGCGCGACGCTGGTGTGCCTTCGACTGGGCAGAAGGTGGCAGCGTGCGTCAGCCGGCTTCGGGGAGTCAGCATGCTCTTTCATCGATTGGGACTCGGGTTCTCTCCATCCACTTCGAATCCAGACAGGCGTCATTGCTACGTGCGCGCCGCGGCGCTCGATCAACTGCTCGAAACGCCGGGCGTCTTGGCGCTGTTGGCGGACGAGCTGGGGGTCACGCCGCCGTTTGCCACGCTCTCACTCGTCGAACAACTCGACGCCATTCGCCGTCGCGCCATCCATCTAGCGGTCACTAACTCGCCCTTCCGCGGCCTGTCGCTGGAAGAAATCGTGGTCGTGACCGCCTATGCTTCGGCTCGCTTCAGCCACACCGCCTGGCGGCGCGAGCTCTCGCGGCAGACCAGCCGCCATGAGCTGTACGGCGCTTGCGAAGCGTGGCTGGGCGAGCGCGCCGCCGCCATCAGCAGTGGAAGTCGCTTGGGAAGACCGCGCTGGCCGCTGGTTGGCGGTGCTTCGCCTGACCTCGATCGCCATGATTTCGTGGTGGCTGTCGCGCCGATGTCGGACCCTCAAACGCTGGGCGCCGACCTCGAGCGGCTGGCGGGCGAAGCTAACTTTGCACACGAGCACTATCTGGCTTGCTCGCCGGCCACCGCGCTGGCCTTTCTCAGCGCCCAAGCGCGCGCCAACAGCCCGCCGCGTTGGGACTCGCTCGCCCTCGATCGCCAGCTGCGCACGCTCGGCCTCGGTCTGCTGCTGATCGAGCACGACAGCGCGCTGCTCTACCTACCAGCTCGCTACTCGAGATGAGCCGTGCGTATCCAACAAGTGACTTGGTGGTGTTCGTGTCCGACAACGAGTCCTGGGTCGATGCTCGGCGCGGCTCGACGGCTGTCGGCGAGCACCTCGCCGATCAGCTGCTGCTACCGATGGCGCTCGGCTCCGGCGGCGCCTTCCGAACGCTCGAGCCCTCGCTCCACTGCACGACGCAGCTGCGCCTGCTCGGCGACATTCTTGGCACCAAGGCGACCGCAGTCGAAGAGCAAAAGGACGTGTGGCGGATCGAAGTCGAGGCTGCGCGCGCCTAGCGACGAGCGGCGCTTGCCGGCGTTGCGCTCCGTGGCGGGTGTCTGGCACTCTGCCGGCGTGGCGGCGAAGAAAGCGAAGCGGGCGACGAAGAAGGCCTCCAAAGCTGGCAAGACCAAGCCGCGCAAGGCGACCGCCACCAGCCGCACGCGGCGTGCGGCCAAGCCGACGACGGTGGTGCAATTTCAATATGTTCGACTCGTAAAGCGCTTGCCCGGGGCGTCTGCGACGCAGCTGGCGGCGATTGAACGTCACTTTGGCGGTGCGCTGCCGACCGACTATGCCGAGTTTCTGCGCGGCGTGAACGGCGGCTGCCCCGCGCCGTCGTACGTTCCAGGTAAACGCTTCGGTTTTGGCATCGAGGCGTTTTACGGCGCTGGCGCGGCCTCCGACTACTACGACGTGCTGCACGCTTCGAAGCGGACCTCGGCCAACGCCGGCCGCACCGTCGTCGCGATCGCCGGCGACGGCTCCGGCGATCAACTCGTGCTGCTCGCGCCCGGTGACCCGGCCGTTTACTGGTGGGCCCACGACGACGACGACGAACCCCGCCGTGTTGCCAAGAGCTTCGATGCGCTGCTCGCCAGTCTGACTATCCCGAAAGACTAGCGCTTTCCGCGGAGCTGCCCGCCGATCCGCTGCAGAGCCGAGCGTGCGCATCGCCGCGCGCGTCTGCATCGCGAGCGATTCTAACGCGACTCGACTCGTGATATTCTTTAGCTTCCATGAAGCGCGGAATCATTGCGGTCGCTTTTTGCCTAAGTGTTGTCGGGGCTTGCTCAGGCAGCGACTTCAGCGCGCAAAGCCCAATCGTGGGTGGAGACGCCAGCGGCGGGGCGGACTCGAGCGCCGCCGGCTCGTCCGGCAAACCAGGTGTGGGCAAAGGTGGCAGCGCCAACACCGGCGGCAAATCGATCGCCGGCGAGGGACCGAGCGCTGCCGGTGACGCCAACACGTCGAGCGGTGGTGACCCCGGCAGCGGAGGCTCGCGCGGCGGTACCGCGGGCGGAGGCCCGGGTGGCGGTACCTCCGCAGCGGGTTCGAACGCCGGTAGCTCAGCTGGCGGGTCGAGCGCCGGTGGCGGCATGGGTGGCTCGGCCGGCTCGGGCGGCGCCCCCCAGTGCAGCACGCAACAAACCTGCATCGCGTCGTCCAAGTGCAAGGTCGCTCAGTGCAGTAACGGAAAGTGTCTCGAGGGCAATCAACCGGATGGCCCACTGGCTTTGCAGGTAGCCGGTGACTGCAAGACCGTGACCTGCGCGGGCGGCAACCTGACGACAGTCGTTGCCACGGGTGACAAGGACGATCTCAACGAGTGCACGATCGATAGTTGTGATGCGGATGGCACCCCGCACCACAAAGCCAACGGCGGGGTGCATTGCGCGAACGGCGGCGGGTTCTGCAGCTTCGAGGGCAAATGCGAAACCTGCAATATGGCGGCCTGTCCGGCCGCTACGCCGTGCACGCAGCCGCTGTGCGTCAACGGCACTTGTCAATCGGCGCCTCGCCCACGTGGCACGCTGTGCAACATCGACGCCACCGACGCCGACCAGTGTGACGGCGCCGGCACGTGTGTCGAGTGCACCGACAGCGGCGGCTGCGGCGAGTGCTGCTCCTGTTTCAACGGTGCGTGCTTGCCCGTTTAGGGCCTGCAAAAACGAGGGCTGTCGACGACGAACGCTGGGCCCGTTGAGGCGCGAGGGCGTGACTGAATAGTATCAAGTGATGCTACTGGCGATCGATTTTTCGCCGGCTTTTTGCGGCGGGGCGCCGCGACTCGTGGGTCCGTGCGCCGCCCGCTGCGGCCCGTGACCGGCACGATAGCTTCTGCGATTCGGGCTGCAGAGCGGCAGCCAAGGCCCAGGGCGACACGCAGGCGCGAACGAGACTAACCTTCGACGCATGGCTGAGGCTCTGATCGCTTTTCCGCTCGGGTTCATCGTCTGGTTTTTCGTGCGCTACGGCGTGCTCGGGTTCTACACGATTGGGCCGAGTGAACGCGCAGTGGTGACCACGTTCGGACGGGCGCAGCGGGTCGGTGAGGCGACGACGCTGGAGGATCCGATCTCCGAAACGTTGCGGCCTGACGAGCGTGACCGTTATCGCTATCCGCAAGTGCAGGTGGTCGGCCCCGGCTTCTACTGGAAGTTGCCGTGGCAGAAGGTGCACAAGGTGTCGATCGCGACCATCACCGTGTCGATCGCTTACGATCCGGAGGATGGCAGCGCCAATCAGGGCGGTCGCATTTTGGAGGCCGTGACCAAGGATCAGCTCAACACCGGCTTGTCGGGCCAGCTGCGTTTTACGGTCGCAGAGCGCAACCTGTACGCCTACTTGTTCGGCGTGAAGAACCCGCTGGCGCATGTCATGGGCTACTTCGTCTCGGTTTTGCGCGACCGGATCGCGAATTTCGAGGCGCCACCCGAGACGCAGCCGCTGCCGGACCCTACGCACGCGCCCGATCCGGCCGACGCCGTGCAAGGCATTTCGATCAATGATTTGCGCAAGAACCTGCGCGACCTAAACGACCGCATGGACGACCATTGTGCGTCGGCGTCCGCGCGCTACGGCATCAGCCTCGACGCCGCGCTGATCACCGGCATCGACCCGCCGCCAGACGTCGACTCGGCGCTGGCCGCGATCAATACGGCGCACAATCACGTCTCGAGCGAGATCAGCCTGGCGCAGGCTGCGGCCGACCAGAAGATCGTGCAGTCACGGCGCGCGGTCGAGATCGAGACGCTGAACGCGCAGGCCGAGGTCGAGCCGTTGGTGATGATGTCCGAGCAGTTGCGTCAATTGCGCGCCAATGGCCCGGGCGCGCTGGAGGCTTACGTGCGTAACACCAAGCTGAATCTGTTCAAACGCTCGCGCCAGCTGGTGCTGGTCGGTCAGGAAGGCAGCAAATGACGGACTTTCTCATCGCTTTCTCGGTGGCTTTTTTCGGCAGCTTCGTGGCGATGCCGTTCGTGTTGTTTTGGGTGCGCGCGCTCGGCGTCTACGTGGTCGTGCGTGAGCGCGAATGTGTGGTGTTCGAGCTGTTCGGGAAGGTGCGGCTGACGATCAGTGAGCCAGGCATTCATTTCCCCTGGCTTGCGATGGGACCGTTCGCGGCGTTGGTGCCGATCTTCGGGCGTAAGCGCTCGGTCGATCTGCGCCTTGACCAGGTGTACTTGCGCAGCCAAGCGGTGAACTCCGAAGAAGGCGCGCCGATGGGGATTGGCGTGTGGTGCGAGATGTTCGTCAGCGATCCGATCTCGTTTTTGTACAAGAACACCGATCCGGTTGGCTCGCTGCGCGCCAACGTGTCGAACGCAACCGTGCGTTGCCTTTCGAACATGAAGCTGTCGGACATGCTCGAAAACCGCCACCCAATGAGCCAAGTGGTGCGCGAAGAAGTGTCGGCCAAGTCGCGCGAGTGGGGCTACATGCTCGGCAGCACCTACATCCGCAAGGTGCACTTTCGTGACATCGGCATGATCCAGCAGATTGAGCAAAAGGTGGTCAACCGGCTGCGCCAGGTGACTTCTTCGATTCAGCAGGACGGCGCCAACCGCGTGAACGTGATTCGCTCGACCGCCGAGCGCTCGGCGGCGGTCGAGTTCGCGCGCGCCGCCGCTACGCGCCCGCACATCGTCGGCGCCGCGCTGGCGCAAATCGTGAAAGATCCGGTAATTTCCGACGCGCTATTCGAGCTTTTGGAGACGCAGAATCTGCTGCAATCGCCGCGGTTAGAAGTCAACATCGTGCCCAAAGGCACCCAGCTGATCGCGGCCGTGTCGGGCGCCGGCGGCATCTTGGCCGGGCAGTAGCGCTCATGCCCGGCGCGCGCGCGGGCTCCTGAGAAGAGTCGATCGGTTACGTGACACTTCGCGTACGTTGCGCGCGTGGGACGAGCAAACTCGCGAAGGCTGCGTGACATGCGTCAGCTGGCGTGGCGCATGTCGCTCTAACGTTGCAGAGCAAGATCGGAGCAGCCTTATGAAGTGCGTTAGAGCGATTCGTGAAGTTGCCGAAGAAGCTGTTCTGAGTAAAGCGCGGTCCGGGGCTGCGTGCAAAAGTGGCGCAGCCCCGCGCACGCTTATTCGGGCGTCTTCAGCCGGTAGCCGACGCCGGGCTCGGTCGTCAAAAACTGCGGCCGGCTCGGGTTCTGTTCCAGCTTGTGCCGGAGCTGACCCATGTACACGCGCAGGTACTGCGTCTGATCGCTGGAGTTGGGGCCCCAGACCTCGCGCAGCAGTTGCCGATGCGTGATCACGCGGCCTGCGTGCTTCACCAGCGTCGCCAGCAGTTTGTACTCGATCGGAGTCAGGTGCACTTCTTGCCCGGCCACCAACACTTGGCGTCGAACCAGGTCGACTTTTAGCTCGCCCACCGAGAATTGTGAGCTGCCGAGCTCGCCACGAGCGGCGTTGCGTAGCGCCACGCGGATTCGCGCCAGGAGCTCGCCAACGCCGAACGGCTTGGTCAAATAGTCGTCTGCACCAGCGTCGAGCGCCTGAATCTTGTCTTCTTCGCGACCGCGCGCCGAGATCACGATGATCGGTGTCTTGGCCCATTCGCGGAGGCGTTGGGTAACGACGAGACCATCTTGGTCGGGCAGCCCGAGATCGAGCAGGATGAGCTCGGGGTTTCTGCCGGCGGCCTGAGCCAGGCCGTCGTCGGCGGTTTCGGCCTCGACGACTTGATAGCCGTTGGCGGTCAAGGACGCGCGCAGGAAGCGCCGCATCTGCACTTCATCCTCGATGATCAGGATCAGGGGATTGGGATCCGTCAAGCTCGCTGCTCCTGCGTGACCGGCTCGCTGGACTCTGAGAGCGGAAGCTTGGGAGCTTCACCGTCGATCGGTAGTGCGAATTGGAACGAGGCGCCACCGCCAGCGCGGTTTTGTGCCCAAATTCGGCCACCATGCGCGGATACGATGGCGCGGCAGATGGTCAAGCCGAGGCCCACGCCTTCGGGGTTGCCCTCACGGCCTGCCCGCTGAAATTTTTCGAAGATGCGCTTTTCTTGGCCGGCCGCAATGCCGGGTCCGCGATCGGCTACCTCGACGACGATCTCGGTTCCACGAACGGTGGCCGCAATGTCGATCGCGCCGGTGCTGTACTTGGCGGCGTTCTCCAGCAAATTGATCAGGGTTTGCTCGATCAAGACGGCGTCGCAGGGCACGAGCGGCAATGCGCGCGGCAGGTCCACGTGAACCTCGCGACCCGTCAAGCGGCTGTCGACCCGATTGAGCGCGGCACCGACCAACTCTTCGAGCGGCAGCCACTCCTTCTTGACCTTCACGGCTCCGGACTCGAGGCGAGTCATATCCAGCAGGTTGCGAATCAAGCGATTGAGATGCTCCGCTTCTTCGAGGACCGTCTTCAGCAGGTCTTGGCGAGTCGCGTCGCTGAGCCCTGAGCCGCCCTGGAGCAGGGTGCTGGTGGAACCCGTGATGACTGCCAGCGGCGTGCGCAGATCGTGCGAGACCGAGCTCAACAGTGAGCTCCTGAGCTGCTCGGCTTCGATCTCACGACGAGCCTTGCCGGTTTCGTCGGCCAGCATCGCGCGTTCGACTGCCAGGGCCATTTGAGCGGCGAACGCGTCGACCCGCCGCCGTTGCTCGATCTGCTCGAAGCGCTGCGGCTCGTCGGGCATCAGGCCCAAGACGCCGACCACACCGCCGGAAGCGATCAGCGGCACGTAGAGCGTGGTTCCGCCTGGCAGCGTGCCAGTGCCGAGGCCCGCCTCGTGTTGATTGGCCAAGACCCACTGAGCGATGCTCGCTTCTCGTTCGGTGGCTTCCTCCGCGCCGCGTGTTGCGTACGCGCGATCGAGCCGGCCGCCGGCCGTCGTAGGCGTGAACACGGTGACTTGGCTGCGGAACACCTTCTCGATGTGGCCAGCGGCAGCCTGGATCACGCTCTGACTGTCTTGTGCCCCCGCCAGCTCGCGGCTCAGCTCGTACAGCGTCGCGGTGCGGAGCTCGCGTTCGCGCGCTGCCGCGGCCTCGTTTCTGACACGTTGAGTCAGGCCGCTGATCACGATCGCCACCACGAACATCACGATGAACGTCGTGGCGTGCCGAAAGTCCGCGATCGCAAACGTCAGGTAGGGCGGCACGAAAAAGAAGTCGAATGCCGCGACGCTCAGGAATGCCGCGAGCACGGAGGCGCCCATGCGGAAGCGGCTCGACACCAACATGATGCCGAGCAGGTAGATCATCACCACGTCGGGCAGCTGATCGCGGCCGAACAGCAGCAGGGTGATCCCCGTCGAGCAAGCCGAAACTGCGAAGGCCGCGACCAAGCTTGGTACATGCGGCGGAGCACGCTCGACCTTCTCCGGTTCCCGCTGAGCGTCATCAGCATCGCCGGCCGTCACGTAGACGTCGATGTCACGACTCTGGCGTACTATTTCGTCGACCAACGACGCCCGAAAAAAACGGCTGCGCCAGCCGCTGATCACGGGCTTACCGACGATCAGCTTGGAGATGTTGCGCTCCTGAGCGAAGCGCAAGATCTCGTCGGTGGCGTTGTTGCCCGATAGCGTCACCACCTCGGCGCCGAGCTGCTCGGCCAAATGCAGGTTTTGCGACAGCTGCGCCTCCATCGCCTTGGGCAAGTGCCGGGCGCTGGGTCGCTCGACGTAGACGGCATACCAACGGGCGTGTAGCGACGCCGCCATCCGCCGCGCCGCCCGAATCAGCCGAGCCGAATGCGGGCTGGGACTCACTGCTACCAGCAACTGTTCGGTGACGGCCCAAGTTTGCTCGATACCCTGCGCCTGCCGATACTCGCGCATCTGCGCGTCGACGCGCTCGGCGGTGTGACGCAGCGCGAGCTCGCGCAGCGCGATCAGGTTCCCCTTCTTGAAGAAATTCTCGATCGCTCGCTGGGCCTGAGCCGGCACGTAGACCTTGCCGTCGCGCAGGCGCTCGAGCAGATCATCGGGCGGCAGGTCCACGAGCTTGATCTCGTGGGCGTTGGCCAGCACCGAGTCGGGAACGGTCTCGCGCACGCGCACGCCGGTCACCTTGGCCACGACGTCGTTCAGGCTCTCGACGTGCTGCACGTTCATGGTCGTGAACACGTCAATCCCGGCGTCGAGCAGCTCTTCGACGTCTTGCCAGCGCTTGGGGTGACGCGAGCCCTCGGCATTGGTGTGCGCTAGCTCGTCGACCAGCAAAACCTGCGGGTGCCGCTTCAACGCGGCGTCGATATCGAATTCCTCGATGTCGACGCCTTTGTAGTGCAGCTTGCGCCGCCGCAAGAGCTCGAGACCGAGCAGCTGCGCGCCCGTCTCGTAACGGCCGTGCGTCTCGACGATGCCGAGCACGACGTCGCGCTTTTCTCGCTCCATCTCGGCGCGCGCCACCTCGAGCATGGCGTAGGTTTTCCCGACGCCGGGGGCGGCGCCGAAGAACACCGTGAGCTTGCCGCGTTTGTCCCGAGCCTCAGCCGCGACCACACGGCGCAGCAGCTCGTCGGGATTCGGACGGTCGGTCACGTAGAACGCCAATCTGTTTGCAGCCGCTGCGTTCTACATCTTTCCTGGCGGGGGCGGCACGCGCCGCCCCCCTCAGCCGAAGTGAATTCGGCTGAGCCTCCCCCCACGCGGCGGCGCTCGTCGTCGTTCGTTGTCGCCTGCCGTTGCCCCAGCAATCCGTCTGTCACTCTAGCCAGAAGTCTACGCTATTTGAGCGCGTCGAGGGCCAGGTTCAGCTGCAGCACGTTGACGCGTGGCTCGCCGCTGATGCCAAGAAAGCGGCCGCTGGTTTTGTCCGCGACGATTTCACGAACGCGCTCGGCGGCCAAGCCGCGCGCCTTGGCGACGCGTGCCACCTGCAGCTCGGCGTTGGCTGGGCTAATGTCCGGATCCAGACCGCTGGCAGAACGCGTCGCGGCGTCGGCGGGAATCACGGCATCGGCTGCGAGCCCGTTCTCTTCGCGGTAAGCCTTGGCGAGATCGCCAAAGCCTAGATAGGTTTCGTCTACGTCTTTGGTGGCCGGGTCATCCTTGACGCCGTTGATCAGCTTGTCGCTGGTGGGGCCGAGGTTCGTGCCGCTCGAGTTGGCCGCGTCGTAGCCGGCGCCGGCGGCCGAGGGGCGCGGATGAAAATACTCGGGCTTGGTGAAGGTCTGGCCGAGCAGGGCCGAGCCCACGACGTTGCCGTGGGCATCTTTGATCAGGCTGCCTGCCGCTTGGCTCGGGAAGACGACGCGGCCGATCGCCCACACGACGCCCGGAAAGATCAGCCCGGTCAGGACGACGAAGAACAGCGTGAGAACGAGGGCGGGACGTAGGTGTTTCATGATTAGGCGAGCCTCAAGAAGACGACGATGCGGTCAATCAACCAGATCGCGGGGAACGGGGCGATCACGCCGCCGACGCCGTAGATCAACAAGTTGCGGCGCAGGGTGGCGATGGCGTTGCTCGGGCGATAGGCCACGCCGCGCAACGACAGCGGAATCAAGGCGATGATGATCAGCGCGTTGAAGATCACCGCGGCCAGCACCGCCGATTGTGGGTTGGAGAGACGCATGAAGTTCAGCTGCGCCAGCGCCGGATACGTGACCAGGAACATCGCCGGGATGATCGCGAAGTACTTGGCCACGTCGTTGGCGATGCTGAACGTGGTCAAGGCACCGCGCGTCATCAGCATCTGCTTGCCGATCTCGACCACTTCGATCAGCTTGGTCGGGTTCGAGTCGAGGTCGACCATGTTGCCGGCTTCTTTTGCAGCCTGCGTGCCGGTGTTCATCGCCACGCCGACGTCGGCCTGAGCCAACGCGGGCGCGTCGTTCGTGCCGTCGCCGGTCATCGCCACCAAGCGGCCGCCGGCTTGCTCTTCGCGGATATAGGCAAGCTTCATCTCGGGCGTCGCTTCGGCGATGAAGTCGTCGACGCCGGCTTCCGCCGCGATTGCAGCCGCGGTCAGCGGATTGTCGCCCGTCACCATCACGGTCTTGATGCCCATCTCGCGCAGCTGGTCGAAGCGGTGTTTCATGCCGCCTTTGACGATGTCTTTGAGCTGAATCACGCCGAGCGCGCGGGCGTTTTCGGCGACGACCAGCGGTGTGCCGCCCTCGCGCGCGATGCGCTCGACGATGCTTTGAACGTCGGGCGAGAACGTGCCGCCGTGGGCTTCCACGAAGCGCTTGACGCTGTCGGACGCGCCCTTCCGCACCTCGGCGCCATCGAGATCGACGCCGCTCATCCGGGTGTGAGCGGTGAACTCGACGAACTTGGCGTTCCCGAGCTCCGAGATCTCGCGGGTGGGAAGCGAGTACCGGTCCTTGGCCAGCACGACGATGCTGCGACCTTCTGGCGTCTCGTCCGCCAGCGAGGCCAACTGGGCGGCTTTGGCCAGCTCCGCCAGCGCCACGCCTTTGGCCGCGAAGAACTCGGTCGCCTGGCGGTTGCCGAGCGTGATCGTGCCGGTCTTGTCGAGCAAGAGCGTGTTGACGTCGCCGGCTGCTTCGACGGCCTTGCCGCTCATGGCGAGCACGTTGTGCTGCATCACGCGATCCATGCCGGCGATGCCGATCGCGCTGAGCAGGCCGCCAATCGTCGTCGGAATCAGGCACACCAGCAGCGCCACCAGCACGGTGATGCTGGGCACGCCACCGGTTGCCCCGGCCGCGTACTTGGCGAATGGCAGCAGCGTGACCGTAGCAAACAGGAAGATGATCGTCAGGCCAGCCAGCAGGATCGACAGCGCGATCTCGTTGGGCGTTTTTTGACGCTTGGCGCCTTCGACCAGCGCGATCATGCGATCGAGAAAGCTGTTGCCGGGATCCTGGGTTACGCGGATGACGATCCGGTCAGACAAGACCTTGGTGCCGCCGGTGACGGCGCTGCGATCGCCGCCGCTTTCGCGGATCACGGGCGCCGATTC
>FSUE01000742.1_pt1 | contig 15735 bp, 13 predicted proteins | sample 1637031 | NCBI WGS metagenome assembly FSUE01 (sample SAMEA3914819, study PRJEB12502) | metagenome | biome: forest; material: soil | place: Canada | collected 2010-06-26 | depth 0.3 m | reverse complement strand
TGCGCGACAGATCGCCGTTCGCAATCGCGGTCGCAACGTCGGCGATGTTGCGCACCTGACCGGTCAGGTTCGACGCCATCGAGTTGACGTTGTCGGTCAAGTCTTTCCACGTGCCGGCCACGCCCGGCACTTCGGCCTGACCGCCGAGCTTGCCCTCGGTGCCAACCTCGCGCGCCACACGGCTGACCTCGGAGGCGAAGCCGTTCAGCTGGTCGACCATCGTGTTGATGGTGTTCTTGAGCGCCAGGATCTCGCCCTGGACGTCGACGGTGATTTTTCGCGACAAATCGCCGCGCGCGACCGCCGTAGCGACTTCGGCGATGTTGCGCACCTGACCGGTCAAGTTCGACGCCATCGAGTTGACGTTGTCGGTCAGGTTCTTCCACACGCCGGCGACACCTTCGACCGCCGCCTGGCCGCCGAGCTTGCCGTCGGTGCCGACCTCGCGCGCCACGCGCGTCACCTCCGACGCAAAGCCGTTGAGCTGGTCGACCATCGTGTTGATGGTGTTTTTCAGCTCCAAAATCTCGCCCTTCACGTCGACCGTGATCTTGCGCGACAGATCGCCGTTCGCAATCGCGGTCGCAACGTCGGCGATGTTGCGCACCTGACCGGTCAGGTTCGACGCCATCGCGTTCACGTTGTCGGTCAAGTCTTTCCAGGTACCCGCGACGCCCGGCACCTGGGCTTGGCCGCCGAGCTTGCCTTCGGTGCCGACCTCGCGCGCCACGCGGCTGACCTCGGACGCGAAGCCGTTGAGCTGATCGACCATCGTGTTGATGGTGTTTTTCAGCTCCAAAATCTCGCCCTTCACGTCGACCGTGATCTTGCGCGACAAGTCACCGCGCGCGACCGCCGTCGTCACCTCGGCAATGTTTCGCACCTGACCGGTCAGGTTCGACGCCATCGCATTGACGTTGTCGGTCAGGTCCTTCCACGTGCCGGCGACCCCGGGTACTTCGGCTTGGCCGCCGAGCTTGCCTTCGGTGCCGACCTCGCGCGCCACACGGCTAACCTCCGACGCGAAGCCATTCAGCTGATCGACCATCGTGTTGATGGTGTTTTTCAGCTCCAAGATCTCACCCTTCACGTCGACCGTGATCTTGCGCGACAAGTCACCACGCGCGACCGCCGTCGTCACTTCGGCGATGTTTCGCACCTGACCGGTCAGGTTCGAAGCCATCGAGTTGACGTTGTCGGTTAGATCTTTCCAAGTGCCGGCGACGCCGGGCACTTGCGCTTGGCCGCCGAGCTTGCCCTCGGTGCCGACCTCGCGCGCCACACGGCTGACCTCGGAGGCGAAGCCGTTCAGCTGATCGACCATCGTATTGATGGTGTTCTTCAGCTCCAAGATCTCACCCTTGACGTCGACCGTGATTTTTCGGGACAAATCGCCGCGAGCGACGGCCGTCGTCACCTCGGCGATGTTGCGCACCTGACCGGTCAGGTTCGACGCCATCGAGTTGACGTTGTCGGTCAGATCTTTCCAAGTGCCGGCGACGCCGGGCACGATCGCCTGGCCGCCGAGCTTGCCTTCCGTACCGACTTCGCGAGCCACGCGCGTCACTTCCGATACGAACGAGCGCAGCTGCTCGACCATCGTGTTGATCGCCTCTTTCAGCTGCAAAATCTCACCGCGCACGTCGACCGTGATCTTTTTCGACAGATCGCCGCTGGCCACGGCGATCGTCACCTCGGCGATGTTTCGCACCTGCGCGGTCAGGTTACCTGCCATCTGGTTGACCGATTCAGTCAGCTCCTTCCAAACGCCCGACACGCCCTTGACTTGCGCTTGGCCGCCGAGCTTGCCTTCGGTGCCGACCTCGCGCGCCACGCGCGTCACCTCCGAGGTAAAAACCGACAGCTGATCGATCATCTTGTTGACCAGCTGCGCCGAGCGCAAAAACTCGCCTTCCAACGGGCGACCGTCGACATCGAGCGCGATCGCCTGACCCAGGTCGCCTTTCGCCACGGCGCCAATCGCGCGCGTTACCTCCGTCGTCGGCCAAACCAGATCGTCGATCAGCGTATTCAGCGATTGGATCTCGTCGGCCCAGCCGCCGACCGCACCCGGCACTGCCATACGCTGCTTGAGCTTGCCCTCTTTGCCGACCACGCGACACACGCGCGCGGTCTCCGAGGCACGACGCGCGCTGACGTCCAGCACGTCGTTGAACGCGTCGGCAATCTTGCCGTCGATGCCCGACAAGTCCGACGGCAGGTGCGCGCTGAAGTCGCCCGCCTTGAAGCGCAACAGCGCCGCCAGCAGGTGGCTCGAGAAGGCGACCTCCACAGCGCCATTGCTCTCCGACGCATGGTCAGAGGCGGGCGGGGACTGAAGCGTTGACTCCTGCAGTAGGTCGTTCATTGGGCAGCCTTCTCTAAGACGGACGCCCCCCGCTCGGCCTATCCTAGCCGACACGCTACGGCCTGGTCATGGCCACAGCGTGGGTTTGCGGGCCGATATACAGGGCAAATTGCCCCAGCCAAATCGCCACTTGCACGAAAACACTACAAGGGCGTTCACGATCGGGCCGGTGGCCGCGCGGCTTCGATGTCACTTCAGGGCGCTTTGACCTCGCCACGGTCGTCGGCGCGCTGTCGTGCCCGGGCCTTGGCGGAGGGCGCGCGGCTTGCATCGTGTCACTCGGTGAGCGCTGCCCAACGGCTGATGCAACGCCGAAGCGACCTAGCCAGCATAGCGAGCGAGCCGCGGGTGCGGATCGGAATCTCGGGTTGGAAGTACCCGCCGTGGCGCGGCGTCTTCTACCCGCCGAGCCTGCGACAAGCTCGGGAGCTGGCGTTCGCGAGCCGCGTGTTTCCGACCATCGAGATCAACGGCTCGTTTTACTCGCTTCAGCGGCCTCAAAGCTATCGCGACTGGTACGCAGCCGTGCCCGACGATTTCGTGTTCAGCGTCAAAGGCGGCCGCTACATCACACACATGAAGCGGCTCCGCGACGTCAAGCCCGCGCTCGCCAACTTCTTTGCGTCGGGGCTATTGCTCTTGGGACGAAAGCTAGGACCAATCCTGTGGCAATTGCCGCCGCATTTCCGGTTCGACGCGGATGTGTTGCGTGCATTTTTCGACCTACTGCCGCGCACGACGCGCGAGATGGAACGCTTGGCGCGCCAGCACGACGCTCGTTTGCAGGGCCGGAGTCAGGTCGACGCCATCGACGAGAGCCGTCCGGTTCGGCACACGCTCGAGGTACGGCACGCAAGCTTCGGTGAAGCGCGCTACGCCGAGCTATTGCGCGAGCACGGTATCGGTTCGTGCGTCGCCGACGCGGCAGGGCGCTACCCCATGCTCGACGAAGCAACCGCCGACTTCGTCTATGTCCGACTGCACGGCGCCAAAGAGCTCTACGTCAGCGGCTATTCGCCCGAAGAGCTGCGGCAATGGGCACGACGCATCCGAGCGTGGCGCCGCCGTCACGACGTTTTCGTTTACTTCGACAATGACGTCAAGGTGCGCGCTCCGTTCGATGCTGCCAACTTGATGCGCATCCTTGCCGGCAAGGCGACCGAGTCGCCGCCCGCATCGATCGACGACGTGACCGAAGAACCGCGAACCAGCTGGGAAGCATGGGGACGCAGCGCTACCCGCTAACCCGCGTTGCGCGACTCGCGATCTCGGGCGCCTTGCTCGGTTGCGCGAGCTCGGGCTCACCGAACCGCACGGTCGCAGCGCATCCGGCTGCGGGGACAGTGCAGGCGGCGCTGGAGATCGCGCCTGCGGCGGTTGAGGTTCGAGCGCTCGCCGTACCGGGTTTTCTACCCGCGATTCTCGTCATGCCAAGCGGTGTCGACGCGAGGCCGCTGGTCGTCGCTGCGCATGGCGCGGGCGGGGCCCCGGAGTGGGAGTGCGACTACTGGACGCGACTGACGCGTGGACGAGCGTTCGTACTGTGTCTGCGCGGAACGCGCATCAACCGACAGGCTGGCTACTATTTTCGGCACCACCATGCGCTGAACGCCGAGCTCGCGGCGGCTCTGCCGGCGGCGCGGCGCGTGTCTTCGCGGATCGCGCTCGGCTCCGGCATTTATGCGGGATTTTCGCAAGGTGCCAGCATGGGCTCGCTGGTGGTTGGCAAATATGCAGACCAGTTTCCCTACGTCGTATTGATCGAAGGCTTTCAGCAGTGGAACGTTGCGCTCGGCCGCGCCTTCGCCGAGCGGGGTGGCAAAGCCGTGCTGTTTGCCTGCGGTAGCCGCCAGTGCACGAGTGTGGCCGAGGCGTCACGACGCGCGCTACTGCGCGCCGGCGTGCGCGCGCGAACCGAGCAGGCGCCAGGCGCGGGCCACACCGCGGGCGGCCCCGTCGAGAGGCTGGTGGCCGGCAATCTGGCCTGGCTTTTGGGCGGCGATGCGGCATGGGCGAAGTAAGATCGCGGGCTCGAATCGGCCTGTCTTCATGCTTCCCCTCGAGTTAGGCTCAGTCGAGCATGAGAAGCGCCCTTTCCCCTTCTTGTACCGTCCTGTGCCTCGGGCTAACGGTCGTAGCTTCCGTTGGCGGCTGCGGCGACGACTTTACGGCTGCCGATGCGAGCGCCGCCGGCGCCCCAGCAGGTGCCCCGAGCGAAGCGGGTGAGCCGGGCGCAGCCGGGGCCAATGGCACGGGCGGCAGCAACAACGGTGGCAGCTCGACTGGCCCGGCCGGCGCGCCCAGCGCGACGGACGGTGGAAACCCGGCGGTGGCTGGCACCGCGGGCGCTGGTGGCGAGCCCGCTACCGGGACCGATCCCTATCGCGACGCGATCTTGGCGGATCACCCACTGGCGTACTGGCGGATGGGGCAAGTCGGCGGCGGGACGGTGCTCGACGAAACCGGCGGCGGCAACGCGCTGGTGCTGCAGGGCACCGGCCACGAGCTTGGCGTGCCAGGCGCGGTGCAAGGTGCCGACACCGCGCTCGGCTTCGACGGCGTGTCGAGCTTCGCCATCGCGACCGATCCGCGCGCGCTCGACTTTACCGCGACAGCTGCCTTCACGCTCGAGTGTTGGGCGCGCCGCCAGACCGGCGGTGCCAGCTACTTTCAGCACCTGATCTCCAGCGTAGACGGCGTCGCCAACAATCGAAATGGCTACGTGTTGTATCTGTTGCCGGAGCCGGCCGCAGGCGAAACCGCGCGCAGCGTGTTCGAGCGCGACCGCCCCGCCAACGACGTCGGGATTTTCGGCTCGGTGGCGAAGGCAGCCGTATGGGCCCACTACGTGACGGTGTTCGACGGCGCAACCGCCACGCTTTACGTCAACGGCACGCTCGCCAACACCGCCATGGCACCCGGCAATCTCGCTTCGCGCCAAACCCCGTTTGCGATCGCCCGCGCCGCAGGCGGTGCGAATTTCTTCAAGGGCGCGCTCGACGAGATTGCCGTATATCCCAAGGCGCTCAACGCCGCCGTGATCGCCAAACACCACTTGTTGGCGAAGTAGGCGCTACTCAGCCGCGTTCGGGACGGCACTTTCGGTCGTCGACGAAATGTCGTGGGCACCCTCGCGTCGGAAGATCTCCTTGGCGCGGGTTTCCTCGTCGCTGTTGTCGACGTGGGCGGCGATCAAGATGTTGCCGCCGCGCAGCTTGCCTTCGTACTTTTTGGCCTCGATTTCTGGAATGCCCAGGCCAATCAGCGCGCCGGCAATGCCGCCCACCGCGGCGCCGGCAGCGGCACCGCTCAGCGCGGCCATCAGCGGTCCGGCAGCAATGAACGGCCCCAGGCCAGGGATCGCCAAAGCACCAATTCCGGCCAACAACCCCAACGCTCCGCCCACGACTCCGCCACTCGTCACACCCACGACGGCGCCCTCGGGTGCTTTGGTGTTGTGCTCGTGCGCGAAGTCTTTCGTGCCGTGCTTGTCGGGGAAGATCGCCGAAATGTCGGAGGTCGCAAAGCCGCCCTGGCCCAACTTCTGAACGATGTTTTCGGCCTGGATTTGGCCGTCGACGATACCGATCACGACTTTATTTTTGCTCATGGCTTTCCTTACTCTTCACTTCTTCACTTCGAGTTGATTGTCGACTTGCGCCACGCCCGCGACTTTTCGCGCCGCAGCTTCGATGTTGCTGCGCTCCTGCTCGCTGTTCACCGGACCGCGCAAAGTCACCTTGCCGCCCTGCGTGATGATCTTCACGTTCTTGGCCGTGAACGACAGCGAGCCGTCGGCCATCACCGCCTGACGAATCTGCTGCGTGATCTTGAGATCAGCTTTGTCGTTGCTCTGATCCAACGGCGTCAGTGCCGTGCTGTTCCGGTCGCGCTCGTTGACCTTGGTGTTGTCCGGCGCAACGTCCGAACGGGTCGGCTCGCGCGCGGCTTGCGCACCGTCATTAGCCTTGAAATCGTTGGGTTTCGTCCCTTTCGTGTCGGCGACGAGCGGCGCCGTCGTGGCCGTCGGGCGCTCGTCTGGCGACGGCGTGACGACGCGCGGCGGTGTCTTCTGCAGGTCGGGCACTGCCGGTTGCGGCGGCGGATCATTCACGGCCTGGACCGGCTGAACGTAGCTCGGATCTTTGGCCGTGGATTGGTCGGTGTGGTTCGAGCACGCGGCCAAGCCAGTAAGGCACAGCAACGCGCTAAGGCGGACTCTCATGACGGTCTCCTGACGGGCTCGCACCGCGCGAGCGATCCGATCGGTCAGCAAGACACGTGCCGTGCGGCCACCTGTTGAGGCTACTGGCACCGTGAATGCAAAGAGGCCGCACCTTCGATGAAGAAAATATCCAAGAAGGCGACGACGAAGAACGGTTGGCGCACGTGCTCACGTGGTCACAAGTACCGGGGCGCCACGTGCCCGGTATGTTGGCCGGGCAAGAAGGCGACAACCAACTCACGCTGACAATTCGCCCCGGCGTGCCGATGGCCATCGCCGGCATGGCTCCTGCAGCGTCAAATAAAGGACGAAGTCAGAAACTGGAGATCTCGAATGAACCGCAAAGCGCGAATCCTGACTGCGCTCGCGTTGGCGAGCGCACTGCCGCTGGCATGCACCAACGAACACGACACGGCCGCCCGCCACCCGGAGCCGGCGGTCGCTTCGCCAAGCGGCGTACCGGAAGGCGACCACACCGGCGCTAACCCGAAGAACGACGTCGACAACAACCAAGAGCACATGGCCCCGACGCCGCCTGGGACTCCGCCCGAGGACCAACGCATCCCCGAAGCGGTGGCACCGAACAAATGACCCAGAACGTCACGCCGGTAAGCGCGTGGCCAGGAACGACTTGAGCTTGACGAGACTGCGCGTATCGCGGGCAAAGCTCGGCGAGCTGTAGCCCGCCGACCACTGCAGGACCTCGCGCACGAAGTCGCCGCGCACGGTGGTATCGTCCAAGATTTGAGCGACGCTGCGGCCGCGCGCGCTGCCGTCGGCCAGCTTTTGCACGTAGCGCTCGAGGCGCGCGTAGTCGGGACCGAGGAACTCGCTGATCAGGGCGGCGTCTTCCGCCAGGTTGGCGAGCACACCGCCGGCATCACGCTCACCGTCAGCCACCAGCGCCGCGGCGACCCGCAACACGAACGCGTCGTCGATGAAGCCGAGATCTTCGAGGCCGTCCGGGATCAAGTCGAGCGACTTGAACAGGTAGTTGAGCGCGCTGACCGCCCCGCGCTGGGCAGCGGGTGACGCTTCCGCATGCTCGAGCAGACCGGCGAGCTTCTGCGCGTCTTCGGCCAAGGATTTGAGCCAACCGGGGAATGCTTCGAGGCAACGAGAATCGAGCGTTGTCATTGGACCCTTTGAGTAACCCTTTGGACCCGGCGCAAATGGGGAGAATTCACTTACCGGAGCGGCACAGCACGCGCAAGGCGTTTTCAGAGAACACGCGGCGTACCGCGGCTTCGCTCAGCCCCGCGCTGCGCAAGGCGCGGGCAAGGTCTGGAAAATGGCTGGCGTCCTCCACGCCGTGCGCAGGTCGGATGCCACCCTCGAAATCCGCGCCAATCGCCACATGCTCGACGCCCGCCACGCGCACCAAGTAGAGCGCCTGGCGGACCACGTCGGCGAGCGTCGCCGGCCGGCCGCGCACCACGAACGCCGAGTGGAAGTTGAGCCCGACGATGCCGCCGGTGGCCGCGATGCCGCGCAGCAGGTCGTCGGTCAGGTTGCGCGGATGGTCGCACAGCGCGCGCGCGTTCGAATGCGTGGCGATCACGACGCCATGAGTCTCGCGGGCCAGCGCAAGTACATCGCCGACCGCGCGATCGGAGGCGTGCGACACGTCGACGGCCACGCCGAGCGCATGCGCGCGCCGCACCACGGTTTTTCCGGCCTCGGTCAAGCCGTAGTCGACCGGGTGCGAGTCGCCGGAAGAGCTGGCGAGCGCGTTGTGCTCGGTATGCACCAGCCCGACAATGCGGATACCGCGCGCGACCCAGGCGTCGAGCGACTCCGGCGCGTCAGCTAGCGGCCCCGCGCCTTCGAACGACAACCAGGTGTGGACGCCTGCGCCGTCGCCGCAGCCAGGCAACGCCAACCCCTCGCCATGAAACAACTCGCCCAGCACCCGCAGGTAGGAGTCCTCCAGGTCGCTCTGGCGCGGCCCGGTCGGCGAAACGTCGTGCGGCACGAACAGCGGCAAGACGACGCCCGCGACCGCTCCGGCGCGCAGCTCGCTCAGCGAGGCCTGCCCCATGCCGGCTCGCAACGATTTACCGTGGTAGCCGAGCTGGTAGGGCAAATCGACGTGCAGATCCACGACCGGGTAGGTCGTTTCCGCACTGACCGGGCGCCCCGCCCCCGCTACGCCGGCCGAAACAGCGCCGAAAAGCAGCAGCACTGGACGGAGCTTCGGCATCCGGCCGAAGTTAGCCGGGCAAAGCCCTAGCGCCAATGTAAGTCGGAAAAGTGCCGCCAGGCACTCAAGTAGGGGCGGCTGCGACCGTTCGCAAAGCTCGTAACCCGGGGACTAGCCAATGTCGTCGCTCAGCGCAGCATCACCACCCTCACAACGTCGACCCGCGGCGGTGAAGGCCCCGCGTCGAATCCTGTTCGTCGACGACGACGAGCTGATCTTGCGCAGCATGGAGCGCGTGCTCCGCCGCCCCGCAGCCGAGAGTGGCTGGGAACTTTGTTTCGCGACCGACGGCGACGCCGCGCTCGAAGAGATGGCGCGCTCACCCGTCGAAGTGATGCTGGTCGACGCCAACATGGCGAAGATGAGCGGGGCCACCTTGTTGCGCAAGGTGCAAGAGCGCGATCCCGCGGTCGTGCGCATTTTGCTCTCGGGTCACACCGGCCTCGACGTCCTGCGCACGGCGCTGCCCTACGCTCACCAGTTCTTGCCCAAGCCATGCGACGGGCAGCTCTTGCGCTCCACGCTCGACAGCGCTTGTGGCCTACGCGGCCTGCTCGCGCGCCCCGAAATGCGCCAATTGGTCGGCTCCAGCAACGAGCTGCCGTCGGCGCCGCGCACGTTCATCGAGCTGTCCAACGCGCTCAGTAACCCCAACGCCAGCGCACGCATGGTCTCGGAGATCATCGAGCGCGACATCGCCATTTCCGCGCGCGTGCTGCAGCTCGTCAGCTCGGCGTTCTACGGCCTACCGCGCGCGGTGACGTCGATCGGCGGCGCGGTCGCTTACCTGGGCGTCGAGGTAATCAAGGCCATCGTGCTCTCGGTCGAGGTCTCGCGCATGTTCCCGCTGACCCAAGGCGTGCCGGACTTTTCGGTCGACGCGCTGCAACAGCACGGCATGAAGGTTTCACAGCTCGCCAAGCGCATCTTGGGCCACGAGCCGGGTGGCGACGTGCTGCTGGTTGCGGGTCTGCTGCAAGACACCGGTCAGCTGGTGTTGGCGTCACGAGCGGCGGCGCGCTTCGGCATCGCGCTCAGCAGCGCCAGCACGCGCAAGCAACCGCTGCAAGAGGTCGAGGTCGACTTGTTCGGCGCTTCGCACGCCGAGATTGGCGCTTACCTGCTCGGGCTGTGGGGCCTGCCGCAGCGCGTCGTGGGCGCGGTCGGCAATCACCTGGAGCCGCAACGCACGGGTAGTCGCGTGTTCGACGCCGCCGCCGCGCTGTACGTCGCCAATCTGCTGGTGGTCGACCCCGACGTGCCCGCGCTCGAAGAAATTCCCCCGCACACGATCGCCCTAGATTTGGCGTTCCTGCGCTTGGTCGGCGTCGCCCACCAACTCGACGAGTGGCGTCGACTCGCGCGCGCTTTCAGCTCCGGCAAATCCAACGCGCCCAAGCTCGCCGCGCGCGCATAAAGCCGGGCGCCCTCGCGAAGCCGCCCGCCGCGAAGCCGCCCACCCGCTGATCTCGAGGTTTCACCACCTTTACGTCGGTCGCGAGCGCAAAGCGCGAGCTGGATCGCCCCTACCCAATACCTTGGCGATGGCAGATCACGATCGGCACCAGCAGACCGTAGTGAAAAAACTCGGCGAGGCCGAGCGCCCGCGACGCCTCAACTCACCTGCATCGCGAGGGGCACTAGGCAAAGCGCGGAGGAAACCAAGAACCCGTGAAGAAACTCGGCGAGGCCGAGCGCCCGCTAGGCGACAGCCCGCGATGATCGCAGGACGCCACCCCGCAGCACGACACAAACAAAAACCCAAGCCCTTTCAAGCCGGAGGCTTGAAAGGAATGATGCTGCCGCAAGGAAACTTCGCGGTGACCTTGTGGTCGTTCTTGTCTTTGACGGTCTCGCACGTCTTGCCGACCAGCTCGACGGTGGTCGGTGAGCTCAGGCGCCAGCCGTTGGGGTCGTTGAGCTTGACGGCCGCTCCGTCGACGGTGACTTGGCCGTCGACCTCCATGCCGTCTTTGACCGTGCCGTTCAGCTGGAATGAACAAGTGCGCACGCCGTCGACGATCGAGGCGAACGCCATGGCCAGCGCGGCTTGGTCATTGGCGCGGTAGAAGCGCTGCATCTTGTCGGCGCGCGGGTAGCCTTGACCGACGTTGGCCATTTCGGTCGCGTGCACGTCTGAGACTTCATTGCCGACGCTGATGTAATAGGTGAAGACGCCCATCGCGAACGCGTCTTGCGCGGCTTTGACCGCCATCTCTTTGGCTGCGGGCGTTTGCGGATCGGGCGTGGCGCACGTGTCCGGTTCGCCGTCGGTGGCGAGCACGATCACCTTCGGTCCGGGATCGGTCACGGCTTGCAAAATCGCCGCCGCGGCGGTGATGCTCTCACCGGTCGGCGTATCGTCGATGATCGCCGAGGTCGGTTGCGGATACGCGGCGTCGATCGGCGCAAAGTTGTTGAGCATGGGCGCGACGTTGGTCAACGTCGGACACGGCGCGGCGCCGTCCCTCCCGCTGAACAGCGTCAGCCCGAAGCGCACCTGCTTTTGCAGCGTGTTGACGATACCGGTCGTCGGATCCATCAGCGCGGTGCGTAGGGTTTGCCAGCGGTCACTGGTGCCGAACTTCTCGTTCATGCTGGCCGACTGGTCGACGAGCAAGAGCACGGTCGGTAGTTGGTGTCCGAGATCGACGTCGGTCGAGGCACAGACGCCGTTGTCACCACCGCTGCCACCTGGTAGCGAGTTGGTGCCGCCGACGTTGATGTCGGGTCCGCTGCTGCTGACGCAACGGCCGTAGGCGTTACATGTTTTACCGTCACCGCAGCGCTTGTCGCCGACGATGCACTCAGCGGTGCATGTCGAGTCATCCCCGCAAAATTGGCCCGAGCTGCAGGTCAGATTGACGTTGTCGCACGGGTTCCCGCACGTCAGCTCGGCCTTGCAGGGCGAGACCAGACTCTCGGTGTCGCCGCTACAGCTCGTGGAGCCACCGAGGGCCAAGACCACGAGGCCCAATCCCACGCCAACTCTGCCGAAAATTCTGCGTTTAATTGTTCGAGCCATGAGCGCACCTCAGCGTGACGAGCCCTGCATCTCCGTGTCCGCTACCCGACTAAGGTAGCCGATTCTTCTCAAAACGCAGATTAACAATGACGGACGCACGTCCACCCACATCGGCGTCACGCGCGATATCGCCCAGCTATTCGCGTGCCGACAAAAATTTTCGGCCCGCGTGGGGGGAGGAGGCTCCGCCGAATTCACTGCGCCTTCGGCGCTCCCTCGCTTCGCTCGGGCCGTGGTCCTCCGTGGACTTTCGTCCACTCTCCGGGTCACTTCGGCGGAGGGGGGCGGCGCGTGCCGCCCCCGAGACGATCTACGTACTCTTCCACTTGATGTTGCAACCGATCGACGGCTGCTGGTCGCTGGTCGGGGTTTGGCCGGCGAGCAATGCAGCGACCGCGGCGCGCGCGTCCGCGCCGGTGACGGGCAAAGTATTTTTGGGCCGGCTAGCGTCGAACTGGCCGCGATACGCGAGCTTGCCGGCGGCATCGTAAATGTAGAGGTCGGGCGTGCACGCGGCGTCGAAGGCGCGCGCCACGGCTTGCGACTCGTCGAACAGGTACGGAAAAACGTAGCCGGCCTCGCGCGCTTCGAGCGCCATCGCCTCGGGACTGTCGTCTGGATAAGCGACCACGTCGTTGGAGCTGATCGCGACCATCGCTACGCCCTGCTCTTGGCAGTAGCGCCCGAACGCCGCCAGGCCGACCCGGATGTGTTTCACGTACGGGCAATGGCAGCAGATGAACATCACCACCGCGGGTTTTCCGGCGAGCGACGCAGAATCGACGGATTTACCCGAAACCGTGTCGGGCAGATTGAAGCTGGGCATCGAGGTACCCAGCTCACGCATGTTGGACGGCGTGGCCATGATTCAGCCCGTACCGCGGCTCGCCGGCGCCGGCAACCGTCAGCCGCTGACGGTGGCGGGCAGCACGAGCGCCGCGCCTTGGCCGGCTTCGTCGTAAACGACGGCGTAGACCGCGGCGCTGCCCAGCACGCGCTTGATGTAGCGGCGCGTCTCGACGTACGGAATCAACTCGACCCACAAATCGAAGCTGCTGCCGGGCCGATCTTTGCGCCAGCGTTGCGCGGCTCCGGGGCCCGCGTTGTACGCGGCGATCGCCAACAGCGGATCTTGCGAGAACTGCAGCGTGTACTTGCCGAGCACGCGTGCGCCGAGCGGAATGTTCACGCTCGGCCGCTTGAGCGACACGCGATCGTGCGGCAACCCGAGCGCCTTGCCGGCGATGCGCGCGGTCGGCAGAATCAGCTGCATCAAGCCGTAGGCATCGGCCGCGCTCTCGGCGTCGGGATCGAACGCCGACTCTTCGCGCATCACGGCGTAGAGCAACGACGGCGACAGCGCATTCTTCTTGGCTTGCTCGCTGACCAGCTCGACGTACGGCCGCGGGTACGCGAGCTTCCACGCTTCCAACCAGTCGCCGGCCGGAAAACGCGGCGGCATTTTGCCCAACACCGAGCGGGCCGCGTCGCTCGACAACTTGACCGCACCCGCGCGCGCGTACAGCACCGCGGCGTTGAACAGCAGCTCCGGCGCGGCCGATTCGGCCGACAACGCCGACAGCTCGGCTCGCACCCAGTCCAGCTCGCCGACCGCGGCCAGCTCCAGCGCGCGCCGGAAGCCGAGCTCCAGCTGTTGCGGCGGTCGACGAATGCTGGGCGGCGCGCTCGCCGCGGCCGCGCGCGTCTGCTCCAAGGCGCGTGCCGCGCGCTCGGGATCGGCCGCCGCCAGCGCGGTGTAGGCAGCGCGCACGTAGTAGCCGAGCGGCAGCTCGGCGATCAGCCGTTCGTAACCCAGCAGGCCACGTTCACGCTCGCCAGTCTCGACCTGCACCCGCGCCAGAAAGTAGCGTTCGCGCCCGGCAAACTCGCCGCCGCGGCCGCTCTCGACCTCGGGCAAGTGTTCGACCGCGCGCGACAGCGGCCGCTCGGCGCTCTGAAAATCTTTCTTCTCCATCCGCCGCAGCGCTAGCCGAAAGCAGCCTTCGGCCAACATGTCACCGTCGGGGTAGTCGTCGGGCATGCTGGCAAGCGCGTCGGTGAAATGCGCTTCGTCGCCCAGCTCCAGCGAGCTGAGCGCGCCGTACAAGCGCGCGTCGTCAGCCACGCTCTGGTTCGGAAAGCTGCGTTCCACCTCGGCGAACAGCTTGACCGCGACCGCGTGGCGCCCGCCGGTTTGGGCGGCCTTGCCGGCGGCGTACAGCGCGCGCGCGCGTTGCTCTTCTGCGCAGTGCGCGTGCGCAACCAGCAGGTACGACTTTTCGGCGTCGCTGGCACGCTTGCCGGCGGTCGCCACCTTCGCGCGCAACACCTCGACCTCGCACGCCTCGGGCTCGCTCGACGCCGGGTCGAATGGCGGCAACGTGCCGAGCAGGCTTTGCGCGGGTTCGAAGCGGCGCGCGTCGACCAGGCTGCGCAACCGCGCCAGCTGCTCGGCCGTGCTGGGCAATGACAGCGCCTTTTGCTCGGCTTCAGGCGCGAGCATAAGCCATTGTTTTTCTTGGATTTCCGCCGATTTTAGCAGACTCGGATCGTCCTCGCCCAGACTGCTGAGCAGCCGCGTCAAGCGCAGCGCCTCGGCGATTTCGGCCGCGGGGTGCGCGGCCGTGCCGCTGCTCAACGCGCTCAAGAGCGCCAGCGCCGCGGTGCCGCGCTCACGGTCGCCCTGCGCGTCGGCGAACAGCTGGCGGTACTCACGCAACGCAATGTCGCGGGCGCCCGACTTGAACGCCGCGTCGGCCAGCAAGCGGCGGCGCCCCGCCGCGGCCGGCAACGCTTCACCCGCGCGCCCGACGTGCAACAGCGCACGATCGGCGGCTCCCAAAGCCAGCTCCATCCGCCCCGCGCCGAGCTCGGCGTACGCCGCCAACAGCGACGCCGGCGACACGCTCGCGAACACGTCGCGCGCCTCGGCTGCTCGGCCAGCGCGCTCCAGCAGCCGAGCCAACAAGAAGCGATGCCGATCGAGCTCGCCCGCCTCCGGCGGCGCCTTGAGCAACGACGCGCGCACCAAGTCAGCGGCCCCGCCATAGTCACCGGCTTCTTGCTTCGAACGCGCGCCCTCGTAGCGCGCCTCGGCCAGCAATGGCCGAAAACCCTGCAGCGACAAGGGCTCGGGCGCGACAGGCGATGCCGAGCCAGCGCCGGTTGGGCTCACCAGCGCGACCTTGGCAGGCGCCCGCTCGGCTACGCGCGGCCCGGGCGTCGCGCGGGCACACGAATACGCCGCCCCGCACAAGCCGACCAGCACACCGGCCAACGCCAGCCGGCGTGCGGTCTTTTTCAGCGGTGTCGCGCGTTCCATTGCTCGAGGGCCGCTTCTTCTTCGGCTTTTTGGGCCAAGTCGGTCTGGTGTTCGTGAAAGTTGGCTTCGTGGTTACGCACGAGCTTGGCTTCCGCTTCCCGTGTTGCCTGCTGCTCGCGAAGTTTCTGCTCCAGCGCGCGCTCGCTGGCCAACTCTTGGCGGGCCGCGGCTTCGGCGCGCTCCAAAAGCTCGGCCTGAACCCGCGCCGCGACCTGGAAATCGGCGACCCGCAGCAGGTCCGCTCCCCTGACGCCGCCGCCAGCCAACCGCTGCCGTTCCACGCGCAAGCTGTCCGCCGTGCGCTCGGCGTGCTCACGACGCGCCCGCTCGCGCTCGCGCAGCGTGGCCTCCGCGCTCGCCGACCGCGCCACCTGCCGCGCCAACTCTTGCAGCTCTGCCTCCGCCCGCTCATCCCGCAACTTGCGGAGCGCCTCCAGCGGATACTGCTGCCGCGCCATGCCGCATCGTAACACGGGCTTCCTCTCCTGTTCCCACCTGCCCGTAAACGTGCCCGTGCCCCGCCCGTGCCCGTGCCCGACGGTCCGTAAGTCACCGTATGGATGGTAGGCCCCGCCTGCGCGCCCAGCTGGGC
>FSUE01000139.1_pt1 | contig 15822 bp, 13 predicted proteins | sample 1637031 | NCBI WGS metagenome assembly FSUE01 (sample SAMEA3914819, study PRJEB12502) | metagenome | biome: forest; material: soil | place: Canada | collected 2010-06-26 | depth 0.3 m | reverse complement strand
GATCAGCAGCTGGTTGAACGTTGGGTCACCCGCGAGCGTCGGCAGGTTCGACAACGCAAAGACGTCGGAAAAGTCGAGCGTGCTCACCAATGACGGGTTGAACAGGTCGAGCGAATTGACGGTGGTGGGCGAACCGTTGGTGGCCGTGCCGGCGGCGAAATCGATGCCGGTGTCGAAGATGCCCCGCGGGTCCTTCTCTTTGACGAAGAGGTAGTGACCGCTCGGCGGGTCGAACGTAACGCCTTCGAGTCCGATGTTGCCGATGGTGGTGCCGAGCTTGACGGTCTTGACGTCGGCGCGGTGCAGCGTCGCGCCAGCGACGTAGGTGAACAGATTCACCTGGCGGTCCCGTTCCTCGTTCAGCACGAACTTGCCGCCGCCCACGTAGGCGATGCCTTCGGTGTCGTAGAACTCGGTGCCCTGTGGGCTGGAGCCGGGCGCCAGCGTCATCGAGTCGATCAAGACGCCGGTTTTGGAGACCTGGACGACTGACGTGCCGCCGTCGCCGGTCACGAACAGCGTATCGGTGTCCCAGTTGTAAGTCACCGCGGAAGCTTCCTGCGCCAGCAGGCTCGTGGCGTTAGGCGGTGTGGTGCGGGTTGGCTCAGGCAGGCCGTAGCGAGCGACCCGCGTGTACTTGGAAAGGTCCATGGTGGCGATGCTGCCGCCCGGGGCCGCCGTGCACGTCACCGTCGCCGACGACGTGTCGGAGCAGTCGCCGTCGGTCGCCGTGACCGACACCGTGACGTCGCCGGCCGCCGTGCAACGCAGCGCCGGATTCTGGCCGTCGGCCGCGCTCAGCGTGCCGCCGGTCGTCGTCCAGTGATAGGCGACCGCGGAAGGGCCGGCATCGCTGTCGTGCGCCGCCGCGGCGAGCGCGAGCGACGACCCGACGTAAACCTCCGCTGGCATGGCCGAAATGCCATCCACGGTCGGGCAGGTGTTGAGCACGCCATTGACGAGCACCGAGCCCGTGCGCGCCGGTTCGTGACACGCCATTCGCACCGTGACCGCGGTGGTCATGCGCGCGGCCACATCGAAGCTCGCGGCCCCCGAACAGTGGGTGGCACCGTCCGCCGTGGTTCCGTCGAGCGTGATCGAGAAGCCGTGTCCGGCCGGAATGGCACTGATGGTGCTCGAGACGGTCGTGCTGTGGCTCGTATCGATCGTGCCGGTGCGAGCAAAACCGCTCGGCCCCGTGACCGTGTAAGAGACCGAATTCAGGGTCGCGCCCGAAGCGAGCTGCAGCTTGAGCCCCATCGAGCCGACTTCCGATTCGGATTCCGACGAGGACTTGGGATCGGACGACGAGCAGGCCGAGGTCAGCGTCGCGACGGAACCGAGCACGAGGACGAACGAGGCGCGAAATAGGCGTAGGGACACGAGGCCGCGCCACAGCAATTCTCACGCCATCAAATGTCCGACTCGCGCGCCGCGATCCCGCGGCCAACCTAGCGAAATCATTGAGATCATGGCCCGCGCCGCGCAGGCCGTAGGGAGCGAGCTCTCCGGATTCCGGAAACCACCCTCCTGATTCCAGTCAGTCACGCCAGGCGGGCGCTGCCCAGCCCGCCCGTGCCCGGCGTGTTGCGGTCAGCCGCGTCGAGCGGCCTCGATGGTGGCGACGTCGATCTTTCCCATCGTCATCATCGCCTCGAAGGCACGCTTTGCCTGCTCACCGCCGGCGGCCATCGCCTCGGTCAACACGCGGGGCGTGATCTGCCACGACAGGCCCCAGCGGTCTCGGCACCAACCGCAGGCACTTTCCTGCCCGCCGTTGTCGACGATCGCGTTCCAGTAGCGGTCCGTCTCTGCCTGATCGTCCGTGGCGATCTGAAACGAGAACGCCTCGGACTGCTTGAACTGCGGGCCGCCGTTGATGCCAAGGCACGGAATGCCCAGCACCGTGAACTCGACCGTGAGGACTTGACCAGCTTTGCCGCCGCCCGGAAAATCACCGGGTGCGTTGTGAACGGCGGTCACTTTGCTATCCGGAAAAGTTGCGGCGTAAAAGCGCGCCGCTGCCTCGGCGTCTTTGTCGTACCAGAGGCAGATCGTGTTCTTTGGCGTCATGTTCTCGTGCTCCTTGATGCGAGTCGGGTTGGGGACAGCGAGCTCCGCGTCCGCGCACGAGTCTAGTCCGTTCAGAACGAGGCGCTCAAGTGACCGTGAGGACCGTGAAACAGCGCGTGCGAGCCGAGCAGAACGCCGCCGTCGAGGCCGAAGGTCGTGCCGAGCGACGAATTCAGGTACTGCGCCTGGTAGACGGCTTCTGCGTCGAGATGAAAACGCGAGCCGAGGCCGACCACGCGCCAACCGATGCCCAAGCTGCTCAGCACCGAGAACGCGACCGTGAACGGTGCTCGCTCTTTGCGGTTACCGTCGGCATCGGGGAAATAGAACTTCTGACGACCGAGGCCCCACGACGCGTTGAAGCCGAACAGCACGTGTAAGTCGCGCAAGAACAAGGGCCATTCGAGCGTCGTCGTGCCGCCTTGGGTCACGAGCTGGGTGCGTACGCGCTGCGGCTCCGTTTCACGGCTGTACACCCAGGTGGCCTTGTCCGCGTCTGGAGTCGTGTTCTGAAACTCGTACATGATGCGCGGCAGCGTGTAGTCGAAGTACCCGAACTTGATGATCATGCTCTTCAGGTTGGGTGCGCCGTACTGCACGAGCTCTTTGGTCAGCGCGATTTCCTTGAGCGTGAACGTGAACGGCGCGCTGGTCGTGACCGCGCCGCTGTTCGCGTCGACAACGTCTACCGTGCCGCTCGTGAAATGCGCCAAGCGAACGCTGGACGCCCAGCCCGAGTAGAGCAGGGCAGCGTCCAGCGCGTCGCTGAAACGACCCGTGGCGCCCAGCTCTGCAGCGAGCGAGCCATTCTCGATCGTGCCACCGCTCTGATAGACGCGATTCGTGGCGTAGCCGAGCTTGAGGCCGCCCGCCTCGGGCAAGCGCGACAAGTCGAAGCCGGCGGACAGCCGCGCTGATGCGAGCACGATCGGATCTACCTGATAATTCAGCTTGTTGGTGCGCCCGGCGTAGTCGCGCCCTCCCGCCAAGCCGAACGAGTTGAAGTAGTAGGCTTCACCGCCGGCGTCGGCTTTGAAGTGCAAAAGATCCAGCGTGAAGCCGACGACCTCGTCCACCAAGCCCTCGCGGTAGAGGAAGCCCGGCGCGTGCTCGATATCGCTCGCGTCCAAACGTGCCAGCGCCTCCGTCAACTGCGCCAGCGCCTGCAGATCGAGCTCGAGATCGGCGCGAATCTTCTTCACCTGCGCGGGGCCTTGCTGGATGAGCTTCAGGGCAAGCTCCGGATACTGAGCGTATTCACGCGACGGCAGGCTCGCCAGACGCGGGATTTCGAGCATCAACATCGACGCGAGCGCGGCCGCCTCACCGGCGAGCCGGAGCGCGACCGAGGTCGTGGCCAGCGCGTCTTTGATGATCTGCGCGGCCTGTGGGTTCTGCTGCGCCAAGCGGACGGCGGCGCGCTCTTTGAGCGCCGCCTGAAAGCCCGCCAGCTTGTCCTTGGTCTGGCGGGTGCGCCGCGAAGCCTTGACCATCCCCTGATACGACCCTCGCTCGCGGGCCGAGTTTTCTTCCGCGTCGGCGTCACGCACCTCGCCCAGCAGGCGCTGCTCGACTTCGTAGTCTTGGCGCAGCTGGTTGAGGCCGGGGTCCGCCTGCGAAAGAGCGTCCAGGATCGAAGGATATTCCTGACCCGTCGCCGCCCCAGCCGCTGTTGCTTGAGCTTCGGCGCGCGCCAGAACGTCGCTCACATGACGCGCATAAATCGCCAGCGTCGTCGGTAGCTGCTGCCCGGGCTTTTCGCTGAGTAGCAGCGAACGCGCCTGTCCCGCCGTTGCGTCGGTCATCGCCAGCGCCGCCGTCCAGGCATCACCAGGGCGGTACTTCGTCTCGCGCAAAATCCGGTTGATCAGCGCCAAATTGCTGGAAAGCTCGTCCAAGTGTTGCCCCACCAGCTCGGGCGTCACGCGCTCTTGCTCGTACGTGCGCAGCGCATGAACGCTCTGCACCGGGTTCAGGCCGCAACCCGCCGCGGCTAGCCCCAACAACAAGAACATGACCCCTCGGCTACTCATGGTCGCGCAGATACATCGAGTCGATGCATGCAACCATCACCCAGACGTGCGGTCTTGTACGCCGGTCCGCCGTCCGCATGGACGGAAGGTTTCCAATCGTCGAACGACCGTCATCGATGCGGCGGTCCGAACCACTTGGTGAGGGCTTCGGGCAGGCCGTCGTCGGTGCCTTCGCCGACCCACGCCACGTAGCCGTCGGGGCGAATCAAGACGGCGCTCGGAGCCGCGACTGCACCCAACACTGGCAGCTCCCACGCGCCGGTGTACTGAGCGTTGATCCACCTCACTCGATCCGCCCAGGCGGCGATGTCGAGCGCGTCGGGGTCACCGAGATTGAGCAGTACCGGTTTGGCCGCGTGCAGTAGCGTGAAGACCCGCCGCGAGCCGGTATCGGTGACCAAGTCGAGATCGGGCATGCGCCGCCCGAGCAGCGGGTGTCCCGCGCCGAGCTCGTAGTGAACGTCGAGGCCCGACATCATCCCGGCGTAGAGCTTGCGCGGCTCGGGCAGCTCGAGCAGCTCGGTCATTTTCTCGTGTAAGGCTTTGGTGCGTTCGTCGCCGCGCATCAGCGCGGTTTGCGCCAGGGTGTTCTTGAGCACGCGCGCAGCGATCGGGTGCCGTTCAGCGTGGTAAGTATCGAGCAGGCTCGCGGGTGAGGTGCCGCGGACCACCTGGGCCAGCTTCCAGCCCAAATTCACGGCATCTTGGACGCCGATGTTGAGGCCTTGTCCGCCGGTCGGCGAATGCACGTGCGCCGCGTCGCCCGCCAACAGCACGCGCTGCTCGCGGTACGCCGCCGCCTGGCGGGCCATATCGCTGAACCGCGAGAGCCACGTGACGTTGTGAACACCAAAGTCGGTGCCGTAAACGGCGACCAGCGCTGCGCGCAGGTCGTCCAGTGTCGGTTCGGTGCTTGGTCCGACCTGCGGTTCGATCAGCACCACGCGCACGCGCTTCCCGTCCTCGAGCTTGGCCATGGCGTTGATGCCCTTTTCGCCGGGGCGGACGCCAAACGCCGGCTCGTCAGCCATATCGACCTCGGCGATCAAGTAGCTGATTGACGCCTCCCAACCGGGGAAGCCGATCCCGGCTAGCTTGCGGATCAGGCTGCGACCACCGTCGCAACCGACCAGGTATTGCGCTCGCAACGCGCCGCCGTCGGACAGCGCAACATCCAGGCCAGTATCGTCCTGAGCAAACCCGGTCACCTCACGCGCTCGGTAAATCGGGACCGAAAGCTCGTCGACCCACGCGGCCAGCAAGCGCTCGATATGGTTTTGCGTCAACGCCAGGCCGTAGTTGTGGTGAGTCGGGAAATCACTATGGTCGAGCGCGATCAGCGCGAAGCCCGTGGTCTGCATGAGCTTGCCTTGCGACAGGAAGCGCTCCGCGACACCACGCTGATCGAGCACCTCGATCGTGCGTGCTTGCAGACCGCCCGCACGCAAGCCGGCCAGCTCCTGGTTGGCGCGCCGCTCGACAATCGCGACGTCGACGCCCGCGAGCGCGAGCTCAGCAGCCAACACTAGGCCCGTCGGACCTGCGCCTGCGATCACCACTGCATGCTTTGACATGTCGGTCATGGGGAGAACTGTGCGGCACGACCCAGGGCTTGCGGCAAGCCCCCGACTCTGGCATATGACGGAAGTGGGAGGGGTCGGGCGAGGCGCTCTTCACTTCGGTGCGGTGGCTGCCGCGCCAACGTCGGCGCGCGAAAAATTCGACGAGAAGAGCAGGGCGCGCGGCTCAGCTCACGTGGCGTAGCAGTAACTTTTGCGGGTTCATGACGCTGCGAATCGACGTGATTTTCTGGCCGTCGGTCTCGATGTTGATGACGAATGCCACGGCTGCGCCCCTGCGACCTACCAGCGCGGGCCAGCCGTTCACGTCGGTGACCTCGACGTCGAGGCCGTGCGCCGCGGGCATTTTCGCGACCTGGGCGGCGAAGAAGCGAGCGACGTTGGCCTGGCCGACGATCGGACGCAGGATCACGCCGCGGGCCCGCTCTCCATGGTCGCCGTAGAGCATGACGTCTTCGGCGACGACGCTCAAAATCGCGTCCATGTCACCCTTCGCCACCGCCGCCATGAACGCGGACAGCAGGCGTTCGTGTGCTTCGCGGTTGGCTTCGAAGCGTGGTTTGTTGGCCTCGACGTGCTTTCGAGCGCGATGAAGCTCTTGCCGACTGGCAGCTTCGTTGATGTCGAGAATCGCCGCAATCTCGGCGTGGCTGTAGTCGAACACCTGGTGCAGTAGAAACACGGCGCGCTGGGTCGGATCGAGGCGCTCGAGCAAAACGAGGAAACCGAGTCGGATCGACTCGAGGTCGAGCGGCGTGGTCGTCAAGACCGGTTCGGGCAGCCAAACGCCCGGATAGGTCTCCCGCCGCGCTTGCGCCGACTTTCCGCGATCGATGCAGAGCCGAACGATGGTCGTGGAGAGCCACGCGCGTGGGTCGACGATCTCGGCGGGCTGGGCCGATTGCCAGCGAAGCCATGCGTCCTGCACCGCATCCTCGGCCTCGGCTGACGAACCGAGCATCCGGTACGCGAGCCCCAAGAGCAACGACCGGTGCCGCGCGAATTCATCGACTTCGCTTTCGGGGTGTGGGTTGGGAGGTCGCATCTGTCGAGCTAGACGAGGCAGCCCGCCCAAACGTGACAATCTCGGTCGAGAACTGTCACGCGCCGGCAGCCTAGCTCGTCTTCGTGGCTGGATCTCGCTTGGGGTCTGGCCGAAGGATGCCATGAAGCTTCAATTTTTCGAGCGTCAGTTGTTTCTGGCTGCCGCCCTGGTCAGCGCGCTGCTCGGCGCAGGCTGCCAGCGCTACTGGGTCTGTGATGAGGTCGAGTCGTCGCGCACGGCTGAGCTCCCGCGCCGGTTGTCGGAGACCGGGCTCTACTCGAACATCGCGACCGGCGAGCTTTCGCCCGGGGTGCTGGCTTACACGCCGCAATTCGCGCTGTGGAGCGATGGCGCCGAGAAGCGGCGCTGGATGCTGTTACCGAACGCCGAGCAGATCGACACCGGCAACATGGATGAGTGGCTGTTTCCCGAGGGCACCAAGCTCTGGAAGGAGTTCTCGGTCGGCGGCGTCCGGGTCGAGACGCGCCTGCTCGAGAAGCGTGGTCCGAACGACGGCGACTGGCGCTCGCTGGCGTACGTTTGGCGTCCCGACGACGCAGACGCGATCGCCGCGCCGCTCGGCGAGATCGATGCTCACCACACGGACCACGATGTGCCCGCCGCCGGAGAATGCTTGGCTTGTCACGGCGGGCGGCGCAGTTTCATCCTCGGGTTCTCGGCAGTACAACTTGCCGCCCCTGCGGCCGCGGGCGAAATCGACCTCGACGGCCTGATCCAGCAAGGCCAATTGAGTAACCCACCCGCGCGCAAGCCGGTGGTTCCAGGCAACTCGGTCGAGGTCGCGGCGCTCGGCTACTTGCACGCCAATTGCAGCCATTGCCACAACCAAACCCGCCCCGAACGCGCTGGCGCGCGCTGTTTCGACCCGAACAACAAGAGTGACTTCACGCTCGCGGTCGGAAAGCTCGACGCGGTGGCAGCGACGCCCACCTATCACACGGTGGTCGGCGATACGGTGAAAGCGGGTAAGCCCGACGACAGCCGGCTGTTCGAGCTGATCAACTCGCGTGGCATGTTTCGGCAAATGCCGCCGCTGGCGACGGAGAAGGTCGATTCGGCCGCCGTCGCGAACATTCGACTTTGGATCGAGGGGCTATGAGCTCCAGAATTGCAGCAGTCGTAGCGGTTTTAGGGCTTACGGCGCGCAGCGCGCTGGCCGAGCCCGCGGCCCCGCCGGAGCTCGCGCACGGTGATGCACAAATCGAGGCGCAGGCGCATTTCGGTGTCGCGACGGCGCCGTTCGACGTGACCACACTACCGGAGGCCAAGGGCCAGGCCTTCGTGCTCGGTGCAGCGGGGCGCTACGCAGTTTCCGAACCGCTGGCTTTCGAGCTTCGCGTACCACTGGTTCTCGGAAGTGTCGCTCAGCCGGCGGGCTCGTACGTCGACGCCGCCGCGCTGGGCAACCCTCAACTTGGCGCGCGGTATCGGCTCATCGCCCGTCACTCGGACCGCTCCGCGCTCGCGCTGGCCGGCACCGTGGAGGTAGGCGTTCCGCTGGCTAGCCACGCCGAGAACCTGATGCCCAATCGCTTGCTGGCGATTGCCGATGGTATCGAGGGACGCGGGCACCCGGAGTGGTTCACGCCGGGCGTCACACCGATCACGGTATCCAGCGCTCTGCGCTGGGTATCGGCGCCTTGGAATCTCGAGACCGAGCTCCGGCTACCGCTGTTGGTGCGGGTGTCGGAGGCAGACCTGCCGAGCGCGACCACGAATACCAGACGTCTCGGCCTTGCTGCCATTGCTGGGGTGGAGGCTCGCTACCGCTTGTCGCGGCGGCTCTCACTCGCGACGGCCGCGCACGTGTTCTTCGATGTCGTGCCCAGCGCCGCGCACGCTCGCGACGTCTCGCCGGTACAGGATTTCGAGCGGCTCAGCCTGCACGTTCATTTCGGCTCGCGCGGAGCGATGGTGGTTGATCTGCAGACGGCGATCGCAGGCGAGCTCGGTGGAACGATGGTCGCCGGCGGACTGCGGGGAGTGGTGACTTTCTAGCGAATTTCGCTCAAGCTGATCGCGGTTTTCGCGCGTGGGCTCGCGCGGGCTGCCGAACGTGCGTTACTGGCCTCGACGATGACGTTCCGAACCGGCTGGCTGCAGTGGCTCGTTCCCGTCGCCCTACTGAGCGCGCTCTCGGGGTGTTTGGGTGGTTCTCCTCACCACCCCGGGCAAAGGTCGGTACCGACTCAGCGCTTGGTCATGACTTGGGTCGCGCCCTACGCCGTCACCACGTCGAAGGCGCGTTTGAACGAGTCCTTCGACGGCATCGGAATGAAGGATGGGCTCACCGATCTCGCCCTGCAATTCTGGGAACCGGCGCCCGACGGCAGCGGTGTCGAGCGCGTCCAGCGCGGCGGCGACACCAGCGACGCGAGCGTTTTGGAGCTGCGCGATTGGGGCCGGGCGCACGGTGTGCGGGTCTTGCTCTGCGTCTACAACTTCAACGCCAAGACCGATGCCTGGGACTGGCCGTGGGCGCGTTCGGGCTTTGCGAGCCATCCTCAGCAGTTTGCCAGCGGCCTCGTCAGCGAGCTGGAACGGCTCGAGCTCGACGGCATCGACCTGGACCTGGAGGGTACCGGCTCGCTCGACGGCGACAAGGAAGCTTACCTGCGCTTCGTCCAGGATCTGTCAGCTCGCCTGCGCGCTCGCGGCAAGCGCCTCACGCTCGATAGCTTCGCCTACGTCTGGAACGCGCCGAATCAAAGCTGGTGGGCGACGCTGTTCCCGCTGGTCGACGGCATCAATTCCATGGGCTACGAGGAGATCGGCGCGGGAGCGGGCGCCGGGGCCGAGGCGTGGCGCGGGTTTGCGGCTCAGGAAGGCGCGAGCGGCGACGACGTGGGCAAGCTCATGCTCGGCATGCCCGCCAACAAGGACGAGTGGCGCGGTAAGCCCGCCCTCGAGCACCTGCGTTGGCTCCGCGATCGCGGTCACGCTGGCATGTCGCTGTGGGACTCGCAACTCGACGCCGCTGTCTGGCGAACGCATGAAGCTTGGTCGCTCGTGAGCGAGATCCGCAAAGGCCCCGCTGATTAGCCGGGCCAGCCAGGGCGTGTCCCTGAATACTGCGGTCACGTTTACGGGCACGCGCGAGCGGTCCCCATTTAGGGACACGCCTTAGCTCGATTTGTGAGCGAGCTCTTCCACGTCGAGCTTTTTGATCTCGTCGCCGAGCAGGTGCACGGCGACGCGGATGAAGTCGGCTTCGGTGATGATGCCGACCAACGCGCTGTCGCCGTCGATCACCGGCAGACAGCCAATCTTCGATTCCCACAGCAGCTTGCCGGCCTCGACGAGTGAGTCTTCCGGCTGCACCGTCAGGACCTCGTGCTGCATGATGCGCCGCACCGGCAGTTGCTTGATCATCGCATTTTCCTCAGCCTCGTTGTCGGTGAGCCAACTGGCGAAGGCGCTCAGCAGATCTCGATGCGTGACCAATCCGACCAATTTGCCATGGCGATCGACGACCGGTAGGTGGCGGAGGCGCAGGCGCCGCATCACCTCTTCCAAGCTCTCCAAAAGGTCTCCTTCGGACACCGTGACGAGCTTGCGCGTCATGACATCTGCGACCGTTCGGGGTTGCATACCGGACAGCTACCTCGTCTGCCGCACGCCAGCCACCAGAAGCGCGCCTCGACCCTCACCTTCGTGGCTCGCGTCACGCTGCAGTTGCCGAAGTGTTTCGCCACACCGCTCAGGCGCTTGATTTGGGGCGCGAAATGCGAGCGGTGCAATTCGCGACGCCTCCACCCTAGGCGCGGTTGTTGCTCCCGAATGGCGAAAGGAGGCGTCATGGATCACAACCCGGTCAGCTGGTTCGAAATTTACGTGAAAGACATGCCGCGCGCGAAGGCGTTTTACGAGGCAGTGTTGGCCGTGAAGCTGCAAAAGCTCGAGGCCACCGCCGGCGGCATCTCGGAAATGTGGTCGCTACCGATGCACCGTGAAGCGCCGGGGGCGGCCGGGGCACTGGTCAGGATGGAAGGCGGCCCTGCCGGCGGTGGCGCGAGCACGATCGTGTACTTCGTGACCGACGATTGCACGACCGAGCTGGCGCGCGTGGTGCCCAATGGCGGCAGCGTAAAAAAGCCAAAGGTAGCGATCGGCCCGCACGGTTTCATCGCCCTCATCCAAGACACCGAGGGCAACGTGATCGGACTGCATTCTCGGAGGTAGCATCGGTCTAGCGCCGAATCGCCCCGGGCGTGGCCGAAACGGCGGTGCGTAGGCGCTCGCTCGCGCTCGACTTGTCGGGCGCGCGGCTGGGCGTCGGCGTGCCGGTTGCGGTTCTGCTCGCCTCAGAAGCCGCGCAAGTGCACGTCGATCACGGCGCCTTCGCGGACCGTGCCGTGCACGGCGCGGAACACGAAGCGCGCTCGCTCGCGCTCGCAGCCGCTCGCACTACAACGCGGATGACGCGATTCGAAAGCTCGATCGCCTCGACTTGCGCACTGGCCAACGAGCGCAGCTCGGAGCCACTCGAACGGCGGTTCTGGTCACTGTCCGACCACAGCTGCAGCCGCTCGAAGGCTGGATCGCGAGGCGTGATCCAGCCGTCTTGATCGGTGTCGAGCGCGGCCAGGGCGCTGAAGCCATTTTCTGCACGCTGACCGTCGGGGTAGGACCGGGCTTCGACGCGCAGGCCTAGAGCCGAATCGAGATGCCGGTGACGGCTACCAGGCCCAAGCTGCGGTGGTGTAGGAAGGCAAGTGGCGTCTCGACGGCGGCGCTCAGCCTGACGCGCTCGGTGACGGGCAAGGTGGCGCCGAGTGCGGCCAGCACCGCTAGATCAGGCTGGGCGCGTCCCTGGGTGCGGGGCGCGTACGAAAAAATCAGCGCGGTGAAGAACGGATCGTAAAAGCTCCAGCCCAGCTGCGGCATCAGCGCAAAGCGCTGAAAGCGACTCGCGCCTGCTGGTGGCCGCGGCTGAAGCCGCTCGGTGAATTGCAGGTTCATCCCCAGCCGCACGCGATCCACGAAGTAGTAGTGCAGGCCGGTATTGAACGAGAGGTTGACGGCGTTGCGGAGCGTGCTGTTCGTGTGCGTCGTGTAGTCGTGGCTAGCGAGCAGCATGCTCAAGCTGTCGGTCTGCAAAACGTCGCCGCGCTTGGGGCCGGCGGCCGCAACGCCAGGCGCGCTCGCGCAGGCGAAAACGACGGCTGCGCGCAGCAGCCACGCGATCGGGAGGGCACGCCTGGTCATGTACCCGGGCGTACGGCCGCGCTCCCTGTTTCGTTAGGCTCGCGCCGAGGTAAGGTTGGGCGTGGCTTTTTTAGGGTTCTCGGAGCATGCGGTCGAGTTTCTGGCCGAGCTTTCGCGCCACAACCAGCGGGCGTGGTTCGAGGCGCACCGCGACGCCTACCAGCGCTTCGTCCTCCAACCCGCCGAAGAGCTGGTCGTGGAGCTGGGCGCGCGGCTTCGCGAGCTCGATCCGAAGCTTCAGGCCATCCCCAGAGTTCGCGGCTCGATCAAGGCGCTCGAGCGCCGCGTGCGTTTTCAGAAGAGCGAGCTCACTCCGTACAACCCTCACCTCGATCTGTGGTTTTGGTCCGGGCGCCGACGAGCCTGGGACAATTCGGGCTTCTACTTGCGGCTCGGGGTCACGCGCCTGGTGCTGGCCGCCGGCATGATCGAGTTCCAAAAAGAGACACTGGCTCGCTATCGCCACGGCGTTCTGGACGACCAACGCGGGCCCGCGCTTGCGACGATCGTCGGCGACCTTCGCAGCCACGGCTACCAAGTTGGCGGCGAAGGCTACAAACGGACCCCGCCCGGAGTACCACCCGACTTCGCGCGCGCTTCGCTCTCGAAGCATCGCGGACTGTTCACGACGCTGGACGGCGAGCACCCACCAGAGCTCGGCGCTGCCACGTTCGTCGACTTTTGCTTCGCGCACTTCGCGCGCATGACTCCGCTCCATGGCTGGCTGGTTGCGATGCGCGAGCAAAACAGCTGAGCGTGCGCGGCGCGGAAGCAGCGCGGAACGAGTCTGGTTAAAGAACGAAGTAGACCAGCTTCGCCAGAAAGTTTGGCGTGACAGCGCACGAAACTGCTACAAAAATAGCTGAATCGTACGGCGCCGCGCGCTTGTGGCCTGGAGCGGAGGGTCAGCGCGTGACATGTTTGGTGTTCTCACCCATGAAGATTACGACCGTCGCTGCGATGCTGGGCGCTGTGGCACTGCTGCTCGGAGGGTGCGCGCTCGCGCCCGGTGAGGCAGCCGAATCGGGCGGTAGCCAGCAGCAGGCGCTGCAAAAGTCCGACCCGCGCAAGCTGTACGTGCACTTGATGCCGTGGTTCGAGACGCCCGGCTACCACTGGGACAACGTGGGGCGCCATTACAACCCGCAGATTGGGGCGTATCACTCGGGTGACTACAACGTCATCGAATACCAGCTGCTGCTGATGAAGTATTCGGGCATCGATGGCGTGATCATCGACTGGCCGGGCCGCAGCACGATGAACAAGGATCTGCCGGCCAACGCCGAGAACACCGACCAAATCATCGACCAGACTGCCAAGTTCGGGCTGGAGTTTGCGGTGTGTTTCGAGGACCAGTACGCGGTCGACACCGGCGACGCCGTCAATTCGATGCACTGGGTGCGCGACCACTATTTCAATCGCGCCAATCACATCAAGGCCAACGGCGCCCCCGCGCTGTTCGTGTTCGGCCCGCAAAAGATCGCCGCCGGCGATTGGCCGGCGGTGGTGTCGGCGACCGGTGCCGATCCGGCATTGTTTACGCTCTGGTACAACGACAAGGCGGGCGGAGCGCGCGACGGCACGTTTGCGTGGCTCTACTCGGATGCGCTGACCGGCGTCGGCAACTACTACACCCGCACCGATCAGGGTACCAAGGTGCCGGTGTTGTATCCCGGCTTCAATGCGGCGTATCCGAATGGCGCACCGGGCTGGGGCATCGCCTACGACTTGAACGGCGGCGACACGCTCACTGCCACCTACAACCTGGCCAAGGGTGTCGGCGACATGGTGCAGATTGCCACCTGGAACGACTACACCGAAGGTACGATGATCGAGCCAACCAACGAGCGCGGCTACGGCTCGCTGGTCACGCTGCAGAAGCTGCTCGGCGTCGTCTACGGCCAAGCCGAGCTGGAAATCGTGCGCAAGCTGTTCGATCGTCGCAAAGCGAATGATCCCAAGGCTGAGGCTGCCTCGCAGGCGCTGATCAAGCTCGACGTGGCCGGTGCCTGCGCCCAGCTCGGCTGCACCGCGCCGACTCACCCCGGCACGGGCGGCAGCCCGAGTGGCAGCGCCGGCTCATCGACCAGCGCCGCTGGCGCAGCCAACCCGAGCGGCGGAACCGGGACGAGCGCAACGACTGGCGGCGCCCCCGTCAGCGGCGGCGGCGGCAGCGGCAACGTTGCCCAACCCACCGGTGGAGCCGTCAGCGACAACCCTACCGCCGGCGCCGACACGACCGACAGCGGGGGCAAGTCTCACGATAGCGGCGGTTGCAGCCTCGGGGCACCGCCTTCGAAGAGCCCCGGCTACTGGTGGCTAGTAGCCGCTGCACTGGCGCTGGCTTCGAAGCGCCGCCGACTGCCTCACTGATACCAGGGCAACGTATAGCCGCGCCACAGCCAGCGTAGTGCCGCCGGATAGTCCGACACGGCGTGGAGCGGCGGGTAGTGCATGCCGCTGCCTTCGGTGTAGCGGTAGTGATAGCCCTTGGCGACCAGCGCCGCGATCACGTCTTGGTTGTATTTGTAGGTGATCGCGATGTCGTTCGGACCGCTCAGCAAGTTGATGCGCAGCGGCAGCACGGGGCCGTCGGCGATCACCTTGGGGAACACCGGCTTGGCGTTGTTCATGTAGTCGCTGGTTTGCAAATCCGCGTTGTCGAACGCGCCGTTGTGCGTGAGGATCTTGTGGAACTTGGCTGACTCGTGCATGCCCACGATCAGCGCGCAGTTGCCGCCCGAGCTTTGCCCGCCGATCGCCCAACCATCGGCGTCCTTCACGATGTCGTATTTATTGGTCACGACATTTGGAAGCAGCTCGTCCAGCAAAAAGCGCGAAAATACATCGCTATACTCCGAGTACTCCTTCTCGCGAATCAGCCGCTGCGCGTCGAAGTTGAAATTGCCGTCGGGCGTGCCGGCTTCGGTGAAGACCGCAATCGTCACCGGCATATCGCCGGATTTGATCAAGTTGGCGAACACCGTGGGCGTATGAAAATGGCTATCGGTGATGCCCAGGTAGTGCGGCCCGTCTTGAAACACCATCAACGCCGCCGGCTTGCCCGGCTGGTACTCGGCCGGCACCCAAATCCAATAATGGAATTTGTAGCCTGGGTACTTGGCGGGGCTGGCGTACAACATTGGCGTCGTCGCGCCCGGCATGCTCGGCGGAAGACCGTTCAACAGCCCCGCCGGCGCGCCGTTCAACAACCCGGTCACCTCCGGCGGCTCGTTGTAGGGCGCATTCTGCGTCGTCTTGCCGTCACCGTCCGTGCCCGGCGGCGCCTGCACGCCGACGCCACCGCCCGCCGCCTGACCACCCGCGCCGCCCGCAAGCCCGCCGACTCCGCCGCCCGCCACGCCTTCTGCGCCCCCACCGCTCACGCCACCCATGCCGCCGCCGCCCAAACCTGCCCCGCCGCCGGTGACGACGGTACCGCCCGCGCCTGCCGCCGCTCCGCCGCTACCCGCGCTCGTGGCAGCGCCGGCTTGGCCGCCCGCTGTCATTGGCGCAGAATTGTTCGACGGGCTCGAGCACGCAGCCGCAAAAATCGCGATCCCCGGCAGCACCAAATCGAATCGAAACGCCATCCCCGGTCATGTCCCGTATTCCCCAGCCCATTACGAAATCTGCGGTGCCGCCGCAGAAGTTAGCGGACCCGGCAACTCTGCGCGGCCCGAGATGTCACGGACGTCCCCCGGGGTAGCCGCACGTTTTCCTGATCGGCCCTTAGCGCGCCCGACCCAGCCTCTTGAAAAGCGTATGAGCTCATATGAGCTCATCATCGGTAGGATCTTAAGAACAAAGCAATTCCGATCACTTACGAGTGCAACCTGGTCATCGAGACCTTTCTGCCGCT
>FSUE01000844.1_pt1 | contig 15992 bp, 12 predicted proteins | sample 1637031 | NCBI WGS metagenome assembly FSUE01 (sample SAMEA3914819, study PRJEB12502) | metagenome | biome: forest; material: soil | place: Canada | collected 2010-06-26 | depth 0.3 m | reverse complement strand
CTGATCGTCGTCGTGACCTCGTTCATGGCCGTGGCTTGCTGTTTGGCGCCGGTTGCCTGCTGGTTGGCGGCGGCTTGCAGCTCGGCGGCGGAGGTTTGGATGTGGCGCACCGCGACGCCAATTTGCGAGCTGAGCGAGCGCGAAATCGTCAGGCCGGCTGCCACGACCAGCAGCGTGCCGAGCGCGCTGCCCCACAAAATCGTAGTTTGGGCCGCGTCTGCACTTTGCTTCGAGCGCGTTTGGCGCTCGCTCAAGAGTTGGCTTTCGGATTGATCCAGCTCGGCGACTTGGCGCCGAATCTGGTCCATGTGCTGTTTGCCGGAATCGAGCATGCCGCTCTTCACCACGGCGTCCAGGCCCTGGGCCCGACGGATCTCGATCACCTTGGCCATCGTCGCCAGCCGCTCCGCGATGACCGGCGCGAGCGCCGCCAAGCGTTGTTGTTGGATCGGGTTGTCGGCGGTCAGGCGGCGCGCGTCGCTCTGCATCTGGTTCACGTCGGCCAGGCCGACCTGATAGGGCTCGAGGAAGCGCTCTTCGCCGGTAAGCAAGAAGCCACGCTGCCCCGTCTCGACATCTTTCATCGAAGACATCAGCTGCGCGAGCGTTCGCCTGACCACTTGCGTGTGGTCGACCCAGTTGTCGTTTTCGATCAGCTCGGCGGTCACGCGGTGGCCGGCTACGCCGATCACGAGCACGGTCAACACCGCGATCGCGAAGCCTAGCGCCAACTTTCGTCCGAAGGTCCAATTCATGGCGTTTCCTCTGGCTGCCGCGGCGTCGCGGAGCGTTTGCCGTGTGTCACGCTGGCCAAGATGGCGAGCAAATCGATGACCGGTAGCGCGGTGGCTCCAGTTCTCAAGCTGCCGGAAGCAAATGCGTGCCCGGCCAGGTTGACGTCGGCCAGCACCACGTCGCTTTCGGGTACGCGCAGGTGTCGCTCGAAGTGCTCGAACGCGACCGCGAACGGCGCGTTGCCGCGCGCAAGCGCCAGCCAACGCGGCTCGCCTGCCGGCGCATAGCCCAGCAACCTCCGCAAATCGTAGACCGGCGCCACCAACCCGCGCACGCCGACCAGGCCCAACAATTCGGGGCGGGGGCCGGGCGCTTGCACCAACTTGCGGTCGACGTGCACGGCCAGAACTTGGTCGAGCCGTAACGCGTAAGTGTGCTCGGCGACGCGGATCAGCAGCAAGTCGAGCTGTGCCGGGGCCTCGGGAGCGTGAGCCCCCGCGAAGCCCTGATCGAATTCGCTGCGCAGCCGCATCGCCGACAGTGATTGGCCGGGCTCGCGACTCACGAGGCACCTCGCAAGTTGACGAGCTCCGAGCGGCACAGCGACAGCAGCGCGCCGCGACCGAAACCGCCGCCGAACAACAGCAGCCGTGACTCGTCTTCGCGCTCCAAGAGCAGCAGCGCTTGCCCCAACTCGTAGCGCGCCGAGTCACCGTCGCGCCGATGCCGCGCCATCAAGCCCAGGTGCAGGTGCGGCATGGCAAAGCCAGCGTCCAAGTAGACGGCCGTCTGGTCATGCTCGATCGCGGCGGATGCGTGACCGCGCCGCTCGCAGCACAGCGCCAGCAGGTAGTGCGCTCCGGCGTTCAAATCGTCGAGCCGGAGCAGGTCGTGGCAGGCCTTTTCGGCGTCGTCGAGCTGCCCTTGGTGGGTGAGCAGCGCGGCGCGCAGCAAGAGCGCGGCCGGGTCGGTATCGGATAGCCGGTGCATCACCTCCAGCGCTTCGCCGAAGCGCTCGCTGCGCAGCAGCTCGAGCGGGTGGCTGAGATCGGCGCCGTTGGCGTGGTTCGGGCCAGCCGCGCTCAGCACGGGCGCGCTAGCTCCGTCGGGTTTCGCGCCGTTGGAAAGATCACGAATGCGCTCACTCGAGCGCTCGACGGTCTCGAGCCAGGGGCCAACCCAGTCGCGCGAAACCGCTGGGCTGGGCGCGTCGGCCAGGCTGGCCGAGGGCACCGGCAGGTGCGTGGTCGTCGCGTCGTAGCGCTCATTGGCCGGGCGCAGTTGGTAGTAGAAGGTGTTGTGGGTGTGGCGCAGGTGAAACGCGTGCGAGAGCCCGCGCAGGGTCTCGGCGTGGCCCAAGAACAAGAAGCCACCCGGGGCGAGCGCGCGCGCCAGGCGTTGCACGATCGCCGCCGCGTGCTCGGTCGTGAAGTACATCAGCACGTTGCGGCAAAAGATCACGTCGAAGGCGCCGGGCGGTAGCAGTGTGTGCGCGTCCAGGACCAAGTTGTGGGAATCGAAGCGCACGCTTTCGCGCAGTGACTTTGCGAGCCGAAAGTCTCGCCCCTCGGGCGTGAACCAACGCCTGCGCAGCTCGTCCGACGTTTCACGCAGCGCCCACGGCGAGTACAGAGCCCCCGCGGCCTTGGCCAACGCGTCCGGATTCAAATCGAGCCCCTGGATCGAGACCTCGAAGCCCGGCTCGACACCGCGCTCGCGCAGCAATATCGCCAAAGAATAGGCTTCTTCGCCGGAAGCGCAGCCGGCCGACAGCAGCCGCAGCGAACGCGAGCGCGCGCGCGCCGAGAACCGCTCCGGGAGCGCGACCTCGCAGAACGCGTTGAACTGGTCCTTGTGCCGGAAAAAGTACGTCTCGCCGACCGTGAGCTCACGCGCCAAGGCCGACAGCTCGTCGGACGCCTCGAGCTCGGTGAGCAGCGCTGCCAGGTACGCGCCCGCGCTCAGCTGCCGAGCCGTGACTCGGCGCAGCAGCACCTCGGCCAGAAACGTCAACCGGCTATCGTCGAAGCGCAGCCCCAACCGCGCCGTGATCGCTTGCTGGAACAGGTCCAAATCGGGGGTGCCGAGCGCGGGGGTCATGCGGAGCGTGGCTCCTCGAGCGCTTGCCAAGCTGCGTCGGGCAGCAAGCGCGCGTGCTCCAGCACCAAGAACAGCTCGGCGTCGAGCGCACCGAAGGCCTGGACGAGCTCGCCCCGTGATTCCCCGAGCAGCGCAGGCAGCGCGCTCAGAACCTCCATTGCGACATCGCGGACCCCGATCACGCTATCGAGCGCAAAGGCCGTGACACGCCCTGCGTGCTCGCCAAAGCCGAGTGTCACGTAGCGGGTCGGTGGGCGCTCGCTCGGACTACCCAGCAGTTGGCGCGTATCGACGACCGGGGTGGGGCGACCGCGAATCAGGGCCACGCCGAGCACGAAGTCGGGCATCTGCGCGAGCGGCTCGACCGGCAACGGCCGCATCGTTTCGAGCACGTGCTCGAGCGGTAGACCGCACACCTTGGCCCCGGCGCGGCAAATCAGCAGCCGTTTCGCCCCAGACGTCCCCCCTGAAGCCGCCATGATCTATGGCGCTCCCGACCCTGGAACGAGCGCAATCCGCGCGAGCATTTCCTGTCAGGCTAACACGATGAGATGGCCGCAAGACCAGCAGTTCCAAGATCAGTCTCTGACTCGTACAAATCAGCTATCGTCGAGCGCAGCATCGGCCCCAGCACAGGCTCGTCGACTCGTACAATTCGTGGAAAATCGCTATAACTTGGCACCGACGTGGATAGCCAACGCGGTTTCGGCCGCGAGCGCGAGGCTTGCACTTCCTGAAGCGTCGACCTCGATGATCGTGCCGGTGCAGGCCGGCATCGCGCCGCTCGGGACGGTCGCCGGGCTTGTGAAGTCGCCGCTCAATATGTCGCAGTACTTGCCGGGGGCGAGCCCGGTTGGCAGCGTCTGCGAGAGCGGGGTCGCTTCGTGGTTGATGGCGACGAAGCCGCGGTCGCCGCGCGCGAAAGCCAGCTGGTTTTTGCCGTTTTCCCAGAGGTGGGCCAGCGCCGCACCGGCGGCCGCCTTTCGAAATCCTACCATGCCGGCCACGTAGCGATTGCGATGCTCGCAGATCCAACCCTTGGTCGTTGGCGTGTACGGTCCGGGCACGCAGCTCGGCGCGCTCGCGCCAGCTTCGTAGACCGGATGCGTGGTCCCGTTGCCATCGCTGGGTGGACCCAGGTCGCGGCCGGCACCGGTCGAGCGGTTGAAGCCGTAGCTCGACATGACCGATGGGTACCCGTACGGCCAAGCCAGCATGAACACGGTCGCCAGGTCATGGGCCGCGCCATCTTGGTAGAAGTCGGCGTCGCCGCGCTGCGTATCGTGGTTGTTGATGAACGTCACCGCGCGCTCGCTCGGTAAGAGCGTCCAGCCCTGTTGGGTCACGTTCTTGAGCGACGCTATGATTTGGGCATTGCGCCCCAGGAACACGTCGCCGACGCCTTTGTACCTGAACTCGGTGATGTCGAGCTCGGCTTTGCCGGGGTCGAGCAGCTCGAGGTAGTCGGTGGCATGCACGGCTTCACCGCCGTAGTCGATGACTTCGAGGAAGTAGTACGGCGTTTCCCCGGCGCGCGGCTTCACTTGCCCCAGCACGGCCGATAGATCTGCGGGCGCCACGTGTTTGGCGGCATCGATTCGAAATCCGCGGACGCCCAGCTGCAAGAGCTCGCTCAGGTACGCCGCCAATTTGGCCTGCACGCCCGGGTTGCCGGTGTCCAGATCGGCCAAGCTGACCAGCTCGCAGCGCTGCACGTGCTCGGCGCTGGTGGCGTAGTCCGTGTCTTGAATCTGGCAAACCGGCGCGTGAAAGTCGGCCTGGCTGAACAAGCCTGGGTAGTCGTACTTGGTGAAGTGGGTGCCGCCGCTACCGGTGCCGGACGCTTGGGCGGTGGTGTGATTCAGCACGGCGTCGACGTAGATGCCGACGCCAGCCGCGCGACAACGTGTGACCATGTCGATGAATTGCGCGCGCGTACCGCTGCGGCTCTCGAGCTGATAGCTGACGGTTTGGTAGCGTTGCCACCACGGGAAGCCATAGCTGGGCAGCAGCGCATGCTCGCTGGGCGGCGACACCTGCACGGCCGTGAACCCCTTGGGCCCCAGAAAATTCTCACACTCGCGCGCCACGTCGGCCCACGGCCACTCGAACAGATGCACGAAGACGCCGTTCTGCGTGTCGTTCGCCAGCGCTGGCAGGTCGGCGCCACCCGCCATGCCGCTGCTGCCAGCTTGCGCCGTGGCGCCGCCCGCTCCGCCGCCCGTGGCACCAGCACCAGCACCGGCACCGGCTCCGCTGCCGCCTGCGGTCTGGGCGCCGGAACCAGCAACGTCGGGGTCCGGCTCGCCGTTTTGACTCGAGCCGTGTGAGCAACCGAGCCCGCCGACGAGCACGCACGAAAGCAGCCAAGCACGCGGATTCACCCCCTAGATGTGGCTCGTCAACCGGGCCGTCGGCAACGTGAATCGCGGTCAACTTCGCAGATTTACCGCAGTTTTGCTAAGTCTAGGCGTCACGAATGACTGTCCCCGCCTCGACGCCCACTGGCTCGCTCAAGATCCACGAGTTCATTCTGCCGAGCGGCGAGCTTTCCAGTGTGTTTCTGCGCAGCGAGGCCGAGGCCGAGGCCGAGGCCGAGCGACTGTGGCTCGTCTCCGAAGACGGTGAGCTCGTCCTGCCGCCGGGTGCGCTGCGCGCGGTGCTCCTGCGCTACGGCGCGCCCTTCGATCCGGAGGCGCCCACCGAGAGCCACGGTGTGCTGGCCCTGGGAGCCGGCGCGAGCTTACGTCACGTGCGTCACTTGGCTGGCTATGACGTGATCGCGCGCGACTACTTGGTTTATGCCGAGCCCGGGCTCGAGCCGGTGTGCGCGATGGCGACGAACGTCGCGGGTGCGCTGCGTTACCTTGGCATCGCGGCGCGCGATGCCGCTGGTCGTGGCTGAGGTACGACCCCTAACCTACGTGAACAACGCCGAGACGGAGCTGCCGTCATGGATGTGCAGGATGGCGGTGGCCAGCTGGGGCGCGAGCGACAAGATCTCGATCTTGGATGACAGCGACGCCGGCGGGATTGGCAGCGTGTTGGTCACGAGCAGGCGTTGCAGCCGCGAGGCCTTGAGCCTTTCAGCCGCTTTCCCGGACAACACCGGGTGCACGACCGCTGCCGAAACCGAGCGCGCGCCGCGCTCGAGCAGAAAATCGGTCGCGTTGAACAGCGTGCCGCCGGTGGCAATTTCGTCGTCGACCAGCAGGCAGTCTTTGCCGGCGATATCGCCGATGACGTGAGCAGGCTTGGCGTTCTCGTCGTCGCCAAAGCGTCGCTTGTCGATCAGCGCCAACGGTAGCTCCAGGCGTTTGGCAAAGCGACCGGCGTCCTTGGCTTCACCCACGTCGGCCGCGACGATCACGGTGTTGGAAAGGTCGTCCTTCTTGAGCCGCTCGCACAACGCCGGCACGCCCGTCAGCTGGTCGGCAGGGATCGAGAAGAAGCCCTGAATCTGCGGCGAGTGGAGATCCATCGTCAGCACGCGATCGGCGCCGGACGTGGCCAAGAGATCGGCCATCAAGCGCGCGGAGATCGAGATCCGCGGCTCGTCTTTCTTGTCGCTGCGCGCATACGGGAAATACGGAATCACGGCCGTCACCCGCTTGGCGGAAGCGTGGCGCAGCGCATCGAGCGTGATCAACAGCTCGACGATGTGCTCGGACAGCGGCGGACAAGCCGTTTGCACCACGAACACGTCCTGCTCGCGTACGTTCTCTTCGATGCGGATCTTCAGGTTCTCGTTCGAGAAGCGCTTGGTGCTGGCGCGGCCGAGCGGGATGCCGATTTGATCGCAGATTTCCTGCGCCAAGGCCGGGTGCGAGCTACCGGAGAACACCTTGAGGCTGTCGGATGGGGTGGTCATGCGCGGGCGCAACCTACCACGACCCGCTGCCGATTCGCGTTAACGGAACGGATTGAAACGATAGTTCGTTGCGACGCGCTCGTGCGTATCGAAGTACGCGCGTACCAGACCGGCAGGATCGGTCGCGATCGCGCCGGCTGGGCTCTTGTCGTCGTGGTCGTTCCAGGCCCACGCCGCGTGCGCGGCACCGCGCTTGCACCAGAAAACACCTTGGCCGCAGCCGCCGGAGGCGTTGCCGGCGAACGCGCCGTAGCGCACGAAAAGCTGCGGGTTGTGCCGGTTGGCCCACAGCCCGCCCGGGTCGAGCATGTCGTGCAATCGGTACAGCACGCTCGGATCGCTTGGCCCCGACGGCACCTCGGCTTCCGTCAGCGATGGGTAGTAGACGACGCCTTCGGACCGATTTGCGTAGTAGGGCCAGGCTTTGATCGCGTGTGTCTCGGCTTGTGCCGCGGTAACGGGATGCAACTCGCCGGCGAACATCCGCTCGCTCAACGTGCCGTCCACGTCTTCTTGACCGGACGCCCAGCGGCTGGTGCTCGGCACGAACGAATAGAAATCGGCGTGCACCACCGTGACTGCGGCACGCAGCGCGCCGAAGCGCGAGCCATCGCGCGCTACCGCCAGCAGCACACCCTCGGAGTCGTTCTCGTGCTCGGTCTCGAAGAAGGTGCTGGACCAATCGCGCGGGTGGAAAAACTGGTAGGTGATGAACCAGTGGCTCGCCGTTTCGACGACCGAGTAGTAGGCATGCGCGGCGAGCGGGTAACGCGCGTCGCCGGCGTGGTCCCAGTTGTTGCTGGCGTCGTCGTCACCGTCGAAGTCGAAGCTGGTGATGTAGTCGGCGGCGCCGCCCAGCGCGTGGCTGCCGCGGCTATGCACGTCTTGTTCGTGAATCGGGGCGTAGCGCAACGCGAGCGCGGCGCGGAAGCCGACGTCGCGCGCGCTCTGCGCGTGAGCCGAGGTCGTGGCCAGACCGAGCGTCAGACCAAGCAACGCTGCGAAGCACCGGTACGGTTGCGCTTGCCGAGACAGAAGGCTCATAGTGTGACCGCTCTCGACAAACGCTCAACATACCAGGAAGATAACCAGAGTCATAAGTCGCCGGAATGGTTCGTGTGTCGGCCACATGTCGGTTGAAGTGAGTGGAAGCGTTGCTTTACGCCCTGATCAGCGTACAAGTTTATGAGACTTAGCTTCGGTCAGCGGCGCTTCAGCGCCTTCGCGCCTTGTCTTTGTGAGTCGTGTTCCAACTGGTTCAACGAGTCTCGAAAGAGAGAGGGTGAGTGAATGGTCGACCGAAAGAAGGCAATCAAACGTCGCGACGCGACCGGGCACCTCGACGCCGAGTACGAGCGCAAGCTTCGTTCGTCGTCGCCCCCGCCGCGTGACGACGGCCACGCGTTCCTGACCGGCTTCTACACGGGCGAACCGTTGGCCGAGGGGCTGGGCGAGTCGTTCCTCCAGACCGCTACGTCGGGTGAGGAGAGCGAATCGGAGCGCCACGAACGGGTGACGACCGAAGAAGAAGGCGGGCCGTTCGTGCGCACGCGCGCCAGCCAAGAATTTGCCTACGATTTCGACGAATCGAATATCGCCGAAGCGACGCGCGAGCCGCTACCGAAGACCTCGCTCGCCGATCCGTGAGCGACCCCGGTGTAGGCTTCACTCCTGGGCGTGATTGAGGGACAATCCGCCCGCCAGGCATGCTCAAGACAGTCCGCGTCCCCGAACCCCTGGCGCCGCTGTTCGAGCTCGCGCAATCGTATGTCGCGCGCTACTTCGCCGACCAAACGTCGGAGCCCGAGCGCGCTCGCATCGAGATCGCCGGGCAGCGCTACGTGCTGGTGCGCGCCGGAGCGCTGTCGGTAGAGTTCTACGAGCTGGTCAAGCGCCTGTACGCGCGCGCCGACGAAGCGCAGTCGGTCGCTCACGGCATCTTGTTCGATTTGGCACACGCGATGGGCCTGGCCGATGCCGGCACGTTCGCCGAGCGCATGGACGTGCGCGATCCGATCGCGCGGCTCTCGGCCGGCCCGATTCATTTTGCCTATGCTGGCTGGGCTTTCGTCGACATCTCGGCTGAAAGCGCGCCGAGCCCTGACTCCGACTACTACCTGCTCTATGACCACCCGTATTCGTTCGAGTCCGACTCGTGGATCGCGGCCGGCAAATCGTCCGAGCATCCGGTGTGCGTGATGAACTCCGGCTATTCGTCGGGTTGGTGCGAACACGCCTTCGGGCTGCCGCTGGTCGCCGCCGAGATCATGTGTCGCGCCAAGGGTGACGAGGCGTGTCGCTTCATCATGGCGCCGCCCGACCGGATCGAGCAGCGCATCCGCAGCTACGTCGAGCGCCACCCGGAGCTCGCGTCGCGCGTGGTCGGTTACAAGGTCGAAAGTTTTCTGTCCAAGCGCACCGACGCGCAGCTGCTGCGCTCCAATCTCGATCTGGAGCGCCGTGAGCTGCTCTCGCGTGAGCTGAACGCGCGCTTGATCGAGGTGCTGCCCGGCGGCGTGGTGGAGATTGGTCGCGACGGCGCGATCTTGAACGCCAACGCCGAGGCGATGCATATCCTCGGGTTGAGCTTCGACGCGCTCACCCGCCGCGTGGTGGCCGACTTCGGCAGCGAGACGATCTTCGAGGACGGTAGCCCGGCACCGGTCAGCGAGTATCCGGTGACCAAGGCGCTCACCACCGGGCAGCCGCAGGCGGCCGTCACGCTCGGCGTCAAACGCCGTGATGGTGAGGTGTCATGGGCCGTCTACCGCGCGGTCGCGACGCGCGACCCGACGACCCAAGAGGTCACGGGTGCAGTCGTGACGCTGCTCGATATCACCGAGCGCAAGCGCTTCGAGGACAAGCTCCGTCAAACTCAGAAGCTCGAAAGCTTGGGTGTGTTGGCCGGCGGCATCGCCCACGACTTCAACAACTTGCTGGTTACGATCTTGGGTAATGCCTCGTTCGCCAAGAGCATCGCGGGCAGCGACCCGCGGCTCGGCCCGTTGCTCGAGCAAATCGAGCTGGGCGCACGCCGCGCGGCCGAGCTGACGCGGCAAATGCTCGACTACTCGGGCGAAGGCAAGCTCAAGGTCGAGCGCCTCGATCTCGCCGTCGCGATCCGCGAGATGGCCAGGCTGCTGTCGGCGTTGATTCCCAAGCAGGTGGAGCTGCACTACCAGTTTCAAGAAGGGTTGCCCGCGGTCGAAGTCGATGCCACGCAGATTCGCCAGGTGCTGATGAACCTGATCACCAACGCCGCCGAATCGCTGGGCGATCGCCCGGGTCGGGTGGTGATCGCGCTCGAGCAGCGGTTCTTGCCCGAGGCCGAGCTCGAAACATACGAGCATCACTCGCTCAAGCCGGGTACGTTCGTGTTGGTCAGCGTCAAAGATACCGGCGCTGGCATGGCGGAGGAAACGCGGCGTAAAGTTTTCGATCCGTTCTTCACCACCAAGTTTCAGGGCCGTGGGCTGGGTATGGCGGCGGTCTTGGGCATCATGCGCGGTCACAACGGCGCGATTCGCATCGACAGCCAAGAAGGGGTCGGCACCGAGGTGCGGTTGGTGTTGCCGGCGCGCGAAGCGGCATCGATCGCGCCGTCGGCCGGCGACCGCGGCACGGTGTTGGTCGTCGACGACGATCAAGGCGTGCTGGCGATCGCGCGGCGCGTGCTGCAGACGCACGGCTACCGCGTGCTGACCGCCGCCAACGGCGTCGAAGGCGTCGCTTGCTTCGAGAAAAACCAGGCGGACGTTCGCCTGGTGCTGATGGACATGACGATGCCTCAGATGAACGGCCTGGACGCCCTGAAGCGGATCCGGCAGCTCGACCAGCGGGTGCCGGTGTTGCTCTCGAGCGGCTACGGCGCCAGCGCCGCCGTACATTCCAGCGAATTTTCGGGCATTTTGATGAAACCGTACAGCTTTTCCGAGCTGTTGTCGGCCGTCGAAGGAAGTCTGGGCGAAGCGTCGGTCGAGCGCTAGGCTCCGCGCCCCGCGTCCGGCGCGCATCCCATGATCGGCATCTCCGACCTCTCCAAATCATTCGGCGCGCGTACGCTTTTCGAAGGCGTCACGCACAAGCTGGTCAAAGGGTCACGCTACGGTCTGGTCGGCGCCAACGGCTCCGGCAAGACCACCTTCCTCAAGATCTTGTGCGGTGACGAGCCGGCTACCGGTGGGCAAGTCGTGTGGCCGAAGGACGCGCGGGTCGGGGTGCTTCGCCAAGATCGCTTCATGAGCGACGCCGAGCCGATCATCGACGTCGCAATGGCGGGCGACGAGCTGGTGACCGCGGCGTTGGCCGAGCAGGCGCGGCTGTCGGAAGCGCCGGTGCCCGACGCGGCGCGCCTGGCCGAGCTCGAAGACCAAATCGCCGCTCACGATGGCTACACGTTGGAGGCGCGCGCCAGTCACATCCTCGAAGGCCTCGGCATCCCGGTAGCCGTGCATCGCCAGCCGCTGGCCACGCTTTCGGGCGGCTTCAAGCTGCGCGTGCTGTTGGCGCAAGTGCTGATCGGCGGCCCCGACGTCGTGCTGCTCGACGAGCCGACCAACCACTTGGATATCTTGTCGATCCGCTGGCTGGAGAAATTCTTGGCGCAGTACCGCGGCTGTGCGCTGGTCATCTCTCACGATCAGCGCTTTCTCGACAACGTAGCCACGCACATTCTCGACGTCGATTACGGTACGATTGACGAGTATCCCGGCAACTACAGCCATTTCGTCCGCGAAAAGGCCGAGGTGCGTGCGCGCAAAGAGGCCGAGGTGGCTCGCGCCGAAGCGACGATCGCCGAGAAGCGCGCCTGGGTCGAGCGCTTCGGCGCCAAGGCCAGCAAGGCGAGCCAAGCCCAGAGCCGCCTGCGCCAAATCGAAAAGATCGAAGTCGAAGAGCTGCAGACCAGCTCCCGCCGCACGCCGCTCTTCAAATTCGAGCCGGCGCGACCGAGCGGCAAGGAAGTGCTGACGCTGGACGGCATCGTCAAGGCTTTCGGCGAAAAACGCGTGTTGGCCGGGGTGTCGCTGGTGGTGCGGCGCGGTGAACGCGTCGCGATCATCGGCCCCAACGGCCTCGGTAAATCGACGCTGCTGAAAATTGCGACCGACAACTTGAAGCAAGACGCTGGCAGCGTGAGCTGGGGTCACGAAACGCGCGTCGGCTATTTTGCGCAGGATCATCACGAGCTGCTTGCCGACGGCAACGCCAAGCCGCTGCAGATCATCTGGGAGGTGATCCCGCAAGAAGGCACCAGCACGGTGCGCGGTCACCTTGGGCGCATGCTGTTTTCAGGCGAAGCGGTGAATAAATCGGTCTCGGCCCTGTCCGGCGGCGAAGCGGCGCGGCTGGTCTTTTGCCGAATCATGGTCCAAAGGCCGAACGTGCTCGTGCTCGACGAGCCGACCAACCACCTCGATCTCGAGGCGATCGAGGCGTTGGTCCACGCGCTGACTGCCTTCGAGGGCACGGTGCTGTTCGTTTCGCACGATCGCGCGTTCGTGTCGGCCTTGGCGACGCGCATCTTGGAGGTGACCGAGCAGGGCTTTCGCGACTTTCCCGGCAGCTATGACGAGTACTTGGCACGCTGCGGTGACGATCACCTCGACGCGGAGGCCGCCGTGCTACGCGCCAAGCGCGACAAGGCGACCCCGCTGGCAGCGCCGGCAAACGCGACCACGCTGTCTTGGGAAGAGCAGAAGCGGCGCAAGAATCGCAAGAAGCAGCTGCCGGCTCAGCGAGACGACGTGCTAGCCACCATCGAACGCGCCGAGCAAAGGCAGGGCGTGATCGCGGCTCAGTGGGGCGAGCCGGGCTTTTACGAGCGGACGAGCCCGGAGCAGGTCACGGCTTTGCAGCGAGAAGAACAAGCGCTCGCGCAACAAATAAGTGACTTGATTACCAACTGGGAGGCGCTCGAGGCTGAAATAGCTGATTTGGCCGTGGAGTGAGCATCGTCTACGGACTTGTCAAGCCACGGCATTCCACGCGAGATTGGCAGCGAGTATGTCGAGCGGCTGGGTTTTCGTCACATCCAACAACAACAAATGGCTCGAAGCGCAGCGCATCCTTGGGTACGCCATCGAGCGCGTCGAGCTGGAGCTCGATGAGCTGCAGGCCGAAAGCGTCGGCGCGGTGGCCCTCGGCAAAGCGCAGGCCGCGTACCAGCGGCTGAACCGCCCGGTGATCGTCGAGGACGCAGGCGTCGAGCTGCTCGGCTTGGGTGGCTTTCCCGGACCATTCATCAAGTACTGGGAAAAGCTCGGCGGCCTCGAGTCGATCTGTCGGGCTGCCGATGGCTTGGCCGACCGCCGCGTGCGGGCGGTGTGCGCGCTGGGCATCTGTTCCGAGCGCGGCAGCGAGGTCGTCGAAGGCGCGGTCGAAGGCCTGTTGTCGCTGCGGCCGCGCGGCAACAACGGCTTCGGTTGGGACGCGATCTTCGTGCCGAAGGGCGAAGGCCGCACGTTCGGCGAAATGACCGCCGCCGAAAAAGACGCGCGCTCCCACCGCCGTAAGGCGTGGGAGCTGCTGCGCGAACGGCTGTGAGCGGCGTGCCGAGGGCTACGGCTTCACGCTGAAGCCGTAGTAACCGGAGAACGTGTAGCTGCCGTCTTGGTTATGGGGCCCGACCGGCCGGTAGCCGCTCGGCCCGCTGAACTCGTCGGCAAAACCGTTCGGCCCGCACATGTCGTCGACGGTCTTGAAGGCGGCGTGGGTCTCGACCCACCAACGGTACGGCTCGTTGACGATCGGCGGACCGGGATCGCCCGCGCGCAGCCCGAGCGCGCCATCGACCACCTTCGGGACCGTGAACTTGGTCTTGCTGGTGACGACGTAGATCGACTCGTACCAGTTGGTGCTCTCGAGCGTCACGACGAACGCTCCGGCGTTGTCGGTGCTGGGCTTGAACGAGAAGCTGGCGGTGTCGGCGACGACCGCCGTGCCGTTCGGCGTCAGCGGCAGCGCCGGCTTCGGAATCTTGAGCGTGCCGGTCGCGCCGCCCGGGCTCAAGCCGTCCTTGTGGATCAGCCCCAGAGGACCGTAGGTGTCGCCTTCGAGCGCCGCGAAGGTGACGCTCGAGTTGGCGATCGTCGGCGCCAGGTAGGTGAACGGGTCCGTCGTCGGCGTGTGATCGACGATTTGAATTGCCGCCCCACTGGCGAAGCGCAGAAACAACCAGTTGGCGCGGACACCGTCGGCGGCAGGCGTTGCCGTGCCGGTGACGGCCTGGGCGTCGATCACTTTGGGCGAGAGATCGAACGTGGCTTCGCCCTCGACGCCGTCGGAGACGGCGATCAGCTTCGTGTCGTAGCCTTTGTAAGCGCTCGGTAGCTTGGTGGCGGCGTTGTTGGTCCAGACCAGCGCGTGGGCGCTGCCCTGCGTGCTGACTGCGCCTTGCCACTCGGCGTACATGTACTTACCGGCGGCGCCCGCCGTCGTTTGATCGCTGTCGGTGGCGCCCTGCGGTGTGCCGATGGCGGCCGTGATGGTGTCGTTGGTACCCACGGTCGCGCCCGTCGTTTTGACCAAGATCATCGACTCGCGATCTTCACGCCCGGCGTAGACCTGCAGCGTCGGGTCGCGTCGCGTCAGCCCTTGATAGACCCAGCCGTAGTATTTGCTGTTCGACTCGCGAATCACCAGCAAGCTGGCTTCGTACTCGGCCGGAGCGTTGGCGATCGTGAATTTGCCAGCCGCGTCGGTGGTCGTGGTCTGATCGCCGATTTGGACCGCAATGCTCGAGACCGGTTGACCCCAGAAGTCGATGACCTTGCCGTGCACCGTGGGGTCACCGTTGAAGACGGGCTCGCCACCTGCGCCGGCGTCATTGCCAGCGCCGCCGATGCTGCTGCCCGCGGTACCGTTGCCGCCGTTGGTGGTGCCGCTCGTGCCGACTGCGCCGGCGTCGTTGCCGGTGCTCGAGCCGCCGCTCGGGTTGTTTTTGCCGCCGGTGGTGTTTTTACCGCCGGTCGTGTTGGAGGCGCCGCCGGTGCTTTCGTCACCCGCGGTGCCCGGACGCGGGCCGTCATGCAGGTCTTCGATGCCGAGCACGCTGGTGCACGCGCCGAGCGCGACCAGCGCCGCCAGTGGCGACCAACGCAACGAACGCAGCAAGCCGCGCGAAGTTCCCATCGATTTTCCCAGGCTACGTGCGCTGTTTACGACGCGGCTCATCAAAAGCTCCCTTGAACGAACGCGGAGCCTGGGCCGACCGCGAGTGCGACGCTTTCCTTCTTGGAAGGCGCCGTGAAGTACAAGACCACGCCGGCCGCGAGCAACGCGCCGCCGGCCACGAACGCGACCGTCGAAACCGAGGCCGCCGACTGGGCGCTGGCATGCTGATCGGCCCCTTCGGCGCCGCAGTTGTACGGGTAGTCGGTGCACTTCTTCTTGGCGTCCGACCATTTGCTCGAGGCTTGCAGGCCGAAGAAGGTGCCGAGGCCCACCCCGACGACGCCGACACCGCCCAAGACCAGGCCGGTGATGCGCTGGCCGGAGCCTGACGCCGGCTTGTCACTGGCAGGCGGCGTGTTGCCTGGCGTGGTCGTGACGGCGGCGCCGCCAGCGTCAGCGGCGGGCTGGCCACCGGCCGGCTCTAGCTTCGGGATTTCGACCGACACCTTGGCGGCGTCAGCGCCAACCTGGACTTTCGACGACCACGGCTGCCTGCCAGGAGCCACCGCTTCGATCACGTGCTCGCCCGGGTCGACCGGGATCGGCGAGCCAAGCTCGGCTTCTTGCAACGCGACACCGTCACGACGCACTTCGAGGTGCGCTCCGGTGTCGTCGCCGACCATGGCGCGAATCGTCAGCGTGGAGAGCCGTTCTTGCAGCGCTTGGGCGCGCTCGGTCGCGAGATCTTGACGGGCCTTGGAACCGGCGGAGCGCGCCAGCGGGATGGCTTCGCGGTACTCGGCCCAGGCGCTGGCCGTGCGGCCCGTCTTTTCGTAGCATTCGGCCAAATTCAGCATCGTACCCAGGCCCGGGTCGAGCTGCTGGCTGGCCTCGAACTTGGGGCACGCCTCGACGAACTTGCCGGCCGTCATCAGCGTGCGCCCCTGATTGAACAGCGCCTCCGCTGCCGCGCGGTTGCCGCCGGATTTTCCTTGTGCGCCCGCGTTGAGCGCAATCGAGAACCCCGTAACGCTTAGAAAAAAAGATCCCCGCCTCACGGTTCTCCGAATATCGCAGGTTTTGCCGCGCCACAAGCGCTTAGGTGCACGCCGAACGCCAAGCGGCACGGGAAGAAGGTTGGAGCCTGGTACGTACATGATACTCGGCATACACT
>FSUE01000304.1_pt1 | contig 15996 bp, 15 predicted proteins | sample 1637031 | NCBI WGS metagenome assembly FSUE01 (sample SAMEA3914819, study PRJEB12502) | metagenome | biome: forest; material: soil | place: Canada | collected 2010-06-26 | depth 0.3 m | reverse complement strand
GTATTGCTGGTCGTTGTGAAGCGGGTGCCAGTACCAGATCGAGCCGACCGTGAGGCGCCACAGCGTCCACGCGCCGCCATCGATTTGGAACCACATGCGGTTGCTAGTGATGTCTGGCGTGTAGATGCGGCCCCAGATCAAATAGGCCCCTGCTTGCTCGAGGCTGAAGCTGTAGTGCGCGATGGCCGAGCCATGCATGTCCCCCGACACCAGCGATGCCGGCGGTAAGATGTACTTGCCGCCCGAAGCCGTCTTGTCCTCGATGATGGCGTAGCCGCCGTCGGCGACGCTCGGATCGCTCGTTAGCTGCGCGTTCTCGGCTTCGAGGTACAAGCCCGGTCCGTCGACTTCGGCGGCGCCTCCGGCGCCTGCTCCGGCTTCGGCGTCGCTGCCGCCGGTCTCCGCGCCCGACGCTGCACCTGATACCGCGCCGCTGCCGCTTGCCGAGCCGCCTGCCGAGCCGCCCGTCGAGCCGCCGCTCGAGCCGCCCACGGGTTGCGTGATAATCGGCTGCCACGCGCCCACGGAAGTCACGGTCGAGTCGCAACCACCCGTGACGCCAACGCCCAACGCGAGCAGCGCGAGCGCCGCCGCCGAGGTCAACGCGAGCTTCCTTCCGACCACGCTCGGATGCTGTCTCACAATCGCCAGGCTCGCCAGCCTCTCTCGCGACGTCGGCGCGTCGCTTGGCTGCAATATTCTAGCGGCAGCTCACGTGCGCACGCGGCGCCGCTCTTGAATCATGTGCTGGGTGACCAGACGCTGGGATTCGAGCGTCTCGGCCAGGGTCCACACGTCGTGCACCATCTTGCTGCCCGCGCATTCGAGCAGGATGTCGGCGGCGCGGTCAGGCCGAATCGCGTCGAAATGACGCCCCGGCAGCTCGACCACGGCGCTGCGCACGCGCAAGCCCTCGAGCGTCGACAGCATTTTCTCGACCACGACCCGGTACACCGGCTCGCTGAAGTCGGCGCGCGGACCCACGCCGAACAGCAGCACCTTGTCGAACGGCAGCTTCGGCTTGCCCGGCACCAGCACGACTTCGCCCACCTGACCGGTGATGAAGCCGCGTTCGAGCAGCGCCGAGATGCGCCCAGCCAGCCGCCAGTCGAGCAGGCCCGCCAAGCCGTGGGGCGGCTGCTCGTCGGTGGCGACCGCCGCCAGGACGACTTCGGTGCCGAGCAGGTCCAGCTTGCGCAGCGTCGGGAGCGTGAACCGAAGCTCCACGGTGGTTTAGCCCGCCGAGCCCTTGTCGGTATCTTGGCGTCCCAAATCGTCGGCGATGCGGTCGAGCACGCCGTTGACGAATTTGCTGCTCTCTTCGCCACCGAAACGTTTGGCAAGCTCGACGGCCTCGTCCAAAATCACCGCCCGCGGCACGTCGGTGCGAGTCAGAAGCTCGTAGGTACCCAGGCGCAGCGCGTTGCGATCGATGCGGGCCATGCGCTCGAGCCGCCAGTTTTGGCTGGCGGCGCGGATGCGTTCATCGAGCTTCTCGGCGTCATTGCGGACGCCGCGCACGAGTGCGTCGGCGTACTCGCGGCCTTCGGCGTCGCCCGGCAATTCACGCCAAAAATCGGAGATGGCCTGGTCGGTGTCGCCGCTGGTTGCGTCGATCGCGAACAGCATCTGCAGCGCGGCCTCACGAGCGGTAGTGCGAGCGCCCACGGCTCAGAAGCCTTGCTGACTGAGGGCTTTGCCCAGCGTGACCATTTCGATCGCCGCCAGCGCAGCGTCGAAGCCTTTGTTGCCGGCTTTGGTGCCAGCGCGCTCGACGGCTTGCTCGATGCTGTCGGTCGTCAGCACCCCGAACGCGATCGGCACGCCGCTATCCATCGAGGCTTGCGCCACGCCCTTGGAGACTTCGTTCGCCACGTGGTCGAAGTGCGGTGTGGCGCCGCGAATCACCGCGCCGAGCGCGATCACCGCGTCGAGCTTGCCGGTGCCGGCTAGCCGCGCGCACACCAGCGGGATCTCCCACGAGCCGGGCACGCGCACGACGCTGATGTTCGCAGCGTCGGCGCCGTGCCGCACCAGCGCGTCGACCGCGCCTTCGATCAGGCGTTCGACGATGAACGCATTGAAGCGTGAGCCCACGATCGCGAACTTGGAACCTTGCGGGACGATCAACGCGCCTTCAATCGATTTCACGGATGAATCAGCCGACATGGGGTCTTTCTTCTTAACACACGGCAAACGCTGCGCTCGGGCTAGCTGTGCATGGCCACGAGCGGCACGCTTTCAATAAGTGTCAGGCCGTGTCCCTGAATCCCGGCAATTTTCCGTGGATTGTTGGTCAAAAGCCGGATCTTGCAGAGGCCGAGCGAACGCAGCACCTGCGCGCCCAGCCCGTATTCACGCAGGGCGCCACCGTGCGGACGTGTGCCCGGCGCTGACGGTGGTGCAGCGGCGTGCGGCGAGCTCTGGCTGCCTTCGCGGTGGGCGACGTGCTGCAGCTCGGTCTTCAAGTCGGCGACCGGCGGAATGTAGACGATCACGCCTTCGCCGGCCGCCTCGATCGCGTCGATGGCTTCGGCCAGATTGCGCGCGCCGTCTTTGGGCGTGCTGCTGAAGACGTCGGCCAAGCTGGAGCCGGTGTGCATGCGGCACAGCGCCGGCCGGTCGGCGACCGGCTTGCCTTTGACCAACGCCAAGAACTGTTTGCCCTCGTGGACGGCCTCGAACACGCACGCGCGCCAGGTGGTGCGCGTGCGATCCAGCTCGACCTGTGTTTCGGCGACCAGCGAAACCAGCACCTCGGTTTGTAGTCGGTACGCGATCAGGTCGGCGATCGTCAGGATAACGAGGTCGTGCTTTTCAGCAAAGCGCTCCAAATCAGGCATGCGCGCCATCGTGCCGTCGTCATTGGCGATCTCACACACGATGCCAGCCGCCGATGAGCCAGCCAACCGCGCTAGATCGACCGAGCCTTCGGTTTGACCGGCGCGCACCAACACGCCGCCGTGACGCGCCACCAGCGGGAACACGTGCCCCGGCACCAACACGTCGCTCGGCTTGGCCTCGGGGTTGATCGCGACGCGAATGGTGTGCGCGCGATCCGCGGCGCTGATGCCGGTGGTGACACCATGACTGGCTTCGATGCTGACCGTAAACGCAGTGCCCAGGCGCGGGCCACTGCGACCCGGTGCCGCCATCATCGGCAGCTCGAGCTGCGCGATTTGCTGCTCGGTCAAGGTCAGGCAGATCAAGCCGCGGCCGTAGTTGGCCATGAACGCGATCGCCTCGGGCGTGACCTTGTCGGCCGCCAGCACCAGATCACCTTCGTTTTCGCGGTCTTCGTCGTCGACCAAGATCAGCATCTTGCCGGCGCGGATCTGTTCGATGCCGCGCGTCACGCGCGAGATGAGCTCGGAGTCGAGATCGTGGAGGCGAGCGGTTTCGGAGGACATGACGGGTTGGCCGGCGGCTATTTGTACCCTGCGCGCTCGAGCGCAAGGGCAAAACGCCGATCGTCGCCGGCAGCGGGCATTTGTGCCGTCGCTTCGAAGTAGCTCACCAAGTAGCGCGCCACCAAATCGACCTCCAGGTTCAGCTCTGCCCCGGCTCGCCAATGCTTGAGGGCGGTGACGTCGCGCGTGTGCGGAATCAGCATCACGCTCAGCTCCGAGCCCGACAGCTCGTTGACGGTCAGCGAGACACCGTCGAGCACGACCGAGCCCTTCGCCGCCAAGAAGCGCCGGTGCTCTTCAGCGAACGCGATCCGCACCAACCACGCGTCGCCTGTTGTTGCGACCGACGTGACCTTGGCGATGCCGTCGACGTGGCCGCTGACCATGTGCCCGCCCAGCCGATCGCCAACTCGCAGCGCTTGCTCGAGATTCAAGTCAGCGCCGAGCGGCAGCCGACCGAGCGTGGTCTTTTCGGCGGTCTCGGTCGAAACGTCGGCGTCGAAGCCGTTGAGCGTCTGTGCAACGACCGTCAAGCACGCGCCGTTGACCGCGATCGACTCACCCAACAGCAGCGCGCCGAAGCCGGGAACGCCAACCGTGCCGATCTGCAAACGGAACCCCGACCCGCGGCGATCACGCGAGAGAAGCTTGCCGGTGCCGGCAACGAGCCCAGTGAACACGGCTTTCACATAGCACTTTGAGCGCGTGTTAGGATGCGGCGCGTGAGTCAGCGCCTTGCCTTTATCGTGTCGGCCGCCGCATTGCTGCTCGGCCCCGCGCTGACGGCGAGTTGCGGACCCAGCGTGCAGTCGATCTACGAGGGCGACGTGCGCTTCGAGCACTGCTACCGGCTCGATCTGGAGCTGGACGTAGCGACCACGCACCGCCAAGCCTGCTGGACTACCTGGCTGGACCGCTACACCTACGGCCAGTCACGCGACCGGCTCGAGTATGCGCGGCGGCGCGTACGCGCCTTCGCCACCGGCGACGCCGACCGCCCCGCGCTGCGCGTCGGCCAAAACCAGCAAGCCGACTCGCGCCAGTTCTATTTGGTGGTCCCGTCGCCCACCAGCGTGCACGCGCCGCCACCGCCGATCGCGACGCGCATGAACGCCGTGCCCGAGCCGCCGGTCTCGAATTCAGCCGAGCCTGCCAGGTCGACTGAAAAGCCAGCCCCGGGCGAAGACTGCGCCGGCGCTTGCAAAGGCTCCTTCAGCAGCTGCAACCAGGCGTGCGACCCCGCCGCCAAGAGCGCGGCGTGTAAGAGCTGCGATCCGGACTACAAAAAGTGCATGGCGCGTTGTTTCGAATAGAGCTCGCAAGCTCGCTCTATTCTGCCTGTTCTCCGGGAGCTTCGCTCCCGCCCCAGCCTCAGTTTTGGGTCCCTACCCAAAACCAACGTTCACTCACGTCGCCTTTGCAACGGTTCAGACATTCAGCGGTCGCCACGGCATAGATTCAGCCGGGACGGACCGCGTGCAGCCTGGGCGGACGAAATGAGCGATTAAGTTGACGTATGGCAGCGCAAAAGGTTAACCGATGACGCTCGAGACGATGACGCGACAGCCTGCAATCTCCGCGATCGTGCCTTCCGCATCGGCCCTCGCCACGCCACTACCCAGGGTGCTGCGCCCTACTCGCGCTGTGCCGGCCGACGCCGTGCGCCCCACGCGCGCCGAGGTGAACCTGGCCAACCTGCGCCACAACCTGCGCGTCATGCAGCGCATGGCGGGCGGCGCCGAGGTTTGGGCCGTGTTGAAGGCCGACGGCTACGGCCACGGCGCCAAAGGCGTCGCACGCACGCTCGAACGCGCTGGCGCGACTGGCATCTGCGTGGCCTTGCTCGAAGAGGGCATCGAGCTGCGCGAAGCCGGCATTCGCGTGCCGATCCTGATCCTCGGCGGCTACTACGGCCGCGCCTTCAGTGAGGTGCTGCGGCATTCGCTCACCCCGGTCTTGCACGATCCCTCGCAGGTCGAAGCGCTGGCTGACGAAGTGCGCTACAGCGGCGCCGAGCCGGCCAACGTGCACGTCAAGATCGACACCGGCATGTCGCGGCTCGGCGTCTTGCCGCGCGATGTCCCGCAGATGGCCGAGATGCTGGCACGCCACCGCGAGGTCCAAGTCGGCGGGCTGATGACGCACTTCGCTTGCGCCGACGGCGGCGATCCGGAGTCGCTCAACGCGCAGATGGATCTGTTCGACCAAGCGTCGAGCGCGCTGCGCGGCCTCGGCATCGATCCGCCGCTGCGCCACGCCGCCAACAGCGCCGCCATCTTGCAGAGTCCGCGCTCGCATTTGAACGTCGTGCGGCCGGGCATCGCGCTGTTCGGCGTCGAGCCGCGCGCCGGCATCTGCAAAGAGCTTCGTCCCGTGATGCAGGTGCGTACCGAGCTGGTCGCGGTACGCGAAATTCCCACCGGCGCCACGGTCGGCTACGGCGCCACTTGGACGGCCAAGCGCACCAGCCGCATCGCCACGATTCCGATGGGTTACGCCGACGGCTTGTCGCGGGCGCTTTCCAACCGCGGTGAGCTGCTGGTGCGCGGCAAGCGCGCGCCAATCGCCGGCGTCGTCAGTATGGACATGGCCATGCTCGACGTGACCGAAATCGACGACGTGCGCGTCGGCGACGAGTGCGTCGTGCTCGGCACGCAGAAGGGCCCGCTCGGCCAAGACTCCATCTCCGCCGAAGAGATCGCCGGTCGCCTCAACACCATCCCGTGGGAAGTGTTGACCGACATCTCGCGCCGCGTGCCGCGCTTCTACCGCGAGCCTTGAGCGACTAGCCTAGCCCCGATGGGCGACGCGCCAGAATCGCCAGGGTCCGCCAACACGCCCGTTGCACGGGCGAGCGGGTTGCGCCTAAAGGGTCTCGGGACTCGCTTGGTGCTGGCCCAGCTGCTGGTGGCTGCGCTGCTCCTGACAATCGCCTGGCTGTCGCGGGCGCGCTCGCAAGAAGCCGAAGCTCAGGTGCTGCGCGTCTACGACCACCGCATCCTGCCCCTACACCGCTTGGGACAGCTGGCAGACTCGTTCGCGATCGACTTCGTGGACACCGTTCACAAGGTGAGCGACGGGTCGCTCACCCCGGCGCAAGGCGCCACGCGCCTCGAACGAGTACGCGGCGACGCCGACCGCGTGTGGCGCGACGCCGAGCGGATCATGACCGCGCCCGCCGAACGCAAGTTGCTCGATCAAGCGCGACCGGTCCTGGCCGAAGCGCTGCACTCGCTCGCGCAAGCCGAAGCCAAAATGAACGCCAGCGATGCCGACGGCCTGGCGGCTTGGCGACGCACCGAGCTGTACAGCCGCGTCGACCCGCTGACGGCGCGACTCACCGGACAGATTGGTAGCGCGACGGACGCCGCGCGCACCGACCTGGTCGCCCTGCAAACAGCCCTGAGCCGGACAGCGCTGGAGAGCGCGCTGGCACTCGGTTTTGCCGGCTTGTTCGCGATCCTGGCCGGGGTGTTCGTGGCCAGCCGTTTCGTAGCGTCGCTGCGCCGCATCGAACGCGTGGTGCAGGGCGCGGCCGCCGGGGATCTCTCGCTGCGCATCGCCCTACCCGGTGACGACGAGCTGTCGACGATGGCCGCGCGCATCGACGCCATGATCAACGCGATTCAAAAGTCGCAGGGTGAGCTGTCGCAGCAGGCTCGAGCGCTGGCGCGCTCCGAGGCCGAGGCGCGGGCGGCCAGTAGCGCCAAGTCCGCGTTTCTGGGCAACGTGAGCCACGAGCTGCGCACCCCGCTGAACGTGATCTTGGGCTACACGCAGGCGCTCGAGCGCAATCCGGCGCTCCAGCCCGACGCGCGCCACGGCTTGCTGCGCATCGGCGAAGCCGGCCACCACTTGCTGCAGCTGATTGACGACGTGATCGGCGTGGCGCGCTTCGATGTCGGCGCGCTCGTGGTCAAGCCGAGCGCGTTTTCGCCGGCCCAGCTGCTGAGCGAGCTGTCGCGCATGCTGGCCGAGCGCGCGCGCAGCCGCGGTCTCGAGCTGGTAGTGCAAACGAGCGGCGAGGTCCCCGCGACGATCGCCGCCGATCGCCGGCGGTTGTTGCAAGTCCTGCTGAATTTGGCGGGCAATGCCGTGAAGTTCACTCCGGCCGGCAGCGTGCACGTGACGATGAGCTGGCACGACGAGCGCCTGCGCTTCGAGGTGCGCGACACCGGCCCCGGCATCGCAGCCAGCGAGCAAGCCAGCTTGTTTCAAACCTTCAGTCAGGGCGAGCTCGGGCGCAAATCGGGTGAAGGCACCGGCCTCGGCTTGCACATCAGCCGTGAGATCGCGCGCGCGATGGGCGGCGACATCCAGCTTACGAGCGAGCTTGGCCGCGGCGCCACCTTCACGTGTGAAATCGACGCCCCCGAGAGTCTGTCCGAGCCGGAGCAAGCCCTCGAGCGGCGCGGCCTGCGCGCCCCCGAAAACCATGGCATTTCGCCGATGCTGGTCGTCGATGATCGCGCGACGAATCGCGAAGTGCTGTGCGAGCTGCTGCGCGTCGTCGGCTTCGACGCGGATCAAGTCGACAGTGGCGAAGCCGCGCTCGCCTACCTCGAGACGAAAACGCCATCCTTGGTTTGGCTGGACGTGAAGATGGCTGGGATCGACGGCATCGCGGTCGTGAAGCGCATTCGTGAACGTGAACGGCAAGACGGCACGCCACGACTGCCAGTCGTGGTCATCACTGCCAGCATCATCGATTTGGACAGCGCGCGAGCGCAGCAGCTCGGCTTCGACGCTTGGGTGCCAAAGCCCTTTCGCACCGAATCGGTGCTGGAGGCGATCGAGGAGCTGCTGTCGGTCAAGCTCGTGAGCGATCCGGCCACGCTCGCCGATTCGTCCAAAGCGCCCCATGCGGCGGCAGCGGCAGCCTTTGACGTCACCAGCCTGAACGACGCCGAGCGCACGCAATTAATCAAGCTTCTCACTTTGGGCGACATCATGGCGGCAGCGGACTGGGCCAAGAAGCTCGGTCCAAACGCGAGCGCGCTCGTTGCTGAAATCACCTCCTATCGTACCGATGGACTCCTGGCTAAGCTCAGGCATTCAGCGCCGCGCTAAGCCGGTCTGTCGGGGAACATGTCAACCATCACGCCTGAACATCGCGGTCACGTGCTCCTGGTCGATGACCAGCCGGCCAATCTGGAGGTACTGTCAAAAGTCCTCTCGGATCAGGGCTACCGAGTGCGTGCGGTGACTTCGGGTGCGCGGGCGCTGGAAGCGGCGCAACTGTTGCCGCCGGAATGCATCCTGCTCGACGTCGCCATGCCCGACATGGACGGCTTCGAAACGTGCCGCGCGTTGCGCGCCATTCCCGAGCTGCAGGCGGTGCCGGTCATCTTCATCACCGCGTTCGACGACACCGAACACAAGCTGCAAGCCTTCCAAGCGGGCGGGCGTGACTACGTGGCCAAGCCCTTTCAGGCCGAAGAGGTATTGGCTCGCGTGGAAGCTCAGGTACGCCTGTACCGCATGGAGCGTGACCTGCGCGAGCATAACCTGCGCCTGAGCCAGGCCAATGCGCAGCTCGAACAGCTCAATGCCATGCGCGCGCGGCTGTCGGCCATGTTGGTGCACGATCTGAAATCGCCGCTGATGGTGATCGGCACGGCGCTCAGCGGCGAGGTCGAGCTCGATCAGGAGCTGCTCATCCACGCGCGCGGGTCGTACGACAAGATCCTGCGCTTGGTGCAGGAGCTGCTGGAGCTGTATCGAACCCAACATTTGGGCAGCGAGCTCGAAAAGAAACCGCTCGACCTCCACGACTTGGCCGAGGCTGCGCTCAACGCCGCGCGCCACAACGCGCGGCAACGCGGCATCAACCTGGCAATGCGCCAGCTCGCCAGCGTGCCGCAAGTCTTGGGCGACGCCGAGAAGCTCGACCGCGTCCTAGCCAACCTGCTGGAGAACGCGCTCAAGTACACGCCAGCGGGAGGTTCGGTGCACGTGGTGCTCGGAACCGAGCGCGGTACCGGAGTCGAAGAAGGCGTGACCTTCGCGCTGGTCTCGGTGGTCGACACCGGCCCGGGTATCCCACCCGAAGATCTACCCTACATCTTCGATCCCTATCGGCAGCGCGAGGCGCAGAAGAGCGAGCGCGGCAGCGTCGGGCTCGGCCTGTCGATCGTGCGGCGCCTGGTGGCGGGTCATGGCGGCCAGGTGCACGTTCACTCGCGCGTCGGCGTCGGCAGCGAATTTCGCGTCCTCCTGCCGCTCTGAGCGACAGCGCGAGTCGCGACGCGCGTTTGGTTTCGTCGCGTAACTGACAACGGGTCGCCGAAATGTGTGTCACGTGTGCCAGCCGCGCGTGCGCGCCGGCGCCGCCTTGGCTGAACTTCACGAGGATTTTCGCCAATCCCGCTGGCATGACGATTGCTCTACGGAACCACATGAATCGGGCGGCTGGGTTGAGGTTATCGCTCTTGGTGTCGATGGGGCTCGTGCCGATTGCGTGCGGTGGGACGACATTGCGCGGCTCCGACGAGGACAACGCAGGCACCACCACGGGCGGCTCGCTCAGCAAGGGCGGAACCGGCAACGCCGGCACGAAGGTGAACGGCGGGAGCACGACCCGCGCAGGCAGCCCGAGCAAAGGCGGGTATCCGAGCACTGGCGGCACGGGACCCACGGCGGTTCATTGCACGTCACCCCAGACCGATCCGATCAGCGGCTTGGTCACCTGCGCCGAGAGCTACGCGCACCGGCCCAAGCCATTCTCGTGCGACATTGTCGGCGGCGCGCCGGCAGGAGCCGCGGGCGGAGGCGGCAGCGACATCGGCGAGCCGCTGCACCTGCCGCGCGCGGACGGCTCCGTCAACTGCGGCAACAATCCGGCGGTGTGCCACGCGTTCGAGTACGGCTACTGCGGTGAGCTCGAACAGGCCGGCTTCGGCGGCGCCGCGAGCGTTTGTTTCTCGGGTTGTGTGGAGGACGCGGATTGCGGACCGGGGCGTATCTGTCTTTGCTCCGGCAATACCGACCACGGTGGCGAGTGCGTGCAGAGCTCGTGCAAGAGCGACGCCGACTGCGGCAAAGGCTTGCTCTGCGCCAGCTATGGCCAGGTCTGCAGCTCGGCCATCGCCTTCGCCTGCCAAAAGCCAGACGACGAATGCCTGAGCGACGCTGATTGTCCGCAGTTCATCAAATGCGCGCCGGAGGACGGCCCGCGTATTTGTGACGAAGTCGCGTGCGGGCGGCCCTTTCTGGTCGACTCGCACCTGCGCGTGGCAGCGACGGTGAGCGACAAAGGCTGGCTGAACCCCGAACACCGCATTCCCCGCGTCGATCACCTCACCACCACCGAGCGCGCCGCACTCGCCGCGCATTGGACCAAAAGGGCCAAATGGAGCATGCCTCGATCGCGGCCTTCGCGCGGTTCAGCCTGCAACTGTTGTCGCTCGGCGCGCCGCCCGAGTTGGTCGAGGCTTGCACGGCCGCTCTAGCCGACGAAACCGCGCACACCCAGCTGTGCTTCGGCATCGCCAGCGCCTACGCCGGTCGCGCGCTCGGCCCAGGCCCGCTCGACATTTCCGACAGCCTGGGCGTTACATCGCTCGCCAACATCGTCGACCTGGTGATCGCCGAAGGCTGCTTCGGCGAAAGCAGCGCCGCGCTGGAGGCGCTCGAGGCTGCAGACACCGCTGCGGATCCGGTGATTCGCGCCGCATATTCACGAATCGCCGCAGACGAGCAACGCCACGCCGAGCTGGCGTTTCGCTTCGTACGCTGGGCGCTCGCTCGAGCGCGCACGCTCGTCGTAGAGCGCATCCAAGCAGCGCTGGGCAGCGACCTCTCGCAAAGCCGCGTGGCGCGAAGCGTGGTCGAGCCGTGTTTATCGGCGCTCGTCGCGCTTGCCCAGGCCGGCGGGCCGTCGTGCGACTCGCACGAGGTTTGCCGCGGGGCACGGTCATGAATCACCTCGGAGCGCTGAGAGTGTCGCTGCTATTGGCGCTTGGCGCGGTCCCGGTCGCGTGCGGCGGAACGACGCAGCGCAGCCACGACGATGGAGACAGCGGCAGCGGCGGCAGCAACCCTGGCGCCGGCAAGACCGGCACCGACACCGGACCCGGCAAGATGCTGCCGCCGATCGGCGGAACGGGAATGGGAACGGGAAGGGCCCCTGCGTCATGCACCTCGCCGAAGACCGATCCGCGCAGCGGGCTGGTCACTTGCGCCGAGCAGTACAGCCACCGGCCCAAGGCTGTCTCGTGCGACATCGTCGGCGGTGCGCCGGCAGAAGCAGCCGGTGGCGGCGGCAGCGACGTCGCCGAGCCGGTCGACTTGCCGCGCGTCGACATTTCGAGTCTCACCCAAACTTATTGCAAAAATTCGGCGGATTGCCGCGGGTTTCAGTACGGCTACTGCGACTACGGCTATGGCATGAACGGGGCGTCCAAAGTGTGCCTCTCCGGCTGCCTCGACGATGCCGACTGCGCCAGCGGGATCTGCCTTTGTACCGGGTTTACCGACCACGGTGGACAATGCGCGTTTGCCAACTGCACAACTGACGCCGACTGTGGCAACGGCCTGTTTTGCGCAGCGTATGACGACGGCTGCGACAGCCACCATCAGCAGTTTGCCTGCCAATCGCCGAGCGACGAATGTCGCTCGAACGCCGACTGTGCGACGCAGGGCGGTGGAACGTGCAGTTGGAACGGAGCGCACCGAAAATGCCAGACCAGGTGCGACAAGGGCTGAAGCGCTGACTTCCACCCGTGGCTCAAGCCGCCGGCGCTTGCAGCAGCTCGTGCTCCAGCAAATCGGCCAGCGATTTCACGACTAGCGTTGGTTTGTACGGAAACGCCTTCAAATCGGCAAAGCTGTGCGCGCCGAGCACCAGCACGGTGACGACTCCCAACTGCAAGCCGACCAGCACGTCCGGATCCATCTTGTCGGTGATCAACACGGTTTGGGCCGGTGCCGTCGCCAAGTCGCGCATCGCCTCACACACCGCAACCGGACTGAGCCGGCCGAGCGCGAGCGCTTTCCGACCGGTTGCGGTCTCGAGCGCGGAGACGATCGCCCCGGAGCCGGGCGCGATGCCGTCGTGGGTCGCGACGCTCGCATCGAGGCTGGCGGCGATCAGCTTGGCGCCGCCCCGCACCAGGTTCACCGCTCGTTGCAACAAGCTCATACTGAGCGCATCACCTTCGGCGACCACCACGTAGTTGGGCTCGCGGTCGTCGATCGCAAAACCGCTGCGCTGCAGCGCCTGCCGCAACCCGCCGTCGCCGATCACGAACGCCGTGCCGCCCGGCTCTTGCCGGCCCAAAAACCGCGCCGTCGCGGTCGCGGACGTAAAAATGCGGCCCTCGTCGAGGCGAAGCCCCTGCCGGCGCAGCCGCAAGCCAAGCTCGCGCGGCGCACCGTAGCGTTGGTCACTGATGAAGCGGTGCGGCTGATGCGCAAGCTGCAAGCGCTGAACGAGCTCCAGCGCGCCGCGAGCCGGTTGCCCGCGTTCCAACAAGGCGCCTTCGAGATCGATCAAGAAGCCTTTTCGATAAGCGTCCGCCATGATCATGTTCCATCTGGCATTGGGCTCGCGCGGGCGGCACGTCCAGCGCTTGGGCGGTTCCGACCATGCGTTAGACAAGATCAACCGCGCGCCATTTTCTACGACAAGCTGCCGAAACAAATCGCGCCGCTAGCTAACGTCCCCGAAACACGCCGCGCTACTTGAACAGCTTGAGAAAGGCCGCGCCGTACTTCTCGAGCTTGGCGGGCCCGACGCCCGACACCTGCAACAGCTCGGCTTCGTTGCGCGGTTTGCGCGCTGCCATTTCGAGCAGCGTCGCGTCGTTGAAAATCAAATAAGCAGGGACGCCGTTTTCGCGCGCCAAGTGCAAGCGCAGCGATTTCAACAGCGTGAGCAAATCGCCATCGACCGACGCGCCGAGCGCCGCCGCGACCGCCGCCGAGCGCGACGGACCGTCGCTACCACGCCGTGATTTGCGCAGCTTGGGTGGCAGCACGATCTTGCCGCGACACACGTCGCAGCTCTCGCCGCACTTCTGCATGCTTTCGCCGAAATACTCGGCCAAAAGCTGGTGCCGGCAGCGACCAGCTTCGGCGAAGCGAAACATCTCGCGCGCCTGTGAGCGCAAGCGCTCGGCGGCCGCGTCGTCCTCCGTGCCGTCAGCGAAGCGATCGTACGCGACCACCTCCGACCACGAGTAGAAGAGGATGCAATCACTGGGCGCGCCATCGCGACCGGCGCGACCAATCTCTTGGTAGTAGCCCTCGATCGATTTCGGCAGATCGCGATGGATGACGTAGCGCACATTGGACTTGTCGATGCCCATGCCGAACGCAATCGTCGCGACCACCACGTCGACGTCGTCGTTTCGGAACGCGTCTTGGGCTTTGGAGCGCTGCTCGGGCGATAGCCCCGCGTGGTAGCAAGTTGCCTTGCAGCCTTGCTCCTTCAAGTAGTCGGCGGTCTCTTCGGTCGATTTGCGCGACAGGCAATAGACGATGCCGCTTTCACCCGGGCGTGCCTGCACCAAGCTGGCGATCGCTTCGCGCGTGGTGCGGCCGAGCGACTCACCCTTTACGAAGCTGGCCAGCCGCAAGTTCTTGCGGAAAAACGAGCCGCGAAACATCTTGGGCGCCTGCATGCCCAGCTGTTGCACGATGTCGCGCGTGACCTGCGGCGTCGCGGTGGCCGTCAACGCCAGCATCGGTACGTTGCCAAACCGCCGCTTCAAGCTCGAAAGGTTGCGGTACGCCGGCCGGAAATCATGCCCCCACTCGCTGATACAATGGGCCTCGTCGATCGCGATCAGCGACGGCCGCACCTCGGCCAGCAGCCTGCCGACCGACGCCTCCAAACCCTCGGGCGCCACATACACCAGCCGATGTTTGCCCGCCGCGACCGCCGCCAAGCGCTCGCGCCGCTCGTCGAACGACAGCGTCGAGTTCAAGAACGTGGCCGACACGCCAGCCTCGGTCAGCGCGTCGACTTGGTCCTTCATCAGCGCGATCAGCGGTGACACGACTAGCGCAAAGCGCCCGAGCGCGATCGCCGGCACCTGATAGGTGAGGCTCTTGCCGGAGCCGGTCGGCATCACCCCCACGCAGTCTTGCCCCGACAGCACGGCGTCGATGATCTCGCGCTGGCCAGGCCGGAAGCTGTCGTAGCCGAATACGTCTTTCAGCACTTCTTCGGGCGGCTGGGCCGGCGCCGGCTGCGAGCCGCGCCCCGTGACCGCCACCGCCCCGGCGATTTCTCTGAGCATCCCCAGCACCTCGGTCGAGAACGCGGCCGGGTTGCGTCGATAAAGCAGGCGCAGCTCAGAAAGTCGTTCGGCCATGACCGAGCGCCGCTCGGCGCTGGTACTGTTCTCGGTCCGCGCCTCGCGGTGCAGCTCGCTCACTTCGGCCTCTAGGCCCTGCAGATCGGCGCTCACGTCAGTTGCCTAGCGCCCAACCAGCGCCTCGATCTTGGCCGCGCAGATGAAGTCGTTCTCACTCAGCCCGCCGATCGCGTGGGTGGAGTAAGTGACGGCGCAGCGATTGTAGCTGACGGCCAAATCGGGATGGTGGTCCTCGACGTGGGCGATGTAGGCCAGCGCATTGACGAACGCCATCGTCTCGTAGAAATCGGCAAACTCGTACACCTTGGAGATGCTGCCGACGAGCATGTCGGCCTTGTAGCCCGGCAGCGCGGTCAGCAGGCGCTTGACCTCTTCCGGCGCAACGCGCTGGGTGTCGGCTGTGCAGGCCACGCAGCGTTTGGTCGCCAAGTCACTCATGCTTGTTCACCTTCCTCGGTCACGGTTAAAGGCACGCTCGGGGGAGCCGCTACCAGCGGCGGGGGCGCGGGCGGCGAGCCAGCTTCACGCAGCATCAACCGCTCTTCATTGAACGCGGCCGCCACCGGCGCAAGCTTCGGGTTCTCACGAATGGCGGTCAGCAGGCTGGCCATGCCGGCCAGGTAGCGCTCGCGATCGATCTCGCCACGCACCAGTTGGAGGCGCAAGAACACGCCTGCCGTTTGCGCCACGTCGCACAGGCAGTAGTCGCGCACTTCCTGAATCCTGCCAGCGTGAACCATCGGGCCGACGTCCTTGCCCTCGACGCCCACTTTACCGGGCATGCCGCACAGCTTGGCGATCACGTCGAGCCGCGCCGACTTGGTGGCGCCAAAATCGGCAATGTAGTCCATCAAGTCGAGGTGGCCTTCCGGGGTGAAGCGGTAGCGCACGTCGCGTGAATTGTAATAGTGCCGGAACGTGACGCCGTAGCGCAGGCAGCGCGTCGCGATCACGGGCAGGTCGAAGCCGCGACCGTTGAACGTGACCAGGCACGGACGGCGCTCTTCGAGCAGCTTGGCGAAGTCCTGGAGCATGCCCGGCTCGTCCTTGCCCTCGGCCAGGACGGCAATCCGGCGAACTTGGTAGGCCTGGTCGAACAACAGCGCCCCAATTACGACGATCTTGTGGTGCGGCGGGGCCGGCAGCCGCTCGGTCTCGGCGGACTGAGAAATCGGCAGCTCCGGATCGAGCACCGTCTCGATGTCCAAAACCAGGAACGATGCCGCCATGCCGAGCCAGCATCGGTGGCGACCGACGCCCGG
>FSUE01000365.1_pt1 | contig 16076 bp, 11 predicted proteins | sample 1637031 | NCBI WGS metagenome assembly FSUE01 (sample SAMEA3914819, study PRJEB12502) | metagenome | biome: forest; material: soil | place: Canada | collected 2010-06-26 | depth 0.3 m | reverse complement strand
GACGAATACGTCGTGAACCAGGTCTTCCATGTCGTCGCTCGGGCCCAACAGTCGTCTTAGTGTCCGCTCTACTCTTCCCGCGTACATCTCGAAGAAACGTCGCGTCACTGCCGGGTCCGAACGACGCAGCCCTTCCACCATCGCCGTGACGGCGAACGTCGCTGCCGCGTCGTCCAGGGCAGGCTCGGTGGAGCCGGCCGTGGCGAGACGCAACGGACTGGGGGTGGTGGTCCGAGCTGCCAACATGCGGATTCTACGGCAACGTGCGATTTCCGGCCATCACAACTCTTGGCTTGCCCATGGCCGGTGGGCGGCGGTTTTCGTCGCTGGGGTTAAGCCGCGGTGGTGTTCGGTTCAGGGTCAGGATTCTGCGTTGCCCGCTCAATTTTGCGGCGGCTGTATGCCGGCGAGTGCGAGGAGGAGCGATGAAAACCTACTGGCGCTGACGGAGCCTCACGGCGCCAGCTTGGCGTCGACGACGTCGAGCTGGAAGAAGTTGCCGTCGAACGCCTTCGGATAAGGCTGGATACCGGGGACGGTAACGCTGCAATTGCGGATCTCGCCGCCGTTCAGGTCGTCGAAGTCGAAGTTGATCTTGGTGCCGCCAGCGACGCGAACCGTGAACGTCTGATCGATCGAATCGACGCGGTGCGGGGGATGGAGCTTCACCGCGTTCAGGTAATAAACGTGCTTCGGCTCCTCGATCGCGAGCTGGTAGACGTTGAACGTCACCTGCCCGGAATTGGCGAAGCCGTCGCAATTTTCGATCAAGCCGATCGTGGCCTGGTTGGGCGGACCGCCGGGCAAGAAGCTGCACGCCGCCGGGTAGTCGCGCGGCTCGATCGCGCCGCGGATCCGCAGCGTCACGTCGTACTGATGGCCAACGACGCCGGCGATCTGAATCACCTTCTTTTGCGCGAAGTGGGCCTTGTTCGAGTCGGGGAAACAGATCTCACCCGAGTTGCACTGGCCGTCGGTCAATGAATGACCGTCGACGTAACCGCACGGGTTCTCGTAGCGCCAGGCCTTCAGGTTCTTCACCGCGTCGTCGATTTCGGCCTGCGGATTGGCCATCATGCCGCCGCTGCCGCTCATGCCGCCGCTGTTCGTGCCAGCCGCGCCGTCGCTGCCGCCGCTGCTGGTGCCCGCGCTGGTTGCCGCGCCCGAAGCGCCCGCGGTCGTGTTGCCAGTGCCGGCGGTTGCGTTGCCCGAGCCGCCGCCGCTGTCGGTGCCGGCCGTGGTGGGTGTGGTGCCGGTGCCGGCGTTCGGAACCGTGCCCGAGCCACTCGAGCTGGTGGTCGCGCTGCCGCCCGAGCCGCCGCCGCTGTTCAGGTTCTCGGGAAACGAGGGCAGATCAGCACAGCCGGCCCATGACAACGCAGCCGCAGAAAGTACTACATAGCGCCATTTCTTCATGTTGCTCTCCAAGCGGGTTGTCTTCGTCACCACAGGACCGTCAGGCCAGAGTTAACGACGTTCAGCTTCTGCTTGTCGCCGAAGTACCAGGTGTGATCGGCGTGGAAGTATTCGAGCGCCAACACCAAGTGTTCGCCGAAGGCGTAGTTGATACCAGCCGAGATGCCGGCCTGCGTCTTGATCGGGTCGAAGTTGTTGGTCTTGGCCGCGATGAAGTCGTTGTTGGTCGCGAACACGCGCGTGATGCCGTAGCCGGCGTTGAGCGTGACCGGCTGTAGGTTCAAGCCGATGACGCCGTAGTAGCCGTCGAACTTGCGCGGATGCGGTGCCTGCGGCGCGTGTGGATTGCCGTTGATGTCCACGCCCGGATCGCTGTCGAACACGGCGGGCGTGTTTTCGAAAGCGTTGTTCATGCCCAGGCCTTTGCCTTGGAACATCGAGAAACCAGCACGAACGTGGAACAGCTCTGCCCAAAAGCCGACGTTGACGCCCCACGGCGTCGTGCTTTCCGGCTTGTACGGCATGCGCGGCACGCGATCGGGATTGCCCTGCTCGCGCATCGTCTGCGCCATGCCGTTGGCGAACGCGTGGAAATTGCTCTTCACACCGCTGAGCATGAAATCGGCGTCGTAGTCGAGCTCGCCTTCGACGCGCGGCCACGGCGTGGCCTCGTACTTACCCGGAGCATTGACCGGATCGAACAAGCCGATCGAGAGCTCGAGCCCCGCCAGCTTGGGTGTGGTGTAGGTGAGCTGTGGATTGAAGCCGGCGAAGATCACGCCGTAGCCCACCATGCCGCAGGTCGGATCGCTGGCGTCGGCCGAGCACGGGTAGCCGAGGCCGTTGCCGTGCTGGTAGTTGAAGTCGAGCGAGATGGCGCCGCGCATGAACAACGCCAGCGAGCGGCCAGCGAGCAGTGCACCCCACGGGCCTTCGAACTTCACGAAGCCCTGACGAATGTCGGGTCCGTTCACGGCCGCCTTCGAGCGCGCAGTGCCGATCGTGTTCCAGATCTCGAAATGCGTCGTGGCAGTCGTCGTGTCGCTCAGTTGCAGCTTGCCGCTGAAGCCGAGCACGTTGCCCAAAAAGCCGCTGCGCAGGCGCAACGTGGACAGGTTGTTGTTCTCGTCGGTCTGAAACGACTCGAGACCGGCACCGGCCGCGAGGTTGTGGGTCTGGCCCTTGTTTTTGGCCGGATAGCCGTCGCCGGTGATGTAGCTGAGGAACGCGTTCACGCGGCCGTTGGTCGAAACCTCCCACTTGTCGCCTTTGGCGATCGTCAGGTCGGCGCGCGCGTCGGAGGCGTGCGAGACGACGCCCAGCGCGGCGAGCGCTGCCGAGAGCACCAAGCCGGCCCGGATCTGGGGGCCACGCAAACCGGGGGAGGAGGGGAGCCTGCGATCGTGAGCCAGCTTCATCAGGTGGTTTTTTTTCGGTTAGGCGACGCCACTGCGGCCAGGTAGCTGGCCGTTCGCGGGTCGTTGGGGCGGGTGGGTTTTTCGGGGTAAACCCCAGGTCCCCGACCTCGCGGTGAGTGACCGGAGGAAGAGCCTCGCGTCCCCCCGGAATCGGTCCAATTTCTGCGTGGATAAATGCGCTGCCCGGTCACTGATCTGACGGTCAGTTCGGCGGAAGGCAGCGGCTGTAAACACGCATTTCGCGGCGTTTCCGCAGATCCGGCGCGCGGCCAGCTCACAAGTTTCTAGTGTGGCAACGGTTTTCTAGGCCAGCACGACGCCCGAACCCCACCCAACAACATCTCAGCTGCCCGCCCGGCAAGCTTGGCTTTGGGCGAGGCTTTCGCGAGCACCGGAGCGGAGCGTGCTCCTGTACGTGAGCACCGGAGCGGAGCGAAAACGAAGCCCAAGGCCAAGATCGCCGGGCGGGCGCTACTTTTGGCAGGTTGGGCAGAAGTGGGAGGAGCGTTGGGCGATCACCAGACGTCGAATCGGGGTGCCGCAAGTTGGGCACGGCTCGTCCTCGCGGCCGTAAACGCGGCGCTCGTTCTGGTAGCCGCCGTCGGAGCCGTCGGGGTTGACGTAGTCGCTGATGCTAGAGCCGCCGGTTTGAATCGAGCGGCGCATGACCTGCTGCGCCGCCGCGACGATCTTGGCGCACGCTTCGGCGTCGACGCGGCGCGCAGCGCGCTTGGGGCTGACGCCGGCGAGGAACAACGCTTCGTCAGCGTAGATGTTGCCGATGCCGGCGATCACTGCTTGATCGAGCAGCAGGCTCTTGATCGGAATTTTCCGCGCGCGCGCCGCGTCGAACAGGTGGCTGCCGGCGGCCTCGAGCGCGTCGATGCCGAGCTTGTCGAGCCGCGCGTCGCTCTTGCCTGCGGGCACCAGCAAGACTTTGCCGAACTTGCGGGTGTCTCGAAAGAAGACGCGCGGCCCGCCGTCGACGAACTAGAACTGCAGATGCGTGTGCTCGTCGGCCGAGAAGCTGCGCGGGCGCTCGGTGGCTGCGGAGCGCCGATCGGACGCACGTAGCAGGCGAATACTGCGCGCGCCTTCGCCGAACAACTGCCCGGTCATGCCTAGGTGCAGCAGTAAAGTCGCGCCGCCGTCGAGCCGACCGAGCAGGTACTTGCCGTGGCGCTCCAGCTTTTCGACGGTGCGCCCGGCCAGCTCTTGCTGCAGCTTGCGCGGGCTGGTGAGGAAGAAATAGCTCGGCTTGGTCGTGACCAACCGTGCAATTTCGCGGCCGACCAGCAGCTTGCCGATGCGGCGCCGCGTGACTTCGACCTCGGGCAGCTCGGGCACTAACGCGCCTCCTTGAATCCGTTTAGGGCGCCGCTGGATAGCGTATGGGGCCATTCGCTTTCTGGCCGGTCGTCGCGCAGTCCCTGAATTTTCACAGGGAGGATGGGAGGACGGGAGGTCCGCGAGGCGAGAATTTGGGGGTTCGCGCTACCGCCTGTGAAATTGCTGAAGTCGTTCAGCCGTTGGTGCGCGCCAAAGGCGCGGCGAGCAACAACAACCTCGCGTACCTCCCGTCCTCCCGTCCTCCCTGTGAATCTCGGAGGTTCTTGCGACGAGCGTCCAGGTCGACGGCAGCCCCAAGCGCCTGCACGCTGTGGCCCACAGGCGCTACGGCAGTTTCTGCAATCGGGCTGCAGTTTGGCAGCCAACGGGTGCGACGAAAGCGGAGGGTCGAGCGACACCACTCACTCCTTGGCGGTGTAACCCGCCGGCGGCGCGATACCGGTGTCGTTGCGCATCAGGTAGAAGAAATCACGGCGTTGTTTCTTGCGAATGTACTCGTCGGGCGAATATTCGAAGCCGTCGGCCAGCGCCACCGCTTGGCGCTCGGGGCCACCGCCGCCCAGCTCGAACGTGACGAACTTGGGGTAGCTCCAGTTGACGTCGAGCTGCGCGACGTCGACCGCGCCGCAGTGATGGATGCCGTCGGCCAGCACGCGCGCCGAGGTGTGATTGGTGATCGAGACGTACAGCACGTCACGCGCGGCGTTCAGCCCGATCGCCGAGCGCCGAATCACCGTGTCGCCGTCGAGCGTGGCGCCCCATTTCAGGCCTTTGCCGCCGACCAGGCCGGGATGCAGCTTGTCCGCGGCCCACATGCACTCGGGCGCTTGCCGAAACCAACGCATCTGCGGCTCATCGGCGGCGATTTCGTGCCACGGCGCAATCCGCAGCGAATCGTCGTTGTAAACCGCGATCGTGCAGGCGCTCGGCTTGGGTTTGACCAGCGTGACGCCGTCGAGCTTCATGCCGTAGCCACCGTGCTCGGTCATGAAGCCGCCGTTGAACGCGCCGAGCAGCTCTTGGTCGTGGTTGGTCGGGATCAGCGCGCTGCGCTCGTACTTTTCGCCTTCCGCCGAGTCGGCTGCCGGCTCGCGCGTGCCGGCGACCGCATACACGCGCACGCGCCGCAGATCGACGGCCACCACGAACACCTCGGCCCACGAGCGCCCGCCGTCCGGATGCAGCAGCGTCTTCATCATGTACGGCGGCTCGCCCGGGCGCCGCGCGTCGACGATTGGCACCCATTTGCCGTCGCCGGGCGCGGACCAGGCTTTGAGCGCCGGCCCGGGATCCTTCGGGGCGAACGCCGGCAGGCGGGGCGCGTCGCTCGACGACGCGGGCGCCGCCGCGCTCGGCGCGCTTGCCGCAACCGTGGCCGCCGGCACCTGCCAGTGCGCCTGCGGCTTCTCATTCTTGCGGGTGAGACGGTTGACGCGATCTTCGGCCGCGTAGACCAAGTCTTCCAGGTGGGCGACGTTGTCGACGCCGATCACGGCGCGCAAGCTGTTTGCGACCAGCGGCCCGGCCCATTCGAAGCGGTGCACGGCCCAATAGGTGAGCGCGACCAGTGCCAAGCCGCCAGCGAAAAGCCAGAGCAAAATGCGCCGCCAGCGGCCACGACGTCGCGGCGGGCGCTCGGTCCTTTTCGACGAGCGCAACGAGGCCGACGCCTGAACCATTCCCGGCCCATACCACAGTATAAGGGAGCCGATGGTTGCCTCTCGAGCGCTGCGCCTGGCCCTGGCCACGGCGCTCGTTTTGTCGCTGCTCGGCGCGGCGACCGGGGCGCTCGGCCAGGCGCGCGTGCCCTTGCTGCAGCCTGCGCCGGACCTGTCGGCGCTGGCCAATCGCCCGCTGACGCGGGTCGAGGTCGTGGTCAGCGGCGCGCGCTGGCTCGGCGCGCGGCCAAGCGTGCGCGCCGAGGTTGGTCAGGTGCTGTCACCCGAGCTGGTGCGCCGCTCGCTCGACGAGCTGCTCGAGAGCGGCAAGTTTGCCGACGCGCGCGCCGAGGCGGAGGCCGACGGCGACGGCGTGCGCTTACGCTTCGTAGTCTTGCCACGCCGGATTATCGCCGACGTGCGCATGACGGGCGGGGTATTGGCCGACGAGGTGCTGTTGCGTGCGGTGGGCGTTCAAGTCGGTCGTGAGCTGACCAGCGATGATTTGGAGCGCATTCAGGCGCGTCTGCGCGAAGAGCACGCCAAACACGGCTTTCCGAACGCCCGCGCCACCTTGACCGCGATCGACACCGACGATCCGCTGCGCGTTGCCTTGCGCATCGACTTGGTGCCGGGCGCACCGAGGCGCATCGCGCAACGCAAGTTCTACGCCTGGCCCGACCCGGACGAGCCAGTGCTGCACGATTCGCTCGGCCAATATGCGATGAACCGCGGCGATCGCGCCGACGAAGAGCAGCTCGAGGCCGCCGATCGCAAGTTCGAGACGCTGCTGCGCGTGCGCGGCTTTCATCGCGCCACGGTCGACCATCGCCTGGAGACCGACGCCGCCGGCAAGGTGAGGCTGATCGTCAACGTACGCGCCGACCAACGCATGCGCATCTCGTTCGAAGGCAATCGGCTGTTCGACGCCGACGAGCTGTTGGCGGCGCTATCACTCGAAGACACCGACGACCGTTCACCCGAGAGCCTGGCCGAAAAGCTGCGCCAGCAGTACCTGACGCGGGGTAGGCTCGACGTGCAGGTGATGCCGAGCATCCGCAGCCGTCCGGGCTCGGCGGTGAGTGAGCTGGTGTTCGTGATTCGTGAAGGCGAGCCGCTGCGCGTGAGCGCGCGCCGCTATCCGTGCCTGACGCATTTCAAATCGAGCGACGTCGACGCAGAAATCGACAGCTTCTTGGCCGAGTTGCCGGGTGCCGACCTGCTCGGCCCGGTCGATCCGCGCGTCACCGAGTCGGTCTTCGGCCCGAACGACAACGCCGCGGCACGCCACGCGCCGCGCGACTTCAGCCCGTACAGCTACTACGTCCCCGACGTTTACGAAAAGGCCGTCGAGCACCTGCGCGACCTCTACCGCTCGGAGGGCTATCTGTCGGCCAGCGTGGGCCCGCTCACGCTGCTGCGCCGCACGTGTGCTCGGCGCTCGGCGGTGGGACAGTGTTTGCCGGAGGGTAAGCAAGCTGCGCCCAGCGTAGCCTGCAGCTACGACGACCTGGGGTTGCCGCTGGAGCTACCAGCGCCCGATACCGGGCTCGGCTGCGTGCCCGATCCCAAGCACGGTAAGCATTGTTCGGCCGAGGGCTCGCTGTACCTGCCGATTCGCCTTGGCCCGCGCACGTACTTGCACGACGTCGCGTTCGAGGGCAACAGCGCGTTGGTCGAGAGTCGGCTGTTCGAGGCCTCGGAGCTGGCGCTCGATGTGCCGCTCAGCCAGGCCGAGCTCGACCGCGCCCGGCGTCGCATCCTGGACACGTACGCGGAAGAGGGCTTCGCGTTCGCCGACGCCGAGGTCGAGCTGGATCTTTCGCCCGACCACACGCGCGGGCGCGCGCGCTTCGTGATCAGCGAACGCGAACGCGTGCGGGTTTCGCGGATCGTAGTGCGCGGCGCCAGTGTGACCAGCGAGCGCCTGATCCGCAGCCGCATTGCGCTCAAGGTGGGCGGTACCTACCGCCGTAGCCTGGTGCGCCGTACCGAAGAGCGGCTGGCCACGCTCGGCGTCTTCGGTAGCGTCAGCGTCGGCTTCGAGGATCCGTACGTGCCGGCGCGCGAGAAGGTCGTGATCGTCAACGTCGAAGAGCGGCTGGCGCAGTACGTCGACGTGCGGCCGGGCTTGAGCAGCGGCGAGGGCTTTCGGATTTCCTTCGAGTACGGTCATCGCAACCTGGGCGGCGAGGCGATTGGGCTCACGCTGCGCTCGCAGCTCAACTTCTTGCCGCAGCAGTTCATCATCGAGCCGGACGTGCGCGCCAAGCACGAGGCGGTCGAGACGCGCTTCGGTCGCCACAACTCGGCCAGCGTGGAGTTTCCGGAGATCGGCTTGGGCCCGTTGTTTCGTTTGAACGTCGAGGCGATCGACGTGCGCGACAACGCGCGCGACTACAGCTTGGTCAAGGACGCGTTCATCCCGACCTTGATTTTTCGACCGGAGCGCCGGTTGTCGGCGCAGCTCGGCAGCTCGTTCGAGCTGAACACCGCCACGATTCTCGGCGACACCGGCGGGCTCGTGAAATACATCCGCGACAGCGGCCAGCTGACCACGTTCCGCGTGCCGGAAGGCACGACGTTCGTCACCGCCGAGCGCGCGTCTGCGACCTGGGATCAGCGCGACGTACCGCTCGACGCCACGCGCGGCTTTCTGATTTCCGGCTCGGTCGAGCACGTTCACGCCAAGCCAGTCGGCGACACCGCCAGCGCAGCTGCCAACGGTAGCGGCACCGGCCCGTTCGATCCGGTGGTCAGCGACTTCATGCAGTACACGTCGCGCGTGGCCGGCTACATCCCGATCACCAAGCGCGGCATGGCGCTGGCACTGTCGTTTCGCTGGGGGCTCAACAGCCAGCTGATCGAGCGCTCGCACACTTACCCGGATCGCCTGTTCTTCATGGGTGGTGTCGACACGATTCGTGGCTTCACCCAAGACTCGCTGATCCCGGAGGACATTGCCCAACAGCTGTTGGACTCGCACGCGCTGGCCGAGTCCGACCCGGGCGACAACGAGCTTTTGACCGTCGACCGCATCTTGATCCGTGGCGGCGACGTGTTCATCAACCCGCGCGCCGAGCTGCGCATTCCGCTCACCGGCAGCGTGCAGACCGCGTTGTTCCTCGACACCGGCAACCTGTGGAGCTCGATCCGCGCTTTCCAAGATCTGAGCTTTCGGCTGCGCTACGCCGCCGGCACCGGTCTGCGCATCTCCACCCCGGTTGGTCCGCTGGTATTCGACTACGGCTTCAATCTGGAGCGGCTGATGGACCAGATCGACCCGTCGCGAAAACGGCAGCGTTTTTGGGAAAGCCTCGGCGCGTTTCATTTTAGTATTGGATTGTTCTAGTTTTCTCCGCGCCTTGCCCTGATCGCCTCGCGACTCATATGACCTGAGCCGCGATCGGCGCTCGGCCTCGCCGAGTTTGTATCGGGCCTCTCTTCGATCGCGGATCGTGATCTGCTGGTGCCAAGGTCGGATGAGGTGGTTCTGGCTCGCGCTTTGCGCGAGCTCACATTGTCCAGCACACGCGCGATTACTGCAGCAGATGCGCGATCGCTGCAGCAACGGGCCGGATCGCTGGTGCAACAGCCGATGTCTCGAGTTGAGAAGGCTGAGACGACCGCAACAATCTTGAGCGTCGGGTTAATGACGCTGGGCGATCTGCCGTTCAGGTGGGAGGGCGCAACAGATGTCACTGGCTAGTACCAAGCCTCCTCCGGCGGATTTTCAACGAACCGTCTCGGGCTCCGGTCCGAAGGCGAGCTCGGTGAGGGATCTCACGGTCGGTGACATCGACGTCGTGTTCCAGCCGATCGTCGACCTGCAGACGGGCTTCACGTTCGCCTACGAAGCGCTCACGCGCTGCAAATGGCCTGAGTTCAAGAATCCGCTCGTGCTCTTTCAGCAAGCCGAGGCAGAGCGCGCCTGCGGGCCGCTCGGACGCAAGATCCGCGAGGTGGCGTTTGGTCGCTGCGCCGACGCGCCGCTGTTCGTGAACTTGCACCCGCACGAGCTCAGCGACGGCTGGCTGGTACGCCCGGACGATCCGCTATTTTTCCACGACCGCGCCGTGTACCTTGAGATCACCGAGTCGGCAGCCTTCAGCTACTTTGGGCTGTGCGCCGGCGTCTTGAAAGAGATCTGCTCGCGCGGTGGTGCTTACCTGGTCGTCGACGACTTGGGCGCTGGTCATTCGAACTTGAAGCGCATCGTCGACCTGGAGCCGCACGTGGTGAAGCTCGATCTGGCGCTGATTCGCGGCATCGAGAAGAGCCGCCGCCAACAAATCCTCGTACGACAAGTCGTTTCGCTGTGCGAAGAGCTCGGCGCCAAGGTCGTCGCCGAAGGCATCGAAACCGAAGAAGAGCTGCGCGCCATCCTCGACACCGGCGCACACTACGGCCAAGGCTACTTGTTCGCGAAGCCAGCGTTCCCGATTCCGTCCGCGCGCTGGCCATTTGCTCGCGATACGCCTGCTGCTGCTGCGCAGTAGCAGGCGTGTCTTGGTCTCCTCCGCGCCCTGCGTCGAGTGCCTCGCGACCCTCGTGACCGAGGCGCAGCGGGCGCTCGGCCCCGCCGAGTTTGTCCCAAGCGGTCCCTCATCCGCCGATCGTGATCTGCTGGTGTCAAGGTCGGGTGAGGGCGGTCCAGCTCGCGCTTTGCGCTCGCGCGCGCTGTTCAGAAAACCTCACGCTCGGGAGAAGCGGGCAGCAGATGTTGCACTCGCGCGCCCTGTTCAGCAAACTTGCGCTCGAGAACCTACGGCTCGGTGCTCAGATAGCGCACGATTAGCTCGGTTAGCTCCGTGACCAGCACCTGATCGTCGACGCCGGCGGGCGATTCGAGCAGGTAGCCGAGCATCGTGGCGCGGACGGATTGGTAGATGACGAACGCGGCCGCCTCGAGGTTCGCGGCGCGAACGCGCGGGCCTGCCAACGTCAAAAAGGCCCTGACCAACCCGACGCTGCGCGCGTCGAACGCCAGCACGCGCTCGGGCGGAGCAAAGCGTAGACCCTCGACCGCCAGCACGCGATGCAGCGCCGGCGCGGCGCGATACAGCCGCAGCAGCTCCTCGATCACCATCCGCGAAAGCTCGCGATGCGAGGCCGGCTGCGGGTGCTTGAGCAAACGCTCGAGCATGCTGTCGGCGCGCTCGAGCTCGCGGTTCTGCAACGCTTCCAGGATGGCCTCGCGATGCGCGAAGTACTGATACAGCGTGCCGACGCTGACGCCGGCCACCTCGGCGACGTGCGACGTGGTCATTGCGTCCAAACCTTCCCGATCCAAAACCCGAATCGCTGCGTCCAAAATCACGCCGACGGTCGCGCGCGACCGCGGTTGTTGCGGCTGATTTCTGGGGGTTCTGAGCGCTGGGCGGCGTGTCATCGAAACCTGAAATGAACGCGAATGGTGCGGGCTCGGAGCGCGAGGCATGATCGACTTCGGTCGCAACCTCCGCGGCAACCTAACACGGGATCGAAAACATGAGACTTCGGTTTGTCGAAGACAGGCGCACGCTGGTTTGGGCCTTCGGGTTGTTTCCGCTCGGGCCCGCGCTGGCCTTCAGCTACCCGACACTCTTGCCGTGGCTCGCGCCGCTGCTGCTGTACTGTTCCTATCTCTCCGGGGTGTTGACCCACAACCACAACCACGTGCCGGTTTTTCGCTCGCGCCGCGTGAACCTGGCGTACGGCGCGTGGCTGTCGGTCTTCTACGGCTTTCCAATCTTTTCGTGGATCCCGACCCACAACCAGAATCACCATCGGTTTCACAACGGTGAAGGCGACATGACCGCCACCGCGCGGCACGCGCCGACCGACAGCCTGCGCGCAGCGTTGACCTATCCGCTGGCGTCCAGCCGCTACCAAGTGCGCGCGCTGGCTGGCTTCGTGAGCGCGGCGTTTCGCACGCGCTCGGCGCGGGCCTGGCGTATTTCAGCAGAAATTGCCGCGCTGATCGTGGCGCACGCCGCGCTCTTGATACTGGCGATTGCGCTGCACGGCTCGCGCCAGGGCGCGCTCGTCTACTTCTTTGCGCTCGGACTGCCGGCGCTGCTCGGCACGTACTGGATGATGCTCACCAACTACCTGCAGCACGTCGGCTGCGATCCAACGTCCGAGCACGACCACTCGCGCAACTTCGTGAGCCCGTTTTGGAATTGGCTGGTCTTCGACAACGGTTACCACACCGTGCACCACGAGCACCCTTCGCAGCACTGGAGTCGTTATCGCGAGCTTCACCAGCGGCGCGAGCGACAGATTTTGGCCGAGCTCAAGCCAGCCACGATCTTGGGCTTTGCGGCGCGCCGCTACCTCAGCGGCTCTGCCGCAAAAGTGCCAGTTGCAGTTGACGCTGCCGAAAAGACAGCCGTGAAACCCCAGCCCGCCTGAAGGTCGGTTGCGGCACCGCGGTCTTGGTTTCCAGTAAGCTCGCGAGCTCCGCGGATGGAGCCAGGCCCAGGTCACCGAGGATCTCGGCCGCGACCAGCGCGCCGGTTTCGGCGCCACCCTCCATCCAGCCTTGGAAATCGGCCGACGTGTGCTCGCCGCAGAAGTGCAGGTTGCCTTCCCGCTCGCCTTCGTGGGTCCAGAACGACCACTGCCCGGGCCGGTAGCAAGAGTAACTCCCGAGGGTAAATTCGTAGCTCGGCCAGTGCATGCGCCGCGCGCTGTCGGCGCGGTAGGCGTCGGTGACGCCCGGGAAGATCCGCTCGAGATCGGCGAGTAGGCCCGTGTAGTATTGCTCCGGGTCGGCCTCGCCGACCGCCACGCCGGCGTCGCCGCCCAAGAAATTGGTCAAGATACCGCGCGGACCCGGTTGGCCGATCGACGAGTCCCAGACTTGCTGCAGGTCCAAGTCGCTGGTGACCGTGCCGCTCTTTTGGTGTCGTTCGCGCCAGACGCGGGTCTCGAACGAGCCGCTCAGCTTGGCGTTGGTGCCGTAGCCGAGCTGTTCGATGATCTGCTGCTTCAATTTGCTGAGCGGCACGTCGAGCTGCACGTTGCGCAGCACGCTGTAGGGCAGCGCCAAAACGACGTGGTCGAAGTGACCTTCGGTCTTGGTCGAGGTCTTCACGTCGACGAGCTCGAGCGCGAAGCCGCGGTCACCGCCACCGCTGACGCGCGTCAATTTCGAGCCGAGCTTGACGGTGCCGGCGCTCAGCTTGGCGGCCAGCCGCGTCGGGAAGGCGTCGCTGCCCTCGCGCGCGTGGTAGCGCTCGTCGGACTCGCCGAAGATGCGAAACGGAGCGGGCGCGTCGGCGCCGATCAGGTAGAGCAGGTTCAGCGCGGATTGCTGCGACGTTTCGAGCCCAAATTCACCGCGGTAAGCGGCGTTCAAGACTGCGTTCAGCGCGGCGTAATCGGAGCTGGGCACGTTGCTTTCGAGCCAATCTGCCAGCGGTGTTGCGTCGAGCTGATTGAAAGCCGTGTCGTCGTTCTGGTCGTCGGCCGCGTTGGCCGCGTTGGCCATCGCCGGAGCGACGGCCGTGAACTGCTCCACGATCGTGGTTTCGGCGATTTCCTCGCCGCCGACGAACCACACGTCAGGCTGAATCGTCCGGTCGGCCAAGCGATCGTCGAGCTTGATGCCAAGCTCTTTGGCGAGCGCGAACAGCGTGGCGTGGTTGGTATCGATCAGCTCGCCGCCGAGCTCGAAGACCTGTCCGTCGTAGGCCTCGTCACGCGCCGTGAACATGCGTCCGCCGACGCGCTGGGACGCCTCGTAAACCGTGACGTTCACGCCTGACTGTTGCAGCCGGTACGCGCAGTGCAGCCCAGCGACGCCGGCGCCCACCACCGCCACCCGTTCGTCGCCGGGGCGCTTGCCCGACTCGCCGCCGCCACAAGCGCCGAGCGCGCTTATGACCGCCAGCTCTGCCGTTCCCCAAGTCAACTGCCGGCGCGTCAAATGGCCCCGCCGTACGTCCACGTCTAGCCGTTCGGGCAGGTGCTCGGCGAGCGCGCGAGCCGCAATTCTGCGCAGTTGCCCGAACAATCGAGTTCTCGCCATGAAACCGGCATCGTAGGCCTTGACCCGGGGCCGCCTCAACTCCACATGGCCGAGGCGTTTCTGCGCAATTCCGATGAGCCAACCCGCCGCTCAGCCTTCAGTCACCGAGCCCGTCGCCTTCGGCCTGGCCGCCGTCGATGCCGAAGCTGCGCGGCTGCCGTTCAGCTTGGTCGGGCAGTTCGGGCGGCAAGCTCGTCGCTACGTGCTGGGGCTGGTGCTGTTGGCCACGTACCAGTACGCGCAGTATTGGCTGAACACGCAGGTCAAGCTCGCCGTCAACCTAGCCCAAGACAACCACACCGAGCGCTCGGTCGCGATCGGCATCTCGATGGTCGTGGTGGCGCTGGTGGCGTTCACGGTTCGCGTGTTCTCGCGCATCGCTGTGTTCAACGCGGGGCGCAACGCCGAATACGAATTGCGGCGCGTACTGTCGGCCAAGCTGCTCACGCTCGGACCGTCGTTCTACCGGCGAATGAACACCGGCGAAATCATGAGCCGCGTCACCAACGACCTGACGCAGGTGCGGTTATTGTTGGGTTTCGGCGTGCTCAACGTCATCAACACCGTGCTGGCGTTGGTCAGCTCGCTGTGTTTGCTGATCCCGACGTCGCCCAAGTTGACGGTGGTTGCGCTGGTTCCGCTGCCGCTGCTGCTGCTGGTCACGCGTTGGTTCTCGCATGGGTTTTTCACGCGTACGCGCGATGCGCAGGCTGCGCTCGGTGAGATGAGCGGGCGCGTTCAGGCCAGCGTGGCCGGTGTGCGCGTCGTACGCTCGTTCGCGCTCGAAGCCCGCGAAGCCGAAGCCTTCGAGGTCACCAACCAAAAATACCTGGAAAAGAGCCTTGGGCTGGCGCGGCTGCGCGGCTCGATGACGCCAATCTTGCAGGTCACGTTGTCGATCGGCGTGTTGGTGGTGTTCTGGTACGGCGGCCACCTGGTGATGACCCACGAGATGAAGTGGGGTGATTTTCTGGGCTTCACGCTGGCGCTGGGCCGGCTGACTTGGCCGCTGATGTCGCTCGGCTTCATCGTCGGCATGCTGCAGCGCGGTCGCGCTTCGTATTCGCGGCTGGCCGAGGTGTACAGCGCGGAGCCTGACATCACCGACGGGCCGCTGCGCCCCAGCGCGGTGCCGCGCGGTCTCGAGGTGAGGGGGCTAGATTTTTCGTACGGCAATCGCAAAGTGGTCGACGGCGTCAGTTTCAAGCTGGCCCACGGCAAGTCGTTGGCGATCGTCGGTCGCACCGGCAGCGGCAAGTCGACGTTGGCGTTGCTGTTGGCGCGGTTGCTGCCGACGCCCGCGGGTAGCGTCTTTTTGGGTGGCCACGACGTGTGCGAGCTGCCGCTTTCGATGGTGCGACAGGTCGTCGGTTACGCGCAGCAGAACGCGTTCTTGTTCAGCACCACGGTCGGCCGCAACATCGCGTTTTGCCTGGACGACCCGGACTCGCCCGATGCCGTCGAGCGCGCCCAGCGTGCGGCCGAAGAGGCGCGCATCGCCGACGAAGTGCGCGAGCTGCCTGACGGCTTCGATACCGTGGTCGGTGAGCGCGGCGTGCAGCTTTCGGGCGGCCAGAAGCAGCGCGTGGCGCTAGCGGCGGCGTTCGTGTCCGAGCCCCAGATCCTGATTTTGGACGACCCGCTCAGTGCCGTCGACGCGCGCACCGAGCGCGGCATCCTCGACGCCATCGATCGGCAACGCCAGGCTCGCTCGTTGATCTTGATCACGCACCGCGTGGCGGCGGCCTCGCACTGCGACGAGATCATCGTGCTCGAAAAGGGCCGCGTGGTCGAGCGCGGCACCCACGAAGAGCTGCGGCGCTCGGGCGGTTTCTACAGCACGTTCGCCGAAGAGCAGCGCATCGAACGCGAGCTCCAGGCGCTCGAGGGCGAGCCGGTCGAGCCGGCCGCGCCGGGCGTGGTCGAGGAAGGGGCGCCGGCGTGAGCTCGGCCAACGGCAGCGCGGCCAAGCCGGCACGCAACACGCGCGCCGCGGCGGCCGTCAAGGCGTTCCACGAGGACGAACGTTTCGGCAAAGCCTACGATCTTCGGCTGGTGAAAAAGTCGTGGCCGTTCGTGGCGCCACACCAGAAGCTGCTGTGGCTTTCGCTCGGCGTCGTGCTGTTCACGTCGGCCAGCTCGCTGGTTCGCCCGCTGATCATGCGGCACGCCATGGACCAAGGCGTGGTCGCCGGTCACGCCGACGAGCTGATGAAG
>FSUE01000521.1_pt1 | contig 16204 bp, 16 predicted proteins | sample 1637031 | NCBI WGS metagenome assembly FSUE01 (sample SAMEA3914819, study PRJEB12502) | metagenome | biome: forest; material: soil | place: Canada | collected 2010-06-26 | depth 0.3 m | reverse complement strand
CTCGAGCGCCCAGGACATCTGGCTCAGCACGCAACACGACACCACCACGTCGAGCTCTGACGGAAGCTGCCGTGTCACTTCGGCGGTCCCCGCCGTCACGACTGCGTCGCCGGCCATGACCTGGCCTCCCAGGTCGAGCTGGTAAAAGAGGCCAGACAGATCGACCGGCGCGTGGCTGTGTAGCTTTGCCCTCACCGCCGGGCTTTGGCGGCCGGTGGTGCGCGCCAGCGCCGCCGAGTCGATGTCCACCAGATGAACCTCATCGAAGCGCGCAGCCAGCGCCTCGAGATCCAGGTCGTTGGCGTTGCCTGCGCCGAGCAGACAGAGTCGTCCGCCCTTTGCCGCGCTACCGCCGGGGGCGAGCCCCAGGATCGCGGCGGTCACCCGCTCGCGGTGGCCGCGGTAGCGTTCCCAAAGCTCGCGCGTGTCCTGGTTGGCGGTTTGCTCCGCGTCTTGCGCCCGTTCAAAGAATGTCGGTCTCCGGCGCATGGCATGCTGGCCGTTTGCTGGCGTCATCCAACTTGAACAATGACCCTGACTGAAGGAATCGGCTCAGGCCTGCCGTTTGTGATCGCGTAGGTCGTGCGCGACCACCGAATCAAGGAGCGCCTCGCGCGCTTTGGCCCACGCGAAAGGCAACGGCGATGACGGAGCGGCGTCTCTGGCCTCTCGGAGTATTTTTGAGCATTTCGGCTCTGCTGGCTTGCACCAGCTCCGGCGGCACTCCCGGGCTTGCCGGCGGTGGGTCCGCAGCCGTCGGCAGCGGTGGGACGAGCATGCTCGACCCTCATGGCGGCGCGCCGAGCGGGCCCGGTACCGTGCCCGCAACGTCTCGGGCCATTCGGCTCAGCAACTCGCAGTGGGAAGCCACCGTTCAAGCGCTGTTTCGGCTGCCCGCACCGCTCGGCCTTTCGAGCTCTTTCGTTGCCGATCCCAGCCTGGGTGCCTTCGACACCTACGGCGGCCAGCTGCTCGTCGACGCGAACCGTTGGCAGGACTACCAAACCGCCGCCGAGACCCTGGCCAAAAAACTGGCTCACGACGCCCAGCTGCTCGCCGTGGTGGCACCGGCGGCTGCCGACGCCGCGACGCGCAAGGCCAATTTCGTGCGCGACTTTGGCTTGCGGGCGTTTCGGCGTCCGCTGACCGACGCGGACGTCGCTCGCTACAGCGCGCTCTTCGACAAAGCAGCGTCCGTGATCGGCAGCGGTGACGCCTTCGTCGACGGCGTCGAGCTCACGTTGCGCGCTTTCCTGCAATCGCCGAACTTCCTCTATCGGCTCGAGACCAGCGCGAACGTGGTGGGCGGCCGAGTGCCGCTCACTGACTACGAAGTCGCATCACGCTTGTCCTACGGACTGACGGGCAGCATGCCCGACGACGGCCTGTTCGCAGCAGCAGCAGCCGGCAAGCTTCGCGGCGCAGCCGACGTCGCGGCGGAGGCTCAACGCCTGATCGGCTCGCCTGATGGTCGCACCGCCGCGCTGGCCTTTCACGCGCAGCTCTTGCACATCTCCGGCTATGACCAAATCCAGAAGGATTCAGCCAAGGCGCCCGCCTTCACGGCCGCGGTCGTGCCGGCACTGAAGCAAGAAGCGCTGGCGTTCGTACAAAACGTGATTTACGAGCAAGACCGCGGCATTACAGAGCTGCTATCCGCGCCGTACACGTTTGCGAACAGCAGCATTGCCGGGCTGTACGGGGCGAGCGCGCCCGGGCCGCAGAGCGACTCCTTCGTCCGACTCGAGCTCGACCCTACCCAGCGCGCCGGCTTGCTGACTCAGATTGGATTTTTGGCTGCCAACGCCGTCGACCAAACGCCCAGCATCATCCCGCGCGGCGTGGACATCGCCGAGAACATCTTGTGCGTGTCGCTGCCGGCGCCCCCCGCCAACGTTCCGCCGCTGCCGGCGCTCGACCCGAGCTCGACCAATCGCGAGCGCGTCGCCACGTTGACCATGAATGCGCCCTGCAACGGCTGCCACACGCCGCTGATCAACCCGCTCGGCTTCGCGCTGGAAAACCTCGATGGTTTCGGGCAATACCGCACGACCGAAAACGGCAAGCCGATCGACGCTACCGGCAGCTACACCATCGACGGCAAGCAAGTCTCGTTCAACGGACCGGTCGAGCTGATGAAGCTGCTCGCCAATAGCCAACAGGTCCACGACTGCTACGCGCGCCACCTCGCCGAGTACATCTATGGTCGCGACCTCGATCCCACGAACGGCGCAGACCAGACGCTCGTGACGCAGGCAGGCGCTCAGGCCAAGCGCGTTCCCTCCACGAAAAGCCTGATCGTCGCGCTCGTGACCTCGGACCTCTTCCTCAACCGGGCACCCTAGGAGCGAGTCATGAAAACCCGCACCAAATTTGCGCGACGACGGCTACTGCGAGGCCTGGGCGGAGTCGTGCTGGGCCTGCCGGCTCTGGACATCTTCGAAGGCCGCTTGCACGCGGCCGAGCCGACACAACGCAAGATCTACTCCGCGTTGATGTTGCAGCAGAACGGCCTGGTTCAGGGCCCGCACATGGGCGGCGGTGTCGTGACCGATGTCGTGGCCAATGCGCCGCCCGAGACTGACATGTTCTGGCCGCGCGAGCTGGGAGTGCTAAGCGCAGCCAACATGACTGGTGCCGACGCCGACCGTGCGACCAGCGAGCTCAAAGACTACGCGTCGAAGCTGATCTTCCTTCGCGGCACGAGCTTCAAGTATTCGCACCTGCACGGCGGCGGAGCGGTCGCGGCTTCGACCGGTGCGCCAGTCACCGGTACCTATCCGCGCGAGCTACCGGTCTCCGAATCAATCGATTTTTTCATCGCCGAGAACACGGCAAGAGGGCAGGAGCCGCTCACCCTTTACGCCGGCCGCAAGGGCGAGTTTCGCGACGATTCGCTGTCCTTCGGCAAGGGCGGCCTGCTTCGTGTCGGCGACAACAATCCCTGGACCGTCTACCAGCGCATGACGGGTTTGGCGGGCGCCACACCGGCGGACCCGGAAGTGCTGATGAAGGTGGCGCAGCAACGTCTTTCGGTCAACGACCTCGTACGGGGCGAGCTCAAGGACTTTTTGGCGCGCACCGACCTGAGCGCCGACGACCGGCGGCGCATGGATCTGCACCTCACGAGCGTGCGCGACATGGAGATGAACATGAGCACGGTGCTCGAGCCGCAGCTCGATGTCGCCGGCATGCAGGCCATCAACGGCAGCCACACCACCGACGCCAACATCGAAAAAGCGGCGCTGATGCAGGTCGATCTGATCGCCTTCGCCTTCGCTTCGGACCGCGCCCGCACTGCCACGCTCCAGGTTGGCAGCTGCAACGATCACACGCGCTACACCATCAACGGGATGCTGGCGCCGCCCTACCATCCGATTTCACATCGCAACAACTCGGACGGTCAAGCCGGGTCGCTGATCAACAATTCTGTCCAGCTGCATCACGAGATCGATCGGATTCACGCGCGCTACTTCAAGCGGCTGCTCGATCGCCTGGCAGCCTACACGCTGCCGCAGGGCGGCAGCTTGCTCGATTCGAGCGTCAACATTTGGACCAACTCACTCGACAACGGCCCGACGCACGGCAGCACCAATATTCCTTACATCTTGGCCGGCAGCGCGGGCGGCTTCTTGAAGACGGGCGTTCACCTCAATTCGCCGGGAGCGAGCCACCGCGTGTTGACGACGGTGGCCAGCGCCGCGGGTTGCCGCAAACCGAACGGCGACTTGGTGGACAATTTCGGAGACCCGACCGCGCCCGGGCTGATTAGCGACATCATCGCCTGACGGATCACGCTCCGCGGATATGGAAGATGCCATACCAGATCAGCTGGCATCCCACTTGGCCAGGTAGGCACGCGCGATCTCGCGCAGTCGCTCTGCGCCGAAGCTCGGGTCATGCCCGGCGTGGACAATGGTTACGTCGAGCGTAAGCAGGCGTCGGAGCGTGCGAACGTAGTCGGCGACGCTCGAGCCGGGAAGGTCGAAAAGCAGTGGGCCGTCGTAGATGGCGTCGCCCGAGAACAGCGTCTTCGTCGAGCCTTCCCAGAGTGCAATGCTGCCCGGCGAATGGCCGGGGAGGTGTAGGACTTCGAACGCGCGATCGCCCAGATCGATGATGTCACCGTCGCGCACGGTGCCGGTGAGCGGAGCGCTCTTGACCGCGTAGTCATCGACGGGGAAGTCGGCGCTCGGTAGCGCGGTCAAGAAGTGCTCGGGCACGGCATAGCCGGCGCCGCGCAGACGCTGCACGAGCTCGTCGCCCAGGGCGCGCGCGGTGAGACCGCCGAAGCCGCTGGGTTGCGCAAGCTCGGCCACCTCGTCGACGTGCGCAATGCGGCTCGTAAACTCGTAGGCGCCGCCGATGTGATCGAAGTGACTGTGCGTCAGCACACAGGTCACGGGTCGTTCGAACAGGTCGGTCGCGGCCTCGCGCAAGCTGCACACGCCCAAGCCGGTATCGATCACCAAGTCGCGCTCGCGGCCCCGCACGTGCCACACGTTGCAGCGTGCGAAGGGGTCGACATACGTCTCGGACAGCAAGGTGACCCCATCCGCAAAGGTCTCGCGGCGAAACCATTGCTGTGCAATCGGTAGCGTCATGGCGCGGCGTGATGCTGTGCCGCGGCGCGCCGTGACGCAAGTTTGCTGGCGGATCGCCAACGGCAACGGAACGGAAACCTTGTCACCCCATACTCGAGACACTCGCAGTGAGCTCAGTGATCCCCACCATTCAGGTTGCGGCGACGGCCGGCATCCTCGAATACACCGCGGCCCGCGGCGGCGATGTCGCGTGGGTCGTTCGCGAAGCCAACCTCACGCTCGAAGACTTGTCGCGGCCGGAGCAGCGCCTGCCGCTGCGCAAGTTCGTCACGCTGATCGAAGCCGCGAGCCGTGCCACCGGCGATGACTGTTTCGGCGCGCATTTAGGCCAAATTTGCGGCCTGCGCGAGCTCGGGCTGCCCGGCTACCTGGCAAACTTCGCGCCCACCGTGCAGCTCGCGCTCGCAAGCTTTGCCCGCTACTACTACCTGCTCGGCGACTCGACCGACGTGCGCTTCGACCGGCACGATGGTCGCGTGTCATTCACCTATCACGTGCTCGACCGAGAGAGCTGGCCCCGGCGGCAAGACGCCGAGCAGGTGCTCACGATGATCGTGTACCTGATTCGGGAGTGGATCGGCCCGAGCTGGAAGCCGGATACGGTGTGGTTCGAGCACGATCAGCCGCCGAACGCGGCGGAGCTCGAGCGCATCCTGGGCTGTCCATTACGTTTCAACCGTGAAACAAACACGGTGTGGTTCGACCAGGCGTCGGCAGAGCACAAAAATCCCAAAGCGGACGAGCGTTTGTTCCACCTGCTCTCCTGGTTTGCCGAGACTGTCACGGGGACCGAGCCCGCGAGCGCCGCCCAGAACGCCACCTTCCGCGATCAGGTGATCGCCAGCATCGAAACTTGCGCCAATCTGGGCAACGCCACGATTCACTCGGTGTCGCGCGCGCTCGGGCTGGAGGCGCGGACGTTTCAGCGCCGGCTTGGCGCGGAAAACAGCTCATTTCGTGAGCTCTTTGAAACCTATTTACAGCGCGAGTCACGCAAGCTTTTGGCGCGGTCGGATCTGGCAGAGAAAGAGATCGCGGCTCGTCTCGGCTACGGCAGTCTCAATTCTTTCATCCGCGCGTTTCGCCGCTGGAACAGCGTCACCCCGGGAGAATGGCGTGCCGAGCGCGCCGCCACGTCGCGACTCGTGTCGTCCGCGGCTCCTCATTTGTCGTGAGCTGACAGGTGCGTCAGGCGTTGGGCCTGGGCCATAGTCGCTTTGCCGCCTACCGCGCGCTCGATGACGATTTCCGCACCAAAAGATTTGGCTTTGGAGACTGAAACGCCGCTCGCAGACGACGTGAGCCAGGTATTGCCGAAGCCTGCGGCGCGTGAGCGGACGCACTGGTTCGAGCTGCGCCGCGACATCCCGGTGTGGGGCTACCGCGCGCTCGCGGTCGGCGGCTTCGTCGTCATCGTCGCGCTTTGGGCTTGGCTCAGTCACCGCGCCTTCGTCAATCCGGTGTTCGTGCCTACGCCAGGGTCGGTGTGGGAAGCCGCGCGCGTCATCCTGGCTGACGAAAACTTATGGCTGGATCTGAAGACGAGCTTCTTGCGCGTGGGCGCGGGGTTCTTGCTGGCGGCGCTGATGGGCGTGCCGCTCGGTATCTTGATGGGCTCGTTCAAGGTGTTCGAGGGGCTGCTGCAGCCGCTCACCGAGTTCGTGCGCTACATCCCGGTTCCGGCGCTGATCCCCATCTTCATGGTGCTGTTTGGCATCGACGAGCTGTCGAAGATCATGCTGATTTGGGTGGGCACGTTTTTTCAGCTGGTGCTGATGGTCGCCGACGAGACGCGCCGCGTGCCGTACGAGCTCTTGCAGGTGAGCTACACGCTCGGCGCCAGAAAACGCGAGGTGCTGCGGCTCGTGATGTGGCGCAGCGCCATGCCCGGCATCTTCGACGCACTTCGGCTCTGCAACGGCTGGGCTTGGACGTACCTCGTGGTCGCAGAGCTGGTGGCGGCCAACGAGGGCTTGGGTTACCGCGTGCTCAAATTCTCGCGCTTCCTGCAGACGCCCAAGATCTGGGTGTACCTGGTGTTGCTCGGGGTGATCGGCTTGGGGCTCGACATGCTGTTTCGCGTCCTGAATCGGCAACTCTTCCACTGGGCAGATACAGGCAAACGATGAAGCTCGAGCTGCGCCAGCTGGCCAAGACCTACGCCGCCAAGAGCGGTCAGGTGGTTGCGTTATCGCCCACGTCGTTCAGCGTCGATGGCGGCGCTTTCGTAACGCTGCTCGGGCCATCCGGCTGCGGCAAATCCACCGCGCTGCAGCTGATCGCGGGGCTCGAGGAGCCGACGAGTGGCGAGGTGCTGCTCGACGGCGCCAAGGTCACGGGTCCAGGCGCCGAGCGCGGCATGGTCTTTCAGAGCTACACCTTGTTTCCGTGGCTCAACGTGTTCGAAAACACCCGCTTCAGCACGAACTTGAGCCGAAATCACGCACGACCAGGCGCGGACCTACCGGCGGCGGTGGTGGACCGCGCGCGCTCGCTGCTCGAGCTGATGGGCCTCAAGGATTTTCAGCGCGCTTTCCCGCGCGAGCTGAGCGGCGGCATGAAGCAGCGGGTGGCGATCGCCCGCGCCCTGACCAATCGGCCCAAGGTGCTGCTGATGGACGAGCCGTTCGGCGCGCTCGACGCGCAGACGCGTGAAGAGATGCAACAGCTCATGCTGCTCTTGCACGCGCACGAACGGACCACCGTGCTGTTCGTCACCCACGATGTGGAAGAGGCGATTTACCTTTCGTCGCGCGTCCTGGTTTTCTCCGCGCGGCCAGGCCGCGTCATCAGTGACTTGGCAGTGCCGTTCGGTCCCAGCGCCGAGCGTAGTCCTGAGCTCAAGCTGACGCCGGAGTTCACCGAGCTCAAGCGCGAGCTATTCGCTCTGCTCCATCCGGGAGCGCGTTCGCACGACGGCCGCGGCGCGCTGCTCGATAAGCTAGTAACCCCAAGCATGAGGAGTGCGCAGTCATGACGAAAATTCAGCGAAGATCAGCTCTGGTAGCCATCGTGGTCGGAGCGAGCTCGGCTTTGGCGATGCCCGCGCAAGCGGCACCAGCGCTCAAGCCGTACAAGGTCGGCTTCAATGCGTGGATCGGTTCGATCGCATTCTTTGTCGCGCAGCAGAAGGGCTTCTTCAAAGACGAAGGGCTCGACGTGCAGACCAAGAGCTTCAGCTCACCCGGGGACGGCCTCAAACCGCTCCTGAGCAATGACTTGGACGCCGTGCTCAGCACCGCTGACAGCGTGCTCACGGTCGTCGACAAGGCGCCGGGGCAGCTCAAGATCGTCTACCTAACCGACACCTCGGCCGGCGCCGACGCCATCTTGGCCAAGAAGGACATCAAGACGATCAAGGACATGAAGGGCCGCAAGGTCGCCGCAACGCTTGGCCAGTGTAATCAGCTCTTGCTCGACAAGGCCCTCGAAAAAGCTGGCCTCACCGAGAAAGACATCAACCTGGTGAACATGAACCCGGACGACGCGGGCGCGGCTTTCGCTGCGGGGCAAATCGACGTGGCCGTAACTTGGGAGCCCTGGATCACCAAAGTCTCAGGCGAAAAAACCGGGCACGTGATCTTCAGCTCCAAAGAAACCCCGAATCTGATTTTGGACGTGCTGGCCGTGAATACCAAGGGCGCCGCCAAGAAACCCGCCGAAACGCGCGCGTTCCTCAAGGCGCTCAACCGAGGCTACGAGTTCGTCCAGGCACACAGAGACGAGGCGGCGGTACTGGCCGGCAAAGCACTCGAGCAGAAACCCGAGGAGGTGAAGCCGATGCTCGACAAGGTCAACCTGTACAGCCCGCAGAAAAACCTGGAGCTGCTGGCAGGCCCTGCTGCCGAGGCCTCCAAGCAGGTCGCGCAGTTCTTCAAAGACCACAAGGTCAACGATACCCTCGTCGATACCAGCAAGCTCTTCGACGCCCAGTACCTCAAATGACCACGCCAGCCGAGCCGAGCGCATGCGGCGCAGTCGCGCTCTTGATGATCGACTTTCAGCGCGATTTTTGCGCCGAAGGCGGCTATTCGGATCGCTTTGCCGGGCTAAAGTGGGTTGAGCCGATCCTCGCGCCCGCGCGGCGACTGCTCCACGCCGCGCGCCGCGCAGGGCACCTGGTAGTGCACACGCGCGAGGGTTACGCCGCGGATCTTTCGGACTGCTCGCCGGGCAAGCTGCTGCGCAGCCGCAACGCAGGCAGTGAAATCGGAACAATGGGTCCGATGGGCCGGCTCTTGATCCGAGGCGAGCACGGTCACGACATCATCGATGCGCTCAAACCCGTGCCCGGTGAAATCGTGATCGACAAGGCTAGCTACGGCGCCTTCTGCGGTACGAACCTCGAGTCCATGCTGCGCGCCCGGGGCGTCGATACGCTGGTGTTCGCCGGCGTTACTGCCGACGTGTGCGTGCACACTACTTTGCGCGAGGCCTATGACCGCTGGTTCTCGTGCTATTACGTTAGAGACGCCATTTCGTGCTTCGACCCGGAAATTCGCCGCGCTTGTGAAAAAATGATCGAAGAAGAGGGCGGTATCTGGGGCACGCTCGGCAGCGTGGACGAGATCATTCACGATTGGGAAAAGACGGGCGGCCTTTCGCTCAGCGCCTGAGCTCGGCCGCGGCGCCGTTTCCGCGCAAGTCCCAAAGCGTCGTCACGTCCGCGCTGGTCGTGATGTACGCGAACACGTCGCTCATGCAGAGCAGCGCCGCCGCCTGATGATCCGGTGACACGGCCGCAACTGCATCGCGCGCGAGCAGCACCCGATAATCCAGATTGCGCGCTGTAAACACCGTGCTCATCACGCACACATGTGTGGTCACCCCACAACAGATCAAATTTTCGACCTTCTTCGAGCGCAGCAGCAAGTCGAGATCCGTACCAAGGAAGGCATCGTACCGCCGCTTGCCAACAATCCGGTAGTCGCTGTCCCGCACCTCGAGCGCCGAAGCGAGCTCGCAGCCCGCGCTCCCCTCCAGACAGTGCACGGGATCGTACTCGAGCTCGATCCCATAGTCGGACCGATCCGCCCGGTGCATTTCGTACGTGAAAATCACCGGCAGCCCTTGCTCCCGTGCCCACACCGCCAGCCGATTGATGGTCGGAATCAGCGCCCGCCCACCGGGCGTCTCCTGAACCGCCCCCTCATCGACGAAGTCTCGCTCCATATCGATGACGAGCAGCGCCGTGTTGTACGGCTGAATCTTCTGCCTCGGCAAAGGACGAATAAACGGCTCCCTCGACACGACTCGAGCCTATGTGACCCTGCGTTGCCGCGCGGTTTCAGCGCGGCGCGGCACTGCGATCACTTGCGCGCTTCGACCATCTTCCAACCGTTGCCCGACGGATCGCGGAAGCCGGCGTCGACGTTGCCGAAGCGCTCCGTTGGCTCCTGCGTGAACTCCACACCGCGCCCGCGCATGCGATCGTATGCGGCGCGGCAGTCGTCGACCGTCAGCACTAGCGGCGGCATGGCGCCCTTCGCCACGACTTCGCGCAGCGCCTGGACGGTGCCCGCGTCGAGCATCGGCTGGTTGGGGGTGAACAAGCCGAGCTGGAACGACGGCTGCTCGGGGTGCTGGACGGTGAGCCAGCGGTAGTCGCCGTTGCGCGCGTCGGTATGGACTTTGAAGCCGAGCTTGTCGACGTAAAATTCACGGGCTTCCTCTTGATCGCGCACGTAAAGACCTACCATTTCGACACCTTGGTTCATGGGACCTCCTTGTGGTTCACGGGACTTTCGTCGCTTCGGGCTCATTCATACTGCCCACGTCTCGCCGTCGCTTCTCCGAAACTGCGATCGTGAGGTCCGGCCGATGAGCCGCGGCGATGATGCAAACGGGCACCGGCTCGAGCTGGTGCGCCGTGGCCTTTTCGCGCGCTCGCAGCCCGCCCGGCGTCTCGCCTGTGACGTCGCGAAATGTGCGCCCGAACGTGCCCAAGCTGCTCCAGCCCGTCCGAAAGGCGATCGCGGTGATCTCGAGATCCGTGTCGCGCAGCAAGGCCTTGGCTCGCTCGATTCGGCGCGTGAGCAAGTAGCGATGCGGCGGCAGGCCGAACGCCTCTTTGAACGACCGCGCGAAGTGCGCTTCAGAAACGGCGCTCAACCGCGCCAGCCGTTGCACCGACCACTCCTCGTGCGAGGCCGCGTCCATGCGGTCCTTCGCGCGCAGCAGGCGCCGGATCAGCTCGGGGTCTTGGGGCACACGCCCATTATCCCCGGCCACTCTTGACGGCGGTAGTGGACAAACGCCACATGGTCCTGCGCGTCTACCAGGCCACATTGGCTAGGCAAAGTCGTGACGGTCACGCTGACGACTGCGGGCGCGTGCTAGCAACGGACGTCGATGATTGAGGTCGCGCGACTGCGCGCTTTCTTGAAGCTGGGTCGACCGCAATTCCTGATCGGCGGCCTTTTGCTGTTTGCGCTTGGCTCAACGTTGGCCAGAGTGCAAGGCGTGGGCATCAACTGGCAGCGCTACGTTTGGGGCCAAGCCACGATTACAGCCGCACAGTGGATGACGCACTACTCGAACGACTACTTCGACCTGGATGCAGACCGTGCCAACTCGACGCCCACGCGCTGGTCTGGTGGCAGCCGCGTGCTGGTGAGCGGCACGGTTGCTCCGCGCACGGCCCTCGCGGCCGCGGTCGTGCTCGGGACGGCTGCTCTGCTCGCTGCTGGTATCCTCGCAACTCGACCCGACAGCCCGCGGCTCGTATTGCCGTTGGCGCTACTCATCATCGTGCTCTCGTGGTGCTACAGCTCGCCGCCGCTGCGGCTGTTGAGCCGGGGGCTCGGGGAAGTGACGACGGCGTTGGTGGTGACGCTGCTGACGCCGCTACTCGGCTTCTACGTGCAAAGCGGCGCCCTGCGCCCGCTGCTGTTTTTGGCCTGCTTTCCGCTGTGCTGTCTACAATTCAGCATGCTGCTCACAATCGAGCTGCCAGACGCCGCTGGCGACGCGCAAGAAGGCAAGCGGACACTCGTCGTACGGCGCGGCGCTGAGTGGGCAGCGCGCTGTTCGGCCGCCCTGCTCGTCGTGGCGTTCGGTTCATTGCCGATCCTATACTTGCTGGGTTTGCCGCAAGGGATCGTGCTCTTCGCCGCATTGCCAGCGCCGCTCGGCTTTTGGCAAGCCCGGCGGCTTTCACGAGGCACCTTTCGCGAGTCCAAGCATTGGGAAAGCCTGGCCCTGTGCAGTGTGGCGCTGCTGGCGACGACAACGGTGGCCGAGCTGCTCGCGGCCGTACTGACCGTTATTTGGCCGCAGTAGCTTCACATGAGATCAGCGGTCCACCGGTCGACTTTGCGACCTCCGCCGGGGGCCGCTGCCAGGCGAAGGTGAACGCGCGCGCACTGGGCGCGAGCGACTGCGCGATCAGCTGGACTTGGCAGCTGGCTTTGGCCACGCGCAGGGAGCCTTTGCCGTGGATATCCTTGGACGCCAGCGTCTTGATTCGAGGCAAGGGCTGGCCGTCGGCGTAGGCGGCCGCGAGCGCCTCGGCTTGATCGCGACAGGCTAGGTCGACGTGCACCGTTCCGTCGGTCGAGTCGACGTTCGCGGTGAAGCCTGCGGCGCCGACCAGCTGCGGACCGAAAATCATCACGGCGTTCTGCTGCAGCTCAATCGGTACGTTCTTGGTCTCGCCGGCATCGGGTTTGTCCATCGCTCCCTTCGGCTCGCGCCCCAGGCCAAAGCGCGACAGGCCCGAGCAAAGATTGATGGTGACCGAAAGACCGTCCGACAGCTGCTTCCGCAGCTCGTGTCCGCCCTGGTCCTTGGCCTCCTTTTTGGCCAGGCGCTCGGGCGACTGCGCGAAGACGCTACCCAGGGCGCCGATCACCGAAGACCACGCGCCCTTGGCATCGACGTCGATGCCGCCGACCGGCGTGAAGGTGACGTCCGGTGGTCGCGCGGGAGTGAACCAAAGCGACACGACGTGACTATTGCGGTCGTACGCGACGTCGAGCGCGCCGGGGATAGTCGCGGTCATCCCAAACTTGACGTACTGCTGGATCGCGAACGTGCCGCCGGCCTTGTGTTGCTCTTGGTCGGCCCACTGCCACCCGCTACCGGTGAGCACGAACGTGACCTTGGTGCCGACGTTGGTGATCTTGCAACCGCGGATCCAAAGCGCGCCGGTAACGACATCGGGACGGTCGGTGGCGCGCAACGGGCGAAACTGGCCACGCACCAGCTCGCAGGCTTTCGCCGAAGCAACCTCGGCCAGCAGCACGCGCAAATCGCCGTCGCCCACCGCACCACGTTCGACCGGCTTTGCGCTCGGCACGGGCTCGGCTGTCGGCCTTTTCTCGTCGCCTTGAACCGAGTGCTCGCACGCGCCGTTCGACAGCGAGAGCACCGTCAACAGTACGGAGCCGCAGATTCTCCGTGCAAGGCGGCAAGCTCGCGCAGGCGGGGCATTCATCATGGCCCCTCCAAGGCAGAGCCCGTGCCGTCGCGGGCGTCACGCGCCAACGGCGCTGAAAGTTGGGTGAGGTGGCGCAGCAAACCGAACGACGACGCTAGCGGGATCGCCCAGGGCGACACGCCACCCTGATTGGCCGACAAAAAGTGCCGAAATAGCTCGGTGTCGTCGGCTAGCGCGGCGATGACTCGCTCCATCACCCAGGGCGACCGCCGCAGACCCAGCAAGAGGCGCGTTAGCTGGACGTGTGAGCGATCGTGCTTGTGCGCCGCGCTCAAGAACGGCTCGAGCTCGGCGAGCCGGACCTGCCCACCGGGTCGATCCAAGCAAGGTCGCAGCAGCCCGGCCATGATCGATGCCTTGCTGACGGCAAGGCCGACGCCTTCACCGGTGAGGGCGTCGACATAACCGGCGGCGTCGCCCACCAGCAGCAAGCCATCGCGAGCTGGAGTTGGCACTTGGACATGCAGCGGGCCGCGCGCGCGGGCGTCGTCTGCGGCGGCAGCGTGGCCGAGCCGGCGCGCCAGCTCGGGAAAGCCGCGCAACAAGTGTGTAAACAAGCGCGAGCCGCCGGGTAGCTGGCTGTCAGCCGCTTGCCAGAGAAACGCGACGTTCACCTCGTCGTCGCCAGTCGGCGTCACGTAGGCTTCGCAGCTGGGGCTAAAGTAAACCTCGACATGGTCAGTCCAAGGCTGGGCCTTGAAATGTTGCCGCACGCCGTAGCGGACGGGCGATGGCCGACGGGTTTGCAGCCGCGCGGCTTTTCTGACTCGCGAAGCCAGGCCGTCAGCGCCAATCACCAGCCGCGGGGTGAAGAGTCGTCCATCGAACAGCACGCGGCAAACACCCGACGTTTCGAGCTGCAGCCGCGCCTCACCCTGACGGACCGAAACGCCCGGTGTGCGCTCGGCCAAGCCGCGTAGCAGGCGCTCGAGCGCGGTGCGCCGAAGCCCCAGCCCGGGGCCCTCGCGAAAGCGCGCGGCGGCGCGCACACCCGCCGCCGAGACATAGCGGACGCCGTGCAGTAGTTTCCCGTCCGCCAAAAGCTCGCCGGGGCTCAACCCGAGCGCGCAAAGCTCCTGAAACGCGCGCGGCAGCAGGCCCTCACCGCAGGGTTTGAGGCCGGGCGCTGCCGCGCTTTCACAAACCAAGACGGAAGCGCCGGCTCGAGCCAGCGCAACCGCGGAGCTTAGCCCCGCCGGACCGCCACCGATCACGACCACGTCGAAGCTCATGCCGCGCCTCGCGCTCGAAAGCTCGGCCAGAGCCGCGGCAGCGGGCCGAGCGCCTCGTCGTAGCCACCATTTCCGCTCAACGCGTGCTCTTCTTTGCGAATGCGCACGGCGAGCAGCACGGCGTTGGCGACGCTGAAAGCTACGGCAGAGCGCCAGGCCGAGTGCATCAAGGGCAGCGCCGCCATTTCCAGGACCACTCCAAGGTAGTTAGGGTGGCGTAAATAGCGATAAATGCCGCGGGTAACCGGCGCGGCGCCGGGCAGAGTCAAGACGCGCACCGTCCAGCGCCCGCCGAGCGCGTGGATCGCTGCGTAGCGGAGGGATTGTCCGGCGCCAAAGCACAGCGCTGCGGGCGCGCTGACCCAAAGCACGAACGGAGGTCGCAACAACGTCACTTCGGCGATGATGCTCACGAGCCACAGCGTGTGCAGCAGCTGCATGACGATGAAGTGCCCCGAAGCATGCTCGCGAGCCCCCAACTTACGCAGCTGGCTCTCGTTACGCCGACTCAACCGCAGCTCGGCCAGGCGCTCCAGCGCCACGAGCACGACGAACGCCACGAAGATCTGCCTGGTCGTCATCGCAGCAGCACCAGCTCCGCACAAAACCCAGGCCCCATCGCCAACAGCAGGCCGGGACCTCGGCCCTGATCGGCGGCCAGCGACTCTTGTAGAATGACGAGCACGGACGCCGACGACAGATTGCCAATCCGCGCTAGACAATCGCGGCTGTGATCCAGCGCGCCGCTCGGCAGCTCGAGCCCGCGCTCCATGGCGTCAATCACCGCCGGGCCGCCGGGGTGGGCGACCCAGCGCGTGATTTGGGAGGGATGCAGGCTATTTGCGGACAAAAATCCGCGAACGCTGTGAGCAAGCGCGGTTTGAGCCAGCTCTGGGACTTGGCTATTGAGGACGATGCGGAAGCCCGTGTCGACGATGTCCCAACCCATGACGGCTTCGGTGTGCGGAAACAGCACCGAGCGCGTCGCTTCGATGCTCAGCTTGGCTTTGCTGGCGAGTGGATGCTCGTCGCCGACCAGCAAAACGCACGCGGCGCCATCGGCAAACAGCCCGCAAGCGATCAGGTTCGCGACCGACATATCGTCCGCCTGAAAAGTCAGCGAACAAAGCTCGACACACAACAGCAGCGCGGCGTGCGTCGGATGACCCTCGAGGTAATCGCTCACCCGGGCGATGCCGGCGGCGCCCGCCACGCAGCCCAAACCGAATAGCGGAACTCTGCGGCAGTCCGCGGCGAAACCCAGCCGATTCATCAGTCGCGCCTCGATCGAAGGCACGGCAATCCCGGTCACGGTGCTCGAAGCGAAGAGCTGGACCTCGTTCGGCGCGAGCCCCGCCAGCTCGAGACATTCGCGCACGGCGCGCTCGCTCAGCTCGAGCGCCGCTCTCAGCCATTCGCGATTGCGCTCCCCGAAGCCGTTGAGCTCGGCGTAGCGCGGCAAAGGCAAGGCCAAGTGTCGTCCTTCGACTTTGACCGCCGCGAATAGCTTCTTCACGCGCGCCGCATCCAGGCCCTCGCGTTCCTTCGACAACGCAAGTAGCGCCTGCGACAGCTCGGCTTGGGTGTAATAGTTTGGCGGAAACGCAGTGCTCACGCCGAGGATGCTGGGCATTTCGCTCCGGCGCTCTGCACCGGACGTGCCGTGCGGGAACCCGCTTCAAACGGCCCTTCTGCCCCAGCCGGCCTCGGTAACGCGGAGGCAAGTTGTCGCAGCGTCGCATTCTGGCCCGCACAGCATCCCGCCGGGGTTCACCTCCAATGAGGCTGCTTTGGCGGGGCGCTAGGGCGCTTCGCAGATGTACTTGCGCTCGTCATCGCAGCCGCGGTCATCCCAGGCGCCGCCGTTTTGGACGACAACGCAGTCGCCGCTGGCGTTCGGCTCCGCGACATTCCAGTGCGCGTAGCCG
>FSUE01000955.1_pt1 | contig 16246 bp, 14 predicted proteins | sample 1637031 | NCBI WGS metagenome assembly FSUE01 (sample SAMEA3914819, study PRJEB12502) | metagenome | biome: forest; material: soil | place: Canada | collected 2010-06-26 | depth 0.3 m | reverse complement strand
TGGGGCGAGCTATGAACCCGCCCTCCATGGCCCGCAGAAAGCCCGAAAAATCCAGCCCTTCGCGGTCGAGCCGCGCTCCCAGCCGCGCCCCCAGTCGCAGCTTCGAGGGCTTGCTCAACATGAACCCGCGCGGGTTCGGCTTCGTGGCGGGCGGCGCGGGACAAGACGACGTTTACGTGCCGCCCGACGCGATCGGCGGCGCGCTGCATGGCGACCGCGTGTTGGTCGGCGTCGTGGCGCAAAGCGATCGCGGTCTCGAAGGTCGCATCGAGCAGGTGGTCAAGCGCCGCAGCCCGCGCGTCGCAGGTGTGTTGCGAAGACGCGGCAAGAGCTGCTGGCTCGAGCCGGACGACTCGCGTTTGCGCGGACCGATCGTGCTGGCCGACCCGGGCAAGCAGGGCAAAGAGGGCGATGCCGCCGTCGTCACCATCACGCGCTTCCCCGACTTTGCAGACGAGAATCCGGAAGGCGAGCTGGTTATGGTGCTGGGCGCGCCCGGCGAGCCCACGGTCGAGATCGCCAAAATCTTGGTGCGCGAGGACGTGCGCGAATCGCACTCCGAAGCCGCGCTGCGCGAAGCCGAGATTTTGGCCCAGCAGCTGCAAGCCTCGAACGTGCAGGGACGCACGGATTTGCGGCATATTCCGCTGCCAACCATCGATCCCGAAGACGCACGCGACCACGATGACGCGGTCTGGGTCGAGCGCCACGGCGAGGGTTTCCGCGCCTGGATCGCGATCGCGGATGTGAGCGAGTTCGTGCAGCCGGGCACTGCGCTCGACGAAGAAGCGCTGTCGCGCGGTTGCACCGTGTACCTGCCGACGCGCGCGATTCCGATGTTGCCGGCGGCGCTGGCCGCCGACCTGTGCTCGCTGCTACCGGAGCGCGAACGGTTGTGCTTGTGCGTGATCGCCGACTTGGACAAAGACGGCGTGCTCAAGACCTACGAAATCGTCGAAGGCGTGATGCGCTCGGCCGCGATGCTCACCTACGGCGGCGTGGCGCGCGCGCTCGGCTTCAGCGAAACGCCGCCCAAGAGCCCGGCCGCCGAAGCCTTCAAGAAGGACTTGAAGGTGATGGAGGAGCTGACGCGCAAGCTGCGCAAGGCGCGCATGGGCCGCGGCGCGCTGGACATGGACTTGCCCGAAGCGCGCGTGATCGTCGACCCGGTCACGGGCGCCCCGACCGACGTCGTGCGCCGCGCTCAAGATCCGGGCGTAAAACGCGCGTATTCGATGATCGAAGAGCTGATGCTGCTGGCCAACGAAGCCGTCGCGCTGTGGCTCGGCAAAGCGCCCGCCGTCTACCGCATCCACGGCCAACCCGACGAAGCCAAGCTCGACCGCTTGGGCGAGGTCGCCGGCCGGCTCGGGGTCGAGTTCGATCCGGAAGCGATGAAGGAGCCGCTCGGGGTCGCGCGCTTTTTGGCGCGCGCGCAGAAGCACGAAAAGAAGCAAGTGCTCGAGATGCTGCTGCTGCGCTCGCTGAAGCAAGCCGCCTACGACACCACCAACATCGGTCACTTCGGTTTGGCGTCGAAAAACTACGTGCACTTCACCTCGCCGATTCGGCGCTACCCCGACGTGCAGGTGCACCGCGCCGTCAAAGCCATCTTGCGCGGCCAGAAGCCCGACGCCAGCGGCCCAGCGCGCGAGGCATTGCAGCTTTCGGCCACGCTGTCGTCGGCGCGCGAACGCGCGGTGATGGACATCGAGCGCGAGGTCGTTGACCTGTATCGCTGCCTGCTGATGCGCGAGCACATCGGCGAAACGTTCGAAGGCACGGTCAGCGCGCTGGTCGGCAGCGGCGCATTTATCAGCCTAGATTCGCCGTTCGTCGACGTTTTGGTGCGCTACGAAGCGATGGGCCCCGATCAGTACAACCTGTCCGACGACGAGCTCTCGGTCGTGGGCGCGCGCTCCGGCGACACCATCTCGCTCGGTGACAGGCTCGAGGTTACGATCGAAGACGTCGCGATCTTGCGTCGCCAAACCTACGGCCGTCGCATCCCGCCCGACGCGCTGCTCGAGCAGCTCAAAGACGCACCCGAGCTGCCGCGGCGCATGCAGCGACTCGAAACCTCACACACCGGTCCGGGCGCGAAACGCCAGCAGGGCCGTCCCGGCGCCCCCGGCGCGCCCCAGCGCGGCGCACGCCCTGGTCAACGGGACGAGCACCGCCCCGACAACCGTCGCGGCAGCGCCAAGGGCCGTCCGCAACAGCAGCGCAGCGCCGGCGCCAAGCCCGGCGGCAGCCGTCCCGGCGGCGCCAGGCCCGACGCTGCTCGCCCAACCGGCAGCCGTCCCGGCGGCGCTCGCCCCGACAGCGGCGGTCGTTCGATGGGCACCGCTCCGCGCAGCGACGCTACGGGCCGCGGCAAGCCGGGCAAGCCGCGCGGCGGCCGCCGCAAGTAACCCTTGGGGTAGGCCTGGTCCGCCGCCCAGCTGGGCGGCAACGCTCTGCTGCGACTTTGTGCCAGCTGTGCCAGCTCTGGCGCGCCCAACGCCACATTCGCTGTTGATTCTTGGCAATTCGTGGCGAGCGCGCTGGCACAGAACCTGCTGTATCGCCGGCATGAGGGCGGCATTCGTAGCGGTGGTTATCGGCGGCATGGCGGCAGCGTTGACGCGGAGCGAGCTTGCGCTCGCTTGTGGCGAGCCAGCGCCGCTCTACTACGAGGTCAACGCAACAGCTCCGAGCGGCGCTGGAGCGCCGCTCAACGCGCCGATCGTGGTCAAGCTGAGCGGCAGCCCGGTCGGCGCGAGCAGTCCAGCCGTCGTCGACACTCCGAGTCTCACGTTGACCAAAGCTGGCGCCGCGACGCCGCTCGACGTGAAGTCGGTCGGTTTCCCGGCAGCCCCGATCTGGGTTCCGGTCGCGCCGCTCGAGCCCGCCACCAGCTACGAAGCGCGCTTCAACTCCGGCTACGCCGGTGTGCCGGACACCATCTGGCCATTTACGACCGGCACGGAGTCGGCGCCGGTGTTCTCGCTCACGGGCAAGCTGGAAGTGAGCTTGGAGCCCGGCACCGACATGGTGCTGGAGTGCATCACGAATTGCGGCTTTCCCTGCACGAACAAAGGCGAGATCAAGGTCACCAAGGCGCGCGTCAAGCTGCCGCACGCAAGCGGCGGATTCGCCGCGCGCTCCGGAACATTGTGGCTCACCGACGACAAACCCGCTGAATTCTTCGAGCGCTCCAAGACCGGCCCAGAGCCGTATCGCGGCAACAACGTCTCGCTTTCGAGTTACGTCAACCTCGAAGATCCGAGCGTCACGGAGCTGTTGGTCACCGTCCCGAGCGAAGCGCTCGCTTACAAGCCGTGCTTTGCGTTCGTGGCCTCGGACGCCAGAGGTGATCAAGCCTCCGTCGAACCGTTGTGCCTCGACACCGCCACCCTACCGATCATGAACGAGGGCAGCGCGGGCGCCACGGGCAGCAACGCTGCTGGCGCCTCGGCCGCCGGCGCCGCGGCAACCGGCCCCAACAACGGCGACCCCGGCTTCGCCAACGACCAGAAATCGTCTAGCAGCAGCTGCAGCTTCGGACGCGGCGCCTCGAGCGCCAGCGCGTGGCTGCTGTTGCTGGGCTTTTCCCGGCTCCTGCGCCGGCCGCGAACCCGGCGCGACCGGCTCAGCGCAACGCGACGCCGGTGATGCGATCGATGCCCATGAAGGCGCGCAGCGGCTCGGGCACCACGATGCTGCCGTCGGCTTGCTGGTACTGCTCCAAGATCGCCAGCCAGGTGCGGCCGATGGCCAGGCCGGAGCCGTTCAGCGTGTGCAGCAGACGCGGCTTGGATTTCGGATCCGGCCGGTAGCGGATCTTGGCGCGACGCGCCTGAAAGTCGCCAAAGGTGGAGCAGCTGGAGATTTCGCGGAACGCCTGCTGCGACGGCAACCACACCTCGAGATCGTAGGATTTGGTCGACGAAAACGTCAGGTCGCCCGCGCAATGCTCGACCACCCGGTAGTGTAAGCCAAGCTGCCGCAGCACCTCTTCGGCGTGACTCGTCAAGAGCTCCAGCTGCTCGAGCGCGGTCTCCGGCGTCGCGAAGCGCACCAGCTCGACTTTGTCGAACTGATGTTGCCGGATCAAACCGCGCACGTCGCGGCCGTGCGAACCGGCCTCGCTACGAAAGCAGGGCGTGTACGCGCAGTACGCGCGGGGCATGTCGGCCGCGTCGAGCACCTCGTCGGCGTGCAGGTTGGTGACCGGTACTTCGGCCGTCGGCACCAGATACAGCGCACTCGGATCGTTCGGATCGCTGCGACGTGTCTTGAACAAGTCGTCCTCGAACTTGGGCAGATTGCCGGTGCCGACCAGCGCCTCGGCGCGCACCAAAAATGGCGGATAAACCTCGGTGTAGCCGTGCGCGCGCGTGTGCAGGTCGAGCATGAACGTGATCAACGCCCGCTCCAGCCGCGCACCGGCGCCCCACAGCACCGAAAAGCGCGCGCCCGAAAGCTTGGCGGCGCGCTCCAAATCCAAGATGCCCAGATTCGTGCCCAGCTCCCAGTGCGGCTTCGGCTCGAACGCAAACTTGGGCGCCTCGCCCCAAGTGCGCACGGTCGGATTCTGCTCGTCGCTCTCGCCGTCGGGCGTCGACGGATGCGGCACGTTCGGGATCGTGAGCAGCCGATCTTGCATCTCGGCCTCGATCGCCGAAAGCTCACTTTCTAGATCTTTGATGCGCTCGCTGAGCGTCTTCAGCTCTTCGCGCCGCGCCGCCATCGCCGGCTTGTCGCCGCTCTTGGCCAACAGCGCCATGCCGTCATTGGCGGCGTTGCGCTCGGCCGCGAGGCCCTCGGTCTTGCCGATCAGCTCGCGGCGCTTGCTGGAAAGGCTCGAGATACCGTCGAGCAGCGCCGCTGCGCCGGGCGAACGCCGATTGAGCATGCGACGGACTTCATCCAAATTGTCGGCGACATAGCGAGCATCCAACATGACGGTTTCGGATTTAGCACGCTCAGAAGCCCACGCCGACGCCGACACCGACGCCGATGCCAATTCCGACGCCACTGCGCGCGCCGCGGTAGTTGGCGACCGCCACCAGCTGCGTGATCAGCGTACAAGTGCGCTGCACCGGGCCGCCGCAGCCATGCCAAACACCGCCCGAGGTGCGCTCGCCATCGGTGTCGAAGTAGGTCACGCGACCGTCGGGCATCACCGCCAACCAGGCCATGTCGCCGCCCGGTGGCGATGCGTTGGTCACCCCCACACGCCCGAGCGATTGATTGTCGGTGCCGGCGAGCTGACCATCGGGCAACAGCACGGCGTACGCATCGTAGTCGCTGTTGGCGACGCGCCCGACGCGGTCGACCACGAAGGCTAGGTCACCGTCGACCAGCACATGGCCGTCCGCACGCAGCTCGACCGGGCCGCCGCTGTCGCGCTCCCAGCGTGCCGGCGCGAAAGCGAGCGGCGCACCGCCTTCGGCCCAGCGCGGCGGTTGCGCCGGGCTGCAAGCAACCAGCGACGTGCCGGCGGCGAGCAACAGCGTCGCGAGCGTGGAGCCCAAACCGAAAGGAGGGAAACAACCCTGCACGGACCAACCATAGCGCACGGATCAGCGCAGCTCGACCGGTCGGCCAAATAGCCGGCATGACACCGATTTTCTCGCGCTCATGGCCGCTTCCGAACCGGCTGCTCGTCGGCGGACGATTCATGGCATAAAGGGCGTCCAAATGACGCAAGCGCGCCTCGCTGTGCTCCTCGGCTCTTCAGTTGCAGCCCTCGCAATTGCGCTCGCGGCGTGCAGCGCGACGCCGCTTGGGGCCAGTGAACCGAACCTGGCCAATGCTCAGAAGAAGGCCGGTCCCGGCGGCGACCTCTTCGAACGTGAATGCGCGGCCTGTCACGGAAAGCGCGGCGAAGGGCTCACCAACGCACCCGCCGTGATCGGTGGCGGCGCGCTAGCCGAGTACCCACGCGACAAGTCGCTCTCCTCGAACCCGGCCATGAGCAACAATGCTCAACAGCAAGCCGGCGACACCACCCGCCCGCCGGGAGCGCCCTCGCGTGATCCGTTCCGGACGGCGCAAGACGTCTTCAACTACATCAGCACCAGGATGCCGCTGCCCAAGAGCCGCGCCGGCACGCTGAAGCCCGACGAGTACTGGGCGATCACCAATTACATGCTGATTGCCCACGGTAGCGCCGTGCCCGAAGGTGGCATCAACGCCGGCAACGCCGGCAGCGTGTCAATCGCCCCGAAGTAGGGGGTAGCGGCTTTTTTGGCCCAACGCCGCGGCCGCCCTAGCCTTGCGCTGTGGGCTTTCCGTCGCTTGCATCCGAGTTTCCGAACGACAACCCCGAGATCTCGAGCGGCTCGATCTGGGTCTGCGCCGAGCTCACGGGTCCCGCGAGGTTGAAGCAGGCGCCCTACCAGCCGGTGGTGAGCGAGCCTTTCGTGCTGTTTTTCGAGGACGAAGACGCGGGATACGTCGACGGACCCGTGGTGATTGAAGTCAGCGGCGGGACGCTGAGTGTAGCCGTACATCGCGCCGAGACCGAGACCGAGACCGAGACCGAGACCGAGACCGAGGCCCAGACCGAGGCCGCGACCGAGGCCCCGGCTTTCGTGCACTTTGAGGCGGCGCTAGCCGCGGCATTGATGGCGCAAGGTGCGAGTCGGGCGGCGGCGCTGTTGCCGCACTTGTTGCGGTTGGAGGCGTTGCCCGCCGACGGCTTGTCCAAGGAAGTGCTGCTGACCCTGCAGAGCCGCGGCTACCTGGACGGTAACGCGCGCTACTCACAGAAATTCCGCGCGCTGTGCGGCGCGTGGTCGGCCGTACTGCACGGCTCCTCGCAAGACTTCGCGGCGTGCGGCACCACCACGCTCGATCGCTTCGGCGCCGATCTGCTGGCGGCGCTTTTGGCCGTACCGGCGACGCGCGCCGACGAGCTTCGGCGCGACCTGCGCAAGGCCGGAATCGCGGCATTCGGCGTGCTCGAAGCCGCGTGAGGCCAGCTTCAGCCGCGTCGAGCGCTCACCAGGTACTCGAACAGCTCTTTCTTGCTGGTGCGACGCCGCAGCACGCGCGTGCGAACCTCGACGAAGCCGTGCCCGGCGAACAAGTCCGCAAATAGCTTTTCCGCGGGCACCACTACGTCGAAGAACTTCGAGTTTCCAACCACGTAGTGCGCCTGCCCATCGCGCGCCAACACGCGCGCCAACCCTTGCACATGCAGCTGCATGTCGCAGAAATAGCGCTCGACGTAGCGCGCCAAGACCCGGCTGCGCTTCTCGATTTTGTTCACCAACGGGTGCAGGCGCGGCAGCTCGAGCTTCGTATCGGGTCGCCAGGTCGTAAGCTTGCTGGTCGCGACGCCCCAGGTGCCACCAATCGCTCGCCAATCGAGCTCCCCGGCTTGCCTGCCGTCGTCCAAGAAACCTAGCCAGTACATGTACGGCCGAAGCTCGCGGATATAGCTCATCCGATTCACGTACGGCGGCGACGTGACCACCGAGCCGCACGAGCCTTTGGCCAAAATATGGCCGATTTGCCGAGAATCGCCGAGCAGCACGCGCGCGTCGCCGCCTGGCATCGCTTGCTCCGCGCCCGGCCTGAGCGCCGCGAAGGCTGCGCCCAGCAGTGCGGCAACGTCCGGCGCCGAACCGCGCTCGCGAAACGACATCGACTGGTGACGAAAGCTCACGTTGCCCGCGTCCACCAGCGTACGGCAGAACGCCAACGCCGCGAGATCGCGCGCCTTGCCACGTCGGTCGCCCAGCTCAGCAAAGGCGCGCGACAAGCCGCCCAGCGTCGCCTCGTCCCACCACTTCTCGATCTGGTGCAGCGCGGGCACCCACGCTTGGCCGGCGCCCTCGCGGGCGGCTTTTGACATCGCGGCCACGAGCTTGTCCGCGCGCTGGAGATCACGACTCGTGTAGCGCCGGCCCTTCACTTCGGCCAACCAGCGCAAGAACGGATTGATGTCGACCGTTTGGCAGCTAATACCTTGCTCGGCGCACGCGGTGAGCGTCGTGCCGGTACCGCAAAACGGGTCCAATACCGGCAAATCTGGCCGCGAGCGCGCCGCGATCAGCTCGCGCACCAGCTCCACCGAGTACGCCGGCGTGAGCCGTAGCCAGCCGTGTCGCGTCGAGCGTAGGTTGCCGCGATAGGTGATGCCCGGCGACATCACCGCCCGCTCGGCGACCGCCTTCACGTGGACACGTCTTCGCCCAGGTAGGCGCCCTTGATCCGCGGATCCTCGCGCAGCTCTGAGCAGGCCCCGGCCAACGCCAGCTCGCCCGTAACCAGCACGTACGCACGCGACGCGGTCTCGAGCGCCAACCGCGTGTTTTGCTCGACGAGCAGGATCGTCAATCCCCCGCGCGCCACCTCGACGATCGCTTCGAAGATCTGTTCGACCAACTTAGGTGCCAAGCCGAGGCTCGGCTCATCCAGCAGCAGCAGCTTCGGATCGCCCATCAGCGCGCGACCAATCGCAAGCATTTGCTGCTCGCCGCCGGAAAGCGTGCCGGCCTCTTGGGCCATGCGCTCGGAAAGCCGCGGAAACAGCTTCAAAACCCGGGCCAGACGCCCCGCGAGCTCGACCGGTTCGCGCCTCAAGAACGCGCCCAGCTCCAGATTCTCGGACACCGTCAGGTTGCCGAAAATCGCGCGCCCTTCCGGTACCAGCGCCACGCCGCGCGCCACGATGCGATGCGTCGGTACACCCCGCAGCGACTCGCCGAACAGTGTCACCTCGCCCGATTGCGTTGGTACCAACCCGACAATCGCCTTGAGCGTGCTGGTCTTGCCGGCACCGTTGGCACCGATCAAGGTCACGATCTCGCCGCGCTCGACCTCGAGCGAAATGCCCTTCACGGCGGCGATGCCGCCGTAGCTGACGCGCAGATCGTTCAGGCGCAGGGCATCGCCGCTCATGCCACCTCTTCGGTCGACTTGCCGAGGTACGCGGCCAGCACGGCTGGATCTTGCTTGACCTGCTGCGGCGTGCCGTGAGCGATCGTCTCGCCGTGGTCGACGACGTGGACCGATTCACACACGCTCATCACGACCGCCATGTTGTGCTCGACCAGCACGATCGTGAGCCCCATTTCGTCGCGCAAAAAGCGAATTTGCCGCTCCAGCTCGGTCGCCTCTTGGCTATTCATGCCGGCCGCCGGCTCGTCGAGTAGCAGTAATTTCGGCTTCAACATCAGCGCGCGCGCGATCTCCAGGCGGCGCTGTGAGCCATACGGCAGCGAGCCTGCGACGTCCTGCGCATGCTTGCCCAGCCCCATCACGTCCAGCAGCTCACGCGCGTGTTTGCGTAACCGCGCTTCGTCTGCGGCCTGAGCGCGCGTGCGGAACATGGCCGATAACACGCTGGCCTGGTGCAAGTGGTGGCCCGCGACCATCACATTCTCTTCGACCGTCATCGAGCGGAACAACCGAATGTTCTGAAAGGTGCGGGCGATACCGCGATGTGCCACACGCGCCGGCGACTCACCACCGATCGCCTGACCCTCGAATTGAATCGTGCCGCCGTCAGGCGTGTAGACACCGGTGATGACGTTGAACAGCGTCGTCTTGCCGGCGCCGTTTGGTCCGATCAAGCCGAAGATTGCCTTGGCCGGCACGTCGAACGACACCTCCTTCAGCGCGCGCAGGCCGCCGAAGATTTTGTCGACCTTTTGTAGGGAAAGCAGGCTCATTTCGCCGCCTCCGGCGCGCCTTTGCCGCGCTTGAAACGCGCGCGAATCACGTCCGACAGCTCGCGACTGCCCAGCAAGCCCTCCGGCCGCACCAGCATGATGATGATCAGCAGCAGCGCGTACAACACCAACCGGTACTGCTGCAGGTCGCGCATCAACTCGAGCGTGACCGCCACGAAAACGCCGCCGACAATCGAGCCCGAAATCGAGCCCAGCCCACCGATGATGATCATCACGATCATGTCGATCGACTTGTCGAAGCGAAAATCTTCTGGGCGAATACCCGACTGCATGTAGGCGAACAGGCCACCAGCGATACCGGCCGTGGCGGCGCTGAGCGAAAACGCCAGCACCTTCAAGCGCGTGGTCGGCGTGGCCATCGCTTCGGCGGCGATCTCGTCCTCGCGAATCGCGGCCAGCGAGCGCCCCGTCTGCGAAAAAGTCAGGTTGCGAATCAAGATCACGATCGCGATTGCCCAGGCGTAGACCCAGAAGAAGCTGGTGTACGCGGGCAACCCCGCCGGCGTATCGCCGAAGTAGCCGGTCGCCGCGCCCAGAAAATGCGCGTTATTGAACGAGATTCGAATGATTTCTCCGAAACCGAGCGTCACGACCGCCAGGTAGTCGCCGCGCAAGCGCAAGCTCGGCGCACCCACCAACAGGCCCGCCAAGCCGGCCAGCACCGCGCCCACCAACAGTGCGAGGTTGAACGTCACCGCGTCCGCCAGCGCGCCCGCGCCCACCAGCCGTTGCACCAGCGGGGCTAGCTTCACGCCGAAGAACGCCGCGCCATAGGCGCCCACCGCCATGAAGCCAGCGTGGCCAATCGAGAACTGCCCGGTCGTGCCGTTGATCAGATTCAGGCCGACCGCCAAAATCACGTTGATACCGGCCAACAGCACGATCCGTTGCACGTACTCGATCAAGCCGTCCTGCAACCACAGCCCAATGCCGTAAAGCACGAGCGCGGTGGCGCTGACGACCGCCAGGCGTCGCAGCAACTGCATCACACCTTCTCCGGGCGGACGACGCCGAGCAGACCTTCGGGGCGCAGCATCAAGATGATGATCAAGATCACGAACGTGATCGCGTCTCGGTAGTCGGGCGACAGGTAGCCGGCGGTCATCTGCTCAGCCAAGCCGATCAGCAAGCCGCCCAAAACCGCGCCGCGAATGTTGCCGATCCCGCCCAAAACCGCGGCCACGAAGGCCTTCAAGCCGGTCAGCATGCCCATCAGCGGGTTGATCGTGATTTGGTCGAGGCCGAACAGAATGCCGCCGGCCGCCGCCAGCGCGGAGCCGACCGCGAACGTGGCGCGAATGATCCGGTCGGTGTCGATGCCCATCAGCCGCGCCGCGTCCATGTTCGTCGACACCGCGCGCATCGCCTTACCGGTCCAGGTGCGCTGGATGAACCAATTTAGGCCGACCATCAGCGCCATCGCCACGACGAAGATCGTCAGCTTCACGTTGGTCACGATCACGCCACCCAGCTCGAAACGAACCTCCCTCAAGATTGGCGGATACGGCCGCGGGTTGGGCGTGAACGCCAACATCGCCGCGTTCTGTAGGAACAAGCTCACGCCAATCGCGGTGATCAGCGGGGTGAGTCGCGGCGCCGAGCGCACCGGTCGATACGCCAACAGCTCGATGGTAACGCCGAGCAAGGCCGCGGCCGCCATCGCAATCACCAGCACCGCGATCGCCAAATACAGCGGAAAACCCGCCGTTCCGTAGTGCTCCACGCCGAGCCCCAGGGCGGCGAAATAACCGGCGTAGGCGCCGATCATGAACACTTCGCCGTGCGCAAAGTTAATCAGCTTCAAAATGCCGTAAACCATCGTGTACCCCAACGCGATCAACGCATAGATCGAGCCGAGCGAAAGGCCGTTGAGAATCTGTTGAAGGAACGTGCTCACGGGGAGTTGGGGGTTGGCAGTTAGGAGTTAGCAGTTGGCAGTTGGCGCCCGGAGTCGCTCATCGTCGTCGGTTCGCTCATCGTCGTCGCATCGCTCGCGAGCGCGGTAGCCCGAGCTGGAAGGTGGTCAACCGACCTTGGCGAGAGCAGATCACGATCGAAAGAGAGAGGATGTTTGAAAAAACCCGGCGCGGCCGAGCGCCCGCCGCCTTTCATGATGACAAAGTCGCAAGGAGGCATGGGCAGGGCATGGAGGAAACCAAGAATCCCGCAAACCAGGAATCCCTTCAGGGATTCACGAGCGCCTCGTACTTGGCTTTGCCGCCGTCGATCTTCAGAACCACGACGCTCTTTTCGGGATTGCGATCCTTGTCCATCGTGATTTTGCCGGTGACGGCTTCGTAGCCTTTGGTGGCGGCAAGGGCGTCGCGGATTGCAGTCGGCTCGGCCTTGCCGGCGCGCTTGATCGCGTCGGCAATCACCATCACGCCGTCGTAGCCGAGCGCACCCAGGCCGGTCGGCTCTTGGCCGTACTTGGCCTTGAAATCCGCGACGAACTTCTGGGCTTGCGGCGAGGCTTGGTCAGGGGCGAAATGATTAGAGAAATACGAGCCATTCAGCGCGTCGCCGCCGATCGTGAACAGCTCCGGAGCGTCCCAACCGTCGCCGCCGAGCAGCGGCAGTTTGACGCCCAGCCGCGCCGCCGTCCGCGCAATCGCGCCGACCTCGGCGTAGTAGCCCGGCGTCCAGATCGCTTGTGCGCCGGAGCTCTTGATCGCCGTGAGCTGAGCGCTGAAGTCGGTGTCGCCGGCCGAATACGACTGCTCGACCGCGATCGTGCCGCCCGCGGCTAAGAACGACTTCTGAAACGCCTCAGCCAGGCCGATCGAGTAGTCGTTCTTCACGTCCTTCAAGATCGCAACTTTGTCGAGCTTCAAGGTTTGGCGCGCGAACGTCGCCATCACCTTGCCCTGAAACGGATCGATGAAGCACACGCGGAAGATGTAGTCGCCGATCTGCGTCACCTTCGGATTGGTCGAAGACGGCGAAACCATCGGAATCTTGCGGCGTTGCGCGATCGGTCCGCCCTGCAGCGAAAGACTCGACGCCACTTCACCCAAAATTGCCGTCGCCTTTTCGACGTCGATCAAGCGCGTGACAGCGTTGGCCGCTTCGGCACCGTCGCCGCGGGTATCCAGCGTCACGATCTTGAGCTTGCGCCCAACCACGCCACCGGTCGCGTTCAGTTGCTCGACCGCCAAGCGCGCTGCCTTGTCGGTGTCCTGCCCAAAGTGCGCGGTGTTGCCGGTCATCGACGCGTAATGGCCGATCACGATGTCCGACGTGTCTGGCTTGCTCGCGCCGCCCGAGCCACCAGCAGCGTTGCCGTCGTCTTTCTTTTTACAAGCCGAGCCAGAAACGGCGAGACCGAGGGCGACCAAAAGGCTAACGAGCGTGCGGCGTTGCATGAGCGAGGCTCCTTGTGACAGGCGGCGACGCTAACACAATTACGCCAGATTCCGGCCCAAACGCTGGCGGATCGGCCCGAGCGGCACGGTGGCGCCCAGAAAGCTGCGCTGCACGCCAGCCAGCGTCGTCAGCATCAGCCGGCGGCTCACCGGGAACTTGCACAACGGCCCCATCACGAGGTCACGAAGCCCAGAAAGCGCCGACCAATGCGATTGGAAAAACGGCGTCAACGCCCACGACGCCCGCTGGTAGTAGCGGGCGTGGCCGAGTCGCGCCTGGTTGAATCTGGCGAGCCCAGCGTCCAAATCGCGAGCTCCCGAAACACACGCAGCGAGTACCCGCGCGTCCTCCAGCGCCAGATTCGTACCCTGCCCGAGCTGGGGGCTGGTGGCGTGCGCGGCGTCACCGATGAACGCGGTACGGGCGGCGTGAAAGCGCGGTAGCCAGACGTCGAAGTAGCTCGCTGGCAAGAGTTGTGTGGCGGATTCGATCTGATCGAGCAGCGGCTCGGCGCGCGGCTCGAGCGCGAGCACGCGCGCCTTCCATCGCGTCAGCTCGAAATCAGTGCGCGAGAAGTCGCTGACCGGCACGCTCCAAAACAAGCTCACCAGCGGCACTTCATCGTGCCGGCGCGGGCCCAAGCCACACGGCAAGAACCCGAGCAAGCTGGTCGTACCGTCCGCCACTTGCTGCAAGCTGCCCGAAAAAATGCCGCTCGGATCGCGGCCGACGAACCACAGCGCCCCCCAAGGGTACGGGGTCGCTCGCGCCTGTGGAAGCGCGCGCCGCAAGGCCGAGCGCGCGCCGTCGGCCACGACCAGCAATTGGTGCTCGCCCGGCTCGCTGCCGTCGGCCAAAACCGGTCGAATGCCGTGCGCCGTCAAGCGCGAGCGTTGCACTGAAGCGGCGGTGACGAGCCTGACCGCGCGCGCCGCCAACTGGCCGTGCAACAGCTCGAAAAGGGCGCCGCGATGCATGCCGAGGCCGTACCAATCACCGCACAGATCTCGGTACGAAAGGTCGAGCACGCGGCGGCCGCCGGGCGTCCGGCACAGCAACGTCTCGACGCGACTGCCACGTTCGAGCGCGGCCGGCAGCAGCCCCAAATCAGCAAGCACGCTGAGCCCCGACGGCTGCATCAGAATGCCTGCGCCGACCGGCTGCGGTCGTTCGGCCTCTTCGTAGAGCGTGACGCGGTGCCCGCGCTCCGCCAAAAACAGCGCCGCGCTGGCGCCTGCGAAACCGGCACCAACGATGCCGATGTCGAGCACCTTCACGGGCAGGGCCGCAGGATCTTCAGACCGTCGACCTCGACCTCGCACATGCGCGCACGCGGAGCCGCGACCGGAGCCGCGAGCTTGATCGTGACCTTCTGATCCTTCTGCGCCTGCACCTTGGTTTTGCCCTTGAGCGGCCCCTTTTCACCCGAAAGCTCGAACGTTTCGTTCATGCTGGCCGTGATTTGACAGGGCGTCGCGTCGCAAACCTGAAAGCCGTTCTTCATCAACGTGGCGCCCGGCGGATCGGTTTGAACCTCGAGCGTGACGCTGTTGGGTGCAGCCGACGGCGCCGGAGCTGGCACCGACACCGCTGGCGCGGTTGCAGGCGCGGCGGGCGGCGGCTCGGGTGCGACGGCTGCCGCGGCTGGCGGCTCAGCAGGCTTGGCCTGAGCTGTCGCCGAGGTGCTGCCGGAGCCCGACCCGCGCAAGAAGAACGCGGCGGCGCCGCCACCAACTGCCAGCACGCCCAGCAACGCCAATACGACGCCGGACTTGCCGCCGGCTTTGACGGGCGGGCGCGTCGCCGCCTCGCCGCCGAGCTGCGTCTCGGCACGAGCCTCGACGCCGGTGTCCTGGCGCGGAATCGTCATCGCAGCGCGGGCAGCGTCGGTCAGCTCTGGACCCGAGCCCGCTTGGGGCCCGGTCGGATTGCCAACGAACTGTCGCGCGGTGGGGTTCGGGGCGGCCGCGCCCGGCAGCGCCGAACCACGGCCATCCGCCACTTGGCTGTAGGGGCCACGAATACCGGCGTATTGGCCCTCGGGCGTCCCAGCCAGCGCCTGCGCCAGCTCCGTCATCGTCTGGTAGCGATGCGTTGGATCCTTGGCCAGGGCGCGCATCACCACGGCCTCGAGCTCGTTCGAAATCTGCAGATCGGGATACACCGAGCGCATCGCCGGCGGCGTCTCGTTCAGGTGCTTCGTCAGCACGCCCAGAAACGTCTCACCGGTGAAAGGCACGGCGCCCGTGAACAGCTCGAACAGGATGATGCCGCAGGCGTAAATGTCGCAGCGCAGGTCGGCGTGCTTTCCGCTCGCCTGCTCGGGCGCCATGTACTCCGGCGTGCCGAAAATCATACCGGTTCGGGTGAGCCGGCGGTGCGTCGACGCGGCCGCAGCCTCTTCGTTGCTTGGCTTGAGTTGGGCGATGCCAAAGTCGACGATTTTGACGATTTCTTCGCCGTCGCCGGTGCGCTGCAGAAATACGTTCTCGGGCTTCATGTCGCGGTGCACGACGCCCTTTCCGTGCGCGGCCGCCAACGCGCGGCAGATCTGCATCGCGATCGGTAGCGCGCGCGGTGCCGTCAGCACGCGCGCGCGCTGCAGCTCGTCGGCCAGGTCGTTCCCTTCCAGGAACTCCATCGCCAAATAGAAGCAGCCGTTCTCGAGCTGACCGAAGTCGAAGACGTCGAGCACGTTGGGGTGCTTGATGCGCGACGCGCTGATCGCCTCTTGCTGGAAGCGCGTGACGATCTCGCCTTTGTGGGCGTATTCGGCGCGCAGCACCTTGAGCGCGATGCGCTTTTCGATCGCGGAATGCTCGGCCAGGTAAACCTGCCCCATGCCGCCTTCCCCCAGCAGCTTGATGACCTTGTAGCGTCCCGCTACGGTGGTGCCGAGCAGCGGGTCTCCAGAGGGGTGGGAATGCATGGCAGAAGTGGGTTAGGGCCCCGCCGACAACGCGCGGAGGTGGGGTTGGGCGCCACGACCGTCAACGCGCGGAGGTGGGGTTGGGGCCCCACCGACGATGCGACAGAGCGGCCCGACCGGCCCGTAAGAACCTGAAAGATAACACGGAGCCCGCCCGTGGAAGCTGCAATCTGATACGTTCGCGCTCCCATGATTGTGGTGATGGAGCCGGACGCGAGCGACCAGGCCGTGGAGAGCGTGATTTCGTTTCTGGTGA